>Ga0209055_1000337_pt1 | contig 33670 bp, 31 predicted proteins | sample GraSoiAngelo_110_FD_185875 | JGI IMG/M metagenome (GOLD analysis project Ga0209055, IMG submission 185875) | Grasslands soil microbial communities from the Angelo Coastal Reserve, California, USA - 14_0903_12_30cm (SPAdes) (version 2) | ecosystem: Environmental > Terrestrial > Soil > Grasslands ... | reverse complement strand
ATGTCTGCGAGCGTACGCCCAACGCGCGCTTTGGCTTGGACATGAAGGAAGTTTGGGGCCGATGTCGGAACTTGTCTAGTGTTCGGCGTAGTTCGAACACAGATGAGAGAGTTCGTGCGGTCGGAAAGCCGGTGGTCACAGCCGAGAGCTAACAGAGCGATCAAGCCGCCAGAGCGTCAGGCCGGCCCCAAACCAAACCCAAAGCGATCAATGCAGTTAACGTAAAATGACCACGTGATGTGGACATTTCGGTTCTGTTCGATACACGTTTTTCCACCGGAAGAGCCCGTATTTTGCTCGAAACGGCGCAATCTGCCGGGTTTTCTTGCTCCCAGACCCGGGGACGTAGACGAACCCCTCAGTTGCCGCCTTGGGAGAGCAGTTGTGCGACCGCTTGAATCCCGGCGCGCTCGATCGGACGGCCAGCCAAAGTCGACTTTAGCGTACTGCGCTCTTCCTTCAGGGTGTAGATCGTCAGATTGACCGGCACCCCTTGCCAATCGAGCTTCAGCACCGGCACGGCACGCGCCTGGTCGCCCGCGAAGTGGCGGTGGTCGGAAACATCGTACGCAATATTGCGGTTCAAGAGGAAAAGCTCGACGGCCTTGCCATCATCGGTGAACAGCTGCAGGTCGATATCGCTATATCGCCCGGCCGTGCCCTTCAGCACTGCACCCGCGAGGTAAGGGCGGAACTGCTCAAGCAGTCGCATTGCGTCGAGTGCGCACTCGCGCAGGTAGTGGATGCGCTCGCGCTGCTCCTCGCCTTGATAGAGCGACTGGTAGGCCCGCAGCTCCACCTCGATCTCCTCGTTTTTCGGCAGCGCCTGGGTGTCCTCTGCCCCCAGCTGCCGGGCGGCTTTGCGTTTGGCGAGGGCAAAATCATCGAGCCCGTCCTCGGCCATCATGCGCGCGGCGGCCGCAGCTATGCGCACGCGCATTTGCTGCTGCTTGAACTTGCTTTCTTTCGGCATGGAGAAGAGCGGGCGGGAGTCGGACCATGATACCGCAGCCGGAAAACGCAGCGAAGTAGGCTAGAATCATTCCCTTTTTCAGCCGCGCCTGCGACCTTCCCCGGCGTGCCTGCCCGCCCCTTGCACATCCATATACTCGGCGTTTGCGGCACTTTCATGGGTGGCATTGCGGCGATCGCCAAAGTCGCCGGCCATCGAGTGACCGGATGCGACGCCAATGTCTACCCTCCGATGAGCACACAACTCGAAGCGGAGGGCATCGAGTTGACCGTAGGGTACGGTGCCGATCAAACGGCCTTGAATCCGGACATGTGGGTAATCGGGAATGTCGTGAGCCGGGGCAACCCGCTGATGGAGGCCATACTCGATCGAGGCGACCGCTATGTTTCCGGCCCGCAATGGCTCGCTGAAAATACTCTGTCCGGCAGGCGCGTGCTTGCCGTAGCGGGGACACATGGAAAAACGACCACCTCCTCCATGGTTGCCTGGATTCTGGAGGATGCGGGACTCGACCCGGGGTTCCTCATTGGGGGCGTTCCGATCAACTTTGGCGTATCGGCCAGGTTGGGAGCACGACCCGATTTCGTGATCGAAGCTGATGAATACGATACCGCCTTCTTCGACAAGCGTTCCAAGATGGTCCACTACCGGCCCAGGCTAGCGGTTTTGAACAATATAGAGTTCGATCATGCCGACATCTTCGCCGATCTTGCAGCGATTGAGACTCAATTCCATCATTTCGTCAGAACGATACCCGGATCCGGCAAACTCATAGTCAACGGTGCCGACCCTGCGATTGACCGCGTCCTCGCTCGCGGCTGCTGGAGCGCGGTGGAACGGTTTGGCGTGGGCGATGGCTGGAGCGTAAATGCGGTCGGCACGGGCTGTTTCGAAATATTCAACCATGGCAGGCCCGTCGGGTTGCTCCGCTGGGACCTTCAGGGCGAACACAACCTTCAGAATGCGCTTGCGGCGGTCGCTGCGGCGCAGGCGGCCGGCGTCGATCCGGCGCAGGCCATCGAATCCCTCGCGGGCTTCAAGGGCGTCCGGCGCCGCATGGAACTGCGGGGTACGGTCGCGGGCGTCGCCGTTTGGGATGACTTCGCCCATCACCCGACGGCCATCGCGACAACGGTTTCAGGCTTGCGAGACCAGGTGGGAAGGGCGCGCATTTTGGCCGTCCTCGAGCCCCGATCCAGCACCATGAGGGCCGGTCTAATGAAAGACCGCCTCCCTGCCAGTCTCGAGCAAGCGGACAGGATTTTTTGCTTTAACGCGAACCTCGGCTGGGATGTCGCAGTCGCGCTCGCGCCACTCGGCCGTCGCGCGACCATCGAGAGCGACCTAGAGCGGCTTGTCGGGGCGATCGTCGCCGAGGCCCGCCCCGGTGATCACGTGCTTGTCATGTCGAACGGGGGATTCGGGGGTATCCACGAGCGCTTGCTCGCTTCGCTCTCCGCACGGGCGGCCCCGGCGACCGGAGCATGATCGTCTACCTTCACGGATTCAACAGTTCGCCGCAGTCGGCCAAGGCACAGTATTTGAAGCGATACCTCGATGAGCGGGGCAAGGGCGTCGAGTTCGTCTGCCCGCAGCTGCCTCACCGACCGGATCTCGCATTGGGGGTCGTTGAGGCCGAAATGGCGCAACGGCCCAGGGAGAAAATCACGCTAGTCGGAAGCTCGCTCGGCGGATTCTATGCGACCTGGCTTGCGGAGAAGCACGACGTGCGCGCGGTGCTGATCAATCCGGCGATCGACCCGCACGTGGGCCTGCGCGCCTACCTCGGCCCGCAACAGGCCTTTCACGGCGGCGAGGGCTACGAACTCGGCGAAGAGCACCTGCGACAATGGAAGGAACTGATCGTGAGCCGAGTGCGCCCCGAGCGCTATTTGTTGCTCGTCGAAACCGGGGACGAAGTGCTCGACTACCGAGCAGCAGTAAGAAAATACAGAGGCGCCAAACAGGTCGTGGTGCAAGGTGGAGACCACAGCCTTGCGAGCTTTCCCGGACAAATCCCTCTGATACTGGAATTTGCCGGAATGAATTGAGTACTACTACTTCAACTTCAGCACCTTCCAGACCCCCTTTCCGTCTTCGAGCCCGTAGCGCGCTACCGCTTTTTCATCGAATCCAAACCCGAGGCCCGGCGTCTTCGGCAGAATCAGCATGCCGTCTCTCATCTTGAGCTGAGTATCAATGAGGCGCCGAAAATTGAGCACTTGGTCGTCGGGGAAGAACTCCACGTAGCGCGCGTTGGGCGTTGCCGCCACAAGGTGCGCGTGCAAGTCATGAAACCAGTGCGGGCACACGGTGACGCCGTAGCTCGACGCAGTGGCAGCAATTTTTTTCCACTCCGTAACCCCACCGCATACCAAAGCGTCCGTCTGCAAGATTTGCGCCGCGCCCTTATCGAGGATTTCCTTGAAGTGCCAGCGCCCGCTGCCGATCTCGCCCGTGGCAACAGTGACACGCGTGAGTTTGGTCAGGCGCGCGTGGTTGTCGATGTCGTCGGGGAAAAACGGTTCCTCGATCCAATACGGGTCGTAGAGTTCGAAGCGCTCGATGAAGCGCATGGCCGTAGGCAAATCGTGCCAGGCGTTGTTCGCATCCAGCATCAGCTCGACATCGGGTCCAATCGCGTCGCGCGCCGCTTTCACGCGCGCTTCCTCCTCCTTGGGCGAAAGCCGCCCCACTTTCATCTTCACTGCACGAAAACCGGCTTTTGCGTAGCCCGCCATTTCCTCGCCGAGCTTTCTCGGCGTCTTGCCGGGGAGATAGTAGCCGCCGCTTGCATACGCCGGCACGGCCTCATCCACCGCGGCGCCGAGATATTTGTAAAGCGGAAGCTTGGACGCGCGCGAATTCAAGTCCCAAAGCGCACAGTCCAGGATCGAGATCGCGCGCATGACGCTGCCGGCGCGTCCTTGCAGCAACGTTTCCTCGAACATGCGCTGCCACAGGCCTTCAACGAGCAGGCTTTCGCTGTGAAGCAGGCCCGGCGCAAGCAGCTGCTCCACGGCCTGCGCGACGAGCGCCCCCCCGGAAGAGCCTGCGTAACAGAATCCGATGCCCTCGACGCCCCCCGCGCTCACTTTAACGAGCCCGTAATCGCGCGCCGTAACCGTGCGCGTGGCGAAACTCGTTACGTTGTCCAGCGGAACCCGGACGGTTGCTACGGCAATCGATTCGATCTTTGCCATTGATGGGTGATTTGGCGTCTTCGTCAGCGTAAGCGGGAGGAATGCTGCGGTATAATTATCGCACTCATCGGGCCGGCGCGACGCGGCTCTTTCCCGTTTGGCTCCATCTCGTGAACGTTCTCTACGAAGACAGCGGTGCGTTCAAGGTCGCCACGGTGCTCGCCGATAGCGACAACGCGCTTCAGGTCGAAGCGCCGCATGGGAAACGAGCCAAGATCAAGTCGAAGGACGTGCTATTGCGATTTCCGGAACCGAGCGCGGCGGATCTGCTCGAACAAGCCGAGGCGCTGGCCGGCGGCATCGACGCGGATTTTCTGTGGCAATGCTGTGGCACGGAGGAATTCGGGTTCGCCGACCTCGCGCACGAATACTGTGGCCGAGAGCCTTCAGCCGTTGAGGCAGCTGGTATTCTGGTGAAGCTGCACTCGGCGCCGATGTACTTTTACCGGAAAGGCAGGGGGCGCTATCGGGCTGCGCCGCCCGAAACCTTGCGCGCGGCGCTAGTCGGCATCGAAAGGAAGAAGCAACAGCAAGTCCAGGTTTCAGCCTGGGCTGAGCAGCTCGAGCACGGCGCATTTCCGGCAGAGTTCCGGCCGCTCCGGGAACAGCTCCTGTACAAGCCTGATCGCAACCGCGCGGAGACCAGGGCACTCGAGGAGGCCTGCGCAAAGACCGGCTTGTCGGTGGCGAAGCTTATGGAACGTTGCGCGGCGCTGCCCTCCAGCCACGATTACCACCTGAACCGATTTTTCTACGAATACTTTCCCAAGGGAACGGATTTCCCTTTGAACCTTGAGATTGCCGAGCCTCGCGGCTTGCTGGTCGCTGAGGTCGATGCATTCAGCCTGGATGACACCGCTACAACGGAAATCGACGATGCGTTCTCGCTCACCCCTCTTGCGGGCGGCCGCTTTCGCGTCGGCATTCACATTGCCGCCCCCGCTCTCGGGTTCGCGCCCGGGTCGCCGCTCGACGCCGTGGCGCGCGAGCGGCTCTCGACCGTGTACATGCCGGGCCGCAAGATCACCATGCTGCCGCCTGAAGCGATCGAACGGTTCTCCCTCACCGAAGGCGCCGAGCGCCCTGCGTGTTCCCTCTATTTCGATGTACGCACTGACGATTTTGCGATCGAGACCCAGCACACCCGCGTCGAGCGGGTGCGCGTTGCGGCGAACCTGCGCCATCAGGCGGTCGAGGAGCTTGATTCGGCCTTTCTTGCCGGAACGTCGCGGGCGGACATTCCCTATTCGCGTGAACTGAACACGCTCTGGAAGTTTGCAGGCGTCCTCGAGCGGGGGCGCGGCAAATCCTCTTCGGGGCCTGAACGCCCTGACTACACCTTCCGCGTCGATGGTCACGGCGAAAACGCGCGCATCGACATCATCGAGCGTCGTCGCGGTACGCCGCTCGATAAGTTGGTGGCCGAGCTGATGATTGCGGTAAACAGCACATGGGGGAAGATGCTCGACGATCACGGTGTCGCGGCGATCTACCGGGTGCAGTCGGCCGGAAAGGTCAGGATGACCACTTCGGCCATGGTGCACCTCGGCCTGGGAATCAGCCACTATGCCTGGACGAGCTCGCCTCTGCGCCGATACGTGGATCTGGTAAACCAGTGGCAGCTCCTCGCGCTCGTCGGCGGGCACACGCCGCCGTTTTCGCGGAATGCTGACATCATGCTAGCTGCGGTGCATGATTTTGAAACGACATATGCTTCCTACGACGAATTCCAGCGGCGCATGGAACATTACTGGTGCCTCAGATGGCTGCTTCAGGAGGCAATCAATATTGCAGGAGCCGAAGTGGTGCGCGAAAATCTGGTCAAGTTCGACGGCTTACCCCTTTACGCTAGGGTGCCGTCGTTGCCCGAACTCGCTCCAGGTACCGGCGTTGAAATCGCAGTGACTGAAATCGACCTCGTTGAAGCCGACCTCAAATGCGTATTTCGCCGCTGCAAGGGCATCGAGTAGCTCGGCGGGCAGGATACGTAAGACAAAACTCGAGAAAGAGCCTAGAATACTATGATTCGCAAAGCTTTTAGGGGTCAGAAAGTTGAGCGTTTCTAACGCCCTCGCGTGGCCGCAGCCGCTTGCCAGGCTGGATCCCGATTCGCGCGTGCTGGCGATGGCGCTGTCCATCTCGATCATTCTCCACGCGATCGTGCTCTCGATCCATTTTAGGCTGCCCGACGCCCTACACAGGCTGAGCCCATCGCAGCTCGAAGTGGTGTTGGTGAATTCGAAAACCCGCTCGAGGCCGGCCCACCCCGAGGTCCACGCCCAGTCCAATCTTGACGGGGGCGGCGATACCGAGCTAGATCGTCGGGCGAAATCCCCCCTTCCGGTAACGCTGCCGACCGAGCGCGGCTCGGACTTGAAGGAGGCCACCCGCCGCGTGCAGGAGCTGGAGGCGCGACAAAGGCAACTGCTCGCCCAAGTGCAATCTCGGAAGGAGATCGCGTCGGCAGAGCCCGAACCGCAGGCCGAGATGAAATCTCAAGTCTCTGGAGCGGATCTCGCCGAAAGCGCTTTGATCGTTGCTCGGATGGAAGCGCAAATCGCGCGTCAGATCGAGGAGTACAACAAGCGTCCGCGCAAAACCTTCGTAGGCGCGCGTGCCGCCGAGGTTCGCTACGCACTCTATGTCGAGGACTGGCGCCAGAAAATCGAGCGTATCGGGAATCTCAACTATCCCGAGAGCGCCCGCGGCAGAATCTACGGCAGCCTCAGGCTCACGGTGTCGATCAACTCGGACGGGACGCTGGCGGCGATGGATCTCGAACGATCCTCCGGATACAAAATCCTTGATGCTGCCGCACAGCGCATCGTTCAACTCGCGGCGCCCTACGCCAAATTCCCCAGCGACATTCGCAAGGAAACCGACATCCTGGTGATCACGCGCACCTGGCATTTCGCGCGCGGTGATAAGGTTTTCAGTGACTAGGAAGGGATGTGCCTTTTCTGCGGTGCGAGCTGAGCGGCCCAAGTAGCGCAAGGCACCTGCAGAATGAGGCTGCTCGTTTCATTGTGGAGGATGTTCTGCTATACCGCCGGGACGGCGGTCACCGCCTTCGCGGTCTACGAGTTCTGGTTCTTGGCGCAGATCCTGTACTGGGTCGAGAACAATCCTGCCACGACGCGAGTCATGGATGCCCGCCTGGAGGCTTTGGGACCGAACAAGCCGAGGGCGCTCGAGCAGAAGTGGACGGGTTACGAACGAATTTCGATTCACTTGAAGCGTGCCATCATCGTTGCAGAGGACGCAAAGTTCGTCGATCACGAGGGCTTCGATTGGGAAGGCATTCAGCGGGCGATGGACAAGAACCAGCGCCGCGGGAAATTCGTCGCCGGTGGCTCGACTATTACTCAACAGCTCGCAAAGAACCTGTTTCTTTCGGGCGAGCGCAGTCTGCTGCGGAAGGGGCAGGAGGCGATCCTTACCGCGATGCTCGAATCCGCCATGGACAAGCGCCGCATTTTCGAAATCTATCTGAACGTCGCGGAATGGGGCGAAAACGTCTTCGGAGCCGAAGCCGCGGCACACCACTACTTCGGCGTCGACGCAGCCGGTCTCGAACCCGAGCAAGCTGCGCGCCTCGCTGCGATGCTTCCGCGCCCGCGCTACTACGACCGCAACCGCAGTTCACCCTATTTGACGAGCTATAGCGAGAGCATACTGGCGCAGATGTCCGCCGCACAGGTCCCCTAGGCCCGTGACTACGATTCCTAGAGCCGTTCTGCCGCGCGTCGACCGCGAGGGACGTCGATCCCTGCCAACAAGAGAAGGCCGGCCACAAAGAATCCGCCGGTCGCCAGCATGGCGAGACGATGGTTGCCATCGGTCATCCAGGTCACCGTGCCATAGGTAATCGGCCCCAGAATCGAAGACAGCTTTACCGCCAGGCCCCAGAGTCCGAAAAACTCACCGCGCCTGTCAGCGGGGCTCAGGTAACCAACCAGCGCCCGGCCTGCCGATTGCGAGGAACCGAGGCACAGTCCAGCAAGATTGGCGGCCACCCAGAAAAGTCCGGATGTCGAAGCAGACCAGGCTATCAAGGTCGTTGCGATCCACAGCACGAGAGTGAGAGCAATGGTCCGCACATGCCCGAGTCGATCCTGGATGTTGCCGAAGGCGAACGCACCGGCCGCGGCCGTCACGTTGACCACTAGGATCAGAACGATCGTATCCTTCGTCGTGAAACCGAGCGCCTGCTCCGCGTAAATCGCGGCGAGCGCGATGACCGTCTGGATTCCCGCTTGATAGAACACGATGCATACCAGGAACTGCGCGAGGTCCCGATAGCGCACGGCTTGGCGCAGCGTTTGAGCGAGCCGCGCAAAGGCCGCCCGCACCAGATTTTCGCCGGCGGTGGCCGGCGTCGGACGGGCCCGCTCCCTGAGCACCAAGAAAGTCGGCAGACTCGCTAGAGTGAAGATCGCGGCAGTGATCAGCATCGTGACGGGAACAAACTGTTGCGGTTCCTGGCCGTCCGCCTGCGCCCAGGTGACATAGCCCAGGCACAGGCCGAGAGTCAAAAGCCCGCCTAGATAGCCCAGACTCCAGCCCCAACCCGATACCCGTCCCAACGATTCGCCTTGAGCGAGCTCGGGCAGAAACGCAGCGACGAGGTTCTCCCCTGAGCCGAAGCAGAAGTTGGAGAACACCAACAACACCACCGCGAGCGCGAGCGTTCCGGGCCCGGTGAACGCGAGCAAAGCGGTCGCAATCACGCAACCAACCGTGGTGAGGACGAGCAAGCGCTTCTTTGCGGCACGCAGGTCGGCGTAGGCCCCGATCACGGGTCCGGTCAGCAGAATTAAGGCGTACGAGGCCGACAACGCCGCCGTCCAGGCAAAAGTCGCCCAAGGTGCGTTGCCTGCGATCACCGCGACGAAATAGGCGTTGAACACGGCGGTGATCACGACCGTGGTGTAACCCGAGTTGGCAAAGTCGTACATCGCCCAGGCGAGAACCTCCCCGGGGCGCACGTCGTCGGCAAAGCGATTTGAAGTCGTCACGTCGGAGCTGCGTGTTGGGGTGCCGTCGGGCGAGATTTTTCTATCGCCATCATACAGCCGACTGCTAGAATCGCCGCAGCCGCGCGCGGCGCATCGAGCGTTGTTCGCGATGAACCCGGGGACCCATTCACGGCGAAGGGCCGGCTCGCATGATCGAAACCCTCAGCCCGAAGAAGGAGCTCGAAGACCTCCAGGCCGACTTGCGTGAGGTTCAAGAGCTCCTGCGGCGGCACCGCCTGGTCGAGCGCCTGGTGGAGCGCCAGGAAATGCCGAAGCACGCGCTGGTGGAATCTCTCGTGCACCGGCAGAACGTCGCCGAACTTCGTTCGAAGCTCGACTCCATGCATCCGGCCGATATCGCCTACGTGCTGGAGTCGCTTCCGCTCGAGGAGCGCTTGGTCGTCTGGAACCTCGTCAAGGCGGAGCGCGACGGCGAAATCCTGCTTCAAGCCTCCGATGCGGTGCGCGAGACGCTCATCCGCAGCATGGATTTGCAGGAGCTGGTCGCTGCAGCCGAGCAGCTGGAGGCCGACGAGATCGCCGACCTTGCGCCGGACCTGCCCGAAGGGGTCATCCACGACGTCTTCCAAGCCTTGCCGGTCGAGGAACGCGAGCAGTTGCGCGCGGCGATGTCGTACCCAGAGGATGCCGTCGGGGCCCTCATGGATTTCGACGTGGTCAGCGTGCGCGAGGACACCGCGATCGAGACCGTCACGCGGTATCTGCGGCGCTTCGACGCGCTGCCGCACCATACCGACCAGCTCTTCGTCGTCGACCGGGACGAACGCTTGCGGGGTGTGCTGCCCCTGTCCAAACTGATCGTCTCCGAGCTCGAGCACAACGTCGGAAAGGTCATGGTGAGCGACGTAGTCACGCTCCAGTCTGGCGACAAGGCGCAAGACGCCGCCAAAGCCTTCGAGCGGTACGACCTGGTTTCCGCACCGGTCGTGGACGAGCAAGGGAAGCTCGTCGGTCGTGTGACGGTGGACAAGGTCGTCGATTTCATCCGCAGCAAGAGCGAAAGCGAGCTCCTCACTCAGGCGGGGCTGCGCGAAGAAGAGGACGTGTTTTCATCGGTCTGGGCGAGCGTGAAGAACCGCTGGTCGTGGCTGGCGATCAATCTCGTCACCGCTATTTTCGCCTCGCGCGTGATCGGCGCCTTCGAGCACTCGATCGAGAAGCTGGTCGCCCTTGCCGCGCTGATGCCGATCGTGGCGGGCATCGGTGGTAATTCGGGCAACCAAACCATAACCTTGATCGTGCGTTCCATCGCACTCGGTCAAGTGCAAGGAGAGCACGCGAAGAAGTTGCTCGCAAAGGAGCTGGGCGTTTCGCTTCTGAACGGCCTTATCTGGGGCAGCGCGCTCGGGCTGATAGCCTATTGGCTGTATCAGAAGGTGTCGCTCGGTCTGGTAATGACTGCGGCGATGACGCTGAACCTAGTGCTTTCCGCAACCGCGGGAGTGCTGATCCCGCTCACCATGATGCGCCTCGGGCGCGATCCTGCGCTCGGCTCTTCGGTCATGATCACGGCAATCACCGACAGCGGCGGGTTTTTTATCTTTCTCGGCCTGGCAACGCTTTTCCTGGTGTGACGTGCGGGCGCAGCGGCCTGCTGCGGGCTAGGATATCGAACCGAACGCGGCATCGGCCGCGGCTATCGTGGCGGCGATGTCCGCTTCAGAGTGCGCTGCGGACACGAAGCCGGCTTCAAATGCCGACGGCGCAAGGTACACGCCGCGCTCGAGCATGGCGTGGAAGAAGCGGCTGAACGCTTCCTTATCGCACTGCATGACCTCCGCGTAGGTCGAAGGCGGCGCGGCGCGGAAATACAGACCGAACATGCCTCCCACAGACTGCACAGAAAACGCAATGCCACGCTTCCGCGCGCCCGATGCGAGGCCCTCGCAGAGCGCGCGCGCCGTCGCGGCGAGGCGCCCATAGAAACCCGGCGCCTCGAGTTTCTTGAGGGTCGCAAGTCCCGCGGCTACGGCGAGCGGATTACCCGAAAGCGTACCGGCCTGGTACACGGGCCCCAGCGGCGCGATTTTGCCCATGATGTCGCGGCGACCACCGAATGCTCCCAGGGGCATCCCCCCGCCGATTATCTTCCCTAGCGTGATGAGGTCCGCTTGCACTCCGTAGAGCTGCTGGGCGCCTTGCAGCCCGACGCGAAAGCCCGTCATCACTTCATCAAAAATCAGAACGGCCCCGTGGCGTGTGCATAGGTCCCGCATACGCTGCAGAAACCCGGGTCGCGGCGCAATCAGGTTCATGTTCCCGGCGACCGGCTCGACGATGACGCAGGCGATCGAATCGCCGAGCTCGTGAAACGCGGCGTCAAGGCCTGCCACATCGTTGTAGTCGAGAACGAGCGTCTGTGCTGCGGTCTCGGCCGTGACCCCGGCCGAACTCGGATTGCCCAACGTGAGCGCGCCCGAACCAGCCTTGACGAGCAGGCTGTCCGCATGTCCGTGATAGCAGCCCTCGAACTTCACGATGCGGCTGCGGCCGGTGGCTCCGCGCGCGAGCCGAAGCGCCGACATGGTTGCCTCCGTTCCGGAGTTGACCAGTCGCACCATTTCAAGTCCCGGGACGAGCCGCGCGAGTTCCTCGGCCATCTCGGTCTCGGGCTCGGTCGGGGCGCCGAAGGAAAGTCCGCGCCCCGCCGCGGTCAGCACTGCGGCGACCACCTCCCGGTCCGCATGCCCGAGAACGAGCGGTCCCCAAGAGCCGACGTAATCGAGGTATTCTCGACCGTCGGCGTCCCAAATGCGGCTGCCCTTGCCGCGCACGATGAAGCGGGGCGTGCCGCCGACCGCGCGAAACGCGCGCACCGGGGAGTTGACCCCGCCGGGGATGGTTCTCTGTGCGCGCGCAAACAGCGATTCGTTCTTGCTCATGGGGGCTTCCGGTCGAAAAGGCGACTGAAGCTGCGCGCGGTCGCCTCGATGTCGGGCGCATCGAACAGTGCGCTGATCACCGCAACGGCGTCGGCGCCTGCCTCGATGACGGAACGGGCGTTCTCGGTCGTAATGCCTCCGATCGCCACAACGGGCGAACCGAGGTGCCCTTTCGCTTCGCGATAAAGCGAAAGCGGCGCACGCGTCGCTCCAGGCTTCGTCGCGGAAGGGAACGCGCTTCCGAAGGCGACATAGTCTGCACCGGCTTCCCGCGCGGAGAGAGCCAGTTCAAGTCTGTCGTAGCAGGAAACCCCGAGCAGCTTGTCTTTACCTAGCTGTGCGCGCGCAGCCGCGATCGAGATGTCCTCGCGGCCCACGTGCAGGCCGTCTGCACCGATCCCTCTGGCGAGATCCAGGTCGTCGTTGATGACGAGGGGAACGTGCGCTTCACGACAGAGCGCAAGCAGCGCCGCACCCTGCTCGCGGCGCAGCTCGGCACTCGCGGATTTATTGCGGTACTGAACGATGCGTGCCCCGCCGGCAAGCGCCCTGCTTACTTTGCGAATGAGCGACCCGATATCGGGTTCATCGGGTGTCACGGCGTACAGACCGCGAAATCCCGTATGTGAAGCCACCCAGTGCTCAGGCTTTGCCCGTGCCTGGCTCATCCATTTCCCGTGCCCAGAAAAACCGGTCCGGTATGTATTGACCCATGCCCGGACGAAACCCCGCGTTGAGCGTCTGCCACGTGTATTCCTGGGCTTCGCGCACCGCCTCGGGCAACTCGAGGCCGTTGGCGAGCGTCGCCGCGATCGCTGCGGCAAGCGTGCACCCCGAGCCGTGATAGCTTCCCGGCAGCCTTTCCCAGCTGTCCGAGCGCACCACGCCTTCCGGGCCGTAGAGTGTGTTGACGACTTGCGGCGTGTTCTCGTGCGTGCCGGTAATGAGAACATACTCGCAGCCCAGACCGAGCAGTTTCTCCGCAGCGCCGGCAAGGGCAAGCTCATCGTCGTCCTCGCCGTCGCCCTGAACGAGGCGACGAGCCTCGCGGCTGTTGGGCGTGAGAATCGTGGTCTGGGGAAGAAGCAGCTCGCACATGGCCGAAATCATGTCCTCGGTCGCAAGTTCGTCGCCGCGTCCGGAGGCTAGTACCGGATCGAAGACAAGCGGGACATCCGGATAGTCGGACACGACCTCCGCGATCGCCGTGATGTTCTCGATGCTCCCGACCATCCCGACCTTGAACGCGGCGACCGGCATATCCTCAAGCACGAGGCGCGCCTGGTCCACCACCCACTCCGGATCGACGGCTTGCAAGTTCTCGACGCCCGCCGTGTCTTGGACAGTGATTGCCGTAATTACGGAGAGCGCGTGACAACCCATCGCGGCGAGCGTCAGCAAATCCGCTTGCACTCCGGCGCCACCGGTGGGATCCGCGGCGGAAAACGCAAGCACGATAGGAGGGAGGGTAGTGGAGGACATGGGCAGCGAAGAACCGGCGGAGGCTGGCAGGCCGCTCGTCGCTTTAGGTTATGATGCGGTCCGATTCATTGTAACCCATCCCAACTCGATGACGGAAAAGCAAGATTTCAAAACCTGGATGTGCTTGATATGCGGCTTCGTCTATGACGAAGAGGAGGGCCTCCCCGAGGAAGGGGTCCCGCCCGGGACGCGTTGGGAGGATATCCCGATGAACTGGACTTGTCCCGAATGCGGCGCGCGGAAGGAGGACTTCGAAATGATCGAGCTTTGAGTTCGGGCACAGCCCGTGCTACACCTTCCGTGAGTGGCGATTGTGCCAGTCGGCGATCCTGATAGCGCTTCTGAAATACACCGCACAAGGCTTTGTTTTGACTGGATTTGGTTGTATAGTGTAAAAACCTGTACGAGGTGGAGTCGGGCCACCGCCCAAGAGGGCCGACGAAACTGTCGGAATACAGGAAACACAGGACGTTTGCGGGGGTGAAGGTCGTGAGCGAAACCGCGAATCTTGCCGGCGTCAAGGTGATGGTGATCGATGATTCGAACACTATTCGCCGTAGCGCGGAGATCTTCCTGGTTCAAGCCGGTTGCAAGGTGATCCTCGCCGAAGACGGTTTCGACGCGCTCGCCAAGATTACCGACCACCAGCCCGACATCATCTTCGTGGACATCATGATGCCTCGCCTGGACGGGTATCAGACCTGCGCGCTGATCAAGAAAAACACACATTTCGCCGACACGCCCGTGATCATGCTGTCTTCCAAGGACGGTTTGTTTGATCGTGCGCGCGGGCGAATGGTGGGCTCGGACGAATATCTGACCAAGCCCTTCACGAAGGATAGTCTTTTGAAAACCATAGGGGCGCACGCGCCCGTTCGTACCTGAGGAGATGGCCATGGCCATAAAGAAGATCTTGATCGTGGATGATTCGCCGACCGACCGGCAATTTTTCATGGAAACGCTGTCCAAGCAGGGGTACCAGGTCGTGACAGCGGAGAACGGCGATGAGGCAATCACCAAGTCGAAGTCGGAGCGGCCCGATCTCATCCTGATGGACGTGGTCATGCCGGGTACCAACGGCTTCCAGGCGACGCGTGCCATTACGCGCGACGAGGCGACCAAGCACATCCCCGTCATCGTCGTCACGAGCAAGAACCAGGAAACCGATCGCGTCTGGGGGATGCGCCAGGGCGCGAAGGATTACCTGATGAAACCGATCGACGCCAAGGATTTGCTCGCGAAGGTCGCGGCGATCAAATAGGCCTAGACCGTGGCAAAGCAGATTAGCCTGCGTGAGTTCCAGCAAGGACTCGCCCAGAGATTGCGGGAGGCTCAGGCCGAAGCCGAGCCCACCTCGCGGTTGGGGGTGCAAGCCGGGGGCGGCAACTGGCTGCTCAAGCTGGACGATGCCGGGGAGATGCTTCCGCTGCCCGAATTTTCCGCGGTTCCTCTCACCAAGTCCTGGTACTTGGGCCTGGCAAACATCCGGGGGGTGCTCGCGAGCGTCGTGGATTTCGCCGCCTTCATGGGAGGGGAGCACACGGTGCGCACGCCCGATTGCCGCTTGTTGCTGATCGCCGAACGCTTCCATTCGTTCAGCGGACTAATGATCAGCCGCATGCTCGGGCTGAAAAACGTGCAAGCCATGCAGCCGGCAGAGAAGGCGACTGAAAAATCCTGGGTAGGAGCGGCCTACCGCGACGAGGATGGTCGCCTGTGGCAGGAGTTGGACATGAGCGCTCTCGTGGCACACGACGATTTTCTTCAGGTGGGCGCCTAGCGCCCCCGGTAACCCGAACACAGGAGGGTCCAATGGCATTTCTCAGATTTCCAGCCAAGGCGGTAACCAAGGGTGCGACACCCACTACGCAGACACCCAGAGCAATCCCTCGGGCCGTGCCTAAGCCCGCGGCCAAGCCGGCGGCCGGCCCGACAACCGTCATCGAAGGGCCGAAGCGGCGGATGGCCGGTCTCGGAGGCGTCCGTGTCGGCCAGCAGTACACGATTCTCGGCGCGATATTTGCGGTGCTCTTTGTCGCGACCGCATTCATCGTGTTCAAGGACAACCGCGAAGCGACCTACGGCACGATCTATGTTTCCACTGCCGCGCAGATGCGCATGCTGTCCCAGCGCATCGCCAAGGCGGCGCAAACGGGGCTCATCGGCAGCCCCGAGGCGTTCAAACAGTTGCAGCAGTCGCGTGATGAATTCATCGCGGCGCTAAAGCTGCTCACGCAGGGTGGGGAGGCGGGTGACGTATCCCTGCCGGCGACATCGGACACGGTTAAACCGCAGCTCGATGCGTTGACCAAGGAATGGGAAAAGACCGACCGCAGCACGCAGCTCGTGCTCGCGCAAAGCAAGAACCTCATCGGACTCGCCACGGCGGTACGCCTGATCAACACCAACAATCCCTTGCTGCTCGATCTTGCCGAGCAGGTTCAGGCGCTCAAGTTGCAGTCCCAGGCGCCCGCGCGCGAGGTCTCCCTTTCAGGGCAGCTGGTGATGTTGACGCAGCGGCTCGCGCGGAACGCGAATGCCATGCTCGGTGCCGACGTGATCGACCCGGAAGTGGCGTTTCTGATGGGCAAGGACACCACCACCTTCCGCGAGTTGCTCCAGGGCCTGATGAAGGGCAGCGACGTGCTTCGCGTCACCGCAGCGAAGGACCCTGAGCAGCAAGCAAAGCTTGCAGAACTTGACAAGGCCTACCAGGAATTCCAGGGGGCGGTGGCCTCGATTCTCGGCAATCTGCAGTCGCTGGTGAATGCAAAGCAGGCTGGTCGAAAGGTCGTGGACGATTCCGAGCCGCTGCTCGCCGCGTCGCAAAAACTGGCTGACGCCTACGAGCAGGAACTTAGCGGGCGCACCACGAACTTCATCGTGCTCGGGTCCCTGATCCTCGCGGCGATCGCCGTGATCTCGCTGATCGTCTTGGTGTACTTGGGCGACACGCGCCGGCGCGCCGAAGAGGCGGAGCGCCAACGCGCGGAGACCGAGCGAACCAACCAGTCGAACCAGGACGCAATTCTCCGGCTGATGAACGAAATGGGGAATCTCGCGGAAGGTGACCTTACCGTGAAGGCGACGGTGACCGAGGAGATTACCGGCGCCATTGCCGACTCGGTGAACTTCACCATCGACGAGCTGAGAACCCTCATCGCCCGGATCAACGCCGCCGCTGCGCAAGTGACGAGCGCCACGGAGTCCGCGCAGCAGACATCGGCGCAGCTGCTCGCCGCCGCAGAGAAACAGTCCGTCGAGATTCGCCAGACGAGCGCTTCCGTTCTCAGCATGGCAAAAGCCATGAACGCGATGTCGGAGAGCGCTTCGCAGTCGGCCAGCGTGGCGCGTCAATCGCTTGCTGCCGCGCAGAAAGGCACGCAGGCGGTGCAGAACTCGATCTCGGGCATGAACGAAATCCGCGAACAGATACAGGAGACCTCTAAGCGCATCAAGCGACTGGGCGAATCCTCTCAGGAGATCGGCGAGATCGTGGAGTTGATTTCGGACATTACCGAGCAGACGAACGTTCTCGCGCTGAACGCCGCCATCCAGGCGGCTTCGGCGGGTGAAGCCGGACGCGGTTTCACGGTCGTGGCCGAAGAAGTGCAGCGGCTTGCGGAGCGTTCGGCCGAGGCGACCAAGCAGATTGGTGCGATCGTCAAGACCATTCAGACGGACACGCAGGACGCGGTCTCCGCCATGGAGAAAAGCACGCAGGGCGTGGTCGAGGGTGCGAAGCTCTCGGACGCCGCGGGCCAGGCGCTTTCGGAGATCGGATCGGTGTCGCAGCAGCTCGCCCAGCTGATTGAAGGCATCACGATGACCACCGAACAGCAGGCGAGATCCGCAAACACGGTGGCGACCAGCATGCAGGACATTCTGAGCATCACCCAGCAGACCACCGAGGGCACCAAGCGCACTGCAGTGTCGATCGGCCAGCTTGCCGAGCTCGCCAAGGAGCTGAAAGGTTCGGTGTCGGGCTTCAAGATTGTTTGAAGCAGGAGAGCCAGGTCGGGAGCAATGACTGCACGCGCCGATTTCGACGTTGGGCCCCTTTCCTGGGTCAAGGGCGAGATCGACCACGCCATACAGCGATCCCAGGAAGCGCTGCGCGCGTTCGCGACGAACAGCGCGGATGCCGCACAGCTTAAGTCGAGCCAATCGCACCTGCACCAGGCACACGGCGCGCTTTCGATCGTCGGTCTGGAAGGCATCACTCGCGTATCCGAGGAGCTTGAAGGCCTGCTCGCGGGCATCGAAAAGGAGGCTTCCCTTAGGAGGAGCGAAATCTTCCGGCTGATCGAGCGCGCCCTCAACGGAATCCGCACCTACCTCGATCAGCTCATGGCGGGCAGCCCCAATCAACCTCTCAGGCTCTATGCCCTGTACCGCGACGTCGTCACCGCGCGCGGCGGGCGTGCCGACCCGACCGATCTCTATTATCCGAATCTCACTTTCCGCCCGCCCAAGCGCGAGAAGCTTGCGGGCGCATTCAGGGCAGGCGATTCGGACAAATACCTGCGCGAGCAGCGCGGCCGCTACCAGCGTGGACTCCTCAAGTGGCTCAAGAACGACGCGAGCGGAGCCGAGGACATGCGCGCCGCCATCGAGGCGATCGAGGCCGCGCAGGGTCCAAGCTCGCAGCGCGCCTTCTGGTGGGTGTCGCTCGCCTTCTTCGATGCCCTCGCGCACAAGGCGCTGCCCCAGGATGTCGACGCCAAACAGCTGTGCAACCGCATCGAGCAACAGATCAAGCGGCTGCTTGAAGGCACGCCGAGCGTCGCCGAGCGGCTGATGCGCGAAGTCCTCTATTACGTGGCTCGCGCCAAACCGGCGACCGCGCGCGTGCGCGAAGTGCAGGAAGCCTACCATCTGAGCCAGACCATCCCGGCGCCTGGGAGCGACGGCGACACGATCGAGGAAAATCCGGAGCTGAAGTCGGCACGCGAGCACCTCACTCATGCGAAGGATGCCTGGAACAAGTTCGCATCGGGCAATCCTCCGTCGCTGCTCGCATTCCGCGACAGTGCGGCCGGACTCAGGGATGACTCCGACCAACTGGGCAACGCAGATCTCGCCGGGCTCGCCGGGGAAGTCGCCGAGGTCGCCGCGTGGCTCACCTCGAACCGCGAAAACATGAGCGAGGCGGTCGCGCTCGAAGTCGCAACGGCGCTCCTGCTGCTCGAAAATGCGCTTGCCGGTCTCGCGCATCTCTCCGGCGAGTTTGCCCAGCAGGCGCAACTCCTGCGCTCGCGGCTTGAGGATTGCATGCTCGGCAAGCTCCGGCGCAGCGCACCGGAGATCCCCTTGCTCGACGAGATGTCGCGCAAGGCACAGGAACGACTGTTGATGAACCAGGTTGTCTCGGAAATGCGCGCCAACCTGCGCACCATCGAGCAGGTTCTGGACGCCTTCTTCCGTGATCAGTCGAAGCGCGATGAGCTCGCGTCGCTCGACAAGCCCGTGCACCAGCTGCTCGGAGCGCTCGAGATGCTGGGCGAGCAGCGCGCGCGCGAATCCCTGGCTGCGGTCGCGGATGAGATCCGCCGTTTCTCTGGCGCGGCCGACAGCGCGGGCCCGAAGGATTTCGAGCGTATCGCCCAGATTCTCTCGGGCCTCGGTTTTTACATCGAGAGCCTGGCCCACGGCAAAATTGACTTTGAAGCCGCGATGCAGCCGATCGCGGCGGTAAGAAAGGAGGAAGCCGACGCCGCTCAGCCAGTCGCCACCGTCGAAGCGCAGGTCGCCGAGCAGCAACGCGAGACGGCGAGTCTGTACGAGGAATGGAAGACCAAACCCGAAGACGGAGTCCTTCGGGCCGAACTGAAGAAAAACCTCGCCGCGCTCCAGAAAGACGCGGGACTCATTGCCGACCAGAAGCTGGAAGATTCCGCGGGGAGGGCCCTCAGAGCCCTCGACAAGACGAGCACCATGCCGCTTACGCCATTCCTCAAGGAAGCCATCGAGAAAATCACGGCAGCGGCGCCCTCTCCATCTCCTGAAGCCGCCAAGCTTATCGACGCGAGCGCCGAGGCGATCGACGCCGAGCTCCTAGGAGTCTACCTGGAGGAGTCCGACGAGGTGCTCGCAACGATCCGGGAGCACCTCGATACGGTGCGCGAACAGCACGCCAACAAGGAAGCGCTCACGACGATCCGTCGCGGGTTCCACACCTTGAAAGGCAGCGGACGCATGGTAGGCCTCATGCGCCTCGGGGAAGCCGCCTGGGCCGTCGAGCAGACCATGAACGTGTGGGTGCAGGAAGAACGTGCCGCAACGCCGGCACTGCTGCAGCTGATTGGCCTCGCGCACGGTTATTTTTCCGACAACGTCAAGCGCCTCAAGGTGGGCGGAGTTTCGAGCGATGAGCGTTCGCTCGTCGCGGCCGCGGAACGCGTGCGTCGGGGCGAAGCCACCGAGGAGGCCTCTCACGAGGCGCCCGGAGCAACCCCGGTCCCGGCGGCCGAACGTGCCGCTTCGGCACGCGCCGCGTTCACGCCCGCGACTCCAGCCCCCGCTTCGGTCGCGCCGGCGGAACCCGAGGAGTTCGTCCAACTCGGCGAACACCGGGTCTCGACGACGCTTTTCGCCATTTTCAGCGGGGAGGCGCGCGCGCACGTTATCGCGATCAGGGAGGAGCACGAGACCCTGCGCCAGCACGGCGTGGTCAGCGACGGCTTGCTGCGCGCGGTACATACGCTCGCGGGCACCTCGGGGACGGTGAAGATCTCGGCCCTCTCGGATCTTGGCTACGCGCTGGAGAAGGCCCTGCAAAAACTCGCGACGAGCGAGCTTTCCGAGGACGAACAATCCCTGGTCGGAGATGCGATCGACACGATCGAGGCAATGGTTGCGAGCGTGGTCGAATTGCGCGTGCCACGAGCCGTCCCGGAGCTCGTCGCGCGCCTGGAGCGCATCGGAGAGCAGGCGGACGTCTCTCAGGAATCGACGACGCCCGAGGAAAGGGAGCCGGCTCCTCTGCCTTCGCCGACCCGCCAAACGCAGAGCGGTGCGGCCGAAGAGCTCGCGGAAACCGAGGCAGGCGACCGTTCCCTGGATGACCTCGATCTGGACGTTACGCTCGAGCGCCGGCAGCGGCGGCTCGACGACGACATCGATCCCGAGCTCCTGCAGATCTTCATCGACGAAGGCCAGGAGCTGGTTCCCGCAGTAGGCGCGGCGATGCGCGACTGGCGCGACAATCGAGATAATCCAACGCTCGGCCAAGGCCTGCAACGCGTGCTGCATACCCTGAAAGGGAGCGCGCGCATGGCGGGAGCCATGGCGCTGGGCGAGCTGACGCACCACATGGAGACGCGCGTCGAGAACGCCATGTCGGTCAAGGTGCTGCCCGCGGGCCTGTTTGAAGAGTTGGAGACGTCGTGGGATCGCATGGGTGTCCTGTTCGAGCAGCTGCAGAAGCCCCGCCGGCCCGAAGAAAGCCTCTCCATGGCGGTGGCCTCGAAGCCGGCAGACGTCGCCATCGAGACGTCCGAGGCGACGCCCGAGGCCGCGCCCCAGGCCGCGGCGAAGGCGATACCGCTTGCCGAGCGCGAATTGCAGCCGAAGGCGCTGCTGCGGGTGCGCGCGGACATCGTCGACCGGCTGGTCAACGAGGCGGGCGAAGTCGCCATCGCGCGCAGCCGGATCGAAGGCGAAATGCGCGCGCTCAAGGCGGCCATGCAGGAACTCACCGACAACGTCGCGCGATTGCGCGCGCAGCTGCGCGAGATCGAAATCCAGGCGGAGTCGCAGATGCAATCGCGCCTGGAACTCGCCAAGGAGTCGATGCGTGAATTCGACCCGCTCGAGTTCGATCGCTTCACTCGTTTCCAGGAAGTGACGCGGCTGATGGCGGAAAGCGTGAGCGACGTGTCGACCGTGCACGGAAACCTCGTCAATGCCGTGGACGAGACCGATAAGGCGCTGCTCGCGCAGGCGCGGCTCAACCGTGACCTGCAGCAGGACCTGATGCGCGTGCGCATGGTTCCGTTCGGCAGCCTCCAGGAACGCCTTTACCGCATCGTGCGCCAGACCGCGAAGGAAGTCGGAAAGCGCGCCAATCTGGATATCAAAGGCACCCAGGTCGAGCTCGACCGCTCGGTGCTCGAGCGCATCACCGGACCGTTCGAGCACCTGCTGCGCAACGCCGTCACCCACGGCATCGAGGCGCCCGACAAACGCCGGGCCGCGGCCAAGCCGGAAATCGGCGAAATTCGCCTCGAGCTGAAACAGGAAGGCAACGAAGTGCAGCTCTCGCTGTCCGATGACGGCGGGGGTCTCGCGATCGACCGGATCCGCGAGAAAGCGATCGAAAAAGGCTTGATTGGGCCCGATACGACGCTCTCGGAGGCCGAGATCGCCGATTTCATTTTCCAAGCGGGATTCTCCACCGCCACCGAGGTCTCGCAGGTGGCCGGGCGCGGCGTCGGCATGGACGTGGTGCGCAGCGAAGTCGCCGCGCTTGGCGGACGCGTGGAGATGCGCTTCACGCGGGGGCAGGGCACGCGCTTCACCATCTACCTGCCGCTTACCCTTGCCGTGACCCAGTCGGTGCTGGTGCGCGCGGGCGCCAAGATCTACGCGATTCCCTCCGTGATGGTCGAACAGGTGCTGCAACTGAGACAGGAGCAACTGGTTTCCGCCTATGCGTCACGCCAGACCGAATGGCAGGACCGGCGCTACCCGTTCCATTATCTGCCCCACCTCCTCGGGATCTCCGACGCGGTCGCGGAACAGAAACGCTTCTCCCCGACCCTGTACCTGCGCAGTGGCACCAACGCCATCGCGCTGCACGTGGACGAAATGGTCGGCAGCAACCAGGAAATCGTCGTGAAGTCGATCGGTCCGCAGCTGCAGCGGGTCACGGGCATCACCGGCGCCACAGTGCTCGGCACGGGCGAGATCGTGCTCATCCTGAATCCGGTGCTGCTCGCGCTGAAGGAAGTGGCTGCTCGCCCGGCGATCGTTTATGAAGCGCCCAAGCCGCAGGCCGCGGCCACTCAACCAACGATCATGGTGGTCGACGATTCGCTCACGGTGCGCAAAGTCACGGGTCGGCTGCTCGAGCGCCATGGCTATCTCGTGGTGACGGCGCGCGACGGCGTCGAAGCGATGGAGAAGCTGTTGGAGGTCGTCCCCGACGTGATGCTGGTCGACATCGAGATGCCGCGCATGGATGGATTCGATCTCACGCGGAACGTCAGGGCCGACAAGCGCCTCGCCCGGGTGCCGATCATCATGATCACCTCGCGCACCGCCGACAAGCACCAGAACTACGCGAAGCAGATCGGCGTCAGCTACTTCCTCGGCAAGCCCTACCAGGAAGACGATCTCATCGAGAAAATCTCCGGGTTTCTCAAGGAACGGCGGGCCGCCGCCTGATAATCCCGGGCCCCGCGCGACGCCGGCGCGTGGCGCAAAATTGTGCGCGACCCTGCCGAGGGATTAGAATACGGACTCGCCTCCATGGCCCAGGTCAATCTCACCAACCATTTCTTGATCGCCATGCCCAACATGGTCGATCCCTATTTTGCCCGCAGCCTGACGTTCATCTGCGAGCACAATGACCAGGGGGCGCTAGGCGTGGTGGTCAACCGCCCGATCGAGATGACCCTGGGCGCTTTGTTCGACCGCTTGAGCCTGCGGCTGACTTCTCAGATTCTGGTGAATGAGCCGGTGTATTTCGGCGGGCCGGTGCAAACCGACCGCGGCTTTGTCCTGCACCAGCCGCTTGGCGAGTGGCAATCCACCCTTGCGGTGCGCGGCAAGATGGGTCTTACCACCTCCAAGGACATTCTGGAAGCGGTCGGTCAGGGCGGCGGCCCGCACAAGCTCCTCGTCACGCTCGGCTACGCGGGCTGGGCGGCTGGGCAGCTCGAGAACGAGATCAAGCAAAACGCCTGGCTCACGGTCGAGGCCAAGGATGGGATCATTTTCGATACGCCGACAGAGGAACGCCTGCCCGCGGCGATGAAGCTGCTCGGCGTCGACTTCGCCAGATTGTCCGAGGAGGCAGGGCACGCGTGAGCGAGGCGGCCGTGGCCCCGTCAAAGGTCTCCGGCCACACCGTACTTGCTTTCGATTTCGGAGCGCGCTGGATCGGCGTTGCGGTGGGTGACACCGAAACGCGACTCGCCAATCCCCTGGGAATGTTCGAGGCGTCAGGCGCCAGCCGGTGCATGGCGGAGGTCGAAACGCTCGTGCGCGAATGGCGCCCCGAACTGCTGGTAGTCGGCCTGCCGCTCGCGATGGACGGCGGCGAACACGACATGACGCGGCGCGCGCGGCGCTTCGCGCGCCGGCTCGAGGCGCGCTTCAGGCTCCCGGTGGAACTCACCGACGAGAGGCTCTCCTCGACCGCCGCCGAAGAAACATTCCGCAAAAGCGGCCTCGGCGGGCGCAAGCGCAAGCAGACGGTGCACGCCCTCGCCGCTCAAATCATCCTGCAGAGTTATCTGGATGGACCTCCCAGACGCTGAAGCGCTGTGTGGTGAGCTCGCGCGGAAGCTCCGCGCAGGCGTTACCGAATCCACCGGGCTCGTCGGCATCCGCACGGGCGGCGCCTGGCTTGCCGAGCGTCTGCACCGGGAGCTGAAGGTCTCGACGCCGATGGGCACGCTCGACATCTCCTTCTATCGCGACGATTTCGACGTCGCCGGACTCCACCACCAGGTGAAGCCTTCCCAGATCCCCTTCGACGTCAACGGACGGCATGTCGTCGTGATCGACGACGTTCTGTACACTGGGCGCACCGTGCGCGCCGCGATGAACGAGCTGTTCGACTATGGGCGCCCCGGAAAAATTGAGCTTGCAGCGCTGGTCGACCGCGGCGAACGGCAGCTGCCGATCGCCGCGCAGTACGTCGGCGCCACGCTTTCGGTGCCCTCAGGCAAACTTCTGCGCCTGGCGCGCGACGAGCGCGGCAAATTTTTCTTGCGACTCTCCGATGCGCAACCCGCAGCTTAACGGCGACGGAAGCCTCCAGCACCTGCTCACGATCGAGGGGCTCCCGCGCGAGGTCCTCGTGCACATCCTGGATACGGCTGCGTCCTTCATCGGCGTGACCGAGCGCGAGGTGAAGAAGGTGCCGCTGCTGCGCGGCAAGTTGGTGTTCAACCTGTTCTTCGAAGCGTCGACGCGCACGCGCACCACTTTCGAGATCGCCGCGAAGCGCCTGTCTGCCGACGTCATCAACTTGAATATCACCGTATCGTCTTCGACCAAAGGCGAGACCCTGCTCGACACGGTGGACAACCTTTCCGCGATGCACGCCGACATGTTCGTCGTGCGCCATTCTTCCAGCGGCGCCGCCCACCTGATCGCGAACCACGTCGCCTCGCATGTGCACGTGATCAACGCGGGCGACGGTCGCCATGCGCACCCGACCCAGGGACTGCTCGACATCTATACCATCCGCCACTACAAGAAGGACTTCAGCGCGCTCTCGGTCGCCATCGTCGGAGACGTGCTGCATTCGCGCGTGGCGCGCTCGCTGATACACGCGCTCACCACCCTCGGCGCACCCGACGTGCGCGTGATCGGCCCGAGGACCTTGCTGCCCACGGGGGTCGAGCAGCTCGGCGTCTCCGTGCATCACGACATGCGCGAGGGGCTCGCAGATTGCGACGTCGTGGTGATGCTGCGCCTGCAAAACGAGCGCATGAAAGGGCCGCTGCTACCTTCCGCCCAGGAGTTCTTCAAGTCCTACGGCTTGACGCCGCAGAAGCTCGCCCTCGCCAAGCCCGACGCCATCGTCATGCACCCGGGGCCGATGAATCGGGGCGTCGAGATCGATTCTTCCGTCGCCGACGGCCCGCACTCGGTGATCCTGCCGCAGGTCACCTTCGGCATCGCCGTGCGCATGGCGGTGATGAGCATCCTCGCCGGAAACTGACTGTGACGAAACCCGACCCGCCCGCTCTCGATCCCGCACAGGTGCCCGAGCAGTCGACCACGGGCTACCCGGAGCCGTACAAGAGTCGCGTCGCGGGCCGACGCAAGCGGCGCCTCGGCGATGCGGCCGGGCTGAAAAACTTCGGCGTCAACCTCACGCGGCTTGACCCGGGCGCCGAGTCCTCGATGCGGCACTGGCACTCCAAGCAGGATGAGTTCATCTACGTGCTCGAGGGCGAGCTCACGCTCGTCACCGATGCCGGGAGACAGAAGCTCAAGCGCGGAATGGCGGCCGGATTTCCCGCGGGAAAGGCCGACGGACATCAGCTCGTCAACGAGACAAAGAAGCCCGCGCTCTACCTGGAGATCGGCGATCGCACGCCCGGGGACGGAGCCACCTACGCCGACGTGGACATGGCGGCGCGCCTGGTGGACGGGAAATGGGTCTTCACGCACAAGGACGGAAGCCACTACAAGTGAGCAAGGTCCACATCAAGAACGGCCGCGTGATCGATCCGAAAAACCGGGTCGACGCGAAGCAGGACGTTTTCATAGCCGACGGAAAAATCGCCGCGCTCGGCAAGGCTCCGGCGGGTTTTCGCGCCGAGCGCACGATAGCGGCGGATGCGCTCGTCGTCTGTCCGGGCCTGATCGACCTATCCGCGCGGTTGCGCGAACCGGGTTTCGAATACAAGGCGACGCTAGCCTCGGAAATGCAGGCCGCGGTCGCGGGCGGCGTCACGAGCCTCGCCTGTCCCCCCGACACCGACCCGCCGCTCGATGAACCGGGCCTGGTGGAAATGCTCAAGCACCGCGCGAGGAGTCTGAATCTCGCACACGTCTATCCGCTCGGTGCTCTCACCTGGAAGCTCGGCGGCGAGCGGCTCACCGAGATGGCGGTGCTGCGAGACGCGGGGTGCGTCGCGTTCTCCCACGCCGACACGCCGCTTCCGGACACGCAGATGCTGTGGCGCGCGCTCCAATACGCCGCAACCTTCGGCATCGCGGTGTGGCTGCGGCCACAGGACGGGTTTCTCGCACGGGGCGGCGTGGCTCACGACGGGGAGGTCGCCACCCGCCTCGGTCTACCGGGAATTCCGGCGTTCGCCGAGACCATCGCGCTCGCGACCATCCTGCAGCTCGTGCGCGCCACGCGCACCCGGGTCCATTTATGCCGTCTTTCCACGGCTGAAGGCGTCGCGATGTTGCGCGCGGCCAAAAAAGAGGGACTGCCCGTCAGCTGCGACGCGAGCGCTCATCACGCGCACCTCTCGGAAATCGACCTCGGCTACTTCGATTCGCACTGCAACGTGGTCCCGCCGTTCCGGTCCTTGCGCGACCGCGATGCGCTCCGCGCGGGCCTCGCCGATGGGACGATCGATGCGCTGTGCTCGGATCACGCCCCGGTTGACGAGGACGCGAAGCAGCTGCCTTTTGCCGAATCGGAACCGGGGGTGACGGGTCTGGAACTCCTGTTGCCCCTCACGCTGAAATGGGCCGAGGAGATGCGCGTGGCTCTGCCCGAGGCGCTCGCCACGGTGACCTCCAAACCGGCGGCGATCCTCGGCGTGCCGGCGGGCCATATAGCCGCCGGCAGTGACGCGGATGTGTGCGTGTTCGACCCGAGCGCGCAAGTCAAGATCACCGCAGATTCCCTGAAGAGCCAGGGAAAGAACACGCCCTTCATCGGCTACGAGCTGCCCGGCCGGGTGCGCTATACCCTGGTCGGCGGGGAGCTCGTGTACGAGGCCTAATGGAAATCAGACCGGCGCTTGCACCAGCCGCGCGACCAGGGGCGCGAGGTTATCGAGCAGGATCAGCGCGATTTGCGCCAGGACCAGCACGAAGATCGGCGAGAGATCCACATTGCCGATAGGAGGGATGAAGCGCCGGAAGATCGTATAGAAGGGGCGGGTGAGTGCGTCCAGGACCGGTGCGATCGGCACCTGAGGATTGAACCAGCTGAACAGGACCTGAATGAGCACCACGCCGATCAGCAGGTAGAGCGAGGCCTGCAGCAGGCCGATCGCCGCCAGTCCGAAGACCAGCCCCGTGGCGGTCCCGGGAGTGCTCGCCAGGTTCGTTCCGCGCACCCACAGAAGCAAGGTCAGCATGAACGCCTGCGCGAGCCAGGCGAGGAGGAAGGTCGCGAGATCGAATCCCATGAGACCGGGAATCACGCGCCGCGCCGGAAGCACGATCCAGTTGGTGAGGGCGGTGACGAGCTGGCCCACCGGGTTGCGAAACGGTGCCCGCAAGGCCTGCATGTAGAAGCGCAAAAGCAGCGTATAGACGAGGAGACTGAACGCGGTCTGGATCAGCAGGTTGGCGATCTGGCTGAACATCGCGCCCCCGGTGTCATTCCTTGCCCAGTTCCTCGCCCAGCTCCTTGCCGCGTTCGTTGGCGGCACGGATCGCGCGGATGATCGCTTCCTTCACCTCGTCCTTGGCCATGCTTGCCAGCGCCCGCTCGGTCGTGCCCCCCTTGGAGGTCACCCGTTCGCGCAGCACGGCAACCGGATCGGGACTGCTCGAAGCGAGCCTGGCCGCGCCGGTGAAGGTGTTCAATACGAGCTGGTGCGCGATCTGTACCGGGAGTCCCAGCTCCCGCGCTGCATCCTCGACCGCCTCGATGAAGTAGAACACGTACGCCGGACCGCTTCCAGAGATCGCGGTCACGGCGTCCATCTGCGACTCGTCGGTGATCCAGACGGTTGCGCCCACCGCGCCGAGGATGGTCTCGGTCCGCTCGCGGTCCTCGCGGGTGACCGCCTTGGAGAACGGAAAGAGCCCCGCGACGCCTTCGCCGATCATCGCCGGCGTATTGGGCATGGCGCGGACCAGACGCGTGTGTCCCTTCAGCCACTTCGAGAGGTTGGCCAGACGCACGCCCGCGGCGATGCTGATGACGAGATTGGCGTTGTCCGCGATCCCGGATTTGGCTGCCGCCTCGCGCAGGTGTTGGGGCTTCACCGCGAACACCACGACGTCGTTCGCCCGCACCGCGTCCTTGGGCTTGTCGACGCTGGTGACCCCGTACTTGTCCACGAGTTTGCGGCGGGCCTCGGCGCTGATCTCGACCACGCGGATATCCTGCAACGGGAAGTCCTTGCGAAGAAGTCCGCCGATAAGCGCGTCGGCCATGTTGCCGCCGCCGATGAACGTGATTCTCATGACAGGCTCAGCCTCGCCTTTCTCCAAAAATCGCCGTGCCCACCCGCACCAAGGTCGCGCCTTCGGCGATCGCCGCCTCGAGGTCCGCCGACATACCCATCGAGAGCGTATCCATCGCAAAGCCGTCGCGATTCAGCCGGTCGCGCAACTCGCGCAGCTGCCCGAATCGGCGGCGCTGCAGTGCCTCGTCGGGTGTCGGCTCGGGCACCGCCATGAGACCGCGCAGCTTCAGGCGCGGCAACACCGCCACCTGCTCGGCGAGCTGCGCCGCTTCCGATGGGGCGACGCCGCCCTTGGTCGCCTCGCCCGACACGTTCACCTGGATGCAGACCTGCAGCTCGCTTCGCCCGGGGCCGCGCGCTTCCGCGAGCCGCGCGGCGATTTTCGCACGGTCGATCGAGTGCACCCAGTCGAAGCCCTCGGCGATCGTGCGCGTCTTGTTGCTCTGAATCGGACCGATGAAGTGCCAGGTGAGCCCGAGCGCGGAGAGCTCGCGGATCTTTTCGATGCCCTCCTGAGCGTAGTTCTCGCCGAAATCGCGCAATCCCTCTTGCGCCGCCTCGCGCACGGCTTCCGGCGGAAACGTCTTGCTCACCGCCAGCAATCGCACCGATCGGGGGGGCCTGCCCGCCGCCCGCGTAGCGGATTCGATGCGCTGCCTCACGGCTTGCAAGTTCAAGGGTATTGAGGACATAATCAGCGCGTCGATGCGAGCGCGGCGGACCTGAAAACTCTCGCTCTTTCATCTGCTTAGGCCCTTGCTCCGGATTCCGTTCGGGCCTCACGTTGAAGGGGATTATAGTGGATATCTCGGAACTCCTAGCCTTCGTCGTCAAGAACAAGGCTTCCGACCTGCATCTGTCCTCGGGTCTGCCGCCCATGATCCGCGTGCACGGCGACATCCGCCGCATCAACCTGCCGGCGATGGAGCACAAGGACGTGCACGGGATGATCTACGACATCATGAACGACGGGCAGAGGAAGCACTACGAGGAGAACCTCGAGTGCGATTTCTCCTTCGCGATACCGGGCCTCGCGCGCTTTCGCGTGAACGCCTTCGTGCAGAACCGGGGGGCAGCGGCGGTGATGCGCACGATCCCCTCGAAGATCCTGTCGCTCGAGGAGCTGAGGACACCCAAGATCTTCACCGAGATCGTCGATCAGCCGCGCGGCATCGTCCTCGTGACCGGTCCCACAGGCTCGGGCAAGTCCACGACGCTCGCCGCCATGGTCAACCAGATCAACGACAACGAGCAGGGCCACATCCTCACGATCGAAGACCCGATCGAGTTCGTGCACGAGTCGAAAAAATGCCTGATCAACCAGCGCGAGGTCGGACCGCACACGCTGTCGTTCGCCAACGCCCTGCGCAGCGCGCTGCGCGAGGACCCGGACGTGATCCTGGTGGGTGAGATGCGCGATCTCGAGACCATCCGCCTCGCCCTGACCGGCGCCGAGACCGGACACCTCGTGTTCGGCACGCTGCATACGAGTTCCGCGGCGAAAACCATCGACCGCATCGTCGACGTGTTTCCGGCGGCCGAGAAGGAGATGATTCGCGCGATGATCTCCGAGTCGATTCGCGCGGTCATCGCCCAGACGCTGTGCAAGACCAAGGACGGGGGAGGGCGGGTCGCCGCGCACGAGATCATGATCGGTACGCCCGCGATCCGCAACCTCATCCGCGAGAACAAGATCGCGCAGATGTACTCCGCCATCCAGACGGGGCAGCAATTCGGCATGCAGACCCTCGACCAGAACCTGCAGGAACTGGTGAGGCGCAACGTCATCTCATCGGCCGAGGCGCGCGGCAAGGCCGCCAACAAGGACAATTTCCCGGGCTGACGCGAATCAGCCTGGACATTGCGGCGTAGGCTAACTTAGGCTAACCGAAGTCAAGGGCTCCCCGGACGAGCCCGGCCGAGGCCACGACTTTCCCGGCTGATTTCGGAACTTGAGGATCCAGAAAGGCGAATATGGAACGCGAACAGGCAATGAAATTCATGTACGACCTGCTGCGGCTGATGGTGTCGAGGAGAGCCTCCGACCTCTTCATTACCGTGGGCTTTCCCCCGGCGATCAAGATCGACGGCAAGATGACGCCCGTCTCGAACCAGCCGCTCACACCCGCGCACACCGTGGATCTCGCCCGCGCGATCATGAACGACAGGCAGGCCGCCGAGTTCGAATCGACCAAGGAGTGCAACTTCGCGATCAATCCCGCAGGCATCGGGCGGTTTCGCGTCAATGCCTTCGTCCAGCAGGCGAACGTCGGTATCGTGCTGCGGGTGATCACCACCGCCATACCCAGGATCGAGGATCTCGGCCTCCCGAACGTATTGAAGGACGTGGTCATGACCAAGCGCGGCCTCGTGATCATGGTAGGGGCCACGGGTTCGGGCAAGTCGACCACGCTCGCCGCGATGGTCGGCTACCGCAACGAGAACTCCCACGGCCACATCATCACCATCGAGGACCCGATCGAGTTCACCCACCCGCACAAGGGCTGCCTCATCACGCAGCGCGAAGTCGGCGTTGACACCGTGAACTGGCTAACTGCGCTCAAGAACACCCTGCGCCAGGCGCCGGACGTCATCCTGATCGGCGAGGTCCGCGACCGTGAGACCATGGATCACGCGGTCGCCTTCGCCGAGACCGGCCACCTCTGCCTCGCGACGCTGCACGCGAACAGCGCCAACCAGGCCCTGGACCGCGTCATCAACTTCTTCCCCGAGGAGCGGCGCCAACAGCTGCTGATGGACCTGTCGCTCAATCTGCGGGGGCTCATTTCGCAGCGCCTCATCCCCTTGAAGGAAGGCAAGGGCCGCTGCGCCGCGGTCGAGATCATGCTCAACTCCCCGCTCATTTCCGACCTGATCTTCAAGGGCGAGGTGCACGAGATCAAGGAAATCATGAAGAAGTCGCGCGAGCTCGGCATGCAGACCTTCGATCAGTCTCTGTTCGACCTGTTCGAGGCGGGCAAGATCAGCTACGAGGACGCACTCCGGAACGCCGACAGCGTGAACGACCTGCGCCTGCAGATCAAGCTGCACTCCAAGGAAGCGAAGAATCGGGACATCACGGCGGGAATCGAGCACCTCAATATCGTCTGACGCGGACGCCGGATATGCGGAGGAACCCATGAATACGAAACGGTGGTTGCTGGCGAGCGTGGCGGTCTTCGTCGTGATGGCGGCGCTGGAATTTCTCATCCACGGCGTGCTCCTGTCGGACTTGTACCGGCAGACGGCCTCCGTGTGGCGGCCGGAAGCCGAGATGCAGAAAATGATGTGGATCTTCTGGGTGGGGTTGCTGGTATTCGCGCCATTCTTCTCGCTGATCTACGTGAAGGGCTACGAGAAAGGCAAGCCGGGCCTGGGGCAGGGATTTCGCTACGGCCTGTATATGGGAGTGATGCTGTCCGTGATGCACAGCTTCGGCTGGTACGTGATTCTGCCGATTCCGCTCGCGCTCTCGTTCTGGTGGTTCCTGGGAACTCTGGTGGAATTCATCGCGGCGGGTGTTGCCGCGGGTCTGGTTTACCACGATTGATTTCGGCCTTACCCAAGCCTAACTCGTAGTCCGGACCGGGCGCGCGCAAAGCGCGCTGATTTCAGACTTCATACGTCAGCGGGCAATGATGAACGTGTTTCCGCATCCACCGGCGTCGGCGGTGACGCGTATTCTGGGGGAAGCGGGATTGCCTTGCTCCGACTTGACCCCCGCGCATTTGGAGCACTTCTTCGGGTGCGGCTCAACGGGCGCTCCCGACGGGATCGTAGGACTGGAGCTGTACGAATCCGTAGCCTTGCTTCGCTCCCTGGCGGTCAGTTCGAAGTGTCGCGGTCGAGGCTGCGGTGCTGCGCTTGTGGCACATGCTGAACTATTCGCGCAGTCGCAAGGGGTCAGGGAGATCTACCTCCTTACCACCACGGCACAGCGCTTTTTCGAACGCTTGGGTTATGCCCGCGCGCTGCGCGAAGGCGCGCCGGCCGCGATCCAGCGGACGCAAGAGTTCTCGACCTTATGCCCCTCGGGGTCGGCATTCATGGTCAAGCGGTTGCCGATCAGGGAGGTCACGTGCAGCACGTAGGACGTACGTGGCTTGCGATTCTGGCTCTCTTTCTGACATTGCCCGTCGCCTGCGTGATCTCGGTTGCCGCCTTATACGGGCTCGCATGGCCGGACCGTCCCGATGAGGTGTTCTCGTGGGCGGTGTTCGATGTCGCGGAGTTCGTTCCGTGGATCTTGGCGCTCGCACTGCTTTCGCTGACTTCCATTCGTCCATGGCTAAAAGCCGCGGTGGCAGTTCTGTCGGTCCCCTATTCGATGCTGGCGTTTGCCGCGGGAGAGTTGTTCGTCGGGTGTGCCCTTGGGAATTGCCTGTGACTTTCGCTCAACGCGAACCCTAGGCAGCGCCCGGGCAGCGCGAACACGGGCGTGATGACTATCGACCAGGCCAAGTCGTTCGTGCAAAAGCACGGGGTCGTGCTCGTATCGGGCAAAGGTCCGGTGCCACGGCTGACCGAGGCGGTAGCGGGCGAACCGATTGCAGGCAGCTGGTGGAGCCATCCGAAGGCTCACGGAATCTTCGCCGTCGTTCAGGCAGTGGTCGAATCAGGCGATGTTCTCGTATGCCGCCTGGTCGGAGCAAAGGTAACCTTGGTTCATCGCCGACTCTGGCCCGCCCTTGTCCGCGTGGCCGCGCGCTTCCCGAAAAATCGTCTCGCGCAGGTGCGGGAAGAGCACACCGCCTCGGGACGCCATGTGAACAGGGAGGTCCCGTTTCCAAAATGGGTTCCGGTTGAAGTGAGAGAGCGCGCAGAGACCATGAGCGAAGAGGCAGCACTGGGTGCCCTGGGTCCATGGACCGCCCTGCCAGACCCAGAGTCGAAGAGCCCTGCCGCCGGCATCTCTCACAAGCGCAAGTCTCCGGCGAGCAGCTCACCGAGACGTTAGGCAGATGCCTGAGCACAGGGGCGCAATTCGAAGCGACCTGCCGCAGATCGTGGAGAT
>Ga0209055_1000332_pt1 | contig 33783 bp, 32 predicted proteins | sample GraSoiAngelo_110_FD_185875 | JGI IMG/M metagenome (GOLD analysis project Ga0209055, IMG submission 185875) | Grasslands soil microbial communities from the Angelo Coastal Reserve, California, USA - 14_0903_12_30cm (SPAdes) (version 2) | ecosystem: Environmental > Terrestrial > Soil > Grasslands ... | reverse complement strand
TAGTCATCTGGGAGCCTTATTACTTTTCCTGCCGTCGCTCAGGTTGGGTAGCCAGATTCCGACGATTCTTGACTCTTTCCTGCGTCAGTCCGCGCAGACGACCAGGACATCTAACCAGACGATGCAGCCAACTCCGAAGGCATTCGCGAGCGGGCTCGCTCGCCGTCGTGATGCCCAGATTTGATTTTATGAGAGAGTTGTCGATGTTGCCCCGCCCGACGCAGGGCTCGCTCTCGCCCGCCCGAGACGGATAGCTGAGCTCCTTCTCGTTAGGCGGATTCATTTAGTTTCGGGCCAGCCAATGAAGTTCCCAAAGCCGCAAGCTCTAAGCCTCGGCATCGGGCTGTTTGTTGCCGTCTAGCTTCCGGCGTTCGTAACAACAACGCTTATTCGACCGCGCATTGAGATCGCAATACCTCTTGTCATCGGGATCACTTTGTCGGTTGCGCTGATCCTCGTCTTCCTACGAACACGACGGCCAGCAGGTTTTGCGGAGTTCGGGTTCGGCATTCCAAATTTTCGATACATCGTGATCACAGGTGCTCTCGGGCTCACCCTGGGACTCGCCGTCACCTTGCTAAGTCATTTATTGCCGTCAAAACCCCCGTTTGACGTGTCCGGCTTTGCGCCTTTGAGGATTTGGCTCTACTTCGTTATCGGTTCTTCCATCTAGGAGGAGATTATTTTTCGCGGCCTGATTCAATCCGTAGTGGAGCGGTGGCGGATGATTACTTTCTCTGTGTTCGGTGCTTCGCTGTCGGGTGCCGTGATATTCACAGCCGCGCTGTTCGGCATCATCCACTTAGGAGCGGGCCTAGCTGTTGCTACCGGGGCAATTGTACTCGCGCTCGTTGCAGGTGAATTGAGGCGGCGGAGCGGCAGTCTTCTACCAGCTGTAATAGTCCACGCTCTTTTCAACGTCGGTGACGCTTTTTGGCCTCGCACGTGAATCCACCTAACCAGGCGATGCCGCTAGTTCGGAGATCAGAAGTCGGAGGTCAGAAGTCAGTTTTTGCGGCGGTGGTAGATGTCGATTCCGTTCGACTACGCTCAGGACAAGCTTTAACTAGTCTGCCGCGACTTGCCACTTGCGCCTGCCGGAGCCGTGGGTGAGCTTAGTCTCGTTAGATGGTGCGCACCTTTCACTACTTTCTCGCGATGGTATGCGGTCTCACGCTTGCTGCTGCAGCCGAGCCAAAGCACACATACATGCCTCCGGCTGGTTACGTTCCGGATGAAGCGACAGCGATCAAGATTGCTGTCGCGGTATGGGAGCCAATTTACGGCGCCAAGCTCATTGCCAGCGAAAAGCCGTTTCGTGCGGCGCTCCACAACGGAGTTTGGACCGTCGCGGTCGCGGAGATATCGAAGAAGGACGGCACAATCCTGCGCGTCAGTCACAGCAAATGAGAACCCATCTAACCAGGCGATTCAGCCAACCCGCCTCAGGCGGGCCGGTGCGATGACCACGCTTACTTCTTTCCGCTTGCTTTTCGCCGTGCCGCCCATCGCGCTTTCATAAGCTCGGAAAGCCTCTTCCTTCCAGCTGCGGTAATTCCGCCCTTCCTTTTTGTAGTCGAGGCATGCGCCGTCCTCCCTTTTCTCTTCGCCCATCTTGCCCTCATTGCAGCAGCAATTTTTGCACGGGCTTTACGAGACATTCTTCGTTGGCCTCTGCGCGTTGGGGAGCTTGATGGGGGATGCCGCAAAATGGCATCCAGACGTTTTTCGAGCGATCCAATTTGCCGCCGTATGCTAACGGCTTCTTCCAGTGATTTGAGCGATATGTCCATGCGTTGGGAATAGCGGCTTGATGAGCGTTCGGCAACTGTTTAAGCTCACGGGCGTTTTGCAATTAAGGGCTTGCCAATCGCGCGGAATTTATTTATCACGACGCCGTTGATGTTGAAAGGACTTTTCACCGCGCTGCTCTGCGGCTTGGCCATTGCGGGACAATTGCGCGCGCAGGAAGTGGTCGTCGCTCGCGAAGCAAAACCAAATCCTACCGAGCGAGTAGAGCCGGTTTCTGAGGGAACGGATTCAGAATCGGCGACCGCGACCGGAATGAAATCTCAAGTTCGCGAAAAGAGATCAGCTTCCACTATCCTCACGGTCGAGCAGATGCGAACGGCGGGAGCGCTCGCCGCCGAGCGACAAAAGATACAAACTCCCGCTGAGCAAACGAACTTAGTGGGAGGATCCAGTTTGCAAGGCGCAAAAGCCGCAACGCTCGCTGAGCGGCAGAAAACCGAAACTCGCGTTGAACAGGCGAGCGCACACCGGTCGCCCACCGCTCAAACCACGAATTCGGAATTGCTCAGCCCTGGCCCTGTTCGGCCGATGATGCTCGAATCCGGGAGGCAAGAACCAGCCGCTTCTCACCCGGCAAAAGCAGGGGTTAGCGGCGGGCAAACAAACGTCCCCCAGTCGGCAAACCGGGCGTTGCGCCAGAAAGAACCAATGGCTTTCGGAGCGAATAGCCCTAATGGCGACTCCGCTCCCACTCCCGCTCAATCGCCCCCTTCAGAATTGCATTTAACCAGTCGCGATCAAGGGACCAAGAAGGATGCGGTACAAGCGATCACGAAAGAAAAGACAAGCGAAACGAAACGGCCCGTTGCCCATTACAGTTACAAAACCCCAGAGGGCAAAAAGGAATCAGCTCCCGTCATCACGCAGTATTATCCGAAGCGGATCGTTCACCCGTTTGCCACGATCGATCGGCACATCGATCCCAAGCTGATGCAAGCGGCGACCATCGCGCAGGAACGCGCGCATGCGCATTCGCGCTCGATGTGCTGGCATTATGTAAAAGAGGCGTTGCTCGCTTCCGGGGTGATCGATTCCCGTCCAAAGAGCGAGCTCGCGAAAGACGCCGCCCAGGACCTCGTCAGTAATTACGGATTCAAAAAAATACCGGTGAAAGATCCCTTCGCTGCGCCGATCGGCTCGGTGCTCGTCTATGGCGCCAACCGCGCCGCCGGTCACGTCGAGATTCGCACCAAGGACGGTTTCGTGAGCGACTTCTGTTCGAAAACGCCATCGCCCCGTCCTTTGCTCGGCGTTTACGCGAAGTTGTAATTTCCCGCCAACGGCTCCACTCCGTTATATTTCCAGTTTCGATCTTAGCTAGAGGCCGAATCTCGCTGCCACTTGCGCCTCCGGGAGCCGTGGCTGAGCTTGAGCTCGTTAGGCCAGCGTGTGGGAATACGGAATCATGCTAAAAGGAGACGGATCATGGCGACCTCTGAGGTGGAACGGATACTTGATGATTGGGCGACCGCATGGTCGTCCCACGATACGGCCAAGGTCCTTGCCCTCTTTACCGATGGCGGCCATGGAGTGGGTCATGTCCGGGACACACAAAGGTGACTTCCCCAAGATGCCAGCCACGACTAAGCCCTTTTCTTCGGTGCGGGGCGCGACGATCGTCGAACTACAAGGTGGAAAGATCCGACGCTGCTCCGATTACTGGGATGCGGCGACCTTCATGAGGCAGGTCGGCCTATTGGCTGCCAATAAAGCCTTGTCCTCTCTTTTTGTTGTTCGTCTTTTTGTGTATCCATTTGTGGCGTGACAACCAAAAACCAATCAGCTCAGCCACCGCTGGCCGGTGGGATGATCAGCTTGAATTTATGAAACAGATTGTCGATGTTGCGAAAGCTCGCTCCCGTCCGCCCGAGGCGGGTAGCTGTGCTCCTTCTCGTTAGCCGCAGAGCGGTAAGAGCAAATGACTGTCAATTTAGCGATCCTATGAAAAAACACATCCTCGTTCTCGGAGCCGGCTTCGGTGGGCTCGAACTCAGCACCATGCTCTCGGAGGCGTTCGGCGAAGGCGTCGATGTGACGCTGATCGACAAAGGCGACGCCTTTACCTTCGGTTACTCGAAGCTCGACGTGATGTTCGGACGCACGACGCTCGACGCGGTGCGACTACCGTATAAGAATTTCGTGAAGCCCGGCGTGCGTCTGCTCCAAGAAACGATCTCGTTGGTCGATCCCGTCGCCAAGCGCGTGACGACCGATCGCGAAACCCACGAGGCGGATTTCTTGGTCGTCGCGCTCGGCGCCGACTACGATTTTGATGCCACGCCGGGTCTGGCGGGTGCTACCGAGTTCTACACCGTGGCGGGCGCGGCGCGGCTGGGTCAGATGCTCCCCACGTTCACCCAAGGCCACGTTCTCATCGGCGTCTGCGGGGCGCCGTTCAAATGCCCGCCGGCACCGAGCGAAGCAGCGCTGATGATGCACGATTACCTCGCGACCCGCGGCATCCGGAGCGCCTGCGAGATCACGCTCATCCTCCCGCTCGAAACCCCGGTGCCTCCGTCACCCGAGACCTCGCGGGCATTGCTCGCCGCGTTCGCGGAGCGGAACATCACCTTCGTCGCCGACCGCGAGGTGAGGTCGATCGACACTCAGCGCCGGGTGGCCACCATCGACGACGGCCGCGAGTTTCCCTACGACCTCTTCCTTGGCGTGCCAGCACACCGCGCCCCGAAAGTCCTGGAGGCCAGCGGCATGACCGAGGACGGGTATGTGCCGGTCAAGCCTAAGACGCTCGAGACGCGCTTCCCCGACGTTTACGCCGTCGGCGATTGCGCGCGACAGGGCACGGCGAAAGCCGGCTACTTCGCCGAGGGCGCCGCGCGCGCCGTCGCCACCGCACTGATCGCACGCCTGCAGAACAAAGAAGCCCCGGTGACCCACGCGGGAACGGGCTCGTGCTACATCGAGTTTGGCGCCGGGCTGATCGGTCGCGTTGACGTCGACTTCTTCTCCAATCCCGATCATCCGACGGGCACCTATCACGAGCCGTCAGTCGCCATGCGCGCCGATAAGGAGCACTTCGGTGCGAGCCGCCGCGCCCGCTGGTTTGGACTGTAGCAATGAAAGCGGCTAACCATGCGATGCAGCCTGTTCAGAGAGATCGGAAGTTCGCCACGGCGAATCCGTCCTTTAGCGGATCGGAGGTCAGAAGTCAGTCTTTTGCGGCGGTGGTAGATGTCGATCTTTTCTCCAACAGACTGGCCGCCAGTTCCAGCGCCGAGTCGCTTTTGCCGCCGAGCATGCGGGCGATTTCTTCGCGACGTGCTTTGGCGGTGACTTCGCGCAAGCTCGAATAGGTGCGGCCGCGCATGACATCTTTGGTCACGACAAATTGCGTCGAAGCGGCGGCGGCGACTTGCGGCAGATGAGTGATGCAAATCACTTGATGATCGTGGCCCAGGGTTTGCATTTTGGCGCCGACGGCGTGCGCGATCTCGCCGCCGACGTTTGTATCGATCTCGTCGAACACGAGCAGCGGGATTGCGTCGTGCGCGGCGAGCGCGGATTTGATCGCGAGCATGAGACGCGAAATTTCGCCGCTCGAAGCGATGGCCCGGAGCGGTTTTAAGGGCTCGCCCGGGTTGGGCGAGAAAAGTAACTCCACCGAATCGAACCCGTTTGCGGCCGGCTCGTCCATCCGGCTGAGCTTCGCTTCGAATTGCGACTGACGAAAGCCAAGATCGACAAGGTTCTTTCGAATAGTTTCGGAAAGTTTCGGCGCGGCTTTTGTGCGAAGCTTGCGTAGCGCGCCACTAGCTTGATTCATTTGCTCCCGAATGTTTTCGATTTCGTTCGCGAGCCGCTCCAACTCAGCGTCGCGTCCCTCGATTTTGCGCATGCGTTCAGCGGCGCGTTCGCCAAAGGCAATCACTTCGGCGATCGAGCCGCCGTATTTGCGTTTCAAAGTTTCGAAAAGCGAAACCCGCTGTTCGAGCGCGGCAAGCTGGGCCGGATCGAGGTCGAGTTTCTCGGCGTAATTGGAAAGCGAGCGCGCAATCTCGGACAGCTCGACCACGGCGGTCTCGTGTCCGGCGCTAAATTGCGCGATGGAATTGTCGATCTTTTCCAGCTCGCGCAACAAGCGCTGGGTCTCGGCCAGTTGCGAGAGAACCGAATCGTCCGCTTCCGAAAGTTTGCCGGCGACCGCGCTGGCGAGCTCGATCAACCTTTTGCTATTGCTGGCCAGTTTGTAGCGGGTTTCGATTTCTTCTTCTTCGCCTCCGACCAGATTCGCGGAGCTGATCTCGTTGATTTGATGGCGAAGAAGATCGAGCTCCAGTTCGCGCGCTGTTTCCGCGGTGTTGAGCGCGGCGTGCTCGGCAGTCAGGGTCTGCAATTGCCGGTAATGCTTTCGATATTCTTCCAGCTGTTCCTGGGCGCGCGCGAATGAATCGAGCAAGCTCAATTGCTTGTCGGGCGAAAGCAAAGATTGGTGATCGTGCGGGCCGTGAAGATCGACCAGTTCGTCGCCGAGATTCTTCAAGATCGACAAGGTGGTGGGCGAACCGTTGATAAACTGACGATTGTTGCCGCTCGCAGAAAGCGTTCGCTTGATGATGAGATCGTCTTCGCACGGTTCAACGCCCGCTTCGACAAGCTCCGGGTTTAATTTCTGCAAACTACCCCCGCTAAAAACCGCTTCCACGGTGCAAAGATCGGCCCCGGTGCGGATGAGCGATTTGTCGGCACGTTCGCCGAGCAAAAGTTGCAGCGCACCGATAATGATGGATTTACCCGCACCGGTTTCGCCGGTGACGGCAATGAAGCCCGGCGTCATCTGCCATTCGAGCTCTTCGACGAGCGCGAGATTTTTTATTCGCAGCAAAGTGAGAACGGCGGGCATGACGGGAAGGTTGAGACTTCGTAGTTGAGAGTTAAGAGTGCCAGCTTGCCAACTCAGCTCTCAACGCTCAACTCTCAACTCACCGTCACCTTCCTCGGCACCGGCACCTCTCAGGGCGTGCCGATGATCGGGTGCGATTGTGCGGTGTGTCGATCGCCCGATCCACGTGATCAGCGGCTGCGCTCGTCAATTTATGTCGAAACCCCGGAATGCTCGTGGGTGGTGGACACGGGAACCGATTTCCGGACGCAAGCGCTCCGCGAAAATATTCGCGATGTCGATGCCGTTGTTTTCACGCATTCGCACACCGATCACATTATGGGCTTCGACGATTTGCGGCGCTTTTCTCATGCGCGTGGCTCGATGCCGGTCTACGCATCGGCCGAGACAATGCGCGATCTCAAACGCGTATTTCAGTTTGCGTTTGAAAATCCGAATCCATTTCCGGGCTATTTAAAACCGGAACCGCACGAGATCGACCGCCCGTTCGAGTTGGGCGCGACCGTGATTACGCCATTGCCGGTGCCGCACGGAAATTCCATTGTGAACGGTTATCTGTTTTCGCGCGACGGAGAAAAACTTGTCGCGTATTTGAGCGATTGCAGCGGCGTGCCGAACGCGATTGTCGATCTTATCGCAGGCGTGAAGGTTTTGATCATCGACGCTCTGCGCGACAAACCGCACCCGACTCATCTCAGTGTCGGTCAGGCGCTGGAAGCCGCTGCGCGCGTCCAGCCAGAGGCGACTTATTTTACGCACATCGCCCACGAGCTCCCGCAAGCGGCGGAATCCCGGCTCCCGGCGAGGGCGCACATCGCCTATGACGGGCTCAAGCTCAGTCTGTAGATGAGATATTGTCTTCTCGCGCTCCTGCTCGCGGCCGTACCCGACGCCCGCGCCGAGCAACCGCTCGCTGCATCGACGATCGTTCTTTACAACAAGAATGTCCCCGATTCGGTCGCGCTCGCGACCTTTTACGCTGAACAACGCGGGATCGCGCGCGATCATCTTGTCGGGCTCGAGTGTTCCACCGAAGAAGAAATCAGCCGGGAAGAGTACGACGCGACGATTGCCAATCCGCTCCGCGATATTTTCAAGAAGCGGCAGTGGTGGACACTGCACGAAACGCCCGAGCAAAAAGAGTCCGTGACCGCGAGCACCATCCATTTCGTGGCCGTAATCAAAGGCGTGCCGCTGAAAATTCGCGCGACCGCCGCCTACCCCGGGGACGTGCCCGGCCCCGGTCCGATCGGGAATCGTAACGAAGCCTCGGTTGATTCCGAGCTCACCGTGCTCCCCTTTTTTTCGCGTCACATTTCGGGTGAGATACCCAATCCGTACTTTCAAAATTTCCGCGCGATCAGCGACTTGGAGAATGCAACCTTGCTCCTTGTCTGCCGGCTCGATGCGCCGACAGCCGCGACGGTGCGCGGCATGATTGTCGATGCGATCGCGGCGGAGAAGAACGGACTTTGGGGCCGCGCCTACGTCGATGCTGCACACAATACCGGCACCGGTATGGGCCTGGGCGATCAGTGGCTCGCTGAAATTACGGAGCAGCTCCACAAAGTCGGGATTCCAGTTATTTACGAGGACACGCCGGCGATTTTCCCGGAAGGCTATCCGATGACAGATTGTGCTCTTTATTACGGTTGGTATGCGGGCGGGGTGGCGGGTCCGTTTACCGAACCGGGCTTCCGCTTTGTTCCCGGCGCGATCGCGGCCCACATCCATTCGTTTAGCGCGAGCACGTTGCGCGATCCGAACTCGAACTGGGTGGCGCCGCTTGTTTCCAAAGGGGCGGCCGCAAGCATCGGCAATGTCTACGAACCGTATTTGCAACTCACGGCGCACCTCGACATTTTCAACGACCGATTACTGCACGGTTTCACTTTTGCCGAGAGCGCCTATATGTCGATCCGAGTGCTTTCCTGGATGTCGGTGATGGTCGGCGATCCGCTTTATCGACCGTACGCATCGTGGTTGGAAATTAAATCGCCGCGCGATTCCACAAAACGCCCGGCCGATGAGTGGAAGATGTATCACGAATTCACGATGAAAAATATCATCCGTCCGGTTTCGGAATTTCGGACGCTGGCCCGGCAAGTTGCATCGACTTCGCACAATTGTCCGATGATGGAGGACCTCGCACTGATGGAAGCGCGCGATGGACATTTTGCGGAAGCAGCCAGCCATTTGCAGCAGGCGCGAACCTGCTACGCGCAGCGCGATGATATTCTGCGCGTCGCGTTGGAAGAAGCGGATGCATGGCTCAAACAGAACAATGCGAAGGGCGCGCTTGAAATTGTGCGCAGCGTTTTGCGGACGGCAGGCGATGCGCCGGGTGCGCCGCTGCTTAGAAAAATGGAACAGGACCTCACCGCGTCACCGGCCAGTGCGACGCCCAAGCGCTGAGACCGCGCTTACCGAATAATTCCGCGCTCGCTTTTTTCGATGAACTCGACGATCAGGGTGATCTCTTCGTTCTGCGGCAATTCCTTGCGGACCGCTTCGATCGCCTGACGCGTGTTGAATTTCGAACGATAAATCAGGCGAAACGCTTCTTTGATCCATTTCAAGCTCTCAGGCGGATAATTTTTGCGTTCCAGACCGATGAGATTAACACCGCGGATCTCTGCTGGATTGCCGTCGGCAATCATAAATGGCGGAACATCCTGCACAATTTTGGAGCAACCGCCGGTGATGGCGAATCGTCCGAGGCGGCAAAATTGATGCACGGCGGTGAGGCCGCCCATCACCGCATTGTCACCGACCTCGACGTGGCCAGCGAGCGTGCCGTTGTTTGAAAACACCACTTCATTTCCAACCTGGCAATCGTGCCCAATATGACTGTAAGCGAGAAAGCTCCCGCGATTGCCGACGCGCGTCTTTCCTTCGCTCGTCGTGCTGCGGCTGATCGTAACAAATTCGCGAAACGTATTTTCATCGCCGATTTCCAAATAAGTCGGCTCACCTTGATACTTCAGGTCCTGCGTTTGCTGCCCGATCGAGCAGGAGGCATAAAATTTATTTCCCGCGCCGGCGCGCATCGGCCCACAAAGCGTGACGTGATGTTGCAGCCAGCAATTTGGGCCGAGCACGACGTCGGCCCCGATCACGCAATACGGCCCGACGACGGTTCCTGCTCCGATCTCTGCGCTTCCATCGACAATCGCCGTCGGATGAATCTGCGCGTCGCTCATCTCTCGAGAAACGTGAACATCAGTTCGCCTTCCGAGACAACGGCGTCGTTTACCACGCAATGACATTTCGCTTTCGCCAGGCGATTGCCGCGCGCTTTCGTCAGCTCGGCGTGAATGAAGATGGTATCGCCTGGGAAAACAGGTTTGCGAAACTTCACCCCGTCCGCGCTCATGAAGTAACCGATGCGACTCGAAGTTTTTGCCAGCTTGAACAACAAGACGCTTGCCACTTGCGCCATCGCTTCCACCAGCATCACTCCCGGCATCACCGGATGCCCGGGAAAATGTCCCTGGAAAAAAGGTTCATTGATCGACACCAGCTTGACGCCCGTAATCTTATTTTCGCCTTCAAAATCCACGATCCGGTCCACCATCAGGAACGGATATCGATGCGGCAAAATTTGCATCACTTCGTCGGTATTGAGTCCGCCATCGCCACGCGGCATCGCCCGCGGCACTTCCAACGCGCTCCTTCGTGTCTGTTCGCGCGCCAGTGCGCGCGCCAGTTCCGCATTTGCCGCGTGACCGGGTTTTATCGCCACGACGTGACCGCGAATACGACGACCAACGAGCGCGAGGTCGCCGATGATATCAAGGATTTTATGCCGCACGAATTCGTCCTCGAAACGCAGCGGCTCTTTGCTTAAAACGGCGTCGCCGCGCACGACCACCGCGTTTTCAATACTGCCGCCCTTGATCAAATTTTTGTCCATGAGTGCGCGCACGTCTTCGTAATAAACAAACGTCCGCGCCGGCGCGATTTCGCGCTCGAAGATCGCCGGGGTGATTTCCGTCGAGAAGAACTGCGTGAACCGATTGTTCGGTCCGGCCTGCGTGCATGAGATGCGAAAATTCTCGTCTGGCAGCAGGACGAGGAGCGCCCCCGTCTTCGATTCGACATGTACCGGTTCGCGCACGTCGAGAAATTTTCTCGGCGCTTCCTGTGGCGTCACGCCCGCGCGCTTGATCACATCGACATATGGTTGCGCGCTGCCGTCGCCGATGGGCGGCTCGTTGGCATCCATCTCGACGATAGCGTTGTCCACGCCCATGGCGGAAAGCGCCGAGAGAATGTGTTCGACCGTGTGCACCCACACCGAGCCTTCGCCAATGGTCGTCGCGCGCTCGACCGTTTTCAGATTGTCGATCTTCGCGTCAATCGTTGGTTCGTCCTGCAGATCCTTGCGCTTGAATTTGATTCCGTGTTCGACCGGCGCGGGTTGCAACTTGAGCGAAACTTTTTCGCCCGTGTGCAGAGACGTGCCGCTGAACCCAGCGGCCTTAGCCAGAGTCTGTTGAACTTCAGGCGTAGTCATGCGGGCTAACTAACAAAGATATGACATGATGACCAGTACCGGTTGCGCCTGTAGCCGCTTCGCTGTGCGAAGCGCGACACGCGGATTGCAAAGACGCGCGCACTGCGTCGCGAACAGCGCGCCGGCTACAGGAAACGCGTTCATTTCAATTCAAAATCGCCACAGTCGAACGCCATCATCTTGTCGATGTTCGACACGCGAAACTGCTCGACCGTCGTGCCGTCATCCTGCCAAACATCGACCGATTTCTCGTTATTCTTTGAGATTAAGGCGCGAACCAAATTCGGCATCTCGCTGACGGTGCACAACGGCAATCCATCCACCGTTTTCAAGTAGCTTCCCTTCTCACCGAATCCGACGCTAAGATCAACAATCGCATTTGCGTTGTTCGTAAGCGGATTTGGCATGAGCTTCACTTGCGCGTTTCCCGGGGCCTCGGAGCTGGCTGGAAAAGTCGCTGCTTGACCGACATGCTCAACTTTCAAACGGCCGACGAGGCAACCGCGCGCATGATATTTTCCCGCCGGTAAATCTTCACCGATCTCATTTTTTCCGTCCCACGTCGTGTTGAGCGAGTCTGCGTCGACGGTGAAACTGTCGATCTTCGCTTCGCGATGCAGGACGCGCACGAGCTTCCGGTTCGTATCGTAAATGCCGAGGCTGATCGTCCCATCCATCGGTGGAGGAATAAAGCTGAGCCGAACACTTCGCACGGGCGTCGCTGAAGGCGTTTGCTCCGGCGTCGGCGACGATGTCGGGCTTGGCGATGCTGTTGGCGATTCTTGCGCGTTCGCGCCAGAAACTGACGCGAATGCAAGAGTAAGCGCTGCGATCGCTGCCTTTGTCATGCTCGAAATGACACTAGGCATAATATCGCCAGTTTAAATCCGGGAAAAGGTTGTCGCGCCGCTCGCACTCGCCGAGAAATTCTTCATCTACATTGTTTGCCCCAAACTGTTCGTGCAATCGATTGAAGCGAGCGAGGTGATCGATTGTTCGTTTTGTCGCGTATTCTTTGGCGGTTCGAGTTTTCATAAGGAACGCCCAGTCGCTCGATTGCGCGAGCAAGAGTTCGCGTGCGAGTTGTTTCAGAACGCGATCAGCGAATGGGTTGGAATGATTCAGGTGTAGGCGCGCGATTTTAGTCATGCTTCCGGCGGCCGGGTGTAAATGCGGATAAATCCAGGAGTTGCCCTGGTCGAGCCAGACTTCAAGATGACCTTTGTCGCCCCATGTCGATGTTGCAGGTTCGATCGTTTGCTGTGTCGGATGCGCCTCGAGAAACTCGCCTGGCGTGGTGAGACGCAAATCTTCGTGCGCCGCTTTGCGAATGAAGAGTTCGAGAAAGCGCGGTCCTTCGAACCACCAGTGACCGAACAATTCCGCGTCAAACGGGACGATCACGATTGGATCGACATCGATCGCTCTTAATTCTCGAATCTGGGCGCGACGTTGTTCGAGAAAATGAGTGGCGTGCGCGTCCGCCGCTTTCTCCGCGGAGTTGCGGTCATACAGTTCCTTCTCCACGCCGCGGCCGGTGATGCGATGATATTTCATGCCGGAAAATTTTCGACTGCCCCGCGAGATTGGGCCAAGATGCTCAAGCGGAAGATCAAAACCGACGTCGCGATAAAATTCACGATAGGCTGGATCGCCCGGATAACCTTCGTGCCCGCTCCAGACTTGCCGGCTTGAATCGCGGTCGCGGGCGAACGCGGCCGGGCCCGCTGGCGTGTAACACGGCGCGTAAATTGCGCGATGTGGCCGCGGGTTTCCAAAGAGCAATCCGTGCGCATCGAGAACGAACCAGCGAATGTTTGCTTCCTGCAAAATCGTTTCCAAACCGGGCGCGTAGGCGCACTCCGGCAGCCAAAACCCGCTTGGATCGACATCGAAAAGATCGACATAGACATCCCGGCCGATTAAAACCTGCGCGCGCGCGGCTTCGCGCGATTGGCGTTGAATCAGTGGCAGCAATCCGTGCGTTGCGGCCGAGGCAATAACTTCGAGCGCGCCGGTTTCGCGAAGCTGCCGAAAGGCTGCGAGCAGATCGCTTTTCCATTCCTCGACAAAAAACCGGCGCGTTTTCGAAAACATGTCGGAATAGAATTCTGTGAGCTCTCGGAGTTTTGCATGATCGCGGTTCCGCTTTCGCTCGCGGTCGGCGAGATCGAGCAAAAGATCGACATGTCGCACGTAACGGTCTCGCAAAAGCTCATCCTGCAGCATCGCGCAAAGCGTCGGCGTGAGCGACATGGTGAGCTTGAACGGCACGCCCTCTTTCACCAATCGCTGCATCATGCGCAGCAGCGGAATGTAAGTCTCAGTGATCGCCTCGAAGAGCCAATCCTCCTCGAGAAAATGCTCGTGTTCCGGATGCCTAACGAATGGCAGATGAGCGTGCAGAACGAGCGCGAGAGAACCGCGGGATGTCATTCTGAGCGCAGCGAAGAATCTCTCAACCGAAGAATGCGGCCGATCAATAGAGAGATCCTTCGCATTCGCTCAGGATGACAAATTATTACAGCGTCCGGCAAAAATCCTGGAACCGATCCAGACCCTTTTTAATTACGTCGATGCTCGTGGCGTAGCTCAGTCGCACCGTCCGATCGTCGCCGAACGCTGCGCCCGGGATGACCGCGACATTTGCTTTGCTCAACAGGCGGTCGGCAAAATTTTGGGAGGTGAGACCGAGCTGGCTGATATTGACGAGCACATAAAACGCGCCTTGCGGTTTGACCGCGGTTACGTTGGGAATTTTCGAGACGCGATCGAACATGTAATTGCGGCGCATATCGAATTCCTCGCGCATGTCGGCGAGTGGTTGCTGGTCGCCCTTCAAGGCAGCGAGGGCGCCATGTTGCGAGAAGGAGGACGGATTGGCAGTCGTGTGGCTCTGAATGGAATCGACGGCTTTGGCGACCGCTTCCGGCGCAGCCAGATAGCCCAAGCGCCAGCCGGTCATCGCGTAGGACTTGCTGAAGCCGTTGACAGTGATGGTGAGATCGTACGCTTCCTTGGAAAGCGACGCGATGCTCACGTGCTGGGCATCGTCGTAAACGAGTTTCTCGTAAATTTCGTCCGACAAAATGTAAATGTCTTCCTCGGCCGCAACATCGACAATCGCCTGCAATTCGTCGCGTGTGTAAACCGAGCCGGTCGGATTGCACGGGCTGTTCAGAATCAACATCTTCGTGCGCGGCGTCATCGCGTTTTCGAAATCTTCGGCGCGCATTTTCCAGGCGTTGCGCTCCGTCGTTGGTACGATCACCGGTTCCGCGCCCGCCAGTTTCACCATGTCGGGATAACTCACCCAATATGGCGCCGGGATCACGACCTCGTCGCCCGGCTGGCAAGTGGCGAGCACGGCGTTATAACAGGCGTGCTTCGCGCCGTTGCTCACCACGACTTGAGTAGCGCGATAAGTAAGCCGGTTGTCGGCCGCCAATTTTTCGGCAATCGCCTGACGCAGCTCGGGAATCCCGGAGCTCGGAGTATATTTTGTGAAGCCGGCCTCCAAGGCCGCGATCGCCGCCGCTTTGATGTGCTCGGGTGTGTCGAAATCAGGTTCGCCAGCGCCGAACCCGCAAACGTCGATGCCTTCGGCTTTCATCGCTTTGGCTTTGCTGTCGATCGACAGCGTGAGCGAGGGAGCGAGTTGAGCGGCGCGTTCGGAAATTTCCATGTCGATCTTATGAGTTTGCAAAATTCAGGGAGCGCATACTATTGGCGACGGTAGAAGTTTTCAATCAAAGGTTTGAAGTTATTCTCATCCACGGCGACAATCGACATTTCGCGTTCCGCGTTCTCGACCGAGTCGGAAGCATGCGCTGCGTTGATCATGATCGTCTGGCCAAATTCTTTTCGGATCGAACCGGGTGGCGCTTTGGCCGGATCGGTCGGACCGAGGACGTCCCGAATTTTGCGGACCGCGTCCAGACCCTGATAAACAATGGCAATGCATTTTTCTGTGCCAGGTTTTTCGCGTTTCTCCGACGGACATTCGCTCGGTTTCAATCCGGCCATGAACTCGACAATCTCCTCCCACGCGCTGCGTCCTTTTTTGGGCCCGAGCTTTTCTTCGAGAACTGGCAGCACCGGTCCGTAAAACGCCTCCGCCTGCGCTACACTCATGCAGTGGACCTTGAACCCGACGATGTAGAGGCCGGTCCGGGAAAAAACTTCGATGACGCCGCCCGGCCGCAGGTTCGGAAATTTGAAATTGTCCGGCTTGATCAGCACGAGCGTCTTCTCCACCTTCGCGCCTTTGGGAAACTCGATCGCGCGGTCGAGAATGCCGCCGTTGCGATCGGAAAACTCCGCCCACAATTTTAGATCGCTCTTGACTGCTTCGGCATCGAACGCGGCAAGAACCCCGGGCTCGAAGTAAGTCACTTTGCCGGAAAAACTGTCGGTGATGTAATCGCCAAAAGTGTCGCGAATTGTTTCGCCACTCGTGCGCTCGTGCACGATGTGTCCAACCGCGCGATGAATTTTTTCGATCGCGTCCGGTCCGCGAAAGACCAGGAACAAAACGCGCGGCCGCTGACCATTGATTTCTCCGGTGAAATTTTTCAGCACGTAATCGCGAATCAATTCCTGCGTCGCCCGATGGCCTGGATGTGTTTCGGTGACGATCGTTTCCGCGTAGCGCTTCGCCAGTTCCGCGCTTGGCGCGAACATCCGCGAACCGACGAGATCAAGCCCTGTGCGCGAAATCAATCGCGCAACGATCCCGCCGGTGCGTGATTTGCGCATCGAATATGGCGTAACGATGGCGTAGGAAAGTTCTTCGGCCTGCATGGTTGCTCCAGCGGCTTATGATTAAACCGCTCGATGCAGAAAACCGAAGCCGCTAAGCGTGAGGGAAAGTAGCTGGCCGCCTTCCCTCGCGTCAAATTTTTTCAGGTAGGAGCGATTGACCTCAATCGCCCGGGCGGTTCTGTGAACCGTCCCTACCTAAAATCGCAACCCATTTTCCCCGACGGCGCACTTGCACGATGTCGATCTTGTTTCGACGAAGTGCGCGGACCAATTCTTTCTCCTGGCCGCGCAACACACCCGAAAGAATCAACCAGCGACTTCGTTTCAACTTCGGCAAAACTTCGATCAGCAATTCGCTAAACAAGTTCGCGGTGACGATGTCGATCTTGCGTGGAAAATTCCAGTGCCGCACATCTGCCAGGTGAAAATCGAGATCGTCGACCTTGTTTAGGCGCGCGTTTTCCTTCGCAGTTGCAATCGCGACCGGATCGACATCGATCCCGATCACGCTCTTGGCGCCGAAACATTTTGCCGCGAGCGCGAGAATTCCGGTGCCCGAGCCAAGATCGACAAGTGACCAGCCCGGTGTCCATCCGCGAGTCACTTGCTCGAGTAATCGCAGCGACATCGCAGTCGTCGCGTGCTCACCGGTTCCAAATGCCGCATCGGCTGGAATAACAAGGAAGGGCGATTTTCGAATCGCCCCGGCGGTTTGGAAACCGCCGCTCCTTGCTTGGTGTGGAATCACAAGCCGTTTCCCAATCCTGAGCGGTTTGCATTTTTCCTTACCCAGACGCTCTAACCAATCGCGCGGCAATCTTTCAATTCGTCCGTGGAATTCTTTGACAAGATCGCGGGCTTGCTTTCGAGACTGGCAGGCAACCTCGAGCAGCGCGCGCTTCCAACCTGGTCGTTCGATTACCGCCAGGCGGTCCCGAACACGTGATCGCAGCAGTTCTTCATTCGCGATCAACCAGCGCGGAGCGGCTAGCCTTCTCCACAAATACATGCGTCACTAAACCCCGGTGAAACTTCTCGGCATTCATCATATCACTGCGATCGCGACCGATCCGCAGCGCAATCTCGATTTTTATACCCAGGTCCTTGGCCTGCGGCTCGTGAAACGCACGGTCAACTTCGACGATCCGGGCACGTATCATCTGTATTTCGGCGACCGGACCGGAAGGCCGGGAACAATCATCACATTTTTCCCATGGCCCGGCGCGCGGCGCGGCACGCGCGGCACTGGCCAGGTAGTTGCGACCAGTTTCGCAGTCACGGCGCAATCGATCGGCTATTGGAACGACCGATTGAAAAAGGAGGGAGTGATTGCCGTAGAAAAATTTCGGCGCTTCGATGAGGAAGTCGTTCGCTTGGTCGATCCGGACGGATTGCTGCTCGAATTGATCGTCTCGGCTCATCTAGACGATGTCGATCTTGACTTTGTGAGCGCTGCGCCCACCGAATTTGCCATTCGTGCATTTCACGCGCCAACGCTGGAAGTGCGGAAAGCGAAGTCGACGGAGCAATTGCTGACGATGTTTGGCTTTCATTTGACTGCGGAAGAAGGAAGCCGGCGCCGTTTTGCCTTGAATGAAAGATCGACCAGTGCGTACGTAGACGTAATCGAGCGGCCGGATGGCCAATTTGGAAACATTGCCGCGGGCACGGTGCATCACATCGCGTTTCGGGCGGCGAACGACGAGGAGCAACTGCAGTGGCGAAACCAACTTGTCGATGTGGGCCTGCACGTCACTCCAGTGATCGATCGGCAATATTTTCATTCAATTTATTTTCGCGAACCGAACGGCATTTTGTTTGAGATCGCGACCGATGGCCCCGGATTTGCGATTGATGAGCCGGTCGAACAATTGGGCGGCAGTTTAAAGCTGCCGAAACTACTGGAAGCGGAGCGAAAATCGATCGAGCAGGTTCTTCCACCGATCGAGTTGCGTCGGGCAGCAGATCGGTAAACGGTCTTGCTTTTTATTCCCAATCTGTCGTCGAATCGTTATCAGAGGACTGGTTTAAAAGTTTTATGCTGATCGTAATGAACGTCGGTGCGACGCAACGCGAAATCGACGGCGTCGTGCGCGTAATCGAGTCGCTCGGCTTTCGGGCCCATCCGATGCCGGGCGCCACCCGCACGGCTATCGGCGTGACCGGCAACCAAGGCGCGGTCGACATTGGCCATTTCGAGAATTTGCCGGGCGTAGCGGAAGCGGTTCGCGTAACCAAACCGTACAAGTTGACCTCGCGCGATCTGCGCCCGGAACCAACCATTGTCGATGTTGGCGGCGCAAAAATCGGCGGTGGTTCACTCGCGATCATTGCCGGACCATGCGCGATCGAAAGTCGCGAGCAGGCTTTTTCGGTGGCGGAGGCGGTGCAACGAAGCGGCGCGCAATTTTTTCGCGGTGGTGCGTTCAAGCCGCGCACTTCGCCGTACGCGTTTGCGGGCCTGGGTGAAGAAGCACTGAAAATTCTGGCCGATGTTCGGGACAAGTTCGGACTCAGGGTCGTGACCGAGGCGCTCGATGAGTCGACTGTCGATCTTGTCGAAAAATACGCGGACATGATTCAGATCGGTTCGCGCAACATGCAGAATTTTACCCTGCTGCGCCGGGCGGGCCGCTCGCGATTGCCAGTTTTTTTGAAGCGCGGAATGGCCGCAACGCTGGAGGAATGGCTGCTCGCCGCCGAATACGTGATGGCGGAAGGCAATTACCAGATCGTGCTTTGCGAGCGTGGCGTGCGCACATTCGCGCAACACTCGCGCAACACGCTCGACCTGGCCGCAGTTCCGGCGGTGCGACGAATCTCACATCTGCCGGTGATTGTCGATGCAGCGCACGGGACTGGTCGAAGTTATATGGTGACGCCGCTCGCTCGCGCTGGTGTCGCTGTCGCTGCGGATGGCATCATGGTGGAAGTGCACGCGCGACCCGATGAAGCGCTTTCCGACGCTGCGCAGGCGCTCACGCTCGATGAATACGAGCAAATGGTGAAGCAAGTGCGCGCGATCCACGAGGTGATCGCGTAAGGCTGCACTCAGGCGCGAAAAACAGCGGGTGACGAGGCTCGAACTCGCGACGTCCTCCTTGGCAAGGAGGTGCTCTACCACTGAGCTACACCCGCAGTTTAAGAGGGAAGAATAATGTCCAGCGGTGTGTGCGGTGCAACATTTTAATTGTCTATTCCAGTCAAATGTTTCCGAAATTTTTGAATCCAAGGTGGCCGCGGCCAGCATCTCATCCCCAAAGGATCACTATGAAAAGATCATTCATTGTTTGTATTTGCTCGATGGCCTCGGTCGTAACCGTTTTAGGCCAGAGTCCAACGGCGCCGCCTGCCGCAAGCGCAAGCCTGGCGCAGTCTGCGACCCCTGCTGCTTCTATTGGGCCAACAGCGAGCGTGCCAGCTTCAAATGACCTGGCCGACAGAATCCAGCAACGGATCGACAAAAAGTTCAGGGGCCATCATGGCTTTGTGATCGGCGATCATGACGCCGAAGGCGGCGCTTCGGGCGAGATTCCCGGCGAAGTGATTCCGATTGTCGCGATCACCATGCTGACGGTGTTTGGTGCGCCGGTTCTTATCGTCACTGTCATCATGCTGATCAATTATGCGCGAGCTCGCTCGCTCCATCGCACTGTCCAGGCGATGGTGGAGAAAGGACAACCGGTCCCAGCGGCTTTACTTGCTCCTCCGGCTGTGCCGCGCCCGCGCTCCGATCTGCGACGTGGCGTTATTCTCATCGCCATCGGGATCGGTGTGATGACGTTTTTCGGAGTTGACGAAGGCTGGCACGATAGCGCCTGGGCATTCGGTCTCATTCCCGGGCTCATCGGCGTCGGGTATCTTATTGTTTGGAAGCTGGAAGGGAAGAAGACGGACAATCCGCCACCGGTATCATAATATCGCGACGTGGAGCTAACTGATGCGGACCTCGTTACTCGAGTTCTTGTCGATGATGACCAGCACGCTTTTGGCGAGCTGGTTCGTCGGCATCAATCGAGCGTGCGTGGTCTGTTGCGCCAACTTACCCGCGCGGACGCCGCTCTCGCCGATGATCTCGCCCAGGAGGCTTTTGTTCGCGCCTACAGAAATATCCGCAGTTTCCGCGGCGAAGCGCGCTTTTCCACCTGGCTTTACCGGATTGCATATAACTGTTTTCGGGAACACGCGCGGCGGCGGAAAGAGTTCCTCGGGATCGACGAAGAGCAATTGCAGAGCGAGCACGATCCCCATATTGTCGATCCAGGTCTAAGACATGATCTTATGCATGCTCTAAGTTTGTTGCCGCTGCATGAACGGACAGCGGTTGTACTTTGTTGCCAAAATGGTTTATCACATAATGAAGCCGCGCGCGTGCTCGACATCCCGCTCGGCACTGTTAAAACAAACGTGTTGCGAGGACGGGAAAAATTAAAACGCACGCTGGCGGCATGGGCTAATTGACAATGGACGAAAAGAATCAGGAAGAATGGTTGGATCGACAGTTACGTGAGGCGGCCCCATACATCGAGGATGACGGCTTCACTGCGCGCGTCCTCCGGAAGTTGCCTCCCACGAAACGGCGAGATCAATCGCTGCGCTCAATTATTCTCATCGGCCTCGCCGCGCTGGGAAGTGCGCTCGCCTACGTCTTGTCCGACGGCGGCCGTTTTGTCGTGATCGAAATGTCGCGATTGGCGACGATCCCGACGTTGTGGCTTTTCGCGCTCGCGCTTGGCAGCGGAATCTTAGTTATGACTGGTGGGCTTATTGCGTCCCTATCTAAGACAGCCGATCTGCAATCTTAGATCTTATATTTGCATTGTCGATCTTGCGCGCGAAGATGAGGAATGTTCACGAACATTCCGAGCGCAGCCCTTAGACAACTGGTCAAGCTTTCCGAGCGCAAAGAAGCGCTCATGACCCAAATTCAGGAGATTGATCGCCGAATGGTGGGCTTGCAGAGCAAGTTCGGCGTTCCGTCGCTCAGCGCGGGCCGCAGCGCCCCCGTCACTGTTTCGCGGGCGAGGCGGAGCCGAAATCGCCGCCGGCGCACCAAACGGGGCGCGCTCAAGGAAAAAATTGTGCGGGCCTTGCGCATCGCCGGCCACAAAGGAGCGACGATTCGCGAACTTTCGGAAAAGCTGGGAGTGCCGAGCGCGAATCTTTACGTTTGGTTTAACGGCACCGGCAAAAATGTTCGTGGGGTCAAGAAAATCGGCGTCGCGAAGTATCGATTAGGGTAGGGACAGTATGCCGTGCTGTCGGCGGACGCCGCAGCGCGCCGTCCCCTACCATCACGCTGCGCAAAGTTCGCGCGCGCGCCGTACATCCGCATCGATTTGTTGGGTCAGCGCGTCCAGGCTGTCGAATTTTTGTTCTGCTCTAAGATATCGGACAAATCGGATCTCGACATCTTCGCCGTAAATGTCTCGATTGAAATCGAGCAGATAAATTTCGAGGACTCGCTCCGATTTGTCTCCGCTCACGGTTGGTCGATAGCCGAGATTGACGACGCCGTGATACAAAACATCATTGATCCGGGCCTCCGCAAAATAAACGCCGTTGGGCGGAAATTGCTCGCTGTGCGCGCTTAAATTCGCTGTTGGATAGCCGATTTTTTTTCCGAGATTGTCGCCGCGCACCACCGTGCCCAGGATCGTGTACTCGCGGCCCAGCATCTCCGCCGCCTTGAGGAAATCTCCTTTTTCCACCGCTCGCCGGATCGCCGTGCTGCTCACCACCGTCTCATTCACGCTCACGGGCGAAATTCCAATGACGTTAAAATCAAAGCGGGCGCCGAGTTTCTTGAGAAGATCGAGGTTACCCGTGCGGTTTTTTCCGAAAGACCACTCGTGACCGACGCAAATCTCGCGCAACGGTTTCGAATTCCCGACAAGTTGCTCGACAAAACTTTCTGGCGGCGTGGATGCAAAATCTCGATTGAACTCAATCATGAGCAGATGACCGACACCGAGCGCGCGGATGAGTGCGATCTTGTGTTGCGTGGCCGTGAGCAAGTGCGGCGCCGCCTCCGGCCGCAGGACTTTCTCCGGGTGCGGATCGAATGTGACCACGACCGGCGTTCCATCCGCGGAATGCGCATGGCGCGCGGAGGTGGAGATGACCGCCTGATGGCCGCGATGAACGCCGTCGAAAACGCCGATGGCCAGAAAAATCGGGCCGCGCAGTTGGCTCAGCTCTGGAATCGAGCGCAAAATTTCCATGATTGTCGATCTTGCGATTATGCGCCGCGCATGCGCGAAACTTCCGGCAGGCTCAAGATGCGCTTCAAGATTTCTTCGCGCGACGCGTTTTTGATTTCGGCAACGCTAATTGCGTGATCGACGCCAAATCGTCCCGACTTTGTTCGGCGCAATGACTTCAAATGCGCGCCGCACCCGAGCGTTTCGCCGATGTCGTGAACATAAGTGCGAACGTAAAAGCCCTTGCTGCAAACAACGCTGAAATCGATTTCGGGAAGAGCGATCCGATCAACCGTGTAGCGATAAACATGGACGAGCCGGGGTTCCCGCTCGACCACTTTTCCCTGCCGCGCCAGCTTATAAAGTGGGACGCCGCCGTGTTTGATCGCCGAAACCATGGGAGGCATTTGGTAAAAATCGCCGCAAAACTTTTCAAAGGCGGCGCGAACTTGATTTTCATCCAGCGTGGGCACCGGCCGTTGATCAATCACTTCTCCTTGTCGATCTTGCGTGCTGGTTGTGATGCCGAGCGCAAGCGTGCCGGCGTATTTTTTGTCCTCGCTCATGAGCAGGTCCTGGATTTTCGTGCCGCGCCCGAGCGTGAGCAGGAGCAAACCGGTGGCGATGGGATCGAGCGTGCCGCAATGGCCGACTTTTTTCATCTCGAGTTTGCGCCGAATGAGCGCGACCACGTCGTGCGACGTCATCCCTTCGGCCTTGTCCACGAGAAGAACGCCGTCAGGAGTTGCAGTCAACGACGTCACAAATTGCCTTTAACACTCGCTCCTCCACTTCAGCAAGCGTGCCGCGGATGCGCGCGCCCGCGGCGAGCGTATGTCCACCGCCGCCAAATTTCTGACAGATCGCGCACACGTCTGCCTTTTCGCTCTTCGAACGCATACTCACGCGCACCTTGCCGTCCGCCAGTTCTTCAAAGAAAACTGCAACGATGACTCCACGAATGGCGCGGAGATGATCGATGAGACCCTCATTGTCTTCCGGAATAACCCCAAGTTCCGCCGCCGTTTTCAGGCTCAGCCTAAAACTGGCCACATGGCCTTTACCTTCAAAGCGCATTGTGCGCAGCAGTTCGCGCAACAATTCAACCCGCCGGCGCGGAAAATTTTCGTAAACTTGCTGGCTGACCGATCCAACATCGACACCCACGCGGACAAGCTCCGCCGCGATCTCAAAAGTCCGGGCCGTCGTGTTCCGATATTGAAACGAGCCGGTGTCGGTGCAGATCGCGACGTAAAGATTTTCGGCGATGTCACCATCGAGCGGAAGTTTTTGATTTTTGATCAGCTCGAAAAGAATTTGGCCGGTCGCCGGTGCGGTTGGATCGACATAAACGAGATCGCCGTAGCCTGGATTGCTCGGGTGATGGTCGATGTTGATCCAGATTTTCGCCGAGCGGATGGCCTCAAGCGCGGTGCCGAGCCGATTTTGGATGGCGGTGTCGAGTGCGATTGCAACATCGACATCCTCCGGGACGGAGGGTGGTTTGGTCAGAAGTTCCGCGCGGGAAAGAAAGGAATATTTTTCGAGCATTCCATCTTCATTCCAGACGCGGACGTCTTTGCCGAGTTGCTTGAGTGAAAGAGCGAGCGCGAGTTGACTGCCGAGCGCGTCGCCGTCCGGACGCACATGGCCGAGGACGGCAAAACGTTCGTGCTCGCGAAGTGCGCTATTAATTTCCGCGAACGTGCAATTGGTCATGAACGTCTTGCAGCCACCGCATTGGGGCGGGTTCGCAATATCGACAATGGTTCGCTTCTCCTGACAGCCCATAGGGCGGTGGTTACAAAACCCTTGCATCGACCGCTCATTTCGCCTTCCCCCGAGGCGCTTCGATCTCCTGCAAAATCTCGATCACGCGAGTGCCCCGCTCGATGGAATCGTCGAGATGAAAAACGAGATGCGGTGTGTATTTCAAAACGACGCGGCGCGCTAACTCAGCTTGCAATGCTGGGCGATGGGATTCCAGTTTATTAATGACGCTCGTGCCGCCGGCCGGTCCGAGAACGCTGACGAAGACGTGCGCGTTTTTTAAATCGGCGGTCACATTGACCTGGTTGATGCTGACCAGCGCGCCCTCGAACGTTATTTCGCGCGCGACGATGCTGCTGAGCTCGCGTTTTAGGACTTCGTTGACGCGTAATTGTCGATGTTTCATTTTTGAATGTAGCCGCCCCGCTCTGTCGGGGCGCTGGTGTTACACGCCCACGGCGACAGAGCGCCGTGGCTACAGCGTCACAATTTTTGCGCGATCTGCTCGAGTTGATAGCACTCGATGATGTCGCCCACTTGATATTCGTTGAAGTCGCCAAGCTTGATGCCGCATTCAAGACCCGAGCGCACTTCTTTTACGTCGTCCTGGAAACGGCGCAGTGTTGAAATTCCGCCGTCATAAACCGGCTGGCGCTTCCGCAGCACACGCGCGCGGCCCGCGCGGGCGATACGGCCATCGGTGACCAGACAACCGGCGACGATGCCTTTGCTCAGCTGGAAGACTTGTTTCACCTCGGCGTGACCAATGACTGTTTCCCGATGCTCCGGATCGAGCAGGCCGGCCATCGCTTCTTTGATCTGGTCGAGCAATTCATAAATGATGCTGTAGAGCTTGACCTGGACGCCTTCGCGTTTTGCCGCGGGGACCGCCATGCTCTCAACCTTAATGTTGAAACCGACGACGACGGCATTCGATGCGCTGGCCAAAAGAATGTCCGATTCCGAGATCGGCCCCACCGCTGAGTGGATGATTTCGAGGTCGATTTTTTTGCTCTCGATCTGCTGCAACGCGCCAACGAGCGCTTCGAGGGAGCCCTGGGCGTCGCACTTCAAGACAATGCGTAAAACTTTTTTTCCATCGGCTCCTTCCAGCAAACTCTCGAGGGTGGCGCGCTGCGGTACGGTCAATTTGTCCGCACGTTTCGCCTGCAATCTTTCCTCGCTCAAAGTTTTCGCCGAACGCTCCGATTCCATAACAAGAAATTCGTCGCCGGCGTTCGGGAGTCCGGTAAAACCAAGCACTTTCACAGGTGTCGCCGGGGCGGCTTCCTCGATCGATTGGCCGCGATCGTCCATCAGCGATTTGACTTTGCCGGCGTAATCGCCGCAGATGAAAGGGTCGCCGATTTTCAGAGTGCCCATTTGCACAATCACGGTGGCGGTGGGTCCGCGGCCAGATTCCACCTGGGCTTCGATGACTGTGCCGCGGGGTGTGGCCGTGGGCGACGCTTTCAGTTCCATCACCTCCGCTTGCAGCGCCATCATCTCCAGCAGGTGATCGATGCCCGTGCCTTTGGTGGCGGAAACCGGACAGACAATCGTTTCGCCGCCCCAATCCTCCGGCGCAAGATCCCGTTCCTGCAATTGCTTTTTCACCTTGTCGATGTTCGCCGATGGGAGGTCGATCTTGTTGATTGCTACCATGATTTTCACGTGGGGCGCGGCCTTGGCATGATTAATCGCCTCGATCGTTTGCGGCATGATCCCGTCATCGGCCGCCACCACCAGCGCAACGATATCAGTGATGTTCGCGCCGCGTGCGCGCATCGCGGTAAAAGCGGCGTGGCCAGGCGTATCAATAAAAGTTATTTTCGATCCTTTATAATCGACACTGTAAGCGCCGATATGTTGCGTAATTCCACCGGCTTCGCCCGCCGCCACCCGCGTCTTGCGAATCGCGTCCAGCAACGAAGTTTTGCCGTGATCGACGTGACCCATGAAAGTGATGATGGGACCACGGGCTTTGAGTTCCTCTTTCTTGGCAATGACCGGCGGAGGCGGCGCTACCACCACCTGCTCGACTTTGTGAACGCCGCCGCCTTTCTCGCGGCGCTCTTTTTCCAGGACGAACCCGTGGCTCTCGCAAATCTTTGAGGCGATGTCCGGCTCGATTGTTTGATTGATGTTCGCGAAAATATTGAAATTCATCAGCTCGGCGATGACCTGATGCGGTTTCAAGCCGAGCTGCGTCGCGAGCTCTTTGACGATGATCGGCGGCTTGATGTGAACGATTTTCTGAGGTTCGGCTTCCGGCTCCGCTGGCGCAGCCTCGGCCGTTCCATCGACACTAACACTCGGAACTTGCGGTTCTTTGGGCGATTCAACTTTCGCTGTGGGCGCCGCGGGCTTGTCGATCTTAGCTGGCGCTATGGGCGTTTCCAGCGACGCGCGGATCCGCGAGATCGGCGGGAGAATGGCCGTCTTCTTTTTTAATTCGCCGTCTTTTTCAGATTCCTTCGGCGTCTTTTTTTCGTCGATGAGGGAAACCCTCTCAACTTCGCGATGCGGCGGTAACGCAGGTGGTTTCGCCGCAGCTTTCGCTACCGGCGGATGCGCCGCTTCCGTTTTTTTTGCCTGAGGTGCGTGGGCACGCGTCGCTTTATGCTCGGTGGTTTTCTTAGCGGCTTTGGCTTTCGGAGCGGTCGGCTTGTGAACAGCATGGGCCTTCGCCGCTTTGGCAGCGGCCGGTTTGCGCGCCGCAGTTTTCCTGGTCGTCTTTGTTGGCATTGCTGTTCTGTAAAATCTCGCTCATGGCTCGAGCGCGTTAAAGCAGAGCCATGTTACTGGGCCACCTCTTGCCGATGTACCGCCTCGTGAATCTCCCGTGCTTTCGCTTCGTCCACGGCGAGAATGTCCACAAAATCCTTTACATCGGCATCGCGCAGTCCTTCCAAATTTGTGAAACCGGATTTCACAAGCATCACTGCCTGTTCATCGGTAATCGGCAGGGCGCCGGCCAGTGTCTGGGCGGCCTGCGCAACTTTCTGTTCGACGGCGGTGGTGGCCGACGTGTCCTTATCGATGTTAATTTCCCAACCAGTGAGTCGCGAAGTCAGACGCGCGTTTTGTCCTTTTTTTCCGATCGCCAATGAAAGTTGATCTTCGTCCACGGAGATCTGCACACTTTTTTTCTCCGTATCGAAGACGAGATTCTTGACTTTCGCCGGCTTGAGCGCTTCGAGCACAAAATCCTTCGGATCGGAACTCCAACGGATGATGTCGACCTTTTCATTGTTGAGCTCGCGAACGACGTTTTTGACGCGCGAGCCGCGCATGCCGACGCACGCGCCCACCGGATCGACTTTTTCATTCGCACTCCAGACCGCGATCTTGGTTCGATAACCGGCCTCGCGCGCAATGCCGCGAATCTCGACTGTGCCATCAGCGATCTCGCTCACTTCGAGTTCAAAGAGACGTCGCACGAAATTTGGATGGCTGCGCGAGACGATAATCTCCGGACCACGGATTCCGTTATCGACCGCAACGACGTAGGCACGAAGCCGGTCGCCGACATTGTAATCTTCGACCACGACGCGCTCGCGCTGCGGCATGATCGCTTCGAATTTTCCAAGATCGAGAATCACATCGGAGCGGTCGAAGCGGCGCACGGTGCCGCTGACGATTTCGCCGGCGCGATCCTTGAACTCCTCATAAATCATTTCCTTTTCGACCTGGCGAATGCGCTGCATCATCGCTTGTTTCGCGGTCTGGGCAGCGATGCGGCCGAAATTGCGCGGCGTCACTTCCATCTCGATGGTTTCGCCGATCTTCGCTTCAGGCTTGATCTTGCGCGCTTTCACAAGCGCGATTTCGTCCTGCGGATTCTGGACATTTTCGACAACCACCAGATTGGCCAGCGCACGGATATCGCCCGATCTCGGATCAATGTCGATCCTCAGATCGCGGGCCGCGCCGACGCTTTTCTTCGAAGCCGAAAGGAGCGCATTTGAGACTGCCTCGAGCAGGATCTCGCGTTTGATGCCGCGTTCCCGCTCCAGATAATCAAGCATGGCAATAAATTCGGCGTTCATAAAAACATCTAGCCCGCAGACCAAAAGGAGTGGGACATCGATTCCCACTCCAATCAGCGCGGACTAGACGCTTACTTTAATTTTAGGGGGGCGCCCCGTCAAGCCGCTATAAATGCCAGCAAGATCGGCATGAATGGTTCGGCGCGATTAGCGCGCGGCGAATACTCGTTGCAACCCCGCAAGCGGTTCGACACAGTCAGCCCATGTCCCGCGTCACAGCGTTGCTGATCGTGACGGCAGTTTGGGCCGCAATCTATTTGCCAGCCCTCGGCTCCCTTGAAATCAAGGGCGAGGAAGGCCGGCGTATTTTGCCGGCCGTGGCCATGCTCGAGAGCGGCAACTATGTCGTGCCGAGAGTGGGAAGCGCCGCCTACTTTAGCAAGCCACCGCTCATTAACTGGGTGGTGGCAGCGTCATTCGAGATCTTTGGGCAGCGCAATGAGTGGACGGCGCGCTTGCCCTCGGCGTTTTGCGTCCTCGCAGTCGCGGTTGCATTTGTGACGGTCGCGCGAGCCAGCCTGCGGCCCACCGGCTCGGTCCTCGCTGCGCTGATTTGGCTGACGAACTTTGGAATAATCGAAAAAGGGCGTTTGATCGAGATCGAAGCGCTCTACGTTTCACTTTGCGGCCTGGCGATCATTTTTTGGCTAAGCTTTTGGGAACAGAACAAATCGCCGTGGCTCGTTTGGATTCCAGCATCCATTTTTCTCGGGCTCGGCTTGCTCGCGAAAGGCCCGATGCTTCTCCTATTTTTCTACGCCATCGTGCTCTCTGGGGTTTGGCAGGCGAAAGATGCGCGAGTCTTTTTTCATCCCGCACATCTGGTCGGCGTCGCAGTGATGCTCGGTATCTTTGCGGCATGGGCCGTTCCTTTTGCTCAAAGTGCGACCGTGAAGTTGGCGATGTTCAAGTGGTCAAGGCAATTCTCCGGCCGGCTGAGCGGAGAGGATTTCAAATTTTCCAGTTGGATCCTCAATGTTCCGCGCAGCCTCGGCTATTTTTTGCCGTGGCTTCTTTTGTTACCATGCCTGCCCAGCGCGAAATTTTCGTCTGAACGCAAGCTCGAGATCGTCCGTGGCTTGAGCTGGGGAATCGCGATTCCGCTTCTGATTGTCGATCTTGTCCCGGGATCGCTGCCGCGCTACACGATGCCGTTGCTCGCGCCGGCCTGCGTCCTCTGCGCAGCGGTCTTGACTGCGGATGAAGTTACCTGGCCAAAACTTTTTGGCGGCAAAAACTTTTTGGCGCAAGATCGGCAACGTATTGTCGCAGCGGTGGTGATCGTGACATGCGTGTGCATTTCTGCTTACGCAGCCGTGCTCGTCCCGAAATTGCGAGCGAGGCAAAAGGTCAAGTCGATTGCCATGCAAATCGATGCGGCCGTGCCGCGCGCGGAACTCCTTTATGCGCTCGATCCGGACTATCAGCCTTTTCTTTTTTATACGCACTCGAAATTGGTTTACGTAAGTGAGATTAACGATCTGCCCCTCGACGCCAGCTACGTCCTCGTCCAACCAGAGAAAGAAAAGGAAGTCGAAGAAAGCGTGCGCTGGGTGCCGCGTCGTGCACATCGCGTCCTTGGAATGACAGACTATCGTCATCGATCGATTATTCTTCTTAAGATCGATTGACGACGATGCGTCCGGTTGTTTGACAAGAATCGAATTGGTTAGCATGCTAACTAATTCCACTTTTCCATGATATCTGATTGGGAAACAATTGGTCCCCTGTTGCATGGGACCGCTCGTGCCTGGCGCCTCAAGCTGGATGAGCGGCTTAAGCCGATGGGTTTGAGCCAGGCAAAGTGGCGCACACTCTTACATCTGTCTGTGGCCACGAATGCGCTCACCCAGACGGAGATCGCGGCGCGATTGGGCGTGGAAGAACCCACCGTTGTGACGTTATTGCATCGGCTGGAGAGAGAAGGTTGGGTCACGCGCCGGAGCTCGCCGCATGATCGTCGCTGCAACACGGTCCATCTTGGTCAGCGCGCGCAGCGCATCATTGTTCAGATCAAATCGGCGGCGAATAAACTTCGGCATGAATTGCTTTCTGAGATTCCGCCGGCGGAGCTGCGAACCTGTATCAATGTGCTGACCCGAATTTGTGAGAAAGCAGAGAGGCGGGATAAACTCCGAGGAAATGCGGTGCCACACACTGTTCCTGATCGGAACGGCCAGAACAGGAGGGGGCATCCGATTCTAAGGAAAAGGGCGCTCCGCCGCGCCATGAGGGAATCCAATTGAAGCACGCGCGCCCCGGACACCAATCTATTCCTCGATGGGCGTATCTGCTTTTTATCGTCCTGGCTGTCTTCGTTCTCTATCGGATTTTTCAGCATAGGGCCGAGGTGGCCAAAGCCTCGCAACCACCAGTACGGCCAGTGCTTGTCGCAAAAGTGATCACCAAGGACGTGCCGCTTTATCTCGATGAAATCGGCACCTGCAGCGCCTATGAAACAGTGCAGGTCCAGGCGCAAGTCAGCGGGCAAATCATTGCCCGTCATTTTCAGGACGGCGCCGATGTGAAACAGGGCGATTTACTTTTCACGATTGATCCGCGCCCCTATCAAGCTGCGCGCGATCAGGCGCAGGGCCAGCTCGGCCAGGCGCAATCGAAAATGCTTCTCGATCAAATCACCCTGAAGCGTCAGCAGGAGTTGCGGGCCAGGAACGTGATTTCACCACAGGATCTCGACACCGCCCAGGCCACAGTGAAAAGCGACGAGTCTTTGGTGAAAACCGCGGAAGCAGCGGTCGCCGCCGCGCAGGTGAATCTCGATTTTTGCAACATTCATTCGCCGATCAACGGTCGCGCTGGTTTGCGACTTGTCGATGTTGGCAACGTTGTCTCCGGGGGAAATGCAGGTGGGGGAGGGGCGGTGTTGCTCACCATTCAGGGACTCGATCCGATTTATACGGATTTCACCGTTGCCGAGACGGATCTGGCTCTGGTGCGGCGTTATCTCGGCGGTCCAAACGTGAAAGTCCAAACTGATTTGTCCGATGGTTCAATTCCGCCCAGGCTGGGCGATCTTTATTTCATAGACAATGCCGTGCAACCCGGCGCGGGCACGGTCAAGGCGCGTGCCATCACGCCAAATCCAGACCGCGCTCTCTGGCCGTCGGAATTTGTTCGCGTGCGTTTCATCCTCGACGTCGTGAAAGATGCGCAGCTGGTTCCGTCGCAGGCGGTGCAGATCAGTCAAAGCGGACCGTTCGTCTTTGTCGTTAAACCGGACAACACCGTCGATTTGCGTCCAGTCAAGCCGGGCCAGCGCCAGGAGGGCGATATGACAGTGATCGAAAATGGTCTCAAGCCGGGCGAGACGATCGTCATCACCGGTCAGCTGGCTCTCGCGCCCGGGGCAAAGGTCGATCCGAAACCCTACGATGCCGGTCCTCCCAAGAGCGACCACCAGGTCGCGGCTAAAGATGCAATGTAGATAATCAGGTTGCTCGCATGGATGGGCCGGATCAACACGATGGCGCAACGAATCATAAACACGATTCGCCATATCCCGCGCAAGATCGACAACAAGCGGCGCGGCCAGTAACGGCTGGCCTGCCGCCAAAAGATACTCCCGGCGGCAAGTTAGTTCAGGTCACAGGCTCGGGTCTCTCAGGCCCGTTCATTCGGCGGCCGGTGATGACGGTTCTGTTGACGCTGTCAGTGATCGTCGCCGGAATCGCCACTTACAATAAACTCGCCGTCAACGATCTGCCGGCGGTTGATTATCCGGTCATCAACGTCACTTGCTCCTATCCGGGCGCGAATCCGACGACGATGGCGAACAACATCGCCACGCCGCTTGAGAAGCAGTTTTTGCAAATTCCCGGCCTAGACATCATCACCAGTGCGAGCACGCAGGCGAATACATCGTTCACTCTTCAGTTCAATCTCGGCAAAAGCATCATCGACGCCGCGACCGATGTGCAGGCCGCAATCCAGCGCGCGACCGGCAAGTTGCCAATCGATTTGCCCAGCCCGCCGACATTTACAAAAACGAACCCGAACGATCAGGCGATTTACCTGCTCGGTTTGCTCTCCGACACGTTGACGGACGGCGATCTATATAAATATGCGTCTACTGCCGTGGCGCAGCGCATCGCCATTCTTCCCGGTGTCTCGCAGGTAAGTATCTACGGCGTGCAGAGCGCGATTCGCATCAAAGCCGATCCGGCTGGCCTTGCTTCGCGCGGACTGACGATGGATGACCTGGCGAGCGCGATCAAAGCGGGAACAGTTTATTCCGGCGCCGGGCAATTCGACGGGCCGCATCGCACCTTTGTTCTGCTGCCCAATGGGCAGATCGACCAGGCAGAAGGATATCGCAATCTGATTGTGGCGCGGAATAAAGATGGCTCGCCGGTTTATCTGCGCGACGTGGCCGATGTTCGCCAGAGCGTACAGGACGAACGGCTTTCGCGCACATTTTGGATTCGCGGTTTCAATCCGCCTGGGTCGGTCGTTGTGCTGGCGGTTTCACGACAAGCAGGTGCCAACGCAGTCGAAGTGGCAAATTCGGTTAAAGCGCTTTTTCCCGAATTGCGGGCGAGCTTGCCCGGATCGATCACACTCGTCCCGGTGTTCGATCGGTCGCAGAGCATCGTCAATTCGGTCGCAGACGTAAAATTCACACTCGTGATCGCTTTCATGCTGGTCGTGATGGTGATCTACGTTTTCCTCGGTCGTGCCACCGATACGCTCATCCCGGCTGTCGCCCTGCCGCTTTCATTGCTGCTCACCTTCGCGGTGATGCAGATGCTCAATTTTTCGATCAACAACTTGACTCTGATGGCGTTGACGCTTGCCATTGGTTTCCTTGTCGACGATGCGATCGTCTTTCTTGAAAATGTCGTCCGTCGCGCCGAACACGGCGAATCGATTGTAAAGGCCGCTTACAATACTGCCGGTGAAATTTCGTTCACCATCTTGTCGATGACACTCTCGCTCGCCGCGGTTTTCATCCCGCTTGTCTTCTTGCCCGGCTTGCTCGGTCGCATCTTCCGTGAATTTTCCGTGACCATCATCGTGGCGATTCTCGCCTCCGGTCTGGTTTCGCTTACGCTTACTCCGCTGATGTGTGCGCGCATTCTCGGCGAACGCAAGGCCGGGCATAAACGCGCTCGCATGGAAATATGGACCGGCGATTTCATCAAACGCGTCATCGCCGCTTACGGCCGCGCGTTGGACAAATTTTTAGACCGCGCGTGGCTGGCTATTCCCATCCTCCTCGGGTGCATACTCGGTCTCTGGTTTTTCTTCACTCATTTGCCGTTCACGCTATTGCCCCCGGGAGACAGCGGTTTCGTTCGCGGTGTTTTCATTGCCCAGGAAGGTTCGTCGCCCGCGCAAATGCGCGCTTTTCAACAGCAGGTCAACCAGAAGCTCAAGGACGATCCGAACATCGCGCAGTTCTTTACCCTGGCCGGTTTTTCCAGTCGCAGCGCTGCCTCGCAGGCGCTCATCTTCGGATTTCTCAAGCCGCGCAGTCAGCGGCCGCCGATTGAGCAGTGCATTCTCCAATTGCAAAAATCGATTGGTTCGATTCCCGGCATCACCGCAGTTTTGCAACCGAATCCGGTGCTCCAGATCAACGTCGGTGTTACCAATCAGACCCAGGGCCAATATGCGTACACGCTCGATGGAATTGTCCCCGATGACGTCTACGGTGCCGCCAATCAGTTGATGACGAAGCTGCGCGGTTTCAAAGGCTTCGCTTCGGTGCGCTCCGATTTCTACAACAGCGCGCCCAATTTGACTGTCGATATCGACCGCGAACGTGCCGCAACTTACGGC
>Ga0209055_1000330_pt1 | contig 33942 bp, 29 predicted proteins | sample GraSoiAngelo_110_FD_185875 | JGI IMG/M metagenome (GOLD analysis project Ga0209055, IMG submission 185875) | Grasslands soil microbial communities from the Angelo Coastal Reserve, California, USA - 14_0903_12_30cm (SPAdes) (version 2) | ecosystem: Environmental > Terrestrial > Soil > Grasslands ... | reverse complement strand
CTGAATTGTGGATGGCTGGCGACGAGATCGGCGGTTCCATCAGGCGAGCCGTCGTCAACCACCAAAATTTCCACGGGCGTTCCGAGTTCAAGCAGGTCCTGAAACACGACTCTGATATTTTCCGCCTCGTTGTAGGTGGGAATCACGAGCAGGCATTTCAGCGGGGTCCCTGCGGTTTGAAGCGCGGGCGTAATGGATCCGTTTTATCCAATTGCCGGACCTGGGCAAGCGAATCCTGCGTCGCATTTCGGCCTTGATAATCACAAACCCTCAGCCCAAGGTCGCGTCCGGTTCAACCTCACTTTTCTCCCGGCGCAACAGCAGCTTCTACCTATGAGGGATCACCTCCGTTCTCAATGGTTTTTGATGGAGAGGCTACTCCGCATGGACCGGTTCTTGGCCATGGCATTGCTGTTGGCACTGACGTTCAGTGTCAATGGAATCGGCTGGGGGCGGGTTGAAGATTGGAATCGTTCTTCCATGGGGCTCAGGAACCTAGGCCGTCGCGGAATGCCTTGGGACTATTTGAAGCCGCCGCTGCACACCTTTGTCACCCACATCGTGGTGAAGGCGCCTATTGATTGCATCGACCACGCCGCCAGCTTTGTGCTTCGAAAGAAGCAGAACTTTGACGCGGCGAGGCTTGTAGCCGCACGGCTGCTGGTGGTTGGCCTTTATCTCGGGACCATCGTATTGGCCTTTGAAATGAGCCGCGTGTTTTACGGGATTTTCGCGGCCCGCGTCATCGCTTTTGTCTTCGCGACGAGCGCTGGATTTTCTGCCTACAATCATTTCCTGTCTTGTGATTCCCCGCTCCTTTTTTGGATGATGCTCGCTTTCTATTTTGCGGCGCGCATCACCGGTGAGGGCCAGAGGATCGACTATGTCATGGCAGGCCTGCTGACTGGCGCGGCGACAAATGCGAAATATAATGGTCTGGCCATCGGGATTTCTTTGGTTGTCGCCCACCTTCTTTCCGTTCGTCCGAAGACTTGGACGGAAAAATTATTCAGTCGGGATATGATCATCGGGTTATTCATGGTTCCCGCGGGGATCGTTTTGACAGACCCATACATCCTGTTTGACTGGAACCGGTTTGTGTCCGATTTGATGTACAATTACGTCGTGGCCCCACGCTATGAAGGGCAGGCCGGGGGGAACAGCTACTGGCCATTTCTCTTAATTATTCCCGAGGTATTAGGGCTTCCCGGAGCTATTTTAATCGCAGTAGGCGTCATCGTATCTCTGGTGCTCGTTGTGCTGCCGAAGCGCTTTGCCACACCGGAATCCCTCGGCTTCGCACTCGCATTGAGCGTGTTCGCTTTGTATTATGCGAAAATCGGGTCCTTTCCTCGCCTCGAAACAAGATTTGTCCTGCCGGCGGTTCCGTTTTTGATTTTGATGGCTGGGCCGTTTCTGAAGGCAGTTGAAAAACACTGGCGCTGGCTAGCCGTGGCTTGCACCCCCATTCTTATATATAATTGTGTTTGCAGCTATTACGTCGGGAGGCGGTTCAATGATGACCCGCGGATGCCTGCTCAGGTGTGGATGGAGGCGAATGTAAAGCTTGGAAGCCGGATCGAATCGAGCGGAGTAAGTCCACATTGGAGGAAGCTGCCTGGGCTTGACGCAGTCGAAGTGCAGGTAGGAAAGGCCCCCGGGAAAGAGATTCCACCCGGCAAGGTGGTCGATTTACGAATGCCCCACGCTAATGGCAGGGCGGTCCTTTTCGAAACGGCATTCAAGGGAAACCGGTGGGTGGAAGGGCAAGCGGCAGCCCATGAAGGGAGCTACGACGAACGATTGTTCAGCCTCAAAGAACTGCTCGCGAGGAATCCAGACTTCGTGACGATCGATTCGAGTGATTACCAAGTGCCGAGCGAAACGGTAAAGAGCTATTACCACAACTTAATGCAGGAAAAGTTTCCCTACAGCGTTGTCTATGACCGCCAATCTCCGCCCGTCCCGCAGTGGATTTATCCGAGAGTCATCGATGACTTGCAGGACCGCACGATTCTGTTGGTTCGGAAATAGTGCAGCCAACCCAGCAAAGCCGGAAGCAAGAAACGACAAAATCCGGAGTTCAGGAGCACATGAAGCAGCAATTTCAATTAAAAGGCTGCAGAATGGCAAGCCGTCGGGCGCTCGCCCATGCAACCCGCGAAACCCCGAAAGCCCTAAAACCCAAAAACCAACCTTGCCTTCGAGTGCGCCTCCGTTTTAAACCGCCTGGCGGACCGTAAGATTTCATTCCGGAGCAACCGCGAACGAACCCAGAATTTCCGGTAAGGTTAACTCCAGACAACCTTCCCTCGACGATTCGGAACGCGATTACACAGCTCTCAACGTACTGGTCCGAGAGTGTGGCTCCGGATTGGCGGGAGCAAACAAGCACTCCATGGTTTGGCCTGCCAAAACAGACGCCGAAACAATCGTTAACTCCCACATTGGAAGAGTGTAGCGCGGCTGGAATTCGTTCAGAAAGCAATTTGCGAGCATCATTACCAAGCCGACCAGCGTCAATGCCGTAGCATATGAAGAGATAGGGGCAACCTGTTCCTTGCGCACCTTCGCGAGAACCGCGACCAATGAGAGATTTATTAGCCAGGAGAACAAAAAGGCGTTGTAACTGAAACTCTTGTGATGGTGAAAGTACGAGTGATTCTTGAAAATGGCCAGGATTTGGGCAGCGCTCTTGTCGCGAAACGTAGACAGCGGTGCACAACCAGCCATGGCGCCGGAGTGCGAAAAGTAGAACGTTGTTTGTCCAAAGAGCTGGTTCACAACGCTCGGGATCGGGGCCTTCCGGGATCTTGTAAAATCTGCCGCGACCGCGCTCAAGAATACGTTCTCGGGTGGATAAAGAAATGCCCGCGCCGTGCGATTGAGCACAAGATTAAACTTTTGCTCTTGTGACTTCGTTTCTGGTGCGAAGAGCAACGCTTGCGCCATTCGCATGAAACCCATCACATCCCAATTCGGCGCTTCTGGGAAGGCCTCACGCAATATCGAAATGACTTTTTTAACTTCCGGGGAGGCAGTATTTTTAGCGACTTTGTCGAGCAATTGGTCTCGTGTTTCAGGAGGAATCGTTGCAAGAAATTTTAGTCGCCACATGAATGTATACCCGACCCGGAACTCGTAGGGTATATGAACCGCGTGGCATAAACCGCGCAAAGAAATGTTCGCAAGGGCGATGCAGCTAAACCCGATTACCAAAGCAACTGTTGCTTTTTGCAAGTCCTGCCTAGCCCGTAATCGTCGCCATCGGCGAAGTAACCTCGATCGAGTAAATGGGATCATAGTTAACCGCTGTGCGCTCAAGAAAAAGAATGTGAGAGGCATCAGCGCAGCCAACAAAGCGTTGATGTGCCGTGTTAGGATGCAAAGCCACAGAAGAACACCAAAAAGAACCCACTCTTTTCGGGAAATCCTTCGGGGATGCCGAATAATTCTTAGTCCTGTTGCCCCAACCAGGAGCAGGAGAATCATGCTGAGCGTCTCAGAGCCTACGCAATGGGCAAACGTATAGAAAAGGGGATTGGCCGCCCAGATAACCACCAGCACCAAACGAACCAAGAACAAGCGGCTCGTTACTGCGATCAAATGAAATGCGGAGCAACAGAGTGCCACATGTTGTGATAGCAAGAGCATGAAGACTCCGGAGTCACTCAAGGTGGGATGAAGGAAAAAATCATGCGTCGGGAATGGAGCGCCTAGTCTTATGCAGTCTACAATGTATCCCAAGTAGAGGGGAATTCGCGCAACGAAACAATAGAGTGGACCATATTGCAGGATCGTCCCGATTCCGGGCGGGTGGGTGACCTGAACGTAGGCGTCAACGTCTTTCCAAAGCGGCGGGATCGCGCTCAGCATCCAGATCGAGGGTGCGAGCAGGAAAGCAATAAGGACGCCCGTCTCGCCCAGCCTGACGAGGCGCGGTTTCACGCCCGCCAAGCTTCTGAAACGCTGAAACACACGGAGCCACATAGCCTTGAATAGTTCGAGTTCCCGCCAATTGGCCTCCGATTTAGCACGAGTCAACGTCTCATCGGGACTGTCTTCGCCGTCGCGATTGCGATTGGGCCCACTACATCCACGATTGCGGGCGGGAAGAACGAAGCTCGGGTTACTCAATTCACAATGTGCAATTGCTCGCATCGAATGCTGCGCCGCGCTCAGCTTCAGCGAACGACGACGTCAGGCACGGTACAGCCGTGCGAACCGGTAGCAATTCGCGCGCCGCCACTCGATCCTTGAGGTCAAGAGCTTTCTCAAAGAATGAATACGGACGGTCGTTACGAGATCCCTCGTCCGCTCGGAATGACAAGCATGATCTCTGGGTAAATCTGCGGATGATTACCTCTTAGTAGCCAAAGTCACCGACCCGGCGTAAAGAATTCTGCGTGACAAAAGAACCGCCGCGGCATTTTCATTTTCTTGGCATCTGCGGGACGGCAATGGGCTCGGTGGCGGCGGAATTGCGCGAACGCGGCTTCAGCGTGACTGGGTCCGACGAAAACATCTATCCGCCGATGTCGATCTTTCTCGAAAAGAAAGGAATCGCGCTTAAGGAAGGCTATCGCGCCGAAAATATTCCGGCCGATGTCGATATTGTCGTGGTCGGCAACGTGATCAAGCGCGGCAACCCGGAAGTGGAAGCGGTCCTGAACCGGAAACTTTTTTATCTCTCGCTGCCCGAAGTCTTGAAAAATTATTTCCTGCGCGGCCATCATAATCTCGTCGTCACCGGCACGCATGGCAAAACGACGACCACGGCGTTGCTCGCCTGGATCATGGAAAAGGCCGGACACAAGCCCGGTTATCTCGTCGGTGGACTCTCGAAAAATCTCGCACAAGGAGCGCGACTCAACCGTTCAGAATATTTCGTGATCGAAGGCGACGAATACGACAGCGCGTTCTTCGACAAGCGCTCGAAATTCATTCATTACCTGCCCGAATTGGTGATCGTAAACAACATCGAGTTCGATCACGCGGACATTTTTCACGATCTGGAAGAGGTCAAGCTGAGCTTCCGGCGCTTGCTCAACGTCGTTCCACAGAACGGCATGGTCTTACTCAACGGCGACGATCGCAATTGCGTGGAAGTGGCGAAAGATTGCCTCGCGCAGATGGTCGAGGTCGGTTTTTCGGAAAATTGCGCGCAGCGGATTCGCGAGATGGCTTACTCATCGAGCGGCTCGCGCTTCAAACTTGGCGACGACAAATTCGAAATTTCGCTCATTGGCGAATTCAACGTGCGTAACGCGGCGATGGCGGTGACGGCGGCGCGCTTCTACGATGTGCCCAAAGCCAAGATCGACAATGCGCTGAAAAGTTTTTCGGGAATTGCGCGGCGACAAGAAGTGCGCGGCGAGGTGCGCGGGGTTAAAGTGGTGGACGATTTTGGACATCATCCCACGGCCATTGCACAAACCATCCAGGCGCTGCGCCATCGCTATCCCGGGCATCGCATTTGGGCCGTTTTTGAGCCGCGTTCGAACACGACACGGCGGGCCGTTTTCCAGAAACAACTGCCGGATGCGCTGCAACTGGCCGATGGCGTTTTCATCGCCCAAGTAGCGAAGCTCGAGCAAATTCCGGAAAAGGAGCGATTAAATCCGGAGTCGGTTGTCGCTGCAATTGCTAATTCCGGGCGGCCGGCATTTTACGAGGAGAACGCGGATGCAATCGTCGATCGAATCGTTCCGATGTTGCAGCCGAAGGATGTGGTGGTTGTTTTTAGCAATGGCGGCTTCGATAACATTCACGAGAAGTTGCTGAAGAAGTTACAAGGTTAAAAAAGTTACAAGGTTACAAAGGGCAAATGTTTTAACTTTGTAACTTCTTTAACGAATCACGAAGACGGCGCAGCCGCCGAAGTGTGATCGTGCACGATCCGCCAGCCTTCCGTCAGGTGCCGGAAGACAAGGGTGAACCGTCCGTGTGGCTTGTCGATCTTGCGTTTGAGCTGCCAACGCCCAATGACGATCGCCGCGCTCGGGCCAAGCGGAGTGATTTCCAGGTCAGAGAACGCGAGCGTGCCCATTTTCTCGCGATCCGAATATTTTTTCTTGTAACGATTGCGGACTGTCTGCCAACCGCGCGTGACAGTGTCTTCGGAAACAAAGATTGTCGATCTTGAGCGGGCGTATCCACTCATGAATCCATCGATGTCGCCGCGATTCCAGGCTCGCTGCTGCGCGTGAAGGATTTCGCAGATTTCCGCGGTCGGTTCCGCTGCCGCAGCGGCAGCGGATCCAAAAACAGTCGCAGCCAAAATGAGCAACGAAATCCTTCGTAAGATCGACATTTTCTAACGCAATGCCGTCACATCTGTCGAGTTACGACGGCGATCTTTGTTTCTCATGGGCAAAGTGGATTAACGGTGGTATTGTTGATTAAGTAAATACGACCGTGCCAAAACTTTTTTGCGTAGCCGCGGCGGCCGCCGCCTCGGCTGTTGTTTTTCTTCACGCCGCGGATGGCGCGCCAAAACCTTTCCCAGCGGTTCCGGTGGCCGCGCCGACTCCGGGTCGGAGCGCTCCGCCGGGTGCGCCGGATGTGGTGCCGAACATGCAATTTCCAAACAGCGACGTGCAGGATGTGCTGCATTTTTACGAACAGCTCACAGGCATAAAGCTGGTCATGGACAATACAGTCCAGGGCAAGGTCAACATTTTTATCAGCAAACCGGTGCCGCGCGAAGAAGCAATCAAGATCATTGAAATCAATTTACTGCTGAACGGTTTTTCTCTGGTTCCATCGGGCGACGACATCGTAAAGGTGATCGGCATCGCAAAAAATCCACGCACGGCAGGCGTGCCGGTTATTTCGGACCTGGCGGAAATTCCGCCCGGCGAACACGTCATCAGTTTTCTTTTTAAACTGCGCTACGCCGATCCGCAGGAATTGGCGCAAGTGCTTGCCCAATACTTGCAGTCAACACAGGCCGCCTATACGTCGATCCTGGCGTTGCCGAAATCCTCCAGCCTTCTCGTCACGGAAGGTTCCAGCGCCATTCGCAGTGTCGCGCAAATCATCGAGCAGATCGACATTCCACCGGCGGAAGTGGTGAGTGAGTTCATCAAACTGGAGCGGGCCGACGCGAGCAAAGTTGTCGATTTGCTGAAAGATATCTTCGAGAAGGGCGGTCAGCCTTCCGGTCCGACCGGAGTTCGTGGCGTGCGCGTGCCTGCACCTGTGCCGCAACCGGCGGAAGTCGAAGGCGAAGTTAGTGCGTTCGCCGCGCTGACGGAGGAATCCGTGGTGGTGGGCAAAATCAAGCTCACGGCCGATGTGCGCACCAACCGCATTCATGTCGTGACGCGGCCGATCAACATGCCCTTCATCCACAAGTTGATCGCGGAGTTTGACGCGAACGTTGAGTTCGCCAAGCCGGTCACGCGGGCGCTGAAGTACATTTCTGCGAGTGACGTGCTTCCGGTATTGGTCCAGGCATTGACCGAACCTGGCGCCGCGGCTCAAGGCGCAGCAGAAGGCGCAGCGCCAGGTGCTAGCCCAACGCAACCGCGCCGCACGACCGTAGCAACGGCCGCTAATCCCGCGACTGGGACAGTCGCGAGCACTTCAAGTACTTCGACCGGAAGCACGCTCAACATTTCGGAAGAGCTCCAGACGCAAGCGGTCGATACGACCCCGAAAGCGGTCACGGTTGGCAACGCCAAGATCATCGCTGATCAGCGGGCCAACACCATCATCGTCCTGGGCAACCGCGAAGTGGTCGTGAAAGTGGGAAAGATCCTCGATGAAATGGACGTGAAAGCGCCGCAGGTCGCGCTCAGCACGGTGATCGGGGAATTGACGCTAAACAGCGATGAAGAATTCGGCGTCGATTATTTTCTCCGGGCGAACAAAAAGGTCGCGGGCACAACAAACTTTACTGGCATTCCTCCATTCGCTGGGGGCGGCACCACCACCACCACCATCAATCCCTCTCCTTCGCCACCAACAGTTACAACCACGGGTGGAAACATCTTCAACCCTGGGCAAGGACTTGTCAGTTTCACGCAGCTGGCAACGAACGCCGCCAGTGGAGCAAACGTCTATCTCGCCGCCGGAAACACACTCGCGTCGGTCGTTCATGTGCTCAACTCGACTGGACGTTTCCGCGTGATCTCGCGACCGATGGTTTTCACGAGCAACAATAAAAAAGCCATCATCGCTTCAGGCACAGAGATTCCAGTTCCCGTCAATACACTATCCAACGCAACAACGACTACTACCGGCGTCGCCGCCGTCGCTTCCAACATTGAGTTCAAAAAAGTGGCGCTGCAACTCGAGGTCGTGCCGCTGATTAACTCGGACAAGGAAGTGTCGCTCGATATTTTGCAGAAGATCGACAGCCTCGCGGGATCTACAACGATCGATGGAAATTCGATTCCGAACATCGCCACTCGTTACATTCGAACAAATGTTTCCGCAGCAAATGGATCGACAATTGTGCTGGGCGGTTTGATTACCGATAGCAAAACGAAGAATATTTCCGGCATTCCGATTCTCGATCGCATCCCATACATTGGGGCCCTCTTCCGCAGTACAACCAACAGCAAGATGCGGACTGAACTAATCATTTTGATGCGCCCCGAAGTGACGCTGACAAAGCTCGATCTGTATCGGCTGCGCCAGAAATCGGAGGATAGAACACATTTTGGACCTGAAATTGATCAGGATGATTGCCCGGACTGTCCAAAGACGGGTGACGGGAAGCAATTGCCGCCACCCGATTTGCCATCGGTGAAAGACGTCATAAAAAGCGGCGAATGATCTCTGTATGAAAAAGGTTATTCTGATCGCGCTCGCAATTGGATCGAGTGCCGTTTTCGGGCAAGCGTCGGACGATCCATTCCTTCATTCCAATGATACTTTGGCGCCGCGTGATGAATGGGGCCTGCTGCACCAAATGCCCGCGCCTAATGCCACGGATTTCGAGCCACGCTATCACTGGCGTCCGCTTTATTATTTGGAGTCCGGTCAGGAACTGATCGCGCAGCCCGCCTACGTGGGTGCATTGCAACGCGATTTGCGCCGGCTTGGCTATTATTGCGGCGCGATTGACGGCGTTTTTTCTCCCGACGTAAGTGAGGCCATCGCGCGGCTTCAAAAAAATTACTCGATGCGGGTGACTGGTACATTGACGATCCCCGTTCGACGCGCTCTGCGCTTGCCCTAAGATCCCAATATGAACCCGACGGCGAGTCAGTCCGTGATCGATCTCTTGCTCGCCAGCGGTGTGCCGTCGCGGGAGGAAGCGGCGCAGCTCGCCCAGAATCTCAACGGCGGTTCATGGACGAGCCAGGTGCTCGATTCTGGAAAAGTGGACGAGCAGCGCTTTCTCAGCGTGATCGGAAATTTCTTTCGCGTGCCGGTTGTCTCGATTGATCCGAAGACGATCGACCGGCAGGCTTTGTTGATCTTGCCCAGTCGTTTTGTTTTTCAGCATCACATTCTCCCGGTGGAGGTGAAGGAAACTTCCGTCGTGCTCGCGACCTACGATCTTTTCAATTCTGTCGGCCGCCAGCTCGTGTCGCAGCTCTTGAAAAAGCCGGCCGAATGGGTGCTCGTGCCGCGCGCCCAGCTTCTGCGCGCGATGAAAACTCTTTATGGCGTTGGCGCCGAAACGTTCGACGAGATTCTTAAAACTAATCGCTCGTTCGAGATCTTGCAGGACGCCGAGACTAGCACCGATCTAACCGCGGACGATCCGGAGGCTTCGGTCGTCAAGTTTGTCAATCAGATCATTCGCGAGGCGATCATCGAGCGCGCCACCGATATTCATGTGGAACCGCTCGAAAACGACCTGCGCATTCGTTATCGCATCGACGGAATCTTGCATGAAGTGGCCGTGCCGCCGCAGTTGCGGCTGCTGCAATCCGCCATCATCTCGCGTTTGAAAGTGATGGCGCACATGGACATTGCCGAGCGGCGTCTGCCGCAGGATGGACGGATGAATTTGCACGCCAACAATCAAGAGATCGATGTGCGCGTCTCCACCATTCCGACCGTCAACGGTGAGTCGATCAGCTTGCGTCTCCTCAGCCGGAGCGAGCAACAGTTCGGTTTCGAGCGCCTCGACCTGAGCAAGAAACAGGAGCGTGTCATTCGCCATCTGCTCGCGCTACCCAACGGAATCATTTTGCTTACCGGCCCGACCGGCTGCGGAAAATCGACATCGCTTTATTGTTTTCTCTCCAGCATCAACTCCGTGCAGCGGCGTATCATTACCATCGAAGAACCGGTGGAATATCGGCTGCCGGGCGTCTCGCAGATCGACGTGAAGCCGGAGATCGATCTCACCTTTGCCAAAGGCCTGCGGCACATTTTGCGACAGGATCCGAACGTCGTGATGGTCGGCGAGATTCGCGACATCGAAACGGCGGACATCGCCATTCGCGCGGCCATGACCGGCCATCTTGTCTTCAGCACGCTCCACACCAACGACGCGGTCGGCGGCATCACGCGCTTGCTCGACATGGATGTCGAGCCGTTCCTGCTCGCGTCGGTCGTGAAATCCTTCATCGCGCAACGACTCGTGCGCACAATTTGTCCGGAGTGTGTCGAAATGGTCGAGTATCCCCCCGAATATTTGGCCGAGATTTCTTTTCCATCTGAGCTCGGCACAAAGTTTCGTCGCGGGCGCGGGTGCGACAGTTGTCGTCAGACTGGTTATCAAGGGCGCGCCGCGATTTATGAGATTTGCGTCGTGACCGAACCGCTCAGAAAACTGATCATGCAAAAGCGCGATGGCGGCGAACTCAAGCAATGTGCCATTGCCGAAGGAATGGAAACGCTTCGGCAGGACGGCTGGCGTCGGGTCGCACAAGGCAGAACGACTATCGAAGAAGTTGTGCGCGTCACGCAAACCGACGAAGTAATGGCGGAAACGACCGAAGAAGCCGAGCCGGTGGTGGCGAGCTGAGCGGTGCAGTCTACCCCGCGGGACGCGTGCGCTACCCAGAGCCGCGCAATTCGCGAATCGCTTCGGCGTAATCTTGCGTGTGAAAGATGAAGGTGCCGGCGACAAGGACGTTGGCGCCATTTTGGATCGACAATGGCGCGGTCTCAGCGTTGATGCCGCCGTCGACTTCGATGTCGATCTTGTGTTCGCGCGATTTGTTCCACTTGGCAGCGCGTTTCACTTTTTCCATTTGCTCGGCGCGGAAAGATTGACCGCCGAAGCCGGGATGCACGGTCATGACGAGCAGGATATCGATCTTGTCGAGGAATGGATCGACTGACTCAAACGGCGTGGCCGGATTCAAAGACAAACCGGCTCGACACTCGTTTTCTCGAATTTGCCTCAAGGTTTTCTCAACATCGTGTTTGGCTTCCGGCTCGACATGAACCGTGATCGAGTTTGCGCCGGCTTCGACAAAACGCGAGACGTAATGATCGGCATGCTCGATCATCAAGTGCACATCGAGTGGCAGTTTGGTTTGCTTGCGCACAAGATCGACAATCGCCGGGCCGAAGGAAATGTTGTTGACGAAATGGCCGTCCATGATGTCGCAGTGAATCCAATCGGCGCCTGCTTTTTCGGTGGCGCGGACCTCATCAGCCAATTTTGAAAAATCGGCGGCGAGAATGGAAGGAGCGACGATGATGCGGTTCATGGGAAGAGAACGTTCAACGTTCAACGCCCAACGTTCAACGCTCAATGCAGAATGCTCTATATTTAAGAGCTTGACGATACGAGGCGCTGTTTCATGTTACCGCGTTTCAGCCGGTCGAATCGCGCTCCTAGCACACGGTTTGCTTTTAGAGATCGAAGCCATGAGGTGCTCTGACCGGCTGGAGTGCGACTAATTTAATTTCATGTTCAAGGGACTTTTCGGCTGGTTATCGAGCGACATCGGGATCGATCTCGGCACGGCCAACACGCTCGTTTACGTTAAGGACCAGGGCATTGTCTTGCGTGAGCCGTCGGTCGTGGCGGTGCAAGCCGGCACGAACAAAGTGCTGGCGGTGGGCGACGAAGCGAAGCGGATGCTGGGCCGCACGCCTGCAAATATTGTGGCGGTGCGTCCGTTGAAAGATGGCGTGATCGCGGACTTCGAGGTGACCGAAGCGATGCTGCGCCATTTTATTTCGAAGGTGCACAACCGCCGGGTACGGGCGCGGCCGCGAGTGGTGATTGCGGTTCCATCTGGAATCACGGAGGTGGAGAAACGCGCGGTGCGAGAAAGCGCGACGCATGCCGGGGCGCGAGAAGTTTATCTCATCGAAGAACCGATGGCTGCGGCGATTGGCGTGGGGCTTCCGGTGCAGGATCCGGCTGGCAATATGATCATCGACATCGGCGGGGGGACGACCGAAGTGGCGCTGATTTCGCTTTCGGGAATTGTGTTTAGCCGCAGCGTGCGGGTGGCTGGTGACGAATTGGACGAAGCGATCGTGCAATATATGAAGCGCGCTTACAATTTAATGGTCGGCGAACGCACGGCGGAGGAGATCAAAATCAAAATTGGTTCCGCCTATCCGAGCGAGAAGGAGACGAGCGTGGAAGTAAAAGGGCGCGATCTGGTCGCCGGATTGCCCAAAACGCTCATGATCACTTCGCAGGAGGTGCGCGAAGCTTTGCTCGAGCCGATTTCGACAATTGTCGATTCGGTGCGCATCACCCTGGAGCGCTGTCCGCCCGAGCTTTCGGCCGACTTGGTCGATCGTGGGCTCGTGCTCGCAGGCGGAGGCGCCTTGCTGCGCGGTTTCGATAAGCTTTTGAGCGAAGAGACGGGTTTGCCTGTCCATGTTGCGGAAGATCCGCTCAGCGCGGTGGCGGAAGGAACAGGCAAGTGCCTCAATGAACTTAAGTTTTTGCGTCAAGTGGCTTCGACGGACCGCCAGTGGCGATAACATTTTAGATTTCAGATTGCAGATTTCAGATTGCAGAGATAAGCGCGTTGGCTGGCGCGCTGCCGTCCTAAGATCGACAATCGATTTGGGACAACGCCGATGAGCCGCACGAGCATCGTCGCATTGCTGATTTTTGGCGCCATCCTTGGATATTTTCTCAGCTTCGGCGCGGACAGCACGCGCAAATTCCAGGCCGGAGTTTATCAATTGATTGCGCCATTTCTGAGCAGCGGCTCGGGATTGCAAAAGCAAATTACATCAGTGCGCAGCGGGTTGAAGTCGCTGGAAGATCTGGAGCGCGAGAATACTGCGCTACGTGTGGAGAATCGAGAGTTGAGAGCGACCAATCAGGGCTTGCGCGACGTCGAGCATGAGGTGAACCGTTTGCGGCACGCGCTTAATTATCGCGAGCGTTCCGTTTTCAAGCTCGTGCCGGCCGTAATTGTGACGCGCGACTCTTCGACATGGTGGCACACGGTGACAATCAATCGCGGAAAAGAGGATGGCATCGAGAGCGACATGGCGGTGGTAACGGATGAGGGTCTGGTGGGAAAAACGACTACGGCCGGCGCAAACATATCGCTGGTCCTTTTGGTTTCGGATGAAAATTGCAAGGTCGCGGCGTCCGTGGAAGGGACGCGCGAACAGGGCATAGTGTCAGGCGACCGCGTCACTAGCGGATTGACTCCATTTTTGAATCTCAAATTCCTCTCGAAACAGGCGGATTTAAAGCCCGGGCAGAAAGCTTACACCTCGGGCGTTGGCGGAGTTTTTCCATCGGGGTTGCCGATCGGGGTGGTCAAAAGTTTTCGGGTGCGTGAGCTGGACGGACAGGCGCAGCTCACGCCGGCGGTCGAGTTGTCGCATCTGGAGGATGTCTTTGTCGTGACTGGCCGAAAATGATCTTCTTTCTTATTCTACTGGCTCTGGTTTTCATCGCGCAGATCGCGGAATTTTTCATTCCGGCCCTACCCTGGCTGTACAACGCGCACATTTACATTGTACCGTTGATTGTTTTTTACGGAGCGATGGCGTTGCCGTTTCCGCTCATGCTCGCGCTCGCGTTGTATGCGGGCATCCTGCTCGACGCACTTACCGTGCAGGTGGTCGGCGCGAGGGTTGAAATTTCACTCGGATGGTCGATACTGCTCTATGCTGTGCTGGCGGGAATAATGCATGGCCTAAGGCCACTGTTTATCCGGGGCCGCTGGGAAGTGCATTGCGTCCTGAGCGGCATCTGCACCTCAGCGATTATTCTGGCGCAATATTTGATGATCACATTCCGGCGCGGTTCTCTCTTTTTCTCCCGTGAAGTCTGGTGGCAAATTGGCGGACCGGGTTTGATCGCGATGCTAATGGCTCCGATTATTTTCTGGCTTTTGCAATGGATGGGACGGATCACAGCCTATCCGTATCTTCCTGAAGGAAACCGCTTCGAATGAACCGCCGCCTTAGTCCGCGTTTGCGGATTCAATTTCTCGGACTCCTGACGTTGCTCGGGATGGGCGCGCTCGCGCTCCGGCTTTGGTGGATACAGGTGGCGCACGGCGCAGAATGGACCGCGCAAATTCGCGGCAGCTCACAAGCAACGGTGCGAATTCCATCCGTGCGCGGTGAGATCAAAGACCGCAACGGACTAACCCTGGTGCAAAATCGAGCGAGTTATGAGGTTGATTTTTACTTGCCCGAGATGGTGAAGGGCTATCGCGAACGGTTCGGTGCGCCGCCAGTCGCGGAGTACCGCGCCATCATCAACGGGATGCCGAAAGACCAGAAGGAGCCGGACATCATCAGGATCGTCAATGACGGCGTTGTCCCGCGCCTGGACGATCTCGATCTTGCGCGCGATTACAACGCCGGCCAACTCCAGAGACATTACCGCAACGACACCGAGGTGCCGTTTTCCTACATCAAGGACATCGATTTTCCAACAATGGCAAAATTTTCCGAGCACGATGTTGGGTTGCCTGGCGTGGATATCGCGATCAAGCCGGTGCGTTCCTACGTCTACGGCGCGCTCGCCGCGCATCTCCTCGGTTACGTCGGAGCGCCTGACGACATTAACAAGGAGGAGGCGAGAAGATTTACTTTTTACCAGGGCGACGTGGAGGGAAAATCGAACATTGAGAAGTCGATGGATGAATTTCTCCGCGGCCAGCCGGGGGTGCGTTATCTGCGACGCAACGCGAAAGGGACGATTGACGGTGTTTTGCGAGAAGACCCGCCCAAACAAGGGGCAAATGTTTTCCTAACCATCGACTCGCGGATTGAGGCGATCGCCGAGGAAGCGTTGCGCGCGGTCAGCCGCGCCGCGGCCGTGGTTGTCGATCCGAACAACGGCAACATTCTCGCGATGGTGTCGGTGCCGTCGTTCGATCCGAATACATTCATTCCCAGCATCAAAGCAAAAGATTGGCAGGCGCTCCAAAAAGATGAAGCCGATCCGCTCGTCAACCGTGCGGTGAGCGCGCTTCCGCCAGGATCGACATTCAAGCTCATAACCGCGCTGGCCGGTTTGCGCAAGAATCTGTCGAACGCGCACTTCACTTGCAGCGGCGGCGTTAGTTACGGCGACCATTACTTCAAGTGCTGGGTGGCGGAAAAACATTACACCCACGGCACGCTCGGCCTAATCGATGCAATTAAGGTCTCGTGCGATTCATTTTTCTATCAGTACGGAAATGCAGCCGGCATTCAATCGATTGACGCGACTGGGAAAATGATGGGTTTGGCCGAAGAATCCGGCCTCCAATTGACGGGTGAACAAGTGGGTATTCTGCCCGGCCCCGAATGGATGCAGGTGCATCATCCACAAGAGAGGTGGTCGCAAGCCCAAACGGCCAACGTGTCGATTGGGCAGGGGTACGATCTTGTTTCGCCGCTGCAATTGGCGATCGCTTACGCGACCATCGCCAACGGCGGCGTCTGCTATTATCCTCGCCTGGTTGATAAAGTTTTAAATCAGGACGGCTCTCCTGTTCTGGATGACCATGGCAAGATCGCAGTGCCGCAGACGCCCCGGGTGCGATCCGATTTACACAGCGAACTTTCGCGCGAGCAAATCGATCTCGTGCGCAAGGGGCTCTGGAAAGTTGTCAATGAAGACGGGGGAACGGGAGGACGGGCGCGATTAAAAACCGTGCAGGTGGCAGGTAAAACCGGCACCGCGCAAGCCACAGATCGCGGCCACAAAGATACGATCGCGTGGTTTGCTTGCTTCGCTCCTTTCGATAATCCCAAGTACGTCGTCGCCGTGATGGTGCAGGGCGGCGAACATGGTGGCAGTGTCGCCGGGCCAATTGCGACCCGCATTCTGGAACGCACCCTGGCGATGGATGAAGGCAATTTCGACATGACAGTCGCATGGATTGCCCCGGCCCATAAGGCCAATCCCTTTCAAATGATCAAGGACGTGAATTACGCCGGAGGGAACGTCGCAAGCGGCGACGAAGAAAATGCCGACGAATCGCAAAACGCGGACGTACAGATGGCAAGTGCCGGTGGCGCTCCCGATGTAGAACCTGAAGCCGATGCGCAGGGGAAAGTGAGACGGGCCCCGGTTGCGCGTGCCATTCCTGTCGCGCCGCAGCGGCGTCCCAACTTTTTTGAACGGCTCTTTGGAGTCAAGCGGCCTGCGGCGCAAGCGACTCCGCTGCCGGTCCGGCGTCCCGGCAACCGATGAACTTTCGATCAGGGACCTTGCCCGAGAGCGCCTCGGTGTTTCCGTTCCTGATCGTCCAACTTATTCAGCTTTATGATAGACAAAGTAAGAGAAATTTTAGGTCTGCCTTCACGCAAGACCGGCAACAAAATTGTGCTGAGCGTGGAAAAGCTCGAGCGGCGTGTCGCGCTGCTCGAGAATGGTCAACTCGAAGAATACAGCGTCGAGCGCAGCACCTCGCGTAACATTGTCGGCAGCGTTTACAAGGGCAAGGTCAAGAACATCGAGATGGGGCTGAAGGCGATGTTCGTCGACATCGGCTTCGAGAAGAATGCCTTTCTCCATTTCTGGGACGCCATTCCCGCCGCCCTCGACAGCGGCATTGAAGAAATTGATCGGCCGTCGAAAAAACAGGGAAAGCGAATTACGGCAAAAGACATTCCCAGAATCTATCCGGTGGGTTCGGAGGTAATCGTGCAGGTCACCAAAGGACCGATCGGGACAAAAGGACCGCGCGTCACGACCAATCTCAGTTTCGCCGGGCGTTATTTGGTCTTGATGCCGTTCAGCGATCGCAGCGGCATTTCACGAAAAATCGAAGAACCGAAAGAACGCGATCGTCTCCGGAAAATTCTGCGCCAACTCGATATTCCTGAAGGCATCGGCGTGATTATTCGAACTGTGGGCGAGGGCCAGCGCGCAAGATATTTCGTCCGTGATTTGCGGTTCCTTCTCGATCAATGGGCCAAAGTCGAGCAGCAGATCCGGGAATCTCCGGCGCCTTGTCGCGTTTTTGAAGAACCTGATTTGGTCGAGCGGACGGTGCGCGATTTCCTGACCGAAGAAATCGACGAAGTGGTTTGCGACGATCGCGCGGCAACGGACCGGATGAGCGAAGTGGTCGGCCAGATTTCGCGGCGCGCCCGGAATCAAATTCACTTTTACGATGGCGCAACGCCGATTTTCGAAACCTACGGTGTGCAAAAGCAAATCGACGACGCGTTTCATCGACAAGTGTGGCTCAAATGCGGCGGCTACATCGTGATCGACGAAACCGAGGCACTCGTCGCTATCGACGTAAACACAGGCCGCAACAAAGGCGGCCGCGATGTGGAGAAAACCATTTTGCAGACGAACTTGGAAGCGGCCGATGAAATTGCGCGCCAACTCAGACTGCGCAATATCGGCGGATTGATCATCGGCGATTTCATCGACATGAAGAGCCGCAAAGACCAGCAGATGGTCTACAACCTGATGAAAGAGCGACTGAAGCGCGACAAGGCCAGGACGCACGTGCTGCCCATTTCCTCTCTCGGTTTGATGGAAATGACGCGGCAGCGCGCTCAGGAAAGTCTAAGCGACACCATCTACCAAAATTGTCCCTACTGCGGCGGGCGCGGCGTGGTGAAAACTTCGATGACCACGAGCGTGGAACTGCACCGCACCCTCAATACGGTGATGCGGAAATATCAGGACACGATCCACGAAATCCGCGTCATCTTAAATCCCGACGTGCTGAAGCGATTGAAAGAGGAAGACGAGGAATTGCTGGTGGAGTTGGAGCGACGTTACGCGGGGCGGCTTGTGTTCCGGGGAGACTCTACTTATCATCACGAAAAATTCGTTATCACTGACGCCACGACGGGGGCGGAGTTAAAGCCTTGATTTGTGGACATGCGAAAAAATTCGAAACTCTTTCTTGCCATTTGGGTTTTTTTTGCTAAAACGGGACAACCGGAGGAAATTCCACTTACGTTTTAAGATGTGACCGGCACTGGCTCGAGCCGCACGGGGGAAACTTAACCAAAAAGGAGAAATAAGGATGAAAAAATTAGTGTTGGGCTTGTTGGGCTTCGGCGCGATGGCGTCGTTTGCTTTTGCCGGGACTGAGACCTATGGCGGAAAGGAGATGAAGCAGGTGGTTCCGCCACCTTGTCCGGAGTGGTACGCCGATAACGAGTTTAACGTGGATCTTTGGGGTACTTATGTTTTTACTGGGAACGATGCCCACGATGACCGCTACATCGAGGGCGACCACGCTTGGGGCGGCGGTATCGATGCCAAATATTTTTTCCACCGTTACTTCGGTATCGGTATTGAAGGGTGGATGGTGGATGCCAGGCGACGTTCCTTGGATTTCGCGGAGGTTGATGGGGGAGTTGACCCAGAGCCTATCGTCGCCACAAGCAGGAAGGATTCGCGCGGGTTGGGTGCCGTCCTCGGCACGTTGACCTTGCGTTATCCGTTCCACTGCTCGCGCTTTTCGCCCTACATTTTCGGTGGTGGCGGCGCGATCTTTGGCGGCGGCGAAAGGGATACATTTTTCCACAGTGATAGCCCTGACGTTCTCAACGATTTACACTCCGGCAGAGAGACAAAAGCTATTGGTCAAGTTGGCGGCGGGCTCGAAATCCGCATCACTCCGCACATCGGCTTGATCAATGATTTCAGCTGGAACTTTGTCGACGGTCCGGCCAATAACTTCGGCATGGTGCGCAGCGGGATTAATTTCGCGTTCTAAAGATCGACAATCGCATTTGCGACAGCGGCGTCCGGATGGACCGGACGCCGCTGTTTGTTTTTTCATAGGCGATTGAGGTTTGCCAATCCCTGCACGCGGATGGAAATTATGCCGATGTCGTTCGTCGAAACTGCAGACAATTTAGCCCTCAAGAAATCGGAGCTCGTCCGCCGCTTCGAATATTTGATTGCTCCCAAGTCCAACCAAGAGCTGGAGGCGATGGCGCAGGCTTCTCGCGCGCTCACACTGCAGAATTTCGGCCGCACGATGCGGCTCTTCGCGCCGATTTATCTCTCCAACGAATGCATTAATAATTGCCGCTACTGCGGCTTTTCCCGCGATAACCCGATTCTGCGCGTCACGCTCAGTCCCGATGAAGTCGTCGCGGAAGCCCGCCATCTTTCGCAGGCAGGTTTTCGCCAAATTCTGCTCGTCGCCGGCGAGCATCCGAAGTTCGTTAGCCGCGATTATCTGACTGATTGCGTCCGCGCTTTAGCGCCAGATTTTCCTTCGATCGCCATCGAAGTGGGACCGATGGAAACGAAGGACTACGTTCTGATTGTCGATGCTGGCGCGGAAGGGCTCGTCGTTTATCAGGAAACCTACAACCGCAGCGTCTATTCCGAACTGCACACCGCCGGACCAAAACGCGATTTCAATTTTCGCCTCGACTGTCCTGAACGTGGCTATGAAGCCGGTTTTCGGCGCATCGGCATCGGCGCGCTATTTGGCTTATGGCGCTGGCAGGATGAAGCCGTCGCGCTCGCCGCGCACTTGGAATACTTGTTCAAACACTGTTGGCAGGCGCAAATCAATGTGAGTCTGCCAAGGCTGCGTCCAGCTGTGGGCGGATTTCGGCCGCGCTTTTCCATGAGCGACCGTGAGCTGGCGCAATTGGTTTGCGCCTTGCGCATTACTTTTCCCCAGGTCGGTATTGTTCTGAGCACGCGCGAAAGCGCGCTCTTACGTGATGCGCTCGTCTCCCTGGGCGTGACAATGATGAGCGCCGGCAGTCATACCGAACCTGGTGGCTATACGGGGCAAGGCAGCGAACATTTGCATCGGACGGTGCGTGGTCGAATCGTTGCCCCTGATTTCCAGGACGGAGCGGACCAACTCGCGACCGGACAATTTGAAATCAGCGATGAGCGATCGCCTGCTGAAGTCGCGAGTGTGTTGCGCCGGCGCGGCTTCGAGCCAGTCTGGAAGGATTGGGACCAGGCGTTGTCCGCTGTATGATGATTTCGCTCAACGGAGAAAAAGCCGACGCGCGCGACGCTGAAACAATCGCGGACTTAGTGGAGCGCTTCCAGTTGGCGCCGCAGACGATCTTGATCGAGCACAACGGCCTTGCCTTGCATCGGCATGAATGGTCGCAACGACCGCTGACCGAAGGCGATCAGGTTGAATTTATTCGCGTCGTGTCGGGCGGTTAGGTCTCGCGGCCAAGGTCGAACATTAGGAAGCGCTCGCTTTCACGACCACACGCATCCCGTCGGTTTGGACAACTGTGATCGCCGTATTCGCCGCAACAAATTCTCCCTGCGTGACAACATCGACAATGTGATCTGCGAATCGCGCCTTGCCACTCGGGCGCAAGATCGACAACGACACGCCTTCCATTCCCGGCGAGAGGGCCAAGGCAGTGGCAAATTCCCTCGGCGCACCGGCCAGGGACGGACCGGACGGATTCGAAGTGATGAGAGCAAAGCGTCGATAAATGCTTGTGCGCGGCAGGTAACGAGCGAGCAAAACAATCCCAATCGCTGCCGCCGCAATCGCTAGAAAAAGATTCAGCAGCGGCATCGCCAGCATGCGGCCTGTCGGAAAAAACGTCTCGCCCGGATAACGATCGATCATTGCCCACAGTAACGAGGCCAGCATCAGGAAAACGCCAACCACGCCAAAGACGATGGTGGAATGAGCAAAGAACAAAATTTCGATAATGACCAGCGCCATTCCCAAAACAAAAAGCCCAACGACTTCCCATCCTGCCAGGCCGGCGAAATAGTGGCCGAGAAAAAAGAGTGCGAAACAAATCGCCGAAATGATTCCAGGCAAACTTGCTCCGGGAATTTTGAATTCGAGATAAGCGCCGATGATGCCTCCCAGCAAAAGCAGGGGCGCCAGCGCCGTGATCCAAAAGGCAAGCTGTTCGAAGCCGGTGGGATCGAGTGAGACCGAGTGTCCTTTTAGTCCGGCCTTCTGCATAAGATCGACAATCGATTCGGCGATCCCGTCCGCGAGTAATGGTTTGCCATTGAATTTTTCCGTCGCTTCCTGCGCACTCAAGGTCAGCACCGTTCCTTTCGGGTGAATCACGCGGTCACCGATTTTCACTTCTTTGTCCTTGTTCATGAACGCCTCACCGACATCAGGATTATGTCCGTTTTTAATGGCCGAGCTCCGAATCAGAGCCGCCCAATACGAAATAGTCTTTTCTCGTTCCGTTAGCGGAAGATCTTCGCCGGTTGGCAAAACCGGGGCGGCCGCGCCAATTGCACTCACCGGCGCCATGTAAATATGTTGCGTGGCCAGCGCGATGAGCGATCCGGCCGATCCGGCATTTGAATTGATAAATGTATAAGTGGGGACGGTGGCGTGATTCAGAGCGCTGGTGATTTCTTCGGCGGCATCGAGACGCCCGCCGTAAGTGTTCATTTCAAAAATAATCGCGCTCGCTCCATTACTCTCGGCGACTTTCTCCGCGCGGCGCAAAAACATCAGGAGCGAAGGGGAAATTTCGCCGTGCAGCGGGACTACGACCACGTCCCCTTTGTGGACCACCTCGAGCGCCTGGGCAATCCCGGCTTGCGCGAGACAGCAAATCATAGCCAGGATCGACAATCGAGCCGCTGGGCGGCGAGCGAGATAGACGGACAGGCCGCCAGGCCGAGTCCGCGGGAGAGGACGAGTCAATCCACTTTTCATTCCTTTGGAAAGCGCCGCGGCGCCGAGTAAGTTTGACATCGCTTCGGAAACCAAACGAGCGAAAAATCAATTGGGCAAGATTCCATCAGAGAACATCGAGCAAGTCGCAGCGGCGAACGACATCGTCGAGGTGATCGGCGCCTATTTTCCACTGAAACGCGCGGGCGCGAATTTCAAGGCGCTTTGTCCGTTTCACCAGGAAAAGACGCCGTCTTTTCACGTCAGTCCACAGCGGCAGACTTTCCACTGCTTCGGGTGCGGTGCCGGCGGCAGCGTTTTTCGCTTTGTCATGGAGTATGAGCACGTCGATTTTCCCTCAGCCGTGCGCAAGCTTGCCGCGCGGGTGGGCATTCCCGTCATCGAAGAGTGCGGAGGCGGCGATGAAGATCGACAACATGAAGCGCGGCGAACGCTGTTGAAATTGCACGCCGAGGCAGCGGAGTGGTTTCATGAAAACCTACTGAAAAAAGAATTCGCGGAGCCGGCGCGCGCATATTTGAAACAGCGGGGGGTTGATCGACAAGTAGCAAAGAATTGGCAGCTCGGTTTTGCGCCTGAAGCCTGGGACGCATTTTTGAAGTGGGCACGCGAGCGCGGTTATCCGCGCAGCCAACTGCTGCAGAGTGGATTGGTGAAGCTGCGCGATGAAGACCGGCCGGAGAGCGAGGTTTACGACCGGTTCCGCGGCCGGATCATGTTCCCGATTTGCAACGACGTCGGTGAAGTGATCGCATTCAGCGGCCGCTTGCTGCAGAGCGACGTAGAAGCTGCGAAATATTTGAATTCACCCGAGACGCCGCTCTTTCGAAAAGGCAATGTCTTGTTTGGCCTGCACAAAACCAAGCGCGGTCTGATCGAGGGGAAGTGCGCGATCGTATGCGAAGGCCAGCTCGATTTAATCAGTTTGTTCGAAGCCGGAATCACCAACGTGGTCGCGCCGCAGGGCACCGCGTTTACGGAAAGTCAGGCGCGGCTGTTAAAACGTTTCGTCGACGAAGTCGTCCTTTGTTTCGATGCGGATGAGGCGGGGAACAAAGCGGCCGAGCGCTCGTTGGACGCACTGCTTCAAAACGATTTGATCATACGAGTTGCCGAAATGCCGCCGGGCGAAGATCCGGATTCCATCGTTCGGCGGGAAGGAAAAGAGGAATTTGTAAAACGCATCGTGGCCGCGCGCGATTTTTTCGATTATTGGATCGAGCGAGAAGCGGCGACGGCGGATTTGAATTTGTTGGGCGCGAAAATGCAACTGGCACGCAGGATGGCGGAGACAGTTTCGCGTGTGCACGACTCGTTCATGCGCGGAGAGGTATTGAGCAGGGTCAGCTCGCGGCTTGGCGTTCCAGCTTCGGATTTGGAAACTCTTCTCTCCAAGCAGCCGCGCGATCGCTCGCCCGGGACGCAGCGCAAAGAATCGGAACCGGTCGTGGTCCCGTCCCACGACATTACCATCCTTTGTCTTCTCGCTTTGAGAGACGAAGCCGCGCGCAATTTTCTTCTCGAACAAAACTGGTGCGAAGTCCTGGCGCAAACGCCGGGCGCAGAATTTCTCGCACGTATTCTCGAGGCGGATCTCCGCGTCGAGGACGCAGCCTCGCTCAACGCATTCATGGCGACGCTCTCCCCGCAGGAGGAGGGGTTGGTTTCCGCCTGGCTGATGCAAAAAATGCCGCCGAATGCGAGCGCAGTGGTCGAGGATTGGTGGAAAGGGCTGCGACAGGCTGTATTGCGGCGTCAGCTTGAGGTTGCAGAGAACCGGATGAAGCTTTCCGAGCTCAGCATCGGCGATGTGGTCAATTTGCAGAAACAAATCCTTGACCTGCGCCAACAGCTCCACGAGCTTTCGCAGTTTTCGTCTGCCCACATGGGCGACACCTAATTGTCGATCTAACGGGCAGCAAATCGAGCCTCTCAGTCAATCCTTAATCGCGCAATCTTGGCCAGGTATTCGACACGAAAGACAAGGGCCCGACGGTCGTCGGCAAAGCGACCCAAACCCAAGCGACTTCGTCGTTCTGCACGCGCTAAAGTTTTAACCTCCTGGCGAAAAATGAAAAGGCCGGCGAGAATCACTGCTTTCAAACCCAGGCGCATCAGTCGTCTCGTGCGCGCGCGGAGACAAATCGGTCGCAAACTCGCTGGAGCGAAGAAAGAAATAGCTGCGCAACTGCATTCTGCCACTGAAATTCAGGGCCGCATCCGGGAGCTGATTAAGCTCGCGAAAGAACAAGGTTATCTCACTTTTGAAGACCTGAACGAGGCTTTGCCGGAAGCGATTACCGATGCCGATGAACTGGACGCCATTCTTACGCGACTTCGCCGAATGGAGATCGACATCATCGAAGCTTCGGAGGTCGATCGGTATAAAGACGGGAAGAAAGACGCGGAGGAGGACGAGGAGGAGGAAAAGCCGGAAGCAAAGCTCGATATTCTTGATGATCCGGTACGGATGTATCTCAAGCAGATGGGCCAGGTGCCGCTGCTTACTCGCGAGCAGGAAGTCGAAATTTCCAAACGGATCGAGGAAGCCGAAAACATGGTACAGAAGCACATTAATCGATTCGGTTTTATCGCGCGAGCACATCTCGATCTCGCCGATAAGCTCACCCAGGGCCGGGAACGGTTCGATCGCGTGATCCTCGATAAGAAAATCGAGAGCCGTGAGCGCTACATGAAAATGCTCCCGCGGTTGTGCAGGCAGGTGGAAAAGTTGAGCGAGTCGATCGGTCACCAATACGCCCAGCTTTCGCGCAATTCGTCAAAAAAGGAGAATAAGAAGCTCAAGTCGTTTCAGAGGGCGGTGGCGTCGCTGCAGAGATTTTACCCCCGGTTCTATTTCAAACAGAAGGTCACGGAAGAATTTGTTCACCTGGCCGACGAGGCCTATCGGACATCGCTTTATCTTCAGTCGGAGAGAGCGAAACATCCGCGTGAACAAAGGAAACGTTTGCTCTTCGGAGTCAAAGCGCGCGAGTTGGAGAAAACCCTTTGGCTTTCGCTCGATGCGTACGCCGAGCAATATCAGACGCTGAAAGGTTGGCTGTGTCAGGCCCTCCGAGCCAAAACCGAGATGGTGGAGGCCAATCTGCGTCTCGTTATTTCGATCGCAAAAAAATACACAAACCGAGGTTTGTCGTTTCTCGACCTGATCCAGGAAGGAAACATGGGGTTGATGAAAGCAGTCGAGAAGTTTGAATATCGCCGGGGCTATAAGTTTTCCACTTATGCCACATGGTGGATCCGCCAGGCCATCACGCGGTCGATCGCCGATCAGGCGCGCACCATTCGCATTCCCGTTCACATGATCGAGACGATTAATAAGCTGATGCGCGTGCAAAAACAACTCGTCCAGGAGTATGGCCGCGAGCCTACGCCCGAAGAAGTGGCGGAAGAGATTTTGTTGCCGGTCGATCGTGTCCGGGCGGTCCTGAAGATGGCACAACAGCCGATCTCGCTTCAATCTCCGGTGGGCGAAAGCGAGGAAACCAATTTCGGCGACTTCATCGAGGACAAAGGCGCGGAAAACCCGAGCGACATGACGGCAATCGTTTTGTTGAAGGAGAAAATCAAAGACGTGCTGGAGACATTGACGGAACGGGAGCGCCAGGTGCTGGAGCAACGGTTTGGATTGGTCGACGGATATAGCCGCACACTCGAAGAAGTGGGTCGCCAATTTCGGGTGACCCGCGAGCGTATTCGGCAAATCGAAGCGAAAGCCTTGCGCAAAATGCGCCATCCAACCCGGATCCGGCAGCTCGAAGGTTTTTTGGAAGCGCCCGAGGTGTAGATGTCGATTTTGCCAGTTCTTCCGAACGCAACTTTCAGTGGTGCAGATAGTTCAATTTTGTGGAGAATATGAAACGCGAAGATGACGAGCAGCTCTGGGAGCTCCTCGGCCGGTTGGCCGAGCCCAAGCTCTCGCCTTTCTTCGCCCGCAATGTCCTGAGGCAAGTCCGGCAGGAGCCGCGTTTGTTCGAACGTGCGCGATTGTGGTTGAGCTGGCGAAGACTCGTCCCGGCATCAGGTTTGGCACTCGCCGTGATTGCTGCGATTATCGCGCTCCATCAGCCAGGTCCGTCGCAGCGCCCGTCGGAAGCCGAGCCCGATGTGGTGGCGAAGGTTGACCCGCAAGATTACGAGGTCGTTGCCGATCTGGACGAACTACTGGCTTCAGACGAGAACAACCTGTGGGAAGAAAATTCTACGTTGTAGTCACAATCGCCACGTTGTCGCTCTTTGCTTCGACTTCTGGCTTTACTCAGGGGCCTCCGCAAAAAGGGGGCGGCCGGGGCGGAAGCCCTGTCCGGCGCCAGCCTCAGTTCCAACCTCAGTTCAAAAGCACACGCGATCGATGGTTCTCTCTCTCTCCAGAAGATCGACAATCGTTCCGCCGAAATGCCGAGCGCTGGATGCAAATGGGTCCTCAGGAGCGCAATTTGATGCGCGAGCGGGAGAAGTTGCATCGCGAGCAACTCAAACGCGAAGCTGAAAAAGCTTTGCGCGAGGCGGGTCTTCGTCTCGACCAGCAAAAGCGCGATCTATTTGAAGAACGCTACTTGCAGGAGCGCCGTCGGATCGAGCGTGATCTGCGGCAAGAAGTGGAGACGAAACGCCAGCAGGAATTGCCAGTGCTGCAAGAGCGCTTGAAAAAGGAATTTTTGGAACCGTCGCCAAAAGCTACATCGGCATCGACGCCGGCCGTGTCAGCGACACCGAAAAAATAAACTGGCGGGATGTTCCACCCGCCAGCTCAAGCAAAAATTCGCGATCCGTGCGCGTTACCGTCAAAAGCGCCGATGGAAGGGGCGCGAAAAAAAGACACGACGGCCGTGAAAGAAGGGGCGCGAAAAAAAGACACGACGGCCCTGAAACCAGTAAAAACCTGGCCCAACCCAAACCGACGGTCCGTAGTACGGATAAGGATACCCGTACGGATAAGGATACGGATAGGCCACCGGGAATCCGACACCGATGCCAACCGAAACGCCTGCCTCAGCACGTGGTGCCGGAGCAAACGCGAATCCCCCTGCGACGAGCGCGATTAGAAAAAGCTTCTTCCAGTTCATTGTTTTACCTCCGTCATATTTAACTCTACTCCAGACGAGAAGTTTCTCAAATTATTCGCGCAGCGTAATTTTTCCAAACTCGGGATAACCGGTGACCAACAGAGTTTGACCGAGACGCGTGTAGGAGACGCGCGCGAGATGCGCCGCATTGTGCGTAGCATTGACTCCCCGGCCGGCGCATGCGACGACCGGGCCGCCGGTCAAGATTGGACCCACATAAAAGTGCACTTTATCGATGAGGCGTGCGTCCAGAGCTTGACCGAGCACGTCTCCGCCGCCCTCGAGTAGCAGACATGTGACCTTTCTCCTTGCCAAATCCTTTAGGACGTGGCCGAGAGACTTCCTTTTGTAAACGAGTGTGTGCGCGGCCCAACGATCGGAAAACAGCCGCGCCGACCGCGGTAAATTACCGGAGCGCGTTAGCACCACGCGCCACGGTTGCCTCGCTTTGTTAACGCCGCGCACCGTCAGTTGCGGATTGTCTGCTCGAACGGTTTCCGCGCCCACAAGGATCGCATCGACTTGCGCGCGCAGCACATGCGCATGGCGACGAGCCACTCGGTCGGTGATCCAACGGGGCTCATTTGAAGGACGGGTCAATCGGCCGTCCAGACTCATGCCGCATTTTGCGATGACAAAAGGCCGCCGCGTCAGGATCCATTTATTGAAAGCCTCATTGAGAGTTGCGCATTCATCGGCCAGAACTCCGGTCTGCACTTTGATCCCGGCGTTTCGCAGTAGTAAAATACCTCTCCCGCTATGACGGGGATTTACATCTATCGCACCGATAACAACATCCCGGACGCCTGCCTTAATAATCTCGTTCGTGCATGGTGACGTGCGTCCAGTCGTCGAACACGGCTCGAGCGTTACATATAGCTTTGCCGTTTCGGGAACGCGCCGGCCAAAATTGCCCAGGCACTCCGTTTCCCCGTGTGGGCCGCCGGCTTGTCGATGATGACCTCTGGCGACAATGCGATTGCGCAAAACCAAGACCGCGCCAACGGCAGGATTGGGGCTCGTTAACCCTAATCCCTTTTTGGCCTCTTTTAAGGCCGCGCGCATGAATCGTTGATCGGTCTTTTCAAACTGGGTCATCGTATCAGTATCTATCGCGGTATGGATTCGTAAACCGATTTTCGGATCACTGTAAAACGGAACAGATCGATCGCTAGCTGTGTAATTCTGTCTCATATTCTTTAATAAGACTCCAAGTGGTTATGTGACATATTGGATCACTTGTCATCTTTCGGAACAACTCAAACTTGAACATAAAATATTGACATATAGCAGCTTACGACGCTCAGAAAGCATTAATTTGATCTGGCATGCGCTCAGCTAGTTTAGAGAACGACAAAATTTATTTTAGAAAGGAAGTTTATTATGAGCCTAATTAGATATCAATCTCCTGATCTGGCGGCCTGGCCGCCTTTCGATCGCTGGATTACCTTGAGAGACGATCTCAACACACTTTTTGAGTTGCCATTCTGGTCCAACTTCGGCCGCCAGAGTCAGCTCTTTAGTGGTTGGTCTCCTGCGCTCGATCTTTATCAGAACAATGACGACGTGATCGCCCTGGTCGAGTTGCCCGGCATGCGCAAAGAAGACATCGAAATTTCATTGCATGATGGGACATTGACGATCAGCGGCGAGCGAAAGAGTGAGACCTCCGATGGGGCAGCTGAACGAACCGAACGTTACGTTGGCAAGTTTCGCCGCAGTATCACGCTGCCGGCCCGGGTCGACGCCAGCAAAGTTAGCGCGACTTATCGGGATGGCATTTTGACTGTGACACTGCCGAAAGCCGAGGAAGCGAAACCGAAGCAGATTGAAGTCGATGCCGGTTAACCAAGGTCCGGCCTCAAATCAAAAGCCGCCGGATAATTTGCACACAAGAAAGGAAGTCAAAGATGAACACATTAGTCCGTCAAAATGACAGCGATTCTCTTCAGAAAGAACAGTTCGTCGCGCCGTCCGCGAGCGTGCTCGAGGAAGGCGATGGTTACGTGCTCCAGGTCGAGATGCCTGGCGTGCACAAGGAAGGCCTCGAGATTTCGATCGAGAACAACGAGCTGACGATTATCGGACGCCGTTCCCTTCCCACGGTGGAGAGCACATTGATCCATCACGAATCTCGCCGCGAAAATTACCGGCGCACATTCGAGCTTGATCCTTCCATCAACTCAGATAAGATCAGCGCAAAGGTCGACCACGGCGTCGTGACTCTGACACTACCGAAAGCCGAGCACGTCCGGCCCCGGAAAATCTCTGTTTCCTGAGCGAACCAGTTCTTTTGGCAATTAAAGCCGCGGAGCGTCAGGCCCGCGGCTTTTTTTTTGATTGCGCCCAAAGCTTTTCTGCTTGGCGAATCCATCGGCCCCGACTTACTTAGAGACATCCCAAATATGGCCAGCAAGACTGTAGAGAAGACCGGTGAAAACAAAGTGATCGCCGCACGAGATAAAAATCTCGATCTGGCGATTCAGCAAATCGCCAAGGATTACGGCGAAGGCGCTATCATGCGGCTCGGTGACGATAAGATTGTCGACATCGATGTCATCCCCACGGGGAACATTCTCATCGATCGGGCACTTGGGGTTGGCGGATTTCCCCGAGGGAGAGTGGTCGAGGTTTTCGGGCCGGAAGGATCGGGAAAAACTACCCTCACACTCACAGTGATCGCGCAGGCTCAAAAGCGCGGCGGACTGGCCGCGTTTATCGACGTCGAACATGCGCTCGACCCGAAATACGCGAGAAAGCTCGGTGTCGATCTTGGTGACCTGCTCATTTCTCAGCCGAGCTCGGGTGAGGAAGCGCTGCGCATTTGCGAAACGCTCGTTCGGTCGAATTCGCTGGACGTGATCGTGCTCGATTCGGTGGCGGCATTGGTTACGAGGGCGGAGTTGGAAGGTGAAATTGGCGATGCCACCGTTGGCGCGCAGGCGCGGTTGATGAGCGCAGCGTTGCGCAAACTCACTTCGTTGATCGCCAAGGCGCGCACGTGCTGCATTTTTACCAACCAAATCCGGGAAAAGATCGGCGTAATGTTTGGTAATCCGGAAACAACCCCGGGTGGCAAGGCGTTGAAATTTTACGCGAGCGTGCGCATCGATATTCGCCGCATCGGTGCGATCAAGCAGACCGATGGTGTCGTCACCGGTAATCGCACCCGCGTCAAAGTCGTGAAAAACAAAGTCGCACCACCGTTCACGGAGGCGGAATTCGACATCATGTACAATGAAGGCATTTCCCTGACCGGCGCGCTTCTCGATCTTGCCCTGGAAAAACAAATCATCGAGAAGCGCGGCTCCTGGTTGAATTACAAAGGCACGCAACTGGCGCAGGGTCGCGATGCCGCGAAAGAGGTTTTGAAAAACGACCAGGCGCTCTACAAAGAAATCGAGACCGCGGTGAAGGCCAAGCTGGACGAAGATAAAAAATAACGCTCGCGAGGCTCGACGTGTCGATCAGATCGTTCGGTTTAATTTTGTGCTTTGTGTCGTTCTTTCCACCACACCGATTGTTTGCAGTTCGAAAGAGCAGAGAGATTTATCCGGATTCGCCTCCGCACTTGATGTGACCGACATCGAGGGAAAAACGGCCAGCGGAATCTATTTCCGCCAGAGTTCAACGCCCGACTCGCGTGATGCGCTTGTGCTTGTGATGGGATATGCGGGCAGCGGTCGTATCTGGCCGCGGGGGTTCGTTGATAAGCTGGCGCAGAAATACACTGTAATTACGTACGATAACCGGGGCACGGGGTTTAGTATCGTACCGCAAGATCCTCAGGAATATACGATTAAGAAGATGTCAGACGATCTGGACGCAGTTGTTGATCAACTGGGGATCCGGCAATTGCATCTGCTGGGCTACAGCATGGGTAGCTGCATTGCCTTGCAGTATGCGCATGATCATGCTGCGAAGGTGAAAACGTTGTTCCTGTTGTCGGGCACGGCCGGCGGAGCTTTGTATGTCGAGCCGAGTGGTGAGATCTCGGCGGCGCTTGCCCACCCGCAAGGCGATACGCTTTGGGAGCTGTACATGTCGTCATTCAGGTTGATGTATTCGCCGGAGACACTCAAACGGGTTGAACCCCAGTTGCGGGAAATTTTCGAGGCTTCCAAGGATACGCCCACCACTGCGGCTGGCCTGTTGGGACATTCCAACGCGTTCGGCCGGTTTGATGGTCCTGCTTTTCTGGTTGGGTTAAAATGCCGACGACCATACTGGCGGGCCAGGATGATCGTTTGATGCCGGTGCAGAATTCTGAGAACCTGGCGAAAGCGATTCCTGGTGCGCGACTTGTCCTTGTGCCGGATTGCCAGCATGCCCCTCATGTTCAGTGCGAGGACCTCGTTATCAGAGAGATAGAAAAGGTTTGCCGATAAGCGAGATATAAGACCAATCAGACCGCCCCGGCAGTTTCGCGCTGTGGCAAATTTGCCGAGACTGGAACGCGTCTGCGCGGAGGCGGTCAAATCACACGATGTGAATCACATCTTCGCGGCCGAAGCGGACTTTTTTTCGGGTCGCGTATTTGTCACCGGCGGCGCGATAACCGGCTGCGCAACACACCACTGAGGCCAGTCCCTTCGCGCGAAGATCGAGAATCTTGTCGTACTGGTCGGGTTGGAAACCTTCCATCGGACAGGTGTCGATACCGAGCAGGGCCGCGCTCGTCATAAAATTTCCCAGGGCAAGGTAAACCTGTCGCGCCGCCCATTCCTGCGATTGTGCCCCGCGCTCACCTGCTACCACATCGCCGATTATCACGTCACGGTAAGCTTTCAATTTTTCAATCGTGCCGCCGCGAACCTCCACCGTGCGCGCGATGTGCCGATCGATATGTTCTTCGGTCATTTTCGTCTTCACCGTGAAGACCACGTAGTGCGAACAATCGAGGATTTGCCTCTGGTTCCATGTCGATGGAAAAAGTGTCTCACGTGTCTTTTCATTGGTGATCACGACAAAGGCCCACGGTTGCAAACCCCAGGACGATGCCGAAAGAATGAGCGCGTTTTCCAGTGTCGCCCAATCTTCCGGCGAAATCTTACGTGCCGGATCGAACTGCTTCACGGCATAACGCCAGTTGAGCTGTGTGAGAAGTTCTTCGCCTTTGATCGGGTTCATGATCTGCTTCCAGGCAAGATGACGCGGGCAGGAGCACATTTCCATTTGGAAATCTGCGCTCTCTCAGGAAACTTGATCGCAACCAAGCTAAGATCGACATCATGACCTCGGCGCAAGTTCGGCAATCGTTTCTCGATTTCTTTCGCGAGAAACAGCACTCCATCGTGCCTTCCTCATCGCTCCTGCCCGACGGGCCGAACCTGCTTTTCACCAATGCCGGCATGAACCAGTTCGTGCCGATTTTTCTCGGCCAACAGAAACCGGCGTGGAATCCGCCGCGTGTGGCCGACACCCAGAAATGCATTCGTGCCGGCGGCAAACACAACGACCTCGAAGACGTCGGGCTCGACACATATCACCACACCTTTTTCGAAATGCTCGGCAATTGGAGCTTCGGCGACTATTTCAAAAAAGAAGCGATCGAGTGGGCGTGGGAGCTAATCGTCGAGCGCTGGAAATTTCCGGCGCAACGGCTTTACGCGACCATTTACAAACCGGGCCCGGGCGAGCCGAGCGAGTTCGACCAGGAAGCGCACGATCACTGGGCGAGATTATTTCAAGATGCCGATCTCGATCCGAAGATTCACGTCCTCACCGCCGGCAAGGCGGACAATTTCTGGATGATGGGCGACACCGGGCCGTGCGGTCCATGCTCGGAGTTACATGTCGATCTTACGCCCGATGGCGACACGCGTGGCGCGCTCGTAAACAAAAACGATCCGCGCTGCTTTGAGATTTGGAACCTGGTTTTCATCCAATTCAACGCCAACGCGGACGGAACGTTCTCACCGCTCCCGCAACGCCACGTCGACACCGGAATGGGGTTCGAACGCGTCACTGCGATCATTCAAGGCACAAAAAATCTCACCGATTTCTCGGGTAAGATTTCAAATTACGAAACCAATATCTTTCGCCCAATCTTCGACGACATCGAAAAACTGAGCGGCAAAAAGTATGCAAGCACGCTGCCTAGTTCTGATCTTTCCGCAATCCGCAATCAACGCCAGTCCGGCTCGGACCAGTCCGCAATTGATATTGCCTTTCGCGTCATCGCCGATCACATCCGTACGCTTTCGTTTGCGGTCGCGGACGGAATTGTTCCCTCAAATGAAGGACGCGGTTACGTTTTGCGTCGTGTACTTCGCCGTGCCGTTCGCTACGGCCGCACGCTCGAATTTCACGAGCCGTTCTTCTTCAAACTCGTCGATGTCGTCGCGCAAACGATGAGCGACGTCTTCCCCGAAACCCGCACGAAGCAGAAGCAGATCAAAGAAACGATCAAGCGCGAGGAAGAAGCATTTAACAAAACGCTCGATGCGGGTCTTGATCTGTTCGATGAGCTTGTCGAGGCGCATGAGGCATACAAAAACAGCGCACGAGAAATGCAGCCGCACATGCTAGCTCTTGAAAATGCTCTACATCTTGCGCGACACGGAGAAGGTTTCGAAGAATCCTTTCGCTCGATTCGGCACGAGATAAGCAAAATTGGAAAGGCCGCGGCTCCGCTGAGCAGATGGAGAAGCGATGCGCTTCCCTTAGAATTCTTAGAGCTGAGAACGGCGCCTCCAAACTTGGAAGACGCCATATCGGCACTCGCAGCAGAGCCCGCTATGCTTGCCGAACGTCGGGCTGATTTTCTCGAAATGGCGGACACCGAGATCAATGGGTTAATTGGTGCTGTCGACGACGTCACACGAATGGGGAGCAAGTTTAGCGGTCAATCAGCTTTTCTTCTTTCCGACACGTACGGTTTTCCGCTC
>Ga0209055_1000327_pt1 | contig 33994 bp, 26 predicted proteins | sample GraSoiAngelo_110_FD_185875 | JGI IMG/M metagenome (GOLD analysis project Ga0209055, IMG submission 185875) | Grasslands soil microbial communities from the Angelo Coastal Reserve, California, USA - 14_0903_12_30cm (SPAdes) (version 2) | ecosystem: Environmental > Terrestrial > Soil > Grasslands ... | reverse complement strand
TCAGGCAGACCCAGAATCCCGGCCTCACTGGGAAGAGTTCGAGCTTGCCTGGAAACCGGGCATGAACGTCATCTCGTCCCTGATGGACATTGCCACGAACCCGGTGACGCGCGGCGGCACAAAAACTACGCCCATCACCTACGACTCCAACTGTCTCGAAGAAGTGTGCGGCTCCTGCGCCATGCTCATCAACAACCGCGCCCGCATGGCGTGTTCCGCGTTGGTCGATCAGCTCGAGCAGCCTATCAAGCTGGAGCCCTTTTCGAAATTTCCCGTGATCCGCGACCTCTCGGTTGACCGCAGCGTGCTGTTTGAGAATCTCAAGGCCGTAAAAGCATGGGTGCCGATTGACGGCACCTACGATCTCGGTTCCGGACCCCGCCTAAGCATGGAAGACCAGGAGCAGGCCTATCCGCTTTCCCGCTGCATTTCCTGCTGCTGTTGTATGGAAGCCTGCCCGCAGTTCAACGAAAGCACTGGATTCGTGGGTGCCGCGACCATTTCGCAAGTCCACCTTTTCAACACCCACCCCACGGGAAGAGCCCTCAGGCGCGAACGTCTAGCAGCCCTTATGGGAGACGGCGGCATCCAGGAGTGCGGCTATGCCCAGAACTGCGTCGAAGTCTGCCCCAAGGACATCCCCTTGACGCGCTCCATTGCGCAAGTCGGCGGCGAGGTCATCAAGCAAGCCATCGGCGATTTGTTCAGGAAGTGACGCCGTTTAGCGGGCGGGAGCGGAGCGGGAGCCCGCCGGCGCATCCTCAGCGGTCTCAGGCCGGAAAGGATCTCGCATCGAGAACGACAACATTTTCATTGCACGCTAGATCCCTCTCCGGCTACGCCGGTTCGGGATGACGACATGAAAATCGGGATGTCGCCGGTACGCCAGGCGCGTAATCGGTAATCTCTCTTCCGTAACTGCCCTCTCGCATATCTTTGGTAACGACAATCACCGTTTCTTGAGTACTTGCTTTCTTCCTACTCTGGTTTACAATCGCATTCTGCCTTAAGCCACAGGCAGCCCCCCGGAATTGAGGCCACTTCGTTGCCCGTAAGACTCCCACGCTCCCTAGCGCTGCTGGCATTGCTGACTCTCGCCCTTTGCGGCCCGGTCTTTGCCATGCACCACAATGGAACGGCGCAGCGCCCGCGCACCTGGAAACGGCACTTCCGCCGCGTGCGCTGGAACCCCATGTTCCGGCCATCCCATGATTCCCTGCTCCGGCAGAACGAGGAAATCGATCGCCTGGAGCTTCCCCGTATTGCCGACGATCAGGAATTGGAACAACTGAAGGCCAAGGAGGCTCTGGTGCCGATCCGCGAGAGTGAATCCCTGCGCTTCGACCCGCGCCTCGACCCCGCCCGCCGCTACTGCCGTGCCTGGACGAGAGAATTCGTCGAAGATTTGAGCCAGGCCTACTACCGCCAGTTCCATGCTCAGATTCAGGTCAACTCCGCTGTCCGCACGGTGAGGGTGCAGCGCAGGCTCCGCCGACGCAACTCTAATGCCGCCCCGGAAAAGGGCGAAACCGCCTCGTCACACCTGGCGGGAGTCACACTGGACCTGCAGCGACGAGGTATGAGCAAGGCGCAAATTCGCTATGTCGAGAGTTATTTGTTCTACCTCAAAGCGCTCGGGCTGGTTGAGCCCGAAGAAGAGCGCCGTCAGTGGGTTTTTCACGTAATGGTTTCCGATCGCTATTCCGATTGGCGGCAAAATCAGACTATCTTCCCAACCGAACATCCGCTGCCGGCCGATACCGCTTTGACTCGCGCTGAGTAGCCGCTCGAATTTCCATCTCGCCCCCGACCCCGTATACAATCCTTCCCTTGCGCCTGAACTCAGACGCGTGGACTCATGCCAAGACTCGACTGCCGACCCTGCCTTCTCCTGCTTATCTCGACTTGTGCGATCGCTGCCGCCCAGAATGACAGCCTCGAGGTCGGTCCACATGCTCAGGCCCTGCATGACTCCGCCCTAGTGGTGGACACGCACGCCGACACCCCCCAGCGGTTTCTCGAACGTGGCTTCGACATCGGCAGCGCTGATCCCCACGACAAAGGCCAGATCAGCCTCGACAAGGTCCGCGCCGGAAACCTGGGAGCGGAGTTTTTCTCGATCTGGGTGGACCCGCAAACTACGCCGCCGGCGAACTATGCTAAACAAGCGTTTGATCTGATCGACTCGGTCTACCAGCAGGCGGCCCATCATCCCGACCGAATGACGATGGCCTTCAGCGTAGCCGACATTGAGCGCGCTCACCAGGAAAAGAAATTTGCCGCCTTAATGGGAATCGAAGGCGGCCACGCTATCCAGAATGGCTTAGGTCTGCTCCGCGATTTCTATCGTATTGGCGTGCGCTACATGACCCTGAGTTGGTCGAATACGAACGAATGGGCCGATTCCTCGGGCGACATCAACGATCCCAAGGTCCAGCATCACAACGGGCTCACTGATTTCGGTAAGCAAGTGGTCCTCGAGATGAATCGCCTGGGCATGATGGTCGACATCTCCCACGTCGCAGACAAAACCTTCTGGGATGCGATCGCGGTCAGTAAAGCCCCAGTCATTGCGTCCCATTCCTCGGCACGGGCCCTCACCAGCGCACCACGGAACATGACCGATGACATGCTGCGCGCGGTGGCAAAGAACAATGGCGTGGTCATGGTTAATTTCTATGCAGGGTTCGTTGACGAGGATTTCTTGAAAGCAGAAGCAGCCCAGAGCAAAGCCCGGGAAGGCGCCGTTCAAGAAGCTCTCGCCAAACAGAAGGCCGAGGGCAAGAAACCCGAATACATGGACGTGGAGCCTATCGAAGAACGGTGGCTGGGACGGATCCCGCGGCCGCCATTGAAGTCGCTGATCGACCACATTGACCACATCGCCAAAGTCGCAGGGATTGATCACGTCGGCCTGGGCTCGGATTTCGATGGAGTCAGCGGCGCACTGCCCCAAGGAATCAATTCCGCCGCTGACCTGCCCAAGATCACTCAGGCGCTGGTTGACCGCGGCTACAAAGACGAAGACATCAGGAAAATTCTTGGCGGAAACCTGTTGCGGGTCATGAGAGAAGTCGAACGCGTCAGCCAGCAAATCGAGGCGACACCCAGCAACTGAACCCGCTGTCGTACAATTCTTTAATCGCGACTAGCCAGGGCACCGTGATCCGTGTTCATCCGTGCTAATCCGTGGCCAAGGCGAATATCTGAGGAGTGATTGAATGGGAAAGGTTCTGGCAACACTCTCGTTTCTATTCATTTCCCTGGCGGTATGGTCGCAAGCAGGGACCAACAAGGTCTCTAAAGCCGCCCCTAAGACTGCCTCGTCGGCTGAACCGGTGGCTGTTTTCGACACCACGGCCGGCAAGATGCGCTGCACGCTATTCGAGAAGGAAACTCCCGAGACGGTGGCCAACTTCATCGGATTAGCCACCGGCACCAAAGATTGGAAGAACCCGGCCAGCGGCGCGACCAAGCACGGAGTCCCTCTCTACGACGGCACCATCTTCCACCGTGTAATCCCCAATTTCATGATTCAGGGCGGTGACCCCGCCGGCAACGGCACTGGCGATCCCGGCTATAAGTTCCGTGATGAAATCGTGCCCACCCTGACGTTCGACCGCCCTGGCCGCTTGGCCATGGCCAATTCAGGCCCTAACACTAACGGTTCCCAGTTTTTCATCACCGAGGTGCCTACACCGCATTTGAACGGTCGCCATACCATCTTTGGACAATGCGATCCGGCGACCGTGACTCTCGTGAAGCAGATTGCCCGCATGGCCAGCGATCCTCGCGATAACCGCCCCTTTCGTCCAGTGAAAATCAATCACATCACCATCGAACGTGGAGGCGCGGCAGCCCCCAAATGAGTAGCGCCGCCGTCTCGCCGGCTGTCGCGAGGGCGTTCCGCGCTCGCCTTGATTATTTGAAGAAAGGACTCCTATGACCCGCCAACCCGGCACCTACGCTGTTTTCGACACCACGGAAGGCCGGATCGTCTGCCGTTTATTTGAAAAAGATGCGCCCAAGACGGTCACCAACTTCATCGAACTCGCCGAAGGCAGGCGCGAATGGACCCACCCGGTTTCGCGCAAGAAGAGCAAGGACCGTCTCTATGACGGCACGATTTTTCATCGCGTGATTCCTGAATTCATGATCCAGGGCGGCGACCCCGCGGGCAACGGTATGGGCGGTCCGGGATACGAATTCGAAGACGAAACGCGTGGCTCGCCTCACCAGTTCGATACACCAGGCAAACTGGCGATGGCGAACGCCGGACCGAATACTAACGGGTCACAGTTTTTCATTACGGTTGCGCCCACAACCTGGTTGACGGGCAAGCACACCATCTTCGGTGAAGTGGTAGAGGGCCAAGATGTGTTGAGTAAGATCACGGCAGTACCCCGGAACCGCCAAGACCGGCCAATGAAAGATGTAACCCTGAAGTCTTTGACTATCGAGCGCGCCTAGTTCACTTCCATCTGTGCTGACTCCTCAACCACTACTCGATGGTGAGACCCCGAAGTACCTGGCGCTGCTGGGCTGCGCCGCAGGGTTGTGGGCCTTCGCCCGCTGGGCATCTCGTTTGGGCGGCCATGATCGTTCCCTTTCGTATCCGCGAGCCCCGGAATTGGACACTTCCGTACCGGCCAGGCCTGCCGTGGATCCCCAGTCGGTACTGGCCTTTCTGCCGCCGGATCCGCGGCTCGGTTCCATTCGCATCACACGCCTTTATTTTTTCCAAGTTCGACGCCGTGCCCGGTCCGACCGATCCGAAACGCGTCTGTGACGAACTGTTTGTGGAGCTCTACGACCCCGCCGCGGACTATTCCTGGACTCAGTCGTATTTGGTTGCCACTCCGGAAGGTCTAGCCGATCTCCTCGAGGAGAAATCCTGGAAATACTTGCGTACTAGCTCTGTCATCATCGTTCGCCGCTACGATGTCGAAGATATTCGTGAGGCCGTGGTGGACTACCTTATCGGGGACCCGAAGCTCGCGTCCCCGGACGTCCCGCGCGAGCAGGCGGAATAGTTCTCTCTTAAGACCGTGTCGGCCCCGGTCTCTGATCCCGCCAGGAGACGCGGCAAGCCGCGTCTCGACTCGGAAGATTTTCTCTGACAACTGAACCTGTCGAATGGTGGATACTTAAATATGAATCCCGCTTTCGCGGACCCGATTAAGTGAGAACCGATAACTGAGACGGCTCTCATACTCCAATCACGCTCACCAACTCCTTGACCGCCCCAGCACTCTTTTCCAGTGCCGATTTCTCCTGGGGCGTGAGCTTGATTTCGATGATCTGCTCGATACCGCGCGTCCCCAGCTTGCAAGGCACCCCGACGAACAAGCCCTCGAATCCGTATTCGCCTTCCAGATACGCAGCGCACGGCAGGATCTTCTTCTTGTCTTTGAGAATGGCCTCAACCATTTCCGTCACCGCCGCCGAAGGCGCGTAGTACGCGCTTCCAGTCTTCAAGAACTTCACGATCTCCGCCCCGCCATCGCGAGTACGCTGCACCAACCGTTCGATCGTTGCCGACTCCATCAGCTCGGTAATTGGAATCCCGGCCACGGTAGAGTAGCGCGGCAAGGGCACCATGGTATCGCCGTGTCCGCCCAGCACGAATGCCGTCACGTTTTCCACGCTGACCTGCAATTCCCTTGCAATGAATGCCCGGAACCGCGCCGAATCCAGCACGCCTGCCATTCCGATCACACGATTGCGAGAAAATCCGCTCAGCTTGTAAGCCGCTTGCGCCATGGCATCGAGCGGATTAGAAACGATGATCAGGATACAGTTCGGCGAATACTGCACCACCTTGCCAACCACGTCGCGCATAATCTTGTGGTTGATGTTGAGCAGGTCATCGCGGCTCATACCCGGCTTGCGCGGCACGCCTGCGGTAATGACCACGATGTCCGAATTCGCCGTATCCGCATAATCTTCCGTGCCGAGCACGAAGGAATCTTTCTTCTCGATGGGCATGGCCTCGAGAAGGTCGAGCCCCTTCCCTTGCGGCACGCCCTCGATGATGTCAATCAACACGATGTCCGCCAGTTCCTTGGAGGCCATCCAGTGAGCGGCGGTAGCGCCCACGTTGCCCGAACCCACGATGGTTACTTTGTTGCGCATGAAAAAGTCCTTTCTCATTTGGCCGCGCTGGGCGCGGAAAAGAATAACTGGGGAAGGAAGGGCAAAAGTCTAACCCACAGAGGGCACAAAGGACCACGAAAGCGGATTACTCTTCGCGCCCCTTTCTGCCCTTTGTGGTTTCAGGTAAGCGAGCGCACTCGTCATGCGCTCCCTTTAGGTTACCGGTTTGCTTAATCAGCCACGGTCAGAACCGCGGCTTCCATGTTCTCGATGATCGAGCTGCCGAACTCGCTGGTTTTCACTTTCTTGGCGCCTTCCATGAGCCGCTCGAAGTCATAGGTGACCTTCTTTTGCTCGATGGTGCGCTCCAGCCCTTGCTCGATCAGGTCAGCCGCTTCGTTCCAACCCATGAAGCGGAACATCATCACGCCTGATAGAATGACCGACCCTGGATTGATGACGTCCTTGTCGGCATACTTGGGCGCCGTGCCGTGCGTGGCTTCAAAGATTGCGTATCCGTCGCCGATGTTGGCTCCGGGCGCGATCCCGAGCCCTCCGATCTGAGCGGCGCAGGCATCCGAAATATAGTCGCCGTTCAGGTTGGGCGCGGCCAGCACTTGGTATTCATCCGCGCGGGTCACGATTTGCTGGAAGATCGAATCCGCGATGCGATCGTTGATCATCAGCTTCTTCTTCCAGGCGCCGTTGCCATGCGTCTTGTAGATCTTGTCCAGCACGTCCCTCACTTCCTTGTAGATCGACTGCCGGAACTGCTCGGCCGCAAATTCCAGGCCGGGCTCCACCAGGCTGGCATTCTGCTCGACTGTGATGTTTGGGTTCTTATCCTTGTTATCGACAATCCAGCTCTCGCGCTCGGTGATGAGCTTATCGCGAAACTCCTCGGTCGCCAGCGCATAGCCCCACTTGCGGAACGCACCCTCGGTGAACTTCTGGATGTTGCCCTTGTGCACCAGCGTGACACTCTTCTTGCCAGTCTCGAGTGCGAACTTGATGGCCATCCGCACCAGGCGTTTGGTGCCCGTAACCGAGATGGGCTTGATGCCGATACCCGAGTCCAGCCGGATTTGCTTTCTACCACCCTTAAGCATTTCCTGGTTGAGGAAATCGATCAGCCGGGCGACTTCGGGCGTGCCCTGCTCCCACTCGATCCCGGCATAAACGTCTTCCGTGTTCTCACGGAAGATAACCAGGTTCATGCGCTCGGGATGCTTCACCGGCGAAGGCGTGCCTTGGTAGTACTTCACCGGACGCACGCAGCTATAAAGGTCAAGAATCTGCCGCAGCGCCACGTTAAGAGAACGGATGCCGCCACCCACCGGCGTAGTCAGAGGCCCTTTGATCGCCACCCTGAATTCACGGATAGCATTGATCGTGTCATCCGGCAGCCAGGTATTGAAATTCGTCATGGCTTTCTCGCCGGCAAAAACTTCGAACCAGGCCACACGCCGCTTGCCCCGGTAGGCTTTCTCCACGGCCGCGTTGAATACGCGCACCGATGCCTTCCAGATATCCCGGCCCGTGCCGTCACCCTCGATGAATGGAATGATGGGATTATCAGGCACGGTGTAGCGCCCCTTGTCATAGCTAATCCGGGCGCCGTCGCCAGGCACCGGAACAGCGTTGTATGAACCCGCCATGAATACACCTCCGGAAGCGTTGAAATACATAAAGAAAGCCGTGAACAGACGAGAAATGACATCGGTCACATGCGGTCACATGCTCCTTTTGACAATGTCACCAGGCGTGGAAAATCGTCCCTTCTCGTCTACCTCCTGCTCCGCAGTCGGTAATCTCTGGCATAATCCCTAACCGATACCGTGCCGGTGTCTGCCTTCGGCTCTCAGGAGGAATCGTATGAACCGCCATATTCTCGGCTTAGCCTGCGCTCTGCTGGTGGTTTTCATCTTGCCGCTATCTGCATTGGCCAAGGCCAATTCCGAAGTGACCCAATTCAGCCGTGACATTCGTGTCGAAGCGGGACAGAAAACCGGAGAGGTTACCTGCATAAACTGCTCGGTTTATGTGCGTGGTCAGGTGGATGGGGAGGTGACCGTCATACACGGCAACATCATGATCGAGGACGGTGCGGAAGTGACGGGAGATGTAACCTCGATCTGGGGCGACATCCGCGTGGCCAATGGCACGCGCATCGCCGGCGACGTCACGTCCGTAGCCGGAGCCACCCGTGTACAGCCGCAGGCCTCCATTACCGGCGACCGTACTTCCTTGGAAGGGACACGCTGGTTGCTCGCGATTATTCTGCCCCCGCTGATTTGCCTCGGTCTGATTGTGACCCTCATTGTGACCCTCATCATCTGGCTGGTCGAGCGCAGCCGCCGGCCGCAGATGCCGGGCGCCGCTAGCCAGGGTGTGATCGGCTAGTCAAGCACGCGCTGGTAAATTTCACGTACTTTTTGCATGTCGTGCTGCAACTCTGCCTCCAGTCCTTCAGCGAATTCGCGCCTCAATATTTTTGCCGTCAATTCTGCCGTGACTTGCCGCGCGTGCTCGGTGCCGGGCAGCCATTTGCGAGTCCGGCCAACCACCAGCCGCACCACATGCTCCACGGTGCGCAACAGCTCCGCCGCGTGATCCAGCCGCCCCGCCTCCGTCTTGTCTAGAATCCCGGCGTCCGCACATCGCCATAGCCGATCGCGCAGGCTTCCGCTCGTCTCGGGCAAGCCATGCTTGATCAGCAGGTAGCTGGCGATGAAGTCGATGTCGTAGGCTCCGCCGGGAGAAGTCTTGAAACTTTTCTCCGCGCTTTCCAGCCGCGTCCGCATCTCGCGGATTGCAGGCAAGAAATTCGAATCTGCCGCGAAGCGTTGAAACAGCGTTCTGACCGCGGCACTGGTTCTCTCCCCGACTCGCCGCGACCCAACCAGGAAGCGCAACTTGGTATACATCAAGGCTTCCCAGGCTTGCGCCTCCTGCGCAAAGTAAACCTCCAACTGCTTCGGCGTGACCAGCAATTCCCCTTCTCCCCCCCGCGGACGTAATCGCGGATCTACGGGAAACACCATGCCCTCGCGCGTGTAGGCAGCCAGGGCATGCATCATCTGCTCGGCTGCCTTGGTCAGAGCGGCGCGATCGTGGGTCTCTTCGCACCCGAACAGCACGTCCGCATCCGAGAGCAGGTCGAACTCCCCCGTGCCGAGCCGTCCCAGCGCCATCACGGCTAGACCGTCCGGGTGCTCAGCGATACCGAATGCTGCTAGAATCGCGCCTTCGGCAGCGGCTGTCGCACTGGCCAGAGACTCGTGCACGTCCCGCAATTCGGTGATGTCCTTAGCCCCACCGGCAAACGTCCGATGCCGATAATGCTGCCGCAGCAGCGAAAGCTTCTCGCCGTAGGCAGCCGATGAGGTTGCTAGGTAGGCAAACACCGGATCGCCCCAGGCCGGCCCCGCTCCCCCTGGCCCATCGAACAGGTATCCGCTCGCCACGCGTGACGGCGTCTCGCCTTGTTCAGCGAGGGTAGCGATTTCTTCAGGGTGCCGGATCAGGATGTCCGTCAGATAATCGCTGGTGTCGAAGAGCACCAACGCTCGCGAGACAGCTTCGGGATGCCGCACCACCGCCGCATAGCGCTCCGAACTGGTGAACGCGGAACTCAGAAACCGATACAGGTTCCGCCGTGTCTGGGGTCCGAGATCGCTGCGGCCAGCGACTTCGTGCAGTCGAGGCACATCCGACGCCAGTCGTTCCAGAATTTGTTGGTTCGACTGGTCCGTTCCACTAAGCTCCACCCGGCTGCGCAGCTGAAACTCTCTGTCGGCCGCCTCTTGGTCCTTGCGCGCCTGCTGGTGATAAATGATCCGGTTATAAATCTCCGTCACCGCTGCCATGCGCCGCCGCACGGCTTCCAGTATGTCGGCAGAGCGGTCTTCGCCCATGAGGAGCCGTACCATCGACCGCCGCAGAATGTCCAATTCCACTGGATTGCCGGGCAACCGGTGCGTCTGCTGACCTTGTCGCAGTTGCAGCCGGTGTTCCAGGTGCCGCAGAAAGACATAAGCGCTGGTCAGTTCATGAAACTCTTTCCCGCTGATGTGTCGCTTGTCATGAAGCTTCTGAAGCGAGAACAGGGTGCCGCCTGAACGCAGCCACGGCTCCGCTCCCCCATACACCCGTTGCAGACACTGCACCAGAAACTCGATGTCGCGAATCCCACCGTGATCGATCTTCACATCTAACGAATGATCATCATGTACGACCCGAGGTCGCCGCCGCGTCTGCATCTTCTCCCGCGACACCAGTGCTGTCTTGATCGCCGCGAAATTCACCCGCTCGCTGTACACGTGCGCCTGCACGCCGCGGATGAACTCCCGTGCCAGCAAAGGATCCCCAGCCGAGCAGCGCACTTTGATCAACGCCTGTCGCTCCCAATCGTGCGCTGTTTCCGCATAGTAACGCAGCGCATGACCCAGGCTGACCGCCAGCTCACCTTCATTTCCTTGCGGACGAAGCCGCAGGTCAATGCGAAAAGTCGGTCCTTCCTTCGTGACCCGCGACAGTATCTCGGTAACCTGCTGGGCGAGGCGGATGAAATACTCCTTGTTCGACAGGGAAGCTTGTGCCGGCTCCTTGCCGTCGCCGTACAGAAAAAGCAAGTCCACGTCGGAGCTGTAATTCAATTCGTTGCCCCCCAGCTTGCCTAGGGAAAGAATCGTGAACGAGGTATCCACCAGGCGTCCTTCCGCGTCGAGATGCTGCGGAGCTTCGTACCGCCGCTGCAAGTAATTATCGGCCTCCCGCAGAGCGTCTTCGATCAGCGCATCGGCAAGCGCCGAGATTTCCGCCGTGGTCTCCGCCAGCGGCGCGATCTTCAGCACGTCGCGCAGCATGATTCGCACGTATTCCCGCCGCTTGAAGCGTGCCAGCAACAACGACACGTCGGTCTCGAACGACCGCGACCGGAAGCGTGCCAGAGCTTCGTGAAACTCTTCTCGCGACAAACTGCGGTCCAGATTTTTTTCCCTGAGAAAAGACTGCAGCAGATCGGGATTCTGGATCAGCGTTTCTCCCAGATAGCGGCTGTGCCCAAAGACGGCAATGGCATAGTGCGCGAGAAAGTTATGACGCTCCAGCCAGCGCACCATTTCTCCTCCCGGCTCGCTAACCAGCCGGTCAAAGAGAATAAGGGCAGAGTCGGGATCCGGAATTTCCGCCAGCAACGCCGGAAGGGCAGCCGCCAGACCAGGGGAAACGAGCCTCACAGCTCGCGAAAGATTCTGCCGCGCCGCCTCCGGATGCTGGAACGCGATGCTGGCCACAGCCGCAGCAACATCGAGCGGCTCCCGCGAGTCGATTGGAGCTTCAGGCGTGGGCAAGGCGATTGGCTCGAAACCTGAGCATAGCACGAGCCTTGAACAGAGCCGTTTGCTACCGGCGGGTGGTTGTCAGGGGACGATTTCAGACCTGGAGGAATCTGGGTTTTTGCAACGTCTCGAATTCGCCTGCTTCGTCAAAGAGTTGTGTAACCCTACTCACCCTCCCTCCTGTACCCGAAATATTTCCTCACGCCGATCACGTTATAGCGTCCCCATGGCCCGTTTACGCCCAAGTCCGCTGGCCCCAGGTAGCGATCTCGGGAGCCGAATCGCTGAAACAGAAAGTGCTGGGTCACTCGGACTTCAAACCCATGCCCAACTTCGATTCCCGCACCCCACGACCGCTCCCACCCGATCCCAGCCATTGACCAGGTATACCGCGCCTGGGGCACATTCCTCCCGAATAAGAAACGCGGCTCGCCAAAAAACAGCAGCCGCCGCAGGGGCGTTCGCGCAAACGGACGCAATTCCACATATCCCCACAACAGGTAGCGTGCAAAGGCGTTGCAGGGGGCATTGGCGCCGCCGAAATCGCGCGCATTGGCGGCGCACAGGTTCGGATCAGGCTCGTTGTGCGGCGGGGCAATATCGAATTGCGCGTATCCCCAGACAAAATTCTTCGGAAGCAATAGGCGGCCCGAGTCCGCTGGCGGGGCGGTTTGCCCCCCGGCGGCGCAGGTCAGGGTGAACAGAGAAAGCCACAGGAACTGCTTCATCAAAGACCCTCCAGTTCTCGAATTACTCTGAAACTGCGCGGTACGGGAATGGAGCCTTGGGTGCGGCGGACGAAAATGCGAACTCTGTGAGCACTCCGAGTCCGATCCTCAAGCCAAGGGAAGCGGCATTCTCGACTCGGTGGCGCTGATTGGAAAAGCTGGAATTCCGCCGAAGCGGCACACGCTCACCAGACTCGGCACCGGCTGGTCCCGACCATGGGCTGGCCCGCCTGGCAGGCAAACGCCTTCTGGAATTCAGGCATATTGGAAACTACTCCGTTGGCCCGGTATTTGTCGGGCGAGTGCGGATTCATCGCCGCCCGCATGCGCAGCCGCTCGGGAGTTTCATTCGTGCACCAGCCCTGGCCATAACCCAGGAAGAAGCGCTGCTCGGGAGTAAATCCATCCATCGCCGCCCGCTTCTGATTCCGTGTCGCCTCCTGCCACGCCATGAACGCCAGAGTGAGCCCGCCCAGGTCGGCCACATCTTCCCCCAAAGTAAGCTTGCCGTTGATCTTGATGTCGTCTACCACCGGGTATTCGGAATACTGGTCTGAAACACAGCTCGCACGTTTCTCGAACTCTTTGGCGTCCGCTGCTGTCCACCAGTCGCGCAGATTGCCCTGGCCATCGAACTGCCGGCCTTCGTCGTCGAAACCATGCGTGAGTTCATGTCCGATGATTCCGCCAATGTCACCGTAGTTCACCGCGTCATCTATCTTCTTGTCGAAAAACGGCGGCTGTAGAATTCCCGCAGGAAAGTTGATGTCGTTCATCTGAGGGTTGTAGTAGGCGTTCACGGTGGCAGGCGTGATCTGCCATTCTCCGCGATCAATCGGCTTACCAATCTTGCTCAACTGCCGATGGAACTCAAATGCGACGGAACGTTGCACGTTGCTCAGGGCATCCTCACGCCGAACGGCAATCGAACTGTAGTCTCGCCAGCGGTCCGGATATCCGATCTTGTTGCGGATCAGGTGAAGCTTGTCGAGCGCCTGCTGCTTCGTGGCCTCCGACATCCAGGGGAGCTGATGAATATCTCGCTCCATGGCCTGTTCAATCTCCTGGACCATTTTCAAGGTGCGCTGCTTGCCGTCCGGGCCAAAAGTCTTTTCCACGTAGATTTGGCCCAGTGCTTCCCCCAAATCGCGATCCACCAAGCGCACACAGCGTTTCCAGCGCGGTTGTAGCTCTTTCTGCCCGCCCATCGTTTTGCTGAAGAAATCGAAATCCGCATTCACGAAAGCCGCCGGCAAATAACGCGCACTGGAATGCAGCAAATGCCACCGCAGGTAAGTCTTCCACGCATCCACGGGTTGTGACTTCAATTCCTGTTCTAGCGTCTTGAAAAATTCCGGAGCGACAACGTTCAATGACTGCGCGCCCGCCAATCCGACTCCGGCGAGATAGGCGTTCCAATCAAACGACGGCGTAAGCGCCTGCAACTCTGCCCGCGTCATCTTGTGATAGAGGCTGGCCGGGTCCCGCCGCTCGACGCGGGTCATCGATCCTTTCGCCAGCGCGGTTTCCAGCCGCATCACGGTCTCAGCATTCGCGGCCGCTACCTCGGGCTGTTCACCCAGCAGTTCGAACATCTTCTCGACGTGCGCCAAGTAGCCTGTCAGAATCTCCCGTGACTTGGCATCTTCCTTTGTGTAGTAGTCGCGATCGGGCAGCCCGATCCCGCCCTGGTCGGCCTCAGGAATATATTGCGTCGAGTCCTTGAAGTCCTGGTCTGCGGTAAAAGAAAAAAGCGTGGCGGTGGGCAGCACAGTGAAAACATCGCGCTCATGATAACTGGCCAGGTATCCAGCCAAGTCCCGCGCGGATTTGAGTTCTCGAATGCGCTTCAAGTCTGGTTGCAGAGCTTTCACACCCGATGCCTCGACCGCCGGCTCGTCCATGCACGCTGCATAATAATCGCCGATCTTCTGCTGAACTGCTGTGCGCGCTGGATTAGGCTGAGCCGCCTCTTCCAGGATCTGACGCAGGATGAGCCGGTTCTTTTCCTGCAGCTTCGAATCCTGACCCCAGCTGGTCTGATCCGGAGGAATGGGATTCGTCTTCAGCCACCCCCCGCAGACGAACTGATAAAAATCCACGCAAGGATCGACGCTCCGGTCGAGCGACTTTAAATCGAGACCGGGCGTGTACTCGATCTTCTGCGTGTCGCTTGCTCTCGGAGCCGATCCTAATAACGCCGTCGCACCCAGGATTGGAAGAAGCAAGACTGCCTTTGGAATGCGCATGAAGACCTCGCAGCAAAACGAAATTCGATGAGATCGGTTGGTTAGCGAAAAAGGAATTATATAAGCGGCAGGAAATTCGACGGTATTCGTATCCGGACACCGCTTTAGCGGGCTCCTGACACGGAGCAAGCGGGTCGAGCACTCCTGATCGACTGACAATCGGCACCACGCCGCGCGGCAGCCCACGCAGGCTGCCGCTCACGATCACGGGTTTTTGCTCACCGGTTCAGAACCGGATCGCCGGACCGAAGGTAAGCCTCAGGTTATTCCGCGCTCCATTATCGAAGTAGATGTCATCCCCAAGGTCGAAGCGCAATCCGAACGGTCCCCAGAAGCCTTCCAATCCCACGCCAGGATAGAGTGCCGGCCGCGTGTTGCCCGTAGTGATCGTTCCCACCGCGTTGGTGAATCCGGATGGTGGGTTCTCTGTGGTGGTGCTGAAGTTCACGAACCCGGCTTTAAAAGTGAAGAAAGCCCGGGCCTCACCGACATTGGTATTGAACTTCGGTCCAAACAGCGCGCTCAAAGGGCGTAGACGCGTGGTTACAAACTGCGTGCTGACGCCGTTCGAGATCTCGTTGGTGTAATTACGCTTGAAGTCGTAATTCATCTCGGCTTCAACTTGCGCATACCGGCCGGCGTTGAAAGCCGCGCGCCCTCCCAGCCCAAAAAAGTTGATATGCGGATGCGTCCGAGCATAATTAAGATAATCGACGAACACTCCGACTTCAGCGTGGTTGTACTCGTTTCCTTCCTGCGCCAGTACCAGCGATGGGGCGGAAAGACAAAAAGCCAGTGCCGCGATTCCAAGAAGATATTTCATGCTCTCACTTCCCCCGGTGTCGGTTCTGTTTTGCTCTCTAGGCGCCGCCCTCGACCGGTCGAAGCGGCCGAAATCCGGCTGAAGCGGTACTTAGGTTGGATGCCGCTCCCGGCTTGGGGTTTGGCTGCGGTTGTCTTGGCAACCGACACCTGCCGAGAAGGTTATGGTTTGGGGGCCCATGCCGCGGTTGGGTTTCTCTCTGGCCAGACTAGGTTTCCCTAAAGTTGTGTCGTGGACCGAATGCGGCTTTGCAGCAGGAGTCAATTCCAGCTCAGGACTGGGGTGGGAGGAGGTTTGGTTCCGGCGTCTGGCGAATCCGGCACTCTGCCCCGGCGCAGTACCGGCCCAGCCTTGCCCGGGGTGCCATCTGGCGAATGCCGGCGCAACAGGGGAGCCTCAGCGCTGGCCAGTCTGGATTTCACTTCCTGGAACTCGCTGGTGTCGAGAATGTAGTCGGTTTTGCCCGGTAGGACAGTGGAGATCTCGGCTTGAAGTCGGCGTAGCCGGTCCTCCGTCGTAGGATAGTTGGAGAAGGCCTTACGCAGTCGACTGTGCAATGGCACCTTGGTCATCAAGTGGTAACCGGGCGCCTTCGTCCAGAGATTGTGCATTCGTTTTTCGATTGCCTGCAGTTTCTCCAATGCAACGACGAAAGCTTCCGGATCGTAACCTGCGGCATATTGATACTCGATTCCCAGCAGGTCTGCTTCGCGCTCGGCGTCGCGGCTGAATTTCTTCAACGAAAATGGGACTGCGATGCCGCCGCCTTCTTCTATTCCGATTCCGATCGGACCCCCCATCAGGCTCACAGGAAACAACAGGTCCCAGAAATACCGGCGCGTGGTGGCGCGGGTGGCGTGCCGGGCCGCCACGTGCGCAATCTCGTGGGCCAGGACACCGGCCAGCTCCGCCTCGCTGTCGGTCGCCAGAAGCAAGCCGCTGTCCACGTACAAGAATCCCCCGGGAAGGCCGAGGGCGCCAATCCCCGGCGAATCCAGGACTTTGATAACGAATGGCACCTCGGCATCGGAATTACGAACGATCTTCTGCGCGACCCGATTCACGTAATCGGTCACGACCGGATCGTTGAGCACCTTGGAATGCTGCTCAATCGCCCGGGCGAGGGATTCACCGATGCTGCGTTCGTGGCTAAGCGAGTACATATTGACTCCATGGCCGACTCCGCGATTGCCAATGCGGTCAACGTCGTACTTGGCACGAACCTTGTCCTTTTTTCTCTGGATTGTGTCTTGCGGGTCTTGGGAGATGGAAACAGAAGCGATCTCCCGCGACTGAGTCGTGGCTTCCGGCGCTTTCTGCGCCAGACAAGTTCCGAGTGAGAGTATTGCGTCGAACACAACGCCGGAAATCGCTAAGTGAAGCCAGCGCGGGCAGCGCGAGGGTCCCCCAAAAACCATTCTTGGCAAGAGAAGACCGCGTGGAGCGTCGCCGTGCAAAAGGGACCCGTACAGCATGGTTCACCAAGCGAGCTAGGCATTGTACTTTGATTTACCGCGAAGAATTCAGAATATTTCGAAAAAATCTTCCCGCGGCGCTCGGGGCACAATGAATAAAAGGCCCGGCTTTGACCCGGGCCCAACTGACAGCTGATAGTTGAAAGCTGACAGTTTTAAATGTCGTAGTACAGCATGAACTCGTGCGGGTGGGGCCGCAGACGAACTGCGTCCACTTCCTTCGAGCGCTTGTACTCGATGTAGGTGCTCAGCAGCTCTTCGGTGAAGACGTCGCCTTTGAGCAGGAATTGATGATCCTTCTCCAGAGCGTCGAGAGCATCTTCGAGCGAACCGGGCATGGAAGGAACTTTGGCGAGCTCCTCCGGACCCAGATCGTAGATGTCCTTGTCGAGCGGTTGGCCAGGATCGATCTTGTTCTCCACTCCGTCCAATCCCGCCATCATCATCGCTGCAAACGCCATGTAGGGGTTGCAGCTCGGATCAGGTGGCCGGAACTCGACGCGCTTCGCCTTCGGCGATGCCGAGTACATTGGGATACGGCACGCCGCCGAGCGATTGCGCCGCGAATACGCCAGGTTCACCGGGGCTTCGAAGCCTGGCACCAGGCGCTTATACGAGTTAGTGGTCGGCGCGATGACCGCCGACAGCGCAGGCCCGTGCTTAATCAGTCCGCCGATATACCACAGTGCGAGTTGCGCAAGTCCCGCATAGCCGTCGCCGGCGAACAGCGGCTTGCCGTTCTTCCACAGCGACTGGTGGGTATGCATGCCGCTGCCGTTGTCCTGGAAAATCGGCTTGGGCATAAAGGTCACGGTCTTGCCGTACTGGTTGGCAACGTTCTTGACCACATACTTGTAGAGCATCATGTGGTCGGCCGAGCGCACCAGCGAATCGAACTTTAGGTCAATTTCGGTCTGCCCGCCGGTTGCTACTTCGTGGTGATGGCACTCCACCTCGAGCCCGCAGCTCTGCATGGTCATAACCATCTCAGAGCGCAGGTCCTGGTAGTGATCGGTAGGAGGCACCGGGAAATAGCCTTCCTTGTAGCGCGGGCGGTATCCCAGGTTGTTTTCCTGGCGACCGGAATTCCAGCGACCCTCTTCCGCGTCGATGAAATAAAAGCCGTGCTGTTCCCTCTGATCGAAGCGGACGTTGTCAAAAATGAAGAACTCGGCTTCCGCGCCGAAGTACGCGGTGTCGGCGACGCCGGTCGAGCCCAGGTACATCTCGGCCTTGCGCGCGATATAGCGCGGATCACGGTCATAGCGCTGCTTGGTCACCGGATCAATCACGTCGGCCACCATCACCAGGGTCGGCACCTCGGTGAACGGGTCGAGCATGTGCGTGTTCGGATCGGGGATGAGCAGCATGTCGCTCTCGTGGATGGCCGCCCAGCCGCGAATGGACGAACCGTCCATGCCGAAGCCCTCTTCAAACGAGGACTCGCTGAACTGGTCGATGGGGTAGGAAACGTGGTGCCAAAGTCCGGGAAGATCCGTGAAGCGCAAATCCAACAACTTGACGTTGTTCTTCTTCACGAATTCCAGGACACTCTTCGGGTCAGCCATGGAATGCTCCTTTGCGCCTCCAACTCAGACGGAGGCGAGAAATTAGCGGCGCAGCCACACGCGGATTTCCGGCAGCTTCGGTCGCAATAAAAGCCTTCATTTGGGAATTTTGGGAGTTTTGTGCGCCTGCTATCTCGCGCGGCAGGCCCTAAGTCAGGATAGTACCTTGGCGGATTCCTGCGAAATTGATTGTTTTTATGGCCCGCATAAGCGGAGGTTATCCGTGCCCAAGCGGCAGAAACTCAATCACTTATACAGGGAGAGGGGGAGCAGGTGAAAGTGCTTGGCCACACCCCCGTCGGGGAAGGGTTTTCAACCGAGGATCAGTCCGGACTTGCCTCGTTCAGAAGCCGAATGTGGCTTCGCCGGATATTCCGCCGCAGCCTCTCCCCAAGGTCGGGAAACCTTCGCCGTCGGTTCCGCTTTGCCCGGCCAGACCGGAGGCAGACCCAAGCAGGTTTCTCCCGGGCTGCAATCCACGCCGGGCATAAAAACCTCCGCGACTATGAATCGAGAGCGCAGGAGCCTTCCCCCCGCCGGTGAAATTCATAATTTCAATAGCTCGCATAGGAACGATTTATGATGGTGGCGAACGGCACTGAGCAACCGGCACTTGCCACTTAGCCATTAAACTTGATCGCCGCTCGAACCACCCCGAAGGGCCAAGTGCTAAATGCTATTTGCTAACCGCTGCTTTTATGGACTTTGACCAACTAGAAACCTTTCTCGAAGTAGCGCGCCTCTCCAGCTTCTCGCGGGCGGCCGAGAAGCGCTTCCGCACGCAACCGGCGATCTCCTCGCAAATTCGTGCCCTGGAGGAAGAAGTTGGCGCCAAGCTGCTCGACCGCTCTGGTGGCAAAGTTTCGATCACAGCTTCGGGAAAAATTTTTCAGAAATATGCCGAGGAAACGCTGGAAGCGCGCAAGACTGTCTTCACTGCCATCGCCGAAACCGAGCGTGTTCCGCGCGGCGAAATAGTCGTGGGCGCCAACGAAGGCACGTGCCTGCATATCCTGCCGGAAGTGTTCGCAGAATTTAAGCAGCAGTATCCGACGGTCGCGGTGAACATCAAGCGCGCCTACTACGGCCGAATCCTGGAGAGCGTGATCGACAACTCCGTGGATTTTGGGGTGGTCTCCTTACCTGTGACCGACAACCGTCTGACCGTGGTCTTGATTCACCGCGACGAACTCGTCACCATTTCGCCCCCGCACCATCCCCTGGCGAAACTGAAATCGGTCTCGATCGCGGAAGTCGCAAAATTCCCGCTGCTCGTTCCCAAGGCTGGCCACACTCGTGATGCCCTGGAACAGCTATTCCATGAGCGCAAGCTGAAGCCGCATTTTTCCATGGAGCTCGATTCCAGCGAATTGCTGAAACGCTTCGTAGCGGCCGATGTGGGCGTCGGCTTCATCGCCCGCTCCAACGTCCTGGAAGATGTTCGGGCCAACGCACTCGCTGCCATCCCGATTTCAGACGCCCAGGTCCGCCGCGATCTTGCCCTGGTCTTCCGCAAAGACAAAGCCCTCAGCCGCGCCGCTCTTGCCTTTATCGACATCGCGGTTAAACTCAAACCGGCGCAGGCCGCCACTCCCGGCAAGCACTGATGCGTAGTCTGGTTCGCGCTCCCATCGTTCTTGTGCTCTCGACGCTTCTGGTCGCGCAGGGCAAGCCTGCCAGCCCCCGCCATCGCCCGGGCACAACTTCCCCCTCCGCCCACAAGCTTCTCTCGATCAACATAACCGGGACGAAGCGCTACACGCCGGAGGAGGTCATCGCGGCCATCGGTCTCGAGATCGGACAGCAAGTAACGGAGCAGAATTTCAAGCAAGCCAGTCAGAAGCTGGGTGAGACCGGGGCCTTTACCGAAATCGCCTACAGCTATTCCTACTCTTCCGCGGGAACCAAACTAGAAATCCAGTTGGCCGACAGCGATCAACTCATTCCTGTCTACTTCGATAACTTGGTGTGGTTCTCCGATCAGGAACTGAGGGAGGGCCTGCGCCAGCACCTTCCGCTGTTTAAGAATCGCCTTCCGGTTGGCGGTCATTTGGCCGACGAGCTAGCCGACCGCCTCAACACGATGTTGTCCGAACGCCGCGTAGCCGGCCATGTGCACTATCTTCGGTTTAGTGACTCACCTGAGGGTCCGATTCAGTCTTTCCTTTACTCCGTCGATGGCACGGACATTACGATCCGAAATGTCGATTTTCCAGGGGCTAGTCCTTCGCAACTCCCGATACTCGATGACGTCGCCAAGAAAGAAATTGCGGAGGGCGAGTACCTGCGCTCCAAGCTTGCGGCCATCGCCAAAGTTGCCCTTCGCCCTATCTACCTGAAGCAGGGTTACCTGAAGGTCGCCTTTGGCGACGCCCAGCCTGAATTGGTGAGCACGTTGCCGAAACAGACGATTGTCGATGTGAAGCTCCCGGTGGAAGAGGGCCGTCAGTACAAAGTGGACCAAATCGTCTGGACCGGCAACACCGTCTTTCCCGCCGACAAGCTTCGACCGCTGATCCACCTCGATATCAATCAGCCCCCGAATGCCGTCCAACTCGAGGACGACTTCCACGCCGTCGAGCAGCTCTATGGTTCGCGAGGGTACCTCAAAGCAAGGGTGACCTCTCAGCCGGAATTCAACGACAGCGACAGCACGGTGGCTTACACGCTCCAAGTCAAAGAAGGCGACCTCTATCGCCTGGGAGAGGTCGACATCGAGGGTCTGGACGAAAAGGCGGCCCTACGCCTGCGTGAGGATTGGAAGCTCCGCGAAGGCGAGCCTTACGATTCCAGCTATCCGCAGCGCTTCTTCAAAGATGCCGCTGCCGACATGCCTGCATCGGCTCGCTGGAATATGAAAGTCGATGAAAGCTTGAACAACAAAGACAAAACCGTGGACGTCACCCTGCGCTTCTCCCCGCAATAGACTGAAACTTTCCCGCGCCTGATGGCTCTATAATGGTGCCATCCACCTTAGGATGACAGGACCGGCGTGAGCCGGTGTACCCAAAAACTCAGGAGAACACGATGAGCTCTGGTTTGAGGAAATTCGAGATTTACCTAGCTGGCGCGCTTTTGCTGGTTTCCCTCAGCCTGCCCGCTGTGGCGGGCGATAAGAAAAGCACCAAGAAGGATTCCGGCAAGCAGACCCTCGCCGGCGTAGTCAGCGACTCCATGTGCGGCGCTCACCATATGATGGAAAACGCAGCCGACTGCACCCGCGCCTGCGTCTCCAAAGGATCGAAGTACGCCCTGGTCGTGGGCGACAAGGTCTACACGCTTGACAGCGAAGACAAAACCGTTCTCGACGAACTCAACCAACACGCCGGGGACAAGGCCAAGGTCACTGGGACCGTCAATGGAGACAACATCCAGGTGAGCTCGGTTTCGGGCGCTTGATCGACTAAGCTCCCTTCGAATCGATACGGCGGAGGCTGCCTTCAGCCTCCGCAAAATTTCTCGGCCTCGGCCACAAAAATTTCACATTGTGTTCATATTTCGCTGTGTTAGATTCTGTTCTTTCCACTTCAGGGCGAGGCGGAGGCACAAGAATTGTCCAAAGACATGGTCCCCAAGCGGATTTTCTTTACCAAGGGGGTCGGAAAACATCGTGAGCGTCTAACATCCTTCGAGCTGGCCCTACGTGACGCCGGCATTGCCGCACAAAACCTGGTGCGCGTCTCCTCCATCTTCCCGCCGAATTGCAAGCTGATCGCGCGATCGCAAGGCCTGAAGTACCTGAATCCGGGCGAAGTGGTTTTTGCCGTCGTGGCGGAAAACTCTACCCACGAACCGCACCGCCTGCTGGCATCCAGCATCGGAGTGGCGATTCCCGCTGATCGCAATACTTACGGCTATCTGAGCGAGCACCACTCTTTTGGCGAAACCGAGGACGCGGCCGGCGACTACGCCGAGGAACTGGCAGCCGAGATGCTCGCTACGACGCTTAACGTCGAATTTGATCCCGACCGCTCCTGGGACGAGAAGAAGCAGATCTACCGCCTGTCAAACAAGATCGTCCGAACCGCCAACGTGACGCAGTCCGCCGTGGGCGACAAGCGCGGCCTGTGGACTACCGTCATCGCGTCAGCAATCTTTATCTTCGATTAGGTGCTTGAGTGAAAGTCCTCACTCGCCAGCAAAAACGCTCAGCGTATCGCCCTCCTCTCAAACGTCCGGAAAAGGGCAGCCTTCGATCCTGAACCAAGCCTGGGCGGGCAATAGCGAGCCCAAGCGCCGCCCCCGAGGGCCCCCTTTCGACATGCAGCACTGCAGCCAACCCAGGGCATTTCTTCATCGACCCAAGGAACCAGCCCCGGAGTGGCGCAAGAACCACGAACCCGCTACTTACGCGCGAGAATCTTTTTCCCTTTGCTGGCTTCGGCACGCGCCTTACCCCGGTCAAGCCGCTCCAGAACCGCGGCCACAATCAGCGGTAAGCCCACCGTGGCATCTAGGAAGACCTCGCCGAACCTCCCCCCTTCCGCCGGGGGAACGAATTTTCCCCACGAAACGGCCTCACTGTAAGGGCTGCCCGATAAACCACCCCAATAGACCGGCTCGGGGCAAATGCGCAGGCCATAGTGGTAGCGCTTCAAGGGGATGTCCTCGCCGAGTTGCCGGTGCCGCAATTCAATGAAGGGCCCGAACTGCTGCGACCAGTTCCGCGGCACCCCGCCGCCGACGGTGAATATCCCGAGGCGCTTCTGTTTCAAGAGCGTCGCCGCGAAATATTCCAGATCGAGAAAAGGATCGAACCGTAGCTTGGGTTCGTTTTCCTTTTCTCGACCCCGGTTGGCCAAAGCGAAATCCAGGCCCAGTTCGGAATCGGTAAAGGCGGGCACAAACACGGGAACGCCTTTCTCATACGCCGATTTCAAAATGCCTCGCTCCTCGGCATTCTTGCTCAGGTGCTTCCCAATCACCTGGTTCAGCTTGTAGGAGCACAGTACCTCGTTAGCGTCCCATTCAGACAGGATCCGGAACATGACCTGTTCCACATCGTCCAGGTTGGTCTCCGGCTCCAGCGTGTCGTACACGCGGTTGTACCCCTGCCGGTAGAGCTCTTCGTCGGAGACTTCAGGGTTGTAGCGGAAATGGGCGCGACCGGTGGCTTCGACCAACCCGTGCGCCATCAAGGCCCCCGTGGAAACGATTGCGTTCACGATGCCGCGATCGATCAGCTCCGTGATGATCAGTCCCTGCTTGGCCACCGTCATGGCGCCGGCGAGCGTCATTACTTTGAAGCAGTCCTGGTCGCGGGCCATCGCTTCCAGCACGTCGGCCGCCTCGCCCAGTTGCCGCCCGGTAAACGCCGTTTTGGCCATGCCTCGCACCAGGTCGTCAATTGAGTGCACACGCGACAGATCGAGCGGCTCCAGCGGCGTCAGCCGATCCTCGATGGGATCGTGCAAACGCCGTTCAACCCCCGAGCCGTCGCGATTGGCATGCTTCAAGGTGGCACCTCCGGCAAGCCCATGGTTACGAATTGATTAACTCAAATTTACCGTAATGACGGAGCTACAGCTACTCCCATTTGCTTGTGAGCGAAGCAGGTGCCGTTGGCGGCGAGCCCTCTGATATTCTATGACGTCGAAATTCCCCGGAGACAATCTTGGCGCTTCAAAATTTCCGCCTCGCCCTGATCCAGATGTCGTGTGGCCCGGGGCCCGAGCAGAACATGCAAAGAGCCCTCGAGGGCGTGGGCGAGGCCGCCGGGCGCGGTGCGCAGGTGGTCTGCCTCCCCGAGCTTTTTCAGACCCAGTATTTCTGCCAGCGTGAAGACGCTTCCCTGTTTGACTTGGCCGAGCCGATTCCCGGGCCAAGCTCCGCGAAACTGTCCGACGCCGCTCGCAGACACAGAATCGTACTGGTCGCCTCGCTTTTCGAAAAACGCGCGCCCGGGGTGTATCACAACACGGCTGCGGTCTTCGATAACGACGGCACGCTCCGCGGCATTTACCGCAAGATGCATATCCCCGACGACCCTCTCTATTACGAGAAGTTTTACTTCACTCCCGGCGACCTGGGCTTTCGTGCTCATGATACCGAGGTAGGCCGGCTAGGAGCTTTGGTGTGCTGGGACCAGTGGTATCCCGAAGGCGCTCGCCTGACCGCGCTGCAAGGGGCCAACCTGCTTCTCTACCCGACTGCAATCGGCTGGCATCCTGCGGAGAAGGCAGACTTGGGAAAGGCCCAGCACGATGCCTGGCGCACCATCCAGCGCGCTCACGCCATCGCCAACGGTGTCTACGTGGGCGTAGTTAACCGGGTTGGATTTGAGACCGGCAACATTCGCGGCCAATCAGCGCCCGGCCAGGGACTCGAGTTCTGGGGCGCATCGTTCCTCTCTGATCCTTTTGGCACGGTGATCGCCGAGGCTTCTCACGACAAAGAAGAAATCCTTTTCGGCGACGTGGATCTTGGTAGGCTCGAAGACATCCGCCGGAACTGGCCGTTCCTGCGAGACCGCCGCATTGACAGCTACGCGCTCATAACAAGCCGCCTGCTCGATTAGGAAACCGGTGACTCCGCGCCCGACCCCACAGAAAACCGATACACCAGCTGTGCAGGGATTCCACATGCCTGCTGAATGGGAACCCCACGCCGCTACCTGGCTGGCATGGCCGCATTATCGTGGCGATTGGCCGGGCAAATTTGAGCCCATCCCCTGGGTCTATGCTGAAATCATTCGTCATTTGTCCAAGCATGAACGTGTCGAACTGATCGTCAACGACGCAACTTCCGAGAAACAAGCAAAGAAGGTCCTTGAGCGTGCAAATGCCCTGGCAAAAAACGTTCGCTTCCACCGCTGGCCGACAGATCGCGTCTGGACCCGCGATTCCGGCTGCACCTTTCTCACGAAATACGTAGGGACAGCCGCCCTCGGCTGCCCAACCGAGGCAACGAACCAGGGAGGGACAGGCGCCCCCGACTGTCCGGCCGAGCGGAGCTCGGCCATTCTCGCCGTCAAATGGCGCTTCAACGCCTGGGCTAAATACCCTAACTGGCGCCGCGATGAGAAAATTGGCAGCCGCGTGGCCAACGCCGCTGGGGCGATGGAGGTGCGCCCGCTCTTCGCCAAGCAGCGCGTGGTGCTCGAAGGGGGCTCGATCGACGTGAACGGCAAGGGCGCACTGCTAACCACGGAAGAATGCCTGCTCAGCCCCGAGCAACAGCGCAATCCCGGCATGGGTCATGAAGATTACGAAAAAGTCTTCCGCGATTACCTGGGAATTAAAACCGTGATCTGGCTGGGCCGCGGCATTGTGGGTGACGACACTCACGGCCACATCGACGACATCTCCCGCTTCGTTTCCTCGGATTCGGTGGTTACGATGGTTGAGGCCGATCCCAGAGACCCCAACCATGCTCCCCTAAAAGAAAACCTGCGTCGCCTGCGTGCTGCTGCCGATCAGGATGGCAAACCACTGCGTGTGATCGAACTGCCGATGCCAGGTCCGGTGGTCTTCGAGAGCCGCCGCCTGCCCGCCAGCTATGGAAACTTCTACATCGCCAACGGAATTGTTCTCGTCCCTGTCTTCAACGATCCCAATGATCGTGTGGCGCTCAATATCCTCGCAGACCTCTTCCCCGATCGCGACGTCATCGGCATCTACTCCGGGGATCTGATCTGGGGTTTCGGGGCAATGCACTGCATGACGCAGCAACAACCAGCTCTTAAGCCTTTAGCCTTTACCTCTTAGCTCTTGGCTGGGGGGTGAAGAACCTTCTGTGAAGCGTTCAGGAAGATAGTAGGTAGGGCAGACGATCAATTTCCCGGAGCTCAGGGCTAACTAAGAGCCAAAAGCTTAAGAGTTACCTCCGGTACTGCGTCGGCTGAGGGCCCTTCTCCAGGGTCTCGCGATCCCAGATCGCTCCCTCGCGGGTGTAATTGGCCAGCTCGAAATCCTGGGTTAACTCAAGAGCGTCGGTGGGACAGGCGTCCTCGCATAGGCCGCAGAACATGCAGCGGCTAAGATCGTAGGTGAAGGTCGTGAGTTCTTTGCGGCGGGTCTTCTCGTTTCTTTCACTGGAAACAACGATCAAGTTCTCCGGGCAAGCTAAGGCACACAAATCACAGGCAATACAAAGTGTCTCATTGGTATCGGGGTTGACATTGAGGCGAGGCGCTCCTCGATACCGCTCAGCCACTTGCGGCCGCTGCAAGGGATACTGTTCGGTATAGATCTGCTTAGGATCCTGGTAGCGGAACGTGACTTTGAGACCCTTAATCAGGTCCACCAGGAGCATTTTGCGAAGCAGAGCCGGCATGCCCATAGAAGTTAGGATAACACTCTCACCAAGAAAATGCAGAGCTCACCGGTGCGCAACTGACCCTGTAGCCGGGGTTTGCAGACGGGCACGAGGCGGGCACCGGGGAGGGAACTTGCCGGCATGTCTCAACGTAGAAGGGAGTGGAGAACGTCATGAAGATTTTTGTCTTCTGTGCCGACCATCGCGTGGGCTGCGCTAAAGTTGCCGGCGATAGTCATCTCATACATCGTGGTAACAGCGGTAGGTGCCGGAAGTAGTGCGGACGGTCTTCCTCGCGGTGTTAAGGGCCTTGCATCCGTAGTCGGTCGGGGCCAATTTGCAAATTAGGTCGTTGGCCTGCCTGCGTCCCGCTACAATCAGATAGGATTCGGCAACCAGCCACTGACCATTAGCCACTGACCACTGCCATTACCGACGAACTCTGGATGGAAGAGGCGCTGCGTGCCGCGCAGCGTGCTCTCGAGGCAGGCGAGGTCCCAGTAGGCGCCGTGGTGGTTTGCAAGGGACGCCTTGTCGGCCGCGGCTGGAACCGCAATCTTGCCGACTCCGATCCCACCGCTCACGCCGAGATCGTTGCCCTGCGCGAGGCCGGTGCCGCCGTTGGCAACCACCGTCTCGCCGACTGTGACCTGTTTGCTACAATTGAACCGTGCGCCATGTGTGCAGGCGCGGTGGTCCACGCCCGGCTTAAGCGACTGGTTTACGGCGCGGACGACCCTAAGGCTGGTGCCGTTCATTCAGTGATCGAGGTGCTGAATCACCCGCAACTCAACCATCGCATCGAAGTTCAGGGGGGCGTATTAGCCGGTCGCAGCGCAAAGTTGTTGCAGGAATTCTTCCGGAAAAGGCGAACTGAGCAACCAAGAGACTGCCGATCATAAATCCCGAGAGTAGCTAGCTGCTGACTACTACTAAGCTATTGTTCTCACCCGGAGAGGTGCGTGAGCGGTTGAAACGATCCGCCTCGAAAGCGGGTGAAAAACTCCAACGCCAACGGAAATAAACAACTTATCTCGCCGAGTATAGCCCAAAATGGCGTATGTGCGGCGAATTCTTGCCTCCTCGCTCTCCATCATTCTCATTCCAGAGTTACTCACAAAATCTATTGATGTCAATCCTTGACATGTTCAATTCATACTCCCCCAACGTCCTGCCATCACAACCCCAACCACCGAGCGATTCGGAGAATGGCGTCGCAAGCGCAACTAATTAACTCCGAACTTTCGAAAGGACGGTGGCCGGTGTCCTGTTCCGCTTTGCCATTTTTCTTGGCTGACATTTCCCTTCCCTCCTCTCCAGGTCCTTTGCGCAACGAGTTGGCGTCCTGCATGTCAATCTGAGTCATGCTTGCATACAATAGCCATATCAGACCGCTGACAAAGGGCCGTCCTGGGCAAGCATCAACTGACTTGTGTGGGTGCAGCGCAAACTCGGCCTATCGCCGCGTAGTCCGCGTAGTGGAAGGACTGGTCAGTCGGAGGACTTTGTGTTTGGACTGGACGATGTGATCGTACATACGCTTGCGGGCCGCCTGGGGATCGTGCTCGCGGATGGCCTTGATGATGTCGCGGTGCTCCTGGATCGGAACTTCGCCATAGTAATGAATGTCGACAACCGCGTACATAATTCGCTCCATCAGAGAGCGCGCTTCGGCTACAGCCCTTACCAACATCTGATTGCGCGACAGGCGGGCGATTCCTACGTGAAAACGAGTGTCCCCTTCAATGAACTCCATATACTTTTCCAGGCTATCGGTACGGTAGGAAGTCTCGGCCCAGTCAGCCAGTTCCTCCAACAATGCCGAGTCAATGGCCTTTCTCGCGGCCAGCTCTGCCGCCGCGCATTCCACCGCAGTCCGGAATTCATAAACATCATTGAGTTCCTGCAGGGTTATTTGGCTGACGAAATAACCGCGGTTGGGAACAATTCGCAGCAGTCGTGCTTCCTGCAGGCGTAGTGCAGCCTCGCGCACGGGCGTCCGGCTCGACCGGTATCTTCGTGCCAGATCTTTCTCGGTCAGGGCCTGACCGGGAGCATGGACGCCGCGTATGATGTCGCGCTTCAGGTCCTTATAAACCTTCTCGCTGAGCTTGTCTCGAGTGCCGGACGCGTAAGAAGCTCGGGCTCGCTTTCGAATTACAGCTGTGGCCACCTGTGTCTGCGTCCTCTCCAATAAATGGTTGACTTGCGATATGGACTTACTGCAGCAGTCCTGCCTCTGGGCAAAATCGTAAGCGCGCCGGTCATGCAAGTTACCTCGGCCACATTGGCCTGTCAACGACATTCCCCTGCGCCACCCTCCGTGTACAGCCAGAGCCGCGGCCAATCCATGTAGCATACTATTGATATACCAAAACACAATATCCTTGACACCGCGGGATGACTGGAGGTACGTTTCGCGACTCAGACAACTACGTTTCCCCGCACCAGGGAGCACCCATGGCTCTCAGCCATCGCCGCACTGACGGGTTCTGGCTCATCGCTCTGATCGCGATTTGCTTTCGCTTTGGGCCGGCGCTTGCCCAGCCGCAGGCAGAGGCGGCGCAAACCATCATCATTCGGGCGGGGAAACTTTTTGATCCGGCCGCCGGCCGCGTGCTCAACCACCCTGTAGTGGTGATCCGCGGTAACAAGATCGAATCGGTTTCATATGGGACAACGGTTCCCGGCTCTGGGGCCAAGCTGATTGATCTGGGAGAAGCAACTCTCCTGCCAGGTTTCATCGATGTGCATACGCATCTGACGATGAATGCTGGTGGCGGCGGCTACGAGAGCTTGGGCATCTCTACGCCTCGCGCAGCTCTGATCGGGGCAAAGAATGCGCGGCTTACCTTGCTGGCGGGATTTACCACCGTCCGTAACGTCGGCGCTCAGGGTTATGCCGACGTGGCGCTCCGCGATGCCATCAACGACGGCGACGTGATTGGACCGCGCCTGCAGGTTTCCGGACCTGCCCTCGGCATCACGGGCGGACATTGCGATGACAATCTGCTCCCCTTTGAATTCCACCATTCCGCGGAAGGGGTAGCCGATGGCCCGGAGGCGATCATGCACCGTGTCCGTGAGGTGATCAAATACGGCGGCGATGTCGTTAAGTTTTGTGCTTCCGGAGGCGTGTTCTCAAAAGGCGATAACCCTCTTCTCGAGCAGTACAGTCCGGAGGAGATGAGAGTGTTGATCGCCGAGGCGCATCGGCTCGGCCGAAAGGTCGCGACTCATGCTCATTCCACTATCTCAATCAAAGACGCGGTGCGGGCGGGGGTGGATTCGATTGAGCACGGCATTTTTCTCGATCAGGAAGGCATCGAGCTCATGAAGGAACACCACACGTTCCTGGTGCCCACGTCTTATCCGTTGTTCTGGTTTGAAGAACATGAATCGCAAATGAATCTCCCGCCATGGGTGATTGAGAAGGCGGCAATCATTATTCCAGCAGCCAAGAAAAACATGGCCGACGCCTTTCGCAACCGAGTGCGTGTTGCCCTGGGAACCGATGCCGGAGTCTATCCCCATGGCCTGAATGGAGGCGAGTTCTGGTCTATGGTGACGCTAGGGTTAACCCCGGTGCAGGCCGTGCAAGCCGGCACCACCAATGCCGCTGAGCTGATGGGATGGTCCGATCGAATCGGTGCCATTCGCCCCGGTTTACTTGCCGACATCGTTGCCGTAAAAGGCGATCCCCTGGCTGATATCCGCTTGCTCCAGCATGTCCAGTTCGTAATGAAGGATGGCGTTGTTTATAAAAACGAATTCCCGGCTGAACCCTCAGGCGCCCGCGTACCGGCTGGGGATTGAAGTGGTTCAATCAACAGGTGTATCGACGGGGGATCTATGTGGCGCTCGAAACTGAACCGCACCGTGTTGTGGGTTGTTATGGCTGTTTCCCTTCCTGTCAACTCCGTGGCGCAAACGACCCAGGGCGGAATCGTGGGCGCTATACGCGATGAAAAAGGCGCCAACATTGCGGGGGCCAAGGTCACGGTCAGCAATGCCGCCACTGGCCTGCAGCGGGAAACAACTACGGCCGGCAACGGTCTTTTCCGCCTGCTGGCCCTGCCCACAGGAACCTACCAGCTCAAGGCGGAAGCGCCAGGATTCGCGACCGCTACCACAACCGGCGTCGAGGTGGGCGTGGATCAGATCCGCAGGGTTGAGATCGTGCTCCACGTTGGTGTCAGGAACGAAATCGTCGAAGTGCAGGCCGATGCCGCCTTAACCCAGACCGAGACCTCCAAGCGAGGCGAGATTATTGACAATCGCAAAGTGGAGGAACTGCCGCTCAACGGCCGCGACTTTGCACAACTGGCGCGTTTGAATCCAGGCGTGGCCACCTCCGGCGGCGGCGGCGGCCAACAAGGTGGCGAAGGCGGCGTCTCGGGGTTCTCCTCCAATGGACTGCGCTCCACTTCCAACAATTTCATGGTGGACGGCATTGACAATAATGACTACTTCGGCGGAGCCGCCGCTCAGATACCTTCCATTGACTCCATCCAGGAGTTTGAAGTCCAGACCAACACCTTTTCAGCCGAATACGGGAGAAACTCCGGTTCGGTAGTCAACCTGGTGACTAAGTCCGGCTCGAACCAGCTGCACGGGTCGGTTTATGAATTTTTCCGCCACGATGCGCTGGATGCCCGCAACTTCTTTAACGCTTCTGCTTTTCCGAAGTCGGCGCTGCGTCTCAATCAGTTCGGAGGCACCCTCGGCGGGCCCATAATCAAGAACAACACCTTCTTTTTCCTGAACTACGAGGGCTTCCGCCGCGAAGCGGGAAACAATCGTGTCACCAACGTGCCTACGCTCGCCGAACGCGCAGGCAATTTCACCGACAACAATGGGAATCCCATCAAGATCACGGTAGACCCGGTCAGCGCGCGGCTGTTCAATTTATTTCCCCAGCCAAACCTGAGCGACCCTTCGGGCAACTTCATCTCCTCTCCCAATCAAACCGACGGGACGGATCAATTTCTGGTTAAAGTGGATCACCATCTCCGCAGTACTGACACGCTCTCCGCCCGCTACAGCCGGACCCGGATTGACACCTTCTTCCCTTTCACCCCAGGACAGGCTGGAACCAACGTTCCCGGTTATGGCGTGAATCAAAACGGCGCTAACCATCTGGTCGCGCTCTCCTACACTCGCGTAATTAGTCCCCGCACCCTTAATGAAGCCCGGTTTGGTTTTAACCGGTCGGATATTTCGCTCGTCACCCAGCCGGGGCCCAAGGGCGCCGATTACGGGTTCAATACCGGGTGGGCAGCGAACGCCCCATTGAGTCTCGGCAACATTCCACAACTCGCATTCGCGGGAGGATTCGTTGGCGGAAGTTCGTCGGTCAGCAATCTTGGAGGGGGTATTGATCAGCCCAACCGTACCGCCACCAATACTTTCCAGTGGATTGATAATCTTTCCCACACAACTGCCCGGCACTCTTTCAAGGTCGGCGGAGATATTCGCTATGTCCAGCTGAACCGCCTCTATGACCTTGCATTCAACGGCCAGATCACCTTCAGCGGACTCGACAACCTGGCCGGCACCGATGCCAGCGGAAATCCTGTCAACGTCCCCAACGCCTTGATTGACTTCGCACTGGGTATTCCCGACGGTGCCCTGCAATTCGTTGGCGATTCTCATCGTAACTTTCGTACCAGCAGCTATGGATTGTTCGCACAGGATAGCTTCAAAGTGCGCCACAACGTCACGTTAAACTATGGTCTGCGCTATGAACTAAATACGGTGTTGCACGAAGCGCATGGCCGGCTCAGTTCCTGGCGCCCCCAGAATTTCACTACCTTCCTGAATCCAACCGACCCCACTATCCAAAACAACCTGGCGGCGCTCGAAGCCTCGGGCATCGTCACGCAGGATCAGGTGGGCGGCATTTATAACGGCGATCACAACAATTTCGCCCCCCGCATTGGCCTCGCCTGGGACCTTTTCAACGACGGCAAGACGGTACTCCGTTCCGCCTACGGTGTCTTTTACGAAACCATCATCGGCAACATTCCCGGCAACGTCATGTTGAACCCGCCGTTCTTGCCTGACTTCTTTACGCCCTTTCCTTTTGCCGGATGGCCGAACGCATTTGCTCCCTCCGGATTTCCCGTCCTTACCATCACGCAACAAAACCTGCGCACTCCCTACGCCCAGCAGTTCAACTTCGGGGTCCAACATGAACTGCCGGGACGCATGCTGTTAGATGTCGCCTACGTCGGCACCACAGGCACAAAGCTGCCACGCTTCCGGCAGATTGATCAGGCCTACAGCACCAAGCAGCAAATCGACCAATTGACACCCGATGTGATCACTCGCATGGAGCTCATCGGCATTCCACCCCGCGTTGCCCAATTCTTGTACGGCAACCAGCTCTGGAGCGCGATGCCCAGTGTGGTGCGAACGCCCTATTTCGGATACGCCCAGTTGTTCCAGGCGGAGGACTCCGTGAGTTCCAATTACAACAGTCTGCAGGCCAAACTTGACAAGCGCTTCAGCCACGGGCTGTCGTTCCTGACCTCCTACACCTGGTCGCACTCCATTGATGGAGCGTCAGTCTTCTTCGGCTCGGGCGCAAACGCAACCACCATCTTCCCGCAGGACAACTACAACCTGAGGGCTGAGCGCGGCAGTTCGGATTTTGACATTCGCCATCGCCTGAGCTGGAGTTTCAACTATGCCGTGCCATCCTTTCGTCGCCTGCCCGAGTTTGTGGGCTCGGGATGGGAGCTCGGCGGCATTCTAACCCTGCAAACCGGGGAGCCTTTTTCAGCTCTCACCGGCAAGGGATTGAGCGGAACTGGACTGGGGAATGACCGGCCTAACCTGGTCGGCGACCCCAATGCCGGACCTCACACCGTGCAGCAATGGTTCAACACCAGCGCTTTCGTCGACAACCAGCCGTTGACCTTTGGCACCGCCGGACGAAACATCGTTAGTGGCCCTGGATATCGCGATTTTGATTTTTCTCTCCTGAAGAACACCAAAATCGGGGAGCGCATGAACGCGCAGTTCCGGGCCGAGCTTTTCAACATCTTCAATCATCCCAGCTTTGCCTTGCCGGCCAATATTTTGGCCGCGCCCAATTTCGGAGCGTTGTTCACCACGCCGGATGCCGCTCAAAACAATGTGGGGCTGGGTTCGGGCGGCCCTCGGCTCATCCAGTTCGCGCTGAAACTTAGCTTCTGATGAGAACGCATTTACGAACATGCAGTCTGCGCGTTGTGATCCCGGCGGTCTTCGCCTGTTGCGGGCTGGCGCCTGCCCAGCCAGCTGTCCAACAGCTTGGCGCCGGGCTTTACGCGTACATCTCTGAAAACGATGCCAGTGCGAACTCCACCTTCCTGATCGGGCGGAGGGGAATCCTGGTGGTTGATAGCGGCCTCAACGCCACCGAAGGAACGAAGTTGCTCGGCGCGATCCGGCAAGTCTCAAGTCTGCCT
>Ga0209055_1000325_pt1 | contig 34045 bp, 37 predicted proteins | sample GraSoiAngelo_110_FD_185875 | JGI IMG/M metagenome (GOLD analysis project Ga0209055, IMG submission 185875) | Grasslands soil microbial communities from the Angelo Coastal Reserve, California, USA - 14_0903_12_30cm (SPAdes) (version 2) | ecosystem: Environmental > Terrestrial > Soil > Grasslands ... | reverse complement strand
AGTAATCGAGGTCAATTAACGCTCGCATTTCGACTGGCTGCGCTGGCGCAGGGTTCAGGATGCATCGAATCTTGCGCTTCCGCGCGAACTGGATCGTGTAGTACACGGTTTCAATAGGGATTTCAAACTGCAGGACGATGCAGTCGGTCGTCTTCAGCATGTCAGCCGCGGCGTCCACATCGGCAGGCTTCACGGCGTCGTTTGCACCTTTTACGACGAGAATTCGGTTTTGGCCATGCGGGTCGACGAAGATCGGTGCGACGCCACTGGACAATCCGGGGAGTTGTTTGACCTGGGATGTGTCGATGCCCAGCCTCTTGAAATTTTCAATCGTGGCGGGACCGAACAGGTCGCTGCCCACCCGAGCCACCATAAAGACGTCCGCTCCGCACAGACGGGCAGCCACTGCCTGGTTCGCACCCTTGCCGCCGAATCCCAGGTCAAATTTCTGGCCAAATATCGTCTCTCCCGGCTTGGGAAACTGGTCCGTAAAAGTAGTGAGATCGATGTTGGCACTGCCCACTACCGCGATTCGGGGACGCTTAACCATAATCAGCTCATTGTGCCACGATTGCGTATCGTCTCACCGCCGTCGAAGATACGGCTTGTATTCTATGCCAAGCCATCCCATGCCAAGCTGCTTCGGCAGGCCTGCAAGCCTGTACCACTCGACCCTTCGGGCGCTATTGAGGTGCGCGATTGCTTCGCATGACCTCGGACTCGGTGAAACAGCGCCGCATTGCTTCGTTGGGCAGACTATCACAGATGCAGTCGGTCACAGCACGCGCTCGCGTTGCCAATTCGTCGGTGCCGTCGAGCCCGATCAGCGCATCCAGCGCGAGCAGCAGGAGCACCGGATCGCCCGTCCTGTCCGCGACGCGAACCGCCGTCTTCGTGTCGCCGATAGCGTTGCGAGTTCGCGCGACCGCATGCAGACCGCGTGCCCTGGTGATCAATCCGAGCGCCTCGTACTTGGGCCGCCCTCTCGCGCGGCTCTGCTCGACGCCGTCAGTTGCTCTGGCGATCGCCTCGGCGAAGCTGTTTCGGGCCAGCGCCAGCTCAGCCCTGGCTTGGGTCAGACGGAGTTGCCACAGCCACTGGTGCCAGCCGGCAGTACTCGCGGCCGCTGCGGCAGTCTCCTCCAACAGTCGCTCGGCTCGCCCGGGCTCGTGGAGGCGGGCGAACGTCAACAGCGAGTCAATTCCGGCGCTGACGATGGAGGGGACAAAACCCACGCTGCGGGCCAGTTCGCACGCTTCCGACCGAAGCGCCTCTGCGCCTTCGAAGTCCAACAAGGTCAGGTGGAGTCCGGCCGCCATCGCCGTGGCACGAGCGAGCATCGGAATAGCGCCATACTTTCGGCCGAAGCTGCGGGCTTCGTGGAACGCCTCGGTGGCCTCAGCGTAACGCCCGACGGCAGCTAGACTCAAGCCGAGGTGCGTGAGGGAGTACATGATAAACGTGGTGTCGCGGGTGACCGTGCGGAATCCGCCGCCACGGCGGCCAGTGTCAGTGCCTCCTCCGATCGTCCGGCAAGGTACAGCGTGAGCGGCCCCATGATGTGAGCTGCCGTCACCGCGCCAGGTGCGCGCGACATGGATCGCGGGTCCATGTCGATGGCCGCGCCGAGATCACCATTTGCCTGCCGGCAGCGTGCAAGCCAGGCCATCGCGTTCGCCGCGAGATCAGAGCGCTGCAATCGTTCGGCAAGTTGCAACGCCTCGGCCGCGTACTGTTCCACGGGACGGACATCGAGCAGGAGGAAGCATGCTCGCGCCAGCGCCAGCACGAGCTCACACCGGGGCTCAATCTGCTCCGGATGCAGGTGATCGAGTGCTGCATCTAGTTCATGGACTTCCAGCCTCCAATGTCCGACGCGTCGAAGGAGCGGGCACGCCGCTGGTGCAGGTTGACACGCAAGTTCCCGGTATCACGTCCTGCAGGCCTGAATTCGAGCGAGTGAAGCGCTATGTCAAACAGACGCGCAGCCTCTTCATGCGCCAACCCATCAGCGGCCCGATCGCCCGCCCGTGTCGCATAATCGATGGCCTTGTCGACCGCGCCAGCCGACGCGGCCTGCGAGAAGTGGTAAGCCAGTTCGGGAAGCGGCGGGTTCGGCATGTTCTGCGCGAGACTCTCGATGGCGTCGCCGACGCGCCGATGCAATCTCACCCGACGTGCGGAGCTCAGCTCGTTGTAGAGCGTCTCCCGTATCAGCGGGTGCAGGAACTCAAAGCGACCGCTCACGGCTTGCGACTCGCTGACCAGCTGGGCGTGGGCCGCCTCCTCGAGCGCGTCCAGCAGCGTGCTTTCGGGCAGATCGGCAACCGCTTCGAGGACCGTAGCATCGAATTCGCGACCGATAACCGCGGCGACGCTGAGCACTCGGTTGCATGCTTCGCTCAGCCTAGACAGCCGTCGGCCGATCACCTCCTTGATTCCCTCCGACAACCCCAGATCCGCAACGTCGATGGTCCTTCCCATCATCCCGTCAAGCTTGGCGATCGCCCCAGTCTCTTTCAGATGTTGGAGCATTTCGGTCGCGAAGAATGGGTTGCCGTCCGTGTTATCCATGATCAGCTGAGGCAGCTGTGACGGAGCCCTCGGTCCGGCGATGGAAGCGACCAGTGCCTTGACGTGGATAAGATTCAGTCCGCGGAGCCCGGCTCGCGTCACCCTTGGCTCGCGCCGCAGCGTGCTCAGCAGCTCTGCTAGCGGGTGCGCGCGACCGAGGTCGCTCTCCCGGTACGTCGCGACTATGGTGAAGGAGGCCGTGCGGGCGGACCGCATGATATGCCGCAGTAGCAGCAGTGTTGGCTTATCCGCCCAGTGCAGGTCGTCGAAGATGAGGAGCATCGGTCGCGCCCGCGACGCAACCGCAAGCATGGCCGCCACAGCTTCGAACAAACGGTATCACTGTCCCTCAGGGTCCATCGGCGGCAGGCTCGGAAGATCGGGAATGCGATTGCGCAGCTCCGGGACGAACGGTGCGAGCTCGCCTCCGCCGCCGATCTCAGCCAGTTGACCCCGGAGTTCGGCCTGAGGGCAGTTGCGGAAATACTAGCTTAGACACTCGACGAAAGGCTGGTACGGCACCAGATTCTCCTCATCGCTATACCCCAACAGGACGGTGCTCCCTTCGGCACCGCAAGGGCGGGCAAATTCCAGCGCCAGTTGCGTCTTTCCAATGCCTGGCTCACCCGCGACGAGCAGGAATTGATGGTGTCCACCTTTGGCACGCTGCCACACAGCCTGCATCTGCTCGAGCTCGGCTTCGCGCCCGAGGAACTCAACCGCAGCGGTCGCGAGCAGCGACGGCGGCAGCGGAAACCCCAATCGTGTGCCATCGAGTTCATCATCAGCAGGATGAGACCAGGGCCTACTAGAGTCGATTGCTCCGGCTCACTCGCCGTAGGGAACCCAAATATTTTTCACCTGGGTGGCGTGTTCCAGGAACCAGCGGCCTTCCCCTTGCCTCACATCAAACCAATCGATAGCGCGGCCTTCATTGGTAAAGACCTGTTTCAGATTTCCGACCGAAAACGACTTGGCTGCCGCCGCGCTGGCCGCTTCAGCGAAGCACCAGATTGCGTCAACGTCATCATGCTCCGCCAGAGTCTTGAGAAGCTGGGACCTGTACCCGGTCACGATATTTACTGCTCCCCCGGGCAAGTCACTGGTATCGAAAACCTGATACAGATCCCCGATGATCAGGGGATATGTTTCCGAGGGGACCACGACGGCCGTATTGCCTGCGCTCAGGACCGGCAAGACCAATGAAAGCAGCCCCAGAAACGGAGCTTCGTTGGGACAAATAATTCCGATGGTCCCGATGGGTTCATTCATTGCGATAGCAATCGCTCGCAACGGCGGATTGTGCACCATCCCTTCGAACTTATCGGCCCAGGCGGCATAGGAAAATATCCGCTCGATCCCGACGCTTACTTCGTGGGTTGCCTGCGCCGCTCCCACCGCTGCCGCAAGACGCTGGGAGATTTCCTCCTTACGCAAGGAAAGATTCTCGGCCATGTAGTAAAGCACTTGGGCGCGGTTGTGTGCCGTAGTCTTCCCCCAGCTCGAAGCCTTGCGTGCAGCTTCGACCGCATTACGGATATCTTTTCGGTTACCCAGCGGAGCTTCGCCCAGCAACTCGCCTTTGAGGCCACGTACTTCCATGCTGTAGCCGGAATCCGGTCTCGCTTGCTTGCCACCGATGTAAAGCTTCACGGTCCGGTCGATTGTCGTGTCACTCTCCTGTTTTTCATCACCGAAATCGCCGTGCAACGGCTCGGTATGCCTGAGAAGCACGGCCGTCTTGAACCACGAGGGCTCCAGGTATTCCAGCAGACCTTCCCGTCCACCCTCGCGTCCATAGCCGCTCTCGTGGTAGCCGCCGAAGCCGCACGATGCGTCGAAGAGGTTAGTGCAATTGACCCACACCACGCCCGCCTTCAACTGGGCCGCCACATGAAGCGATACGTTGATGCTCTCGCTCCACACGCAGGCGGCGAGTCCATAGACCGTGTTGTTGGCAAGTTCCACTGCTTCGGCCGGCGTGCGAAAGCTCATGGCTGCCAGCACCGGGCCGAAAATTTCCTGCTGGGCGACGATCGAAGTGGGATGCACATTGCTCAGCAGGGTGGGTGGGAAATAGAGGCCGCGCGACGGCATTTCGAGCTCCGGCTGCCAGCAGGTTGCGCCTTCCGCGATACCCTGATCCACCAAACGCCGGATCCGCTCCAGTTGTACGGGAGCCACGATCGCTCCAATGTCGATCGCCTTATCCAGGGGCGAACCGATTCGCAGCGTACTCATGCGGTCGTGAATCTTTTCGATGAGCGGCTCGGCAGCGCTTTCTTGCATGAAAAGTCGGGAGCCCGCACAGCATACCTGACCCTGGTTGAACCAGATGCCGTCCACCAGTCCTTCAACGGCGCTATCGAGGTCCGCATCTTCGAAAACGATGAAAGGCGATTTGCCGCCCAGCTCCAGCGACAGCCGCTTATGAGTGTCGGCGGTTGCACGGCGGATCGCTCGTCCCACTTCGGTCGAGCCGGTAAAGGCAATCTTGTCCACGTCAGCATGCTTCACCAGCGCCTCGCCAGTTGAGCCATCTCCGGTCACAATGTTGACCACGCCCGGCGGCAAACCGATCTGCTGGCAAATTTCGGCGAAGGCAAGCGCGGTGAGCGGCGTGAACTCGGCGGGCTTCAGAACGACGGTGTTCCCCGTCGCCAGGGCAGGCGCGATCTTCCACGCCAGCATGAGCAGCGGGAAGTTCCACGGGATAATCTGTCCGACCACACCGCACGCTGTGTAGCCCGGAAATTCCTGCTCGAGCAGCTGCGCCCATCCCGCGTGGTGATAGAAATGGCGGGCGGCCAACGGGAGATCGATATCGCGGCTCTCCCGTATGGGCTTGCCGTTGTCCATCGTTTCGAGAACCGACAGGCGCCGTGAGTGCCTCTGCACGGCTCGGGCCATGGCGTAAAGGTACTTGGCTCGTTCGTGCGGTTTCATCGATTGCCAACGGGGAAGGGCTTTTCTTGCGGCTTGGACTGCGGCATCGATATCGGCGGACGATCCCTGAGACACCCGGCCGATCCTCTCGCCTGTAGCCGGGTCGGTGGTGTCGAAGAACACGCCTTCTGCCGGTGGTTGCCAATTTCCATCAATAAAGTGCCCGAACCGCCGGCCGTGGTGGTCCAGCCAGGTCAGGGCCTCTTTGGGATCTTCGGGAGCGGGCCCATACTCCACGGAAACAAATTTTTCAGCGATGCTCATTCCTTCCGTGACTTCCCCGCCGCGCTAGGCGATTGGATGCCGGTAATCGGCGGAGTACCGGCCCGTTGCGTGATGCTCCAACTGCCGCTCGATATCGTTTAACAGGGCACTTGCCCCAAAGCGGAAAAGCTCCGCCTTCATCCAAGAATTTCCCAGCTCTTCTTTCATAAGCGAGAGCCATTCGATGGACTGTTTCGCGGTGCGAATTCCGCCTGCGGGCTTCAAGCCAACCGCCATCCCGGTCTCATGAGCATACTCACGTATGGCTCGCGCCATTACCAATCCGACCGGCAGAGTTGCGTTCGTTGTCTCCTTGCCGGTCGACGTCTTAATGAAGTCAGCGCCGGCCATCACGGCGACGAAGCTGGCACGACTCACGTTTCTCAGCGTCAGCAGATCTCCGGCGCCGAGAATGACCTTCATGTGCACGCCGTTGCAGGCTCGTTTGAACTCGGCAATTTCGTCGTATAACTGCTGCCAGCGTCCCTCAAGAACGTGTGCTCGGGTTATGACCGTGTCAATTTCGTCGGCCCCGGCTTCCACGGAACGGCGGATCTCGGCAATGCGTTCTTCCAGTGGAGAAAGTCCCGCGGGGAATCCGGTCGATACGGCAGCGACCTTCACGCCGCTGCCCTTGAGTTCTCGGGACGCAGTTTCAACGAACTTGTGATAGACGCAGACCGCCGCCACCTTGATTCCAAGCTCTTCGATACCCAAAGATTTCACGAGTTGGTGCTGGAGGGGCTGACGCGCCTTGGCACAAAGCCGGCGCACGCGATCTTCGGTGTCGTCACCGGAAAGAGTCGTCAGGTCCATGCAGGAGATTGCGCGCAACAGCCATGCAGCCTGCCATTCCTTCTTCACGGTCCGTCGAGCAACGTGCGTCTGGGCCCTCCGCTCCACCGCGCTGGTATTGACGCGAACCTGCTTGACCCAATCCAGGTTTAGGGGAATGCCGCGATTGGACAGCACTGGGCGACCCCAAAGCGTGGCTAAGGGTGGTTGTGAGTCGGAGTAACGTAGGCTGTCTTCCGGTGACATTGCCCTGCATTGTACGTCAGATCTTCGGAATCGGTTTAGGCCTGCATCTGCGTTTTGGCCTTGGCCCCGTTTGCGTCGACAACAGCTGCGTGGGCCGCATCCGCCGCGGGCCGATTTGTGAGGCCGTTCCGGAGAATCGCTGAACCCAGCCGTCCCCTTCGACCTAAGCATCCTCTGGTATATTTGCGTTCTTCGGAGGTATCCCCATGTCCCGGAAGGTGCGCTGTGGGCTTATCCAGGCCAGCAATGTGTTGGAAACAGACCGCCCCTTGTCGGCAATCAAGAAAGCAATGACCGACAAGCATCTCAGGCTTATTGAGCAGGCCGCACGCAGGGGCGTGAAAATTATTTGTCTGCAGGAGTTGTTCTACGGACCGTATTTTTGCGCCGAACAGAACGTACGCTGGTACGAACTCACCGAGCGGGTTCCGGAGGGACCCACGATCAGACTGATGCGGAAGATCGCGGGCAAGCATCGCATGGTGTTGGTCGTGCCAGTTTACGAGGAACAGATGCCCGGGGTTTACTTCAATACCGCAGCGGTGATCGATGCGGATGGGAGCTATCTGGGAAAATATCGCAAACATCACATTCCGCACTGCCACCCGGGATTTTGGGAGAAGTTTTACTTTACGCCCGGCGACCTGGGTTACCCGGTATTTGAAACCAAATACGCCCGCATTGGAGTGTATATCTGCTATGACCGTCACTTTCCGGAGGGGGCGCGCATCCTGGGGCTGAACGGGGCAGAAATCGTATTCAACCCCTCGGCCACGGTTGCAGGACTTTCAGAATATCTTTGGGAGCTGGAGCAACCGGCTCACGCGGTTGCGAACGGATATTTCGTGGGAGCCATCAATCGCGTGGGCACCGAGAAGCCTTGGAGCATTGGCGAGTTTTATGGCAAGAGCTACTTTTGCACCCCGCGCGGCAAAATCATAGCTCAGGCGAGTCGTAACAAGGATGAGGTCGTAGTGGCCGATCTGGACCTAGACATGATCGTGGAAGTGAGAAAAATTTGGCAATTCTTCCGGGATCGCCGGCCGGAAACCTATCAGGCCCTGACGGCACAAACCGGACAGGCCGTGGCGGCTGATTGATCGTATTCCAACCTGGCGGGCCAAGAGCTTGCTATGAGCACCATTCAGCCGTCTACCTATCCGCAAATCGAATCGAGTCCTCTCTATAACCCAGACCTGGCGCCGGCTGGCAGCGAGCGGCAAACATGGGGTACGTACAACTTCGCGGCGCTGTGGGTCTCGATGTCGGTCAATATTCTCACCTATATGTTGGCGGCCGGCCTGATCCAAGGGGGAATGAACTGGAAGCAGGCGGTTGCAACCGTGTTTCTGGGGAATTCCATCGTGCTAATTCCGATGCTGCTGAACTCCCATCCGGGCGCGCGTTACGGCATCCCGTTCCCGGTACTGGCGCGCGCGTCGTTCGGGGTATTAGGCGCAAACGTGGCGGCGGTTTTGCGAGCCCTGGTGGCGTGCGGTTGGTTTGGAATTCAGACTTGGATTGGCGGCGAGGCGATCAATACGTTGATCGCCGCGCTGGCCCCGGCATGGGGACGCTTTCCATATGGTCCGGCGATCTGCTTTGTTCTGTTCTGGCTGATCAATCTCTTCGTTGTTCTTAAGGGCATCGAATCTATTCGCAGGCTGCAGGGGATTAGCGCGCCCGTGCTGCTGGCTGTCGGGGTGCTGCTGCTGGCTTGGGCTTACGTTGCGGCCGGCGGTTTCGGACCGATGTTGAAAGCCCCATCGAAGTTCAGCAATCTCTCGGAATTCCTCAAGTTTATGGTGCCGGCGCTCAATGGTACCGTGGGTTTCTGGGCCACCGTCTCCCTCAATATTCCGGACTTTACCCGCTTTGCTCGCAGTCAACGACAGCAGGTAATTGGACAGGCCCTAGCCTTGCCCACCACCATGACGCTTTATTCTCTGATGGGTATTCTGGTCACCTCGGCAACGGTGGTCATCTACGGCACAGCGATCTGGGATCCTGTCCAGCTGCTGAGCCGCTTTCACTCCCCCATCGCGGTTGTCATCTCCCTGTTGGGCATCCTGCTGGCCACGTTGAATGTCAATATTGGTGCCAACGTGGTTTCTCCGGCCAATGATTTTTCTAACTTGTGGCCACGAAAAATCAGCTTTCGAACCGGCGGCGTGATCACCTGCCTGCTGGGAGTTGGCCTGATGCCATGGAAACTGCTGGCAAACTACAAGACCTTCATTCTCGGCTGGCTCGGCGGCTATGCTGCCTTTTTGGGCCCCCTGGCCGGAATCATGATCTGCGACTATTTCGTGGTGCGCAAGCGGAAGTTGCTGACACCCGATCTTTATCTTCGCGGCGGAGCCTATGAATATGCTGACGGCGTCAACTGGATTGCGATTGCAGCCCTTGTACTGGCTGCCGGAACCGCCCTGGTGGGCTTAGTCGTGCCGTCACTGAGGATGTTGTATGACTATTCCTGGTTTGTAGGCTTTGCCGTTTCCTTTATCGCCTATTATGGATTCACGAAGTTGTGGAGGAAATACGAGTTTGTCGCTGCGATGGGATGAACTACCACGAGGGGCTCAGGCCTTGGCGACCTTTTGGAATGTGGGCAGAACTTTGCTGCGATACGTCTCGATCGTGTCCTCCTCCTCGCCACACATCAAGTACACGTTGAACTGTGTGACTCCAACCTGGGCTAACACTCGTAGCTTTTCGATCTGCGCCTCGATTGGTCCCACCAAACAGAATCGATCTGTGACTTCGTCAGAGACGAATTTTGCGTTATCGCTCTCGACCTCACAATGGTGCCGGTAGTCGTACTGTCCCCGATTACGTATATAAGAGGTCAGGGTAGACGGAAGTTCCTCGGGTTTGTACCGCGAGACAAGGTCTACGACATGGTTGGAGACCAGTGCCGGGAACCAGCGCACGCGCTCCCGGGCGACATTGAGATCAGTCGAAACCCAAACCGGGGCAGCGGACATGATCTCGATTCGGCGCGGATCTCGGCCCGCGGCCTTAGCGCCCGCCTTCACAAAGCCCAGGCACCAGGAGATGAGATCGGGATCGGCGAATTGCAGGATTACGCCGTCGGCGATGCGTCCAGCGAGTTCCAGCACCTTCGGGCCGTACCCTGCAATCCAGACGGGCGGGGAGCCAGTCGCCCAAGTGAGCTGGACCAGTCGTTCTTGATACCCGACCGCTTGCCCTGCCGTGAGCTTGCGGAAGGTGTCTACCGATTGCTCCAGACGGTCCGAGGTGACTGGCTTCTTCCCGAGCACGCGGCGCGAGCTGTCCCCACGCCCAATGCCCAGTTGCATTCGGCCACCCGAGATCAGGTTAAGGGTTGCGAACAGACTCGACGTTACCGTGATGTCGCGAACCGCGGGATTGGTCACGCAGGTGCCCAGCCGCATGTTCTTTGTATTGGCTGCCATTAAAGTCAGCAGCGGATAAGGCTCCAGCCAGAGTATATGGGAATCGAAGATCCACCCGTATTCAAAACCGGCCGACTCTGCCTGCCGGGTGAGCGCGACGATGCGTTCTACGGACATGTCAGGTTTTATGGTAATGCCGAATTTCATAGGCTGCGCTCCAGCCGTAAATCCGTGCGGTTAGGGCGGGGAGTTTAGCATAAAATTCGTTCTCTGCGGAGGTCGGAGACAGCCAGAATGGGTTTCGACACCATCATCACCAACGGTCGGCTGGTCACGGCTTCGGACACTTTCACCAGCGATGTTGCAATTATCGGTGGAAAGATCGCGGCCGTAGGACAGAGTTTGCCTAAGGACCAGGCAAGCAAGATCATCGATGCAAACGGGAAGTACGTCTTACCCGGCGGAATCGATGTGCACACCCATCTCGACATGCCATTCGGTGGAACCACGAGTGCCGATGATTTTGAGAGCGGCACGCGGGCGGCTGCTTTCGGGGGTACCACCACGCTGATCGATTTCGCGATCCAGTACAAAGGCCAGACCTTAAAAAAGGCCTTCGACACCTGGATGCAAAAGGCAGAGGGCAAGGCAGTTTGCGATTACTCGTTTCACTGCATCATTACGGACCTGGCTGATGCACAAATTGACGAGATGAACGATTTGGTGCGCGAAGGCGTCACCAGCTTCAAGCTCTTCATGGCTTATCCCGGCGTCTTCATGCTGGATGACGCAAGTATCTTCAAGGCACTGCGCGCGACAGGACAGAATGGCGGACTCGTTTGCATGCACGCGGAAAACGGAGGGGTGATCGATGTCATTGTGCGCCAAGCCCTGGCGGAAGGGAAAAAAGCACCGAAGTACCACGCATTAACTCGGCCGACGACGGCAGAGGCGGAAGCGACCGCCCGAGCTATCGCGTTGGCGGAGATGGCCGGTTCGCCTGTCTACATTGTGCACATGAGCTGCAACGATGCTCTCGAAAAAGTTCGGGAGGCGCGCGATCGCGACCTCCCGGTTTACGGAGAGACATGTCCCCAATATCTGTATCTTTCCATAGAAAATTTCGATGTGCCTGGGTTCGAAGGAGCGAAGTATGTTTTCACCCCGCCGCTGCGGGAAAAATGGCACCAGGAAAAACTGTGGAACGGACTTAAACGAGATCACCTGCAGGTAGTGTCCACAGATCATTGTCCATTTTGTTTTAAGGAGCAAAAGGAGCTTGGCCGCGATGACTTTACCAAAATACCCAACGGCGGCCCTGGCATTGAACACCGTATGAGCCTGATCTATTCGGGTGGAGTCGCGCGGGGGCGGTTCAGTGTCAACCGCTTCGTGGAACTGGTTTCCACGACCCCTGCGAAGCTGTTTGGCCTTTATCCTCGGAAGGGAACGATTGCGGTGGGCAGCGATGCCGACCTGGTGATTTTCGATCCCGAACGCAAGCACACGATCAGCGCACAAACTCACCACATGCGGGTGGATTATTCTATGTTCGAAGGGATCGAAGTCACTGGCATGCCGGATGCAGTACTATCGCGGGGTCGGCTGATTGTTGAGCGTGACAAATTCCTGGGGCAGCCGGGCAGAGGCGAATTTCTGCGCAGATCGACCTATTCGCAGCCGTAAACGGTTTCGTCGAGCCCCAGAGTCACGTACTGCCAGGACGCATATTGGAAGGTCAGGGGAAGCTCTGCCTGGGATGGAGTGCTGTAGATTAGAACTTCGTCGCCGATGGAGGATGAATGTTGCTTTTTTGGGTTGCTTCAGACGCACGATTGTGGCGGAGAGTGGCCTCTAAGTCGTGACGGTAGTGAGCAGGTTCCAGCGCCAGTATCAGTTGCCTCGACCCAGGCAAGCAGGGTCGCGAAGTGCGGGGTCCGCCTTCGGTCTCGCTGCCCGCGCCATGATGGAAGTTGTTGCCGAGCGGGGCTCCTGCCCTTCCGCTACAGCCGTTTAAATTATCCCTCGCGACGTACCCCCAGACGCGAGTCTTACCAGTTGCACACTTTGGCCTGTTGCACACTTTGGCCTTGACACCCTTTCAGTCCCGACGCTAGGCTACGTCGCATTCCGGAGACCAAAGCCTCTGAAACGCTTCGAGTCGTGCCGTGCGCGTATCCCGTATATTTCCTCTCTGCTGCTGATTTTCCTGGCAAATGCCCTGACGCCCGGTTTCGCCGCGTCTAGAAAAATCATTTTCGACACCGATCCCGGCTCCGATGACGCCATAGCTCTGATGCTCGCGCTCGAGTCGCCAGAGTTGGACGTGCGTGCAATCACCGTCGTCCCGGGCAACGTGACTGCCGCTCAGGGGTTGGAGAACGCCCTGCGCATGGTCTCTCTGGCAAATCGTTGCGATATACCAGTTGCCGCAGGCGCGCAGCATCCCCTCTTTCAGAAACTGACTACGGCGGAATTCTGGCACGGCAAAAACGGCTTGGCCAATGTTGAGCTTCCGCCCAGCAAGTGCAAAGTCGACGGGCATTTTGGACCGGATCTCGTCATCCAGATGGTACACGCCGCACCCCATGAAATTACCTTAGTTCCCGTCGGCCCGCTCACCAACATTGCACTGGCGGTTCTCAAGGATCCCTCCATTGTCCCTCTGGTGAAGGAAGTCATACTCATGGGAGGGTCGGTTTCCGGAGGGAACGTGAACGCCGCTGCGGAAGCCAACATCTACAACGATCCGGAGGCTGCGCAAATTGTCTTCCGTGCAGGCTGGCCTCTAACCATGGTTGGGCTCGACGTCGGCGATAAGACGCTGCTTTCCCGAAAGCACCTCGAGCAGCTCGGCAGCACACACGGTCCCGTCAACGATTTTGTTTACAGGGTTGCGAACTATCTGGTGGATTTGTCGGCGCAATTCGGATGGCCGGGAAGCCCCATGTACGATCCGTTGGCCGTGGGAGTGGCGATTGACAGCACCCTCGTCAAGGCACCGGATATGCATGTGGACGTCGAGACCGCCGGCACATTCACTCGCGGTGAAACGGTTGCCAACCGTCACGGCACGGTGGAGAGAAATGTCTTACATGGCGACCACTACGTGATTGAGGGCGTCGACAAAGTGCCTCCCAATGCAAGAGTCTGCGTGGAAGTCGACGCGGAGCGATTTTTGCAGCTGTTCGTATCGAGAATTCAAGGCAAGTGAATTCGGCTGTTCCCCGTGATGCGGACCGCATAAGGAGAGACGATGTTTACGCCACAAAGTCTGGGCATTGCGCTGCTAATGATGATCACCAGCGCCATCTGCTGGGGTTCGTGGGCAAATACGTATAAGGGCGTCAGGAACTATCGTTTTGAGCTTTTCTATTGGGACTATGCGGTTGGCGTTTTCCTGATTTCCCTGATTCTCGCCTTCACCATGGGGAGCACGGGGCACGATGCCTCCAGTTTCCTCAGCAATGTCGGCTCGGTCGACGATGCCAACATTGCTTATGCATTGGTGGGTGGGGCCCTATTCAACCTCGCCAATCTCTTGCTGGTCGCGGCGATCGATATGGTCGGACTCTCGGTGGCCTTCCCGATCTCCATTGGCATAGCCCTGGTTGTCGGAGTTGTGCTGAGTTATGCGCTTCAGCCGAAGGGGAATGCGGGATTGCTGACCAGCGGGGTTGCATGTGCACTCATTGCCGTGATTCTGGACGGGAAGGCTTATGGCAGCCTGGCGGCGGCTGGACGGACGGTAACGAAGAAGAGCCTGATCACATGCGTGGTTTCGGGAATCCTGATGGGATTGTGGGCGCCGTTCATGGCTCACGCCATGACTCGTGGCAAAGCTCTCGGGCCGTATAGCGCTGCCGTGTTCTTAAGCTTGGGTGCGTTGCTCTCCTGTTTCATCTGGAACATTTACCTGATGAAGCGCCCGCTCGTGGGCGAGCCGGTCGGTTTCGGCGGATTCTTCCGGGCGTCCGCTTCCGGACATCTTCTGGGTATACTGGGCGGATTCATCTGGGGCATCGGAACGGTCTTCAATTTGGTCGCCGCGAGCTTCACCGGCGTTGCCATTTCATATGCGATTGGGCAGTCGGCGCCCATGGTGGCGGCACTATGGGGCATCCTCGCTTGGAAAGAATTTGAAGGCTCGGGAGGCCGTGCCAAACTGTACCTGACCCTCATGTTTGCCTTCTATGCTTTGGCGATTCTCCTGATAGCGCGGGCGAACGGCTGAGCTCGGTTTAGAGTCAGCTTTAGGCGCTGGACACTAGGCTTTAGGGAAGTTCCGAATATCAGGGCCGTATGGCTAGAGTCGGGTATCAAGATATGACCAAGAACAGGGTTTCCGCCGAGGATCGCCAGCGCTTGATCGATGCGGCTCAGGCTGCCGCCAAGAACGCCTACGCGCCCTATTCGCAATTCAAGGTAGGAGCGGCATTGCTTACGGGAAAAGGCGAAATCTTTGCCGGCTGTAATGTGGAAAATGCGTCGTATGGAATGACAAACTGTGCTGAGCGCACTGCGGTTTTCTCGGCCATCGCGCACTCCGGTCCGAAATTGGAAATCCGCGCCATTGCCGTTATCAACGCGAATGATGCTCCCTGCGCTCCCTGCGGCGCTTGCCGGCAGGTAATTTACGAGTTTGGCCCCGAGGCGATCATCTTTTTTCCCACCGCCCAAGGCTGGAAGGAAGCCCCCCTACCAGAGCTCCTGCCGGAAGGATTTCGCCTGAAGTGAAAAGTCAGCCCGCAATGTCGCTGTCGACAAAGTTCCGTGCGATTGATGTTATCCGCAAAAAGCGCGACGGCCAGGAACTCTCGGGAGAGGAAATCGAATCCTTCATTCGAGGGTACACGAACTCTGAAATTCCCGACTACCAGGCGTCGGCTTGGCTGATGGCGGTTGTGATGCGAGGCATGACGCGGGCCGAAACCACAGCCCTGACGAACTCGATGTTGCACTCGGGGGAGATATTGGATCTCTCTGATATTCCAGGCAAGAAGGTGGACAAGCACTCGACCGGGGGAGTCGGCGATAAGACCTCGCTCGTGTTGGCGCCGCTGGCCGCCGCTGGAGGGCTGGTGGTTCCCATGATCAGCGGTCGCGGCCTGGGGCATACCGGCGGCACTCTGGACAAGTTGGAATCCATCCCCGGATTTAATGTTCACCTGCCGGTTCCAAAATTTCGCGAGGTTCTCCGGCAATGCGGTTGCGCCATGATCGGTCAGACCGCGGAAGTAGCTCCGGCAGACCGCAAGCTCTATGCCCTTCGCGACGTCACCGGTACGGTGGAGAGCCCCTACCTGATCTGCGCCTCCATCATGAGCAAAAAAATGGCGGAGGGCATAGATGCTCTGGTGCTCGACGTCAAGACCGGCTCCGGTGCCTTCATGAAAAAAGAAGACGAAGCCGTGTTTCTTGCCGAGCTGATGGTGGAAACTGGCGAGCGGATGGGCAAGAAAGTTGTCGCCCTCATCACCGACATGGACCAGCCACTAGGATCCTTCGTCGGTAACTCGCTGGAAGTTGTGGAGGTATTGGACGTCCTGCAGGGAGACTGCTCGAATGACCTGTGGCAATTGTGTATCGAGTTGTCTGGCTGGATGTTTTCCCTGGGAGGCATCTCGCCTAACCTTGAACATGGGAGAGAATTGGCGGCGAAACTCATTGCCTCGGGTCAGGCAATGGAATCATTCGAAAAGATGATCGGACTGCAAGGTGGCGATCCCAGAGTGGTCGATGATCCGAAACGCCTACCGCAGGCCACCCACCTGGGCAGGGTTGTGAGTCCGCAGGCAGGTTATATCACCAGCATCGACTGTGAGGCCTTGGGTACTGGCGCCGTGGTTCTCGGCGGCGGCCGCGAGAAGAAAGAAGACTCCATCGATCCAGCTGTGGGTCTGGTTCTGCATAAGAAGGTTGGCGAGCGTGTTGAAAAAGGGGATGTCCTTTGCACGCTTCACTACAATGCCGAATCCCGAGCCACGCGCGCGCGGCAAATGATCTTGGAAAGCTATCGTATTGGCGAAGCGCCTCCCGGGAAACGCCGAGCGCTGGTGCACCGGGTCATCACCAAGGCAGAAAAGGCCTGAATGGGACGATTTACGGGAATTCTCGGTCAGGAATGGCCTTCGCCTTTTCCACAAACCGGCGCGCAATTCGCATTAAGACAGTGCTCTGGGGTCTGGGTCTGCAGTTTGCTTTCGCCGTATTTGTTATCAAGATCGAAGTGGGCCGTCTTATCTTTCAAGTTTCCGGCGACCTCGTCAAAAAGCTATTGGACAACGCCTTTGCAGGCTCGTCGTTTGTCTTCGGCGAGTTGGGCAAGCCAAGCTCTTCGATGGGTTTTTATTTTGCTTTTCAAGTGCTGCCGACCATCATTTTCATAGCCGCTTTTTTTGCCGTTCTTTATCACTACGGGATTATGCAATTCATCATTCGCCAGGCAGCGAAGGTCATGACTCGCTTCCTGGGCGCCAGTGGCGCAGAGTCGCTGAACGTCGCCGCCAGTATTTTCAGGGGACAGACCGAGGCCCCTCTCACGATCCGGCCTTTTCTTCCAGACCTGACCCGATCTGAGCTGATGACGATCATGACAAGCGGCAGGGCCCACGTTTCGGGTGGAATCATGGCGGCTTACATCCTGGTCGGCATCGATCCCAAACACCTCCTCACGGCAGTCATCATGACGGCTCTTAGTTAGGTCATTGCAACCTACTTGCACCATGATCTGCTTCACTGAGAGAAAGGTTGACGTAAGGAGTTCCCTGGCCCTCTGCATTCGCAGATTCTTGACATAGCGATTCACTGACAACCCAGTGGTTGCCTTAATCAGGTGCCGCAAACGGGAGGGTGACAAATTAAACGAACTGGACAGTTCGTCGAGAGAAAACTTACTAAAACACCGTTCCCGTATATGCGACAGGACTAATTCGGTTTTGAAGGCGCCCCTTTACGGCTCTGGCTATCACCGGCTTGCGCAACTGCATATGCAAGTTGGGTCTTTCCACTTCCCGCGGGTCCCTCTGAGAACACCGGCCGATGCAACGAACCGGCGAGAAAAACGGTTGTGATCGCGACGGAATCAGCGATGTAGCCCGCTTTCCGTAGGCCTTCGCTGACTTCTTGAACGGATGAAAACACGCTTGCTCCCGCCCCACGCCGATTTTTAGGTCGAGCGTGAAGAAGCTAAAGCCGAACAAAATTTCGGTCAAATCCGGTTCTTCAGGATCGTCTGGGCTGCTCCAGAGCTTCTCGGGACTTGAAGTTGACCGAAATCACTACCTGGCCTAAAGACAGTGCATATCGGCGCTCGACGTGAGGACGCAAAATGAAAACTGAACCAGCCAACTCTTTAACACCTGTAACGATTCCTGAACCTTACATCAATCCACAGGAGGCAGCCCGCTTCCTCAGCATCAGTCCCAAGACATTGACGCGACTGGCTCGCGAAGGCTTGATCCCCACCCATGCGATAGGGGATCGAGTCCGGCGTCGATAGCGATTCCTGAAATCGGAGTTGGACACCTGGATGCAAGCTCGGCTACATTCAAACCACCACCTGCGCTCTTACCAGGAGGAGACTCATTGAGAAGAGCGCGTTATCAGGAAGGATGTTTGACATGAGCAAAACGAAAATCCGGCGATGTTTGGGAATTTCGCTTCCGCGAGCGACAGCCGGATGGGACCAAACGGATGCGATGCGTGGTCATCGGTACGGTAGCCCAATACCGGACCAGGACCGCGGCACTGCATCAGATTGAAGTCCTGCGAGCCAAGGTAAACCGGGAAGCCGTCACACCGGAAACCCCGGTCTTAACCACCTTCAAGTCGGTGGTTGACCATTACCGCCTCACGGAATTGAAAATGGACAGCCACGTCAAGAAGTCCTATTCCACCAAGAAGCGCACCGCAACCTACTTGGGAAAATGGATCGTGCCGCGCTGGGGCAAGTATCGCCCCGGTGACATCAAGTCGGTAGCCGTCGAGGAATGGCTGGAAGGACTGGTCCACGATTACCGAGAAGAGGAAAAAGGAAAGCCTATTCCTCCGCCGGCGCGCAATTCGGATACTCCCTTTTCTGGACAATGATCCCGATGGCGGTTGCCCTGGCAATCGCTCAGGAGATCGCCGCCAGGACCGGCGTGGTCACAGGTAAGGGCCTCAGCGAACTGATTCGCGAAGAGTACGGATTGCGAATCACCTTCCTGCTCATGGCCGCCCTCGTACTCTGCAATCTCGGCGACACTGTTTCTGAATTTGTCGGCGTCGCCAGCAGCCTTCAGCTTTTTGGGGTCAGCAAGTTCATCAGCGTTCCTGTGGCGGCAGTTCTAGTGTGGGCACTCGTGGTCTTCGGAGACTACAAGAAGCTCGAAAAGATCTTCGTTTTCCTGTCCTTCTTGTATGTCGCCTACGTGATCACAGGTTTCCTGGCGAAGCCCAGCTGGCTTGCAATCTCCCGACATCTATTTAGCTTCCCATCGGTGCCTCTCGAAAACCCCGATGAGTCTGAAAGGAGGGGAATTATACTTCTTTCGTAATTCTCTCTTCCGATGCTCATTTTTCTTGCGACATTCCTTCCTACTCTGTCCTCGATCCTCCGTTCCCGCGCCGCCCTTCAGCTGGAGAACCTGGCTCTGCGCCACCAAATCGGCGTGCTGCAGAGGTCCGCAAGAAGGCGCCCCAAATTGACCTCCAGGGACCGCCTGTTGTGGATGTGTCTGTCCCGCCTGTGGAGCGACTGGCGCTCCGCGCTGGCCATCGTTCAACCCGAGACCGTCCTTGCCTGGCATCGTGCCGGCTTTCGTTTGTTCTGGACCTGGAAAGTGCGGCGCGGCCAACCCGGACGACCGGTCATTTCGCGCGAGGTCCGAGATCTGATCCGCAAAATGTGCCGGGAGAATCCCGGTTGGGGTGCACCCCGCATCCACGGCGAGCTGCTCAAACTCGGCATCGACATCGGGGAGAGCAGCGTCAGCAAATACATGGTGCGCGGCCGCAAGCCGCCGTCGCAGACCTGGCGCACCTTTCTGGAGAATCATGCCCAGCAGCTGGTCTCCATCGACTTTTTCACGGTGCCCACCCTTCGCTTCCAGGTCCTATACGTGTTTCTGGTATTGGCCCATGACCGGCGCCGCATCTTGCACTTCAATGTGACGGCCCACCCGACCGCAGAGTGGACGGGACAGCAACTGCGGGAGGCATTTCCCTTTGCCCAACTCCCGCGCTACCTGCTGCGCGACCGCGATGCCATCTTTGGCGATGACTTCCGAGAACAGGTGCGAGACATGGGCATCCGCGAAGTCCTGTCTGCACCGCGCTCGCCTTGGCAGCGAGCCTATGTGGAGCGAGTGATCGGATCCATTCGGCGCGAATGCCTCGATCATATAATCGTGTTCCAGGAAAGCTCCTTACGACGAACGCTCAATTCGTATTTCGATTACTATCACCGATCGAGAACGCATCTCTCCTTAGGCAAGGACTCGCCTGAGCCAAGGCCGATTCAGCCGCCGAAAATGGGATCCGTCGTGGCAGTGCCGCAAGTCGGTGGACTGCATCACCGCTATGAACGACGGGCTGCCTGAAAGCACCAGAAGCCACCGCGCCACGCGCTGCCTCCCCTTGGCGCTTTGAAATCAGTGTCTGAACTGTGCTTCCTCGAACACGCGTGCATCGGCGAGTTTCCTTCATCAGACTCAACCAGGGCCCCAACCGCTTGAGCTTTGCGGTCCGGTTCGGGGAAATGACCTCCGCCATAGCCTGCACAGAATTTTCGTTAGAGACAATACGTGATTCGCTATAAATAATGAAAGAGGAGCGGTCAGGTCGGGATCGCAGCATTGTGTAACGAAACCCCCTTTTTGAGGGGGTTTCGTTACATATAATGGTTGACCGATCAGGCCGGAATTGCTATACTTTTCATCAAAACCCCCTTTTTTGGGGGGTTTCATTACAGGGAATGACATGGAGCCCAGAGCCCGATCTCTATCGACGCAGGAAAGCAAGGTCGTGCTGGCCCTCACCGAACGGGGGCGGCGCGAGGCGACGCGGGCGGAGATTGTCGATCTGCTCGGCGGCAGCGCCAAAGCCGCCGACCATGTGATCGAATCCCTGCGCCGCAAAGGGTGGCTTCAACGGGCGACCTGGGGCGAGTATCTTCTTATACCGCCGGAGCAGGGACCGGACGCCCTCGGCAACAGCAATCTTCTGGCGCTTGCCAGCCGCATTGCCGATCCTTACTACATCGGCTTCAGCACCGCCGCCGCCCATTACGGGCTGACGACGCAGCACCGCAACGTCATCTTCGTGGTAACGCCGGTGCGCCTGCGCGCGCGCGAAGTAGGGGAGGCGCGCGTCCGGATCGTCAATCCATCCGCGAACAAGTTTTTCGGCTTCGAGCCGGTCGATGTGCTCGGTTACAAGGTCATGATCTCCGACCGCGAAAAGACCGCCATCGACTGCATCGACCGCCCGATACTGGCCGGCGGGGTGGGCGAAGCCGCCACCATCCTGGCAACCGCAAGCCGCCGCTTTGAATGGACCAAGGCAGCCGACTATCTCGAACGGATCGGTTCCGGCGCCCTTGTGCGGCGCTTTGGCTGGCTTGCCGATCACGTCAATGCCGACATGCCGGCCGCGATACGCGAACGCCTCACGAGACTGACCGGTAGCGGCAGCACGAGAGCCCGGCTCGGTCCGCCGCACTACCACACGGTGCAGGACGCCATTGGCTATGACAAGACCTGGCGTCTGTTCGTCAACGTACCGCGCGAGGAGTTGCACGGCAGCGCCGGGCTCGGCCGGCGCAAAGCCATCAGGAAAGAAAGTTAGGAATGCTCACGCAGCCGCAGGTGCAGCGTTACTCCAACGACTCCGGTCTTCGCGACATCATGATCGCGGAGAAGGAAGTAGTGCTGACATTCCTGCTTCAGCTTCTGTCCGAGCGCGGCATCCTCGACAAGCTGGCCTTCAAGGGCGGCACCTGCCTGCGGAAAATGTTCATCGGCAGCCAGGGACGATTTTCAACCGATCTGGATTTCACGGGGATCGAGGAGCACGATCACGAGGACATCATCCTCGAAATGATGCAGGCCTTCGAGCAGCCTTTTCACGGAATCCGGTTCGCCATCCCCGACGACAGCTACTACGAGACGCAGGACGGCCTGTCGTGGGGAGTCAATCCGACCTATTCGCATGACTGGAACGCGAGCGGCGTGAGCGAGGTGAAGCTCCAGATCAGCCGGCGTGAAACGCCGACGCTGCCGACGGAGCGCCTGCGGCAGATCGAACAGAGCTATTTCAGGCTGCTGCCGTTCGCGCCTGCCGAGATGCGCCGCCGCTCGCCACAACGCCTCCATGTACGCTTGGTCGATCCGCTTCGGCAAGCGGCTATGGGGTGTGATCTTCGGACCCTTCATCCAGCGCAGCGGGCTGATCTTCCACAGACCCTGGCGTACCAGGTAATCGCCAAAGCCGCGCATCGTGCTCAACATCCCGTACACCGTCGACTTCGAACGGAAGCTGGTACATGCCTCCATGTAACGTGTGATCGTGTCCGCATCAATGCGTTCAATCGCGACTCGCGGCCGTCGCTTCTTCAGCCATCGCCCCCAGCGATCCAGACGAGACTCCGTGTAAGAAATCGTGACTGCACTTACCCCTCGCGCCCGGTACTCCTCCATGTATGAATCCTGCAAACGATCCCATCTCCTCATCGCGTTCTCCTTGCGTCCTATGCCGGCTCGCTTCGCTCGCCGGCATAAACGTTACAGAAACAAACAATATGGCCTCCGATATGACTTCCTCGGAGGCCGCGATGAGCCCTGAACTGAACTAAATGAATCGTAAGTAATTGAAACCAAAGGCACGGATCGCCACAATTTGACGCAGAAAGCACCCTCAGGAACCCTTCGTGAACCCTCGGCTGGCATCGCCGGCACTGGGCGGTAACGTAGGAAAGCGAGTGAGAGCATGGATAAATAACTCGGATGTTGTGTATAATATCCGAGGATTATATCCATTGTTATGCCTCAAATTTCTGCAAATCTCGCGCTCGCTCGGAAAGCCTTTCGCGAGCACGGAGGAATGCTTCGGACCACCAACGCGCTGCGTCTGGGAATTCACCCGCGCTCCCTGTATGCTCTTCGGGATTCCGGCGAGGTCATCCCGGTTGGGAGAGGTCTGTATCGTCTCGCAAACGCTCCTGCTCTCACGAATCCCGATTGGATAAAGGTCGGTCTTCGTATCCCGCGAGCGGTGATGTGCCTGATCTCCGCTCTCGCACACTATGAGCTGACCACACACATAGCGCACTACCTCGATATTGCGCTTCAGAGTCACGCCCAAGTACCAAAGGTGGACGGCGTGCCCGTTAGAGTCTTCTGGTTTCCACCTCGCGCCTTTGAAGCCGGAGTTGAAACCGTTACCGTCGATCGGGTGCCGATCAAAATCTACTCGCCCGAAAAAACAATTGCTGACTGCTTCAAGTACCGCAACAAAGTCGGAATTGATGTCGCTATCGAGGCGCTGCGAACCTATCGTGAGCGAGTCCGAAAACTCCCCGTGAACAAGCTCATGGAATACGCGCGGATCTGCCGGGTTGAAAGAGTGATGCGGCCGTATCTGGAGGCCGTGCTTTGACCAAACACGACCTCGGTGCCTCGGTGCGCGCCCGTCTGTTGAACCAGGCCCACGCGCATAAGCGACCCTTTCAGGAATTGCTTCAGTATTATTCGATGGAGCGCTTCCTGTATCGCCTTTCACGTTCTCGCAACGCGGAACAATTCGTCCTAAAAGGTGCGCTACTGTTGACGGCCTGGCGGGCACCGCTCTCGCGCTCCACGATGGATATCGATCTCCTCGGGCGAATGAGCAACGAGCTTGAGCACATTCATGTTCTGATCGCTAACATTTGCGAACTCGAATCCGAACCTGACGGGATTGAATTCGATGCACAATCGATAAAGGTCGCCAGGATTAAAGAGGATGCCGAGTACGAGGGCGTGCGCGTTCGCTTCCATGCAACCCTTGCTCGCGCTCGAATCCCAATGCAAATCGATATTGGCTTTGGCGACGTTGTTACACCAGCAGCAGTTGAAATCGAGTACCCGACCCTTTTGGAATTTCCGGCTCCTGTCCTGCGGGCTTATCCAAAGGAAACGGTCATCGCCGAAAAGTTGGAGGCGTTGACCATGCTTGGAATGCTGAACAGCAGAATGAAGGACTATTTCGATTTGTGGGCGCTCTCTCGCCTGTATAGTTTTGAGGGTCCAATTTTGGTAAATGCGATCAAGGCAACGTTCGCGCGGCGTAAACATGATGATTGAATCCCACCCCGCCGGCTTGAGGGACGAGTTCGCTGAAGAAAAATCTGTGCAGTGGACTGCCTTCATTCATCGTTCACGGCTAGCTACTGCACCCACGCGCTTTGCATAAATTGTTCTCGCTGTAAGGAATTTCGCTCACCCTTTGCTGTCAGCCGCAACATCGGACGATCCGTTCAATCGAACCTGGCATGCCGGCGGACTGTGGTCAGCCTGACACACAGGCCCTAAGAGCCGCTCTTTTGATCGAATACCACGTCTCCATAGAACTGCACTTTGCGATCGACCACGACCGCAACGTAGTGCCGCTGCTGTAGAAACTGCATCACCTTTTTTCCTTGTCGTGCCAATTGTGCCCAGCGCGATGCTGTCTTGGGATTTTGTTCGAGACCACGCAATTCGTGACCTTCAAATTGAAAATCCAGTTCGCGCAATTTTGATCGACTGGTTAGTCGGACCGGAAAACTGCGGTTCTCCAGCTTCACGCTCCTGGCATTTTCAATCATTACCTGTTGCCAAACCGAAATTAGCGTCTCTTCTAAGCTCGCGGCCATCGTTTGTCATCCCCTGAACTTCCGAACGTCCCGTCGATCCTTCTCATGATCCGCTCCGCCCATTGCACGGCTGATCCGACCAGCGACTCGGTTCGCGGACTGGGACGACTGTCATGCAGATCTTCCGTCGTCTTTAGATGACGTGAGACCAGAATGCTGGCCATGATTCCCAATACTCGTTTTCGTCCTTCCTCCATCTTGTTCACATTAGGCCTGAGCTTGTGTCATTAGGACAGCCAGCAGCGGCCTGCCGTTCTTGCGGTTTAGCCGCTCCATTCGACGATCAAATCTTGCCTTGATCTCACGATATGGGCCTGGAGCGATGTCGCCCACTTGAATTGCACGGGAAAGTTCATCAAGCGCCTGTTGCACTATTTGTCGAGCTTGCTCGGGTTCGCGAGTCTTATGTTCGTAATACATCGCGAGCTGCTCGTAGGCGTCATAGCCGTGCCGTGAATTACCGAGTGCATGTTTCCAAAGCTCACATGCCAGATCGAAATCACCTTGACGCTTTGCAAGCCTTGCAAGAGAGCGCCGTGCGATCCTGTCGGTTTCGGTGGGCAAGAAGGAAGCAATGGACCTCTGGTACAGGTTGCGGGCTCGCGTGTGCTCTCCTCGCTTCTCGCAAATACGAGACACGCCAAACAGTTCCAGTCCGTCCTGCCCGAGGTTTTCAGCGTCGCTGAGTAGGGAAAGAATCCGAGTGGACAGTGCCGCGAGTCCACGTAGGTCCATTTGGTTGTGGTTGAGTACCGGCACTAGCCGTTCGGGTGGACCTCCGCGCACGTAGTCGAAGTAGATTTGCGGGATCATACCTGAGAGCAGATCATCTCCCCGGTCCCAACCCAAGACGTGGCGTTCGAGTTCCGATAGGCGTACTGACCCCAGGCGGAGTTGCCACAGATTTCGTGCTGGGTGGAGAAAATCAAGATGCGCGTGCGGAATTGGTACAGAAATCTTCCGGCTCATGCGATAACGAGTTTCGAGCAGTGGCCAGTCGAATGATTTGCCGTTGAACGTAACAAGTACTGGATGTTCCGCTATCCGCTCTCGCAAGGCGAACAGCAATGCCCGTTCTTCGCTGTACTCGCGCATGAAGAACTGCTCAATCTCAAGCCCGCCACCCTCCCACCAGCCAACACCGACGAGAAACGCGTACGTGCCGCTGCCACCGGCAAGGCCTGTGGTTTCGGTGTCGAGAAAAAGCCATTGGTCGGGATCGGCGATCTCATTCGGTGCTTCCGGCAAGAGCAGTTTCAGAGCACGAGCATCAGGGGAATATCGCGGCGGCCGAGCGCACCAACAGCGCACGGAAAGATAATCTCCGTATTGATTCGTTTTCGTTGTGGCTCCCAGGATCTGGGCCATGTGCTCAGGGTCCGTCCGGATTGGCCTCGCGCGGGATGGAGATCCGGCGTCATCCGCTAGCAAGCGGTGAGGCCATGAGCTCTCCGGAGTTTCTGAGCGTTGCGAATGAGACCTCTGCAGCGCCTTCAAGCTGACGTAGCGGACGCTCATGCGCTTTCTGCCGTCCTCTCGGCCACGAACTGAATGTCTCCGCACAGCCGCCCAAGCATTTCAAGAGCGACCTCTTTAGTTCTTTCGCTACGATCAACGGTAGGCCCGACGCAGGACGGACACCCGTTGTCGCACGGACACGCCCTGATCAGTTCGAGGGTGCGGTTCAACAACGCGTCGCAAGCGCGGTACAGGGGCTCGCTAAATCCGATTCCACCTGGGTAAGCGTCGTAGATGTAAAGGTTGGGCTCGAAGAATTCCTTGGCCTCTGAGGTATCCGCCGGCCCTGCGAAGTCTTCCCAGTTGATCTCGCTTATTGCACTGGGAGGCCGTTCACCAACGGCTGTGCCAAGGTCACGGCGATCGCACATCATCAGGAGGGTTGCCATTGACCCGAGCGCGTAAAGCAATCCAAAGATCCCGTTCTGACGTTCGGAGAGACTGAACGGCAAACCGGCAAGCAGGCTGTGTCCAAGCGTTAGCCAGAATGAGGTCGTGTGCATCTCGTTCTCCGGCAGTTCAAGTTTTCCCGAGCCGACGTTCTCGTTGGTAAAGAACCTGATTTTCTTGAATCCTACGACTTGCGACCGTACGAGCACGTCGCCATATGCGCGAGCTCCCGGACCACTAATGCTCTCTTCTTCGGCCACTTCAAGGACGCGGACCTGCGTATAGCGGATCGCGTCCGTGAAGTAGTCCACGTTGACCGGCTTCACGTAGGCTTTGCGCTTTTCGAAATCCAAATGCTCGACATGGTATTGCTGGCCCTGGTGGATGTAGATCGCCTTCGGATGGACAGTGGTGAGCGCAGAAGAGAAATCGACCTCGCCGATTACTTCCGGTTTGCCCTTGTCCTCGCCGGTTGTGTCGATGATGACGAAGTTGTCTGACGTGACTGAACGCAAGCTGACCGTGTCCGCTGGATAGGCTTCGTCGATCCAGTGCCAATCACCACCGCTCTGATGCAGAAATCCCGCTTCACCGAGTTGTTCACAGAGTCCTGGAAGATCGACATTGCCCAATGTCTCATCAGGCGAGATGGGCAACTCGAATGCCGCGCACTTCAAATGATTGACGAGAATCTCAAGATTGTTTGGCTGAATGTGGGCGTGTTCAGGCGAGCTGCCGAAAAAGTAATCGGGATGCTGCACGATGAATTGATCGAGCGGAGCTGATGACGCAACGAACACCGCGCACGAACTTCCCGTCCGTCGTCCGGCGCGACCCGCCCTCTGCCAAGTGGACGCAATCGATCCCGGATACCCAGCCATAACGCACGCGTCGAGCGAACCTACATCGATCCCAAGTTCGAGTGCATTCGTAGCAACGACACCGAGAATGCGCCCGTCGCGCAGACCGCGTTCAATCTCGCGCCGTTCTCCCGGCAGATAACCTCCGCGGTAGCCACGAATCGCTTCCGGCTGACCTGGCTTTGGAGGGTTCGCCTGCTGCAGGTAGGTCAGAATGATTTCGGTATGCAATCGGCTGTTTGCGAAGACAATCGTCTGCAGCTTCCGGGCGAGAATCTCTTTCGCAACCCGCGTCGCTTCATTGATGTAGCTGCGCCGAATCCCGAGATTTCGGTTCACGATCGGCGGGTTGTAAAACACGAATAGCTTCTCGCCCGCGGGCGCTCCGTTTTCTTCGACAACTTTCACTTCATTCTCGATCAGCTGTGAGGCAAGCTCGCCTGGATTCGCAATCGTGGCGGAACAACAGATGAACTGCGGATCGGAGGCATAGAACCTGGCAATGCGCTTGAGCCGCCTCAATACGTTGGCGAGATGGCTTCCGAATACGCCTCGGTAGGTGTGCAACTCATCGAGCACGATATAGCGCAAGTTCTCGAACAGGCGCATCCATTTTGTATGGTGCGGAAGGATGCCAGTGTGCAGCATGTCCGGATTGGTCAGAACAATGTGCCCGCGCTCCCGAATTGCTTTTCGAGCATCGCTGGGAGTATCGCCGTCGTAGGTGAACACTCCGAAACTGTTGTCGAGACGTTTCGCCAAGTCCTGCAATTCAGCCAACTGATCCTGGGCCAGCGCTTTGGTTGGGAACAAATAAAGAGCGCGAGTATCAGGATTCTCCAGGACTGCATTCAAGACCGGAAGGTTGTAACAAAGCGTTTTGCCCGATGCGGTTGGCGTCACAACAACGACGTTCCTGCCTTCGCGCACGCGTTCCGCGGTCGATGCCTGGTGCGAGTACAAATCGCGGATTCCCTTAGCCCGATATGCCTCAGCCAAGGCACTTGTCACCCAAGCAGGGACGGGACGAAAGTTGGCATCTCGGGCCGGAATCTGCCGCACGGTAGTGAGCACTTCCTCTTGGCGATGACGGGCGACGAGCGTTCCAAGGATGTTGTGAACGGTTTCAAGACTTGCTGGCGGGGCTAAGGACGGGAAAGCGGACATGAGGGACTCCGGCAGTATTCGCCTTTTATTCGCCTAGACTAGCACTTCCCTTGTAGTGCGGGCAATACTTCTGTTTCGAAGGCGAATTCGCCTCGGAAACGGCGCCTTCCCATCAAAAGATGGCCCTAGATACAGCCGGGAGTGGCTTGCTTCTGAGCGAAACATTTTGAGCCCGTGGATTATGTATATAATCCAATAAGCTGATATGCGTTACGAACCGGAACACAAGACGCGAACCCGCGATCGTATCGTGCGAAACGCCGCTCGCAAGCTTCGCGCTGAAGGGCTGAGAGGTCCTGGCGTGGCCAGTGTAATGAAGGCATCGGGCCTCACCGTCGGCGGCTTTTACAAACACTTTCGGAGCAAGGATGAGCTTCTCGCCGATGCAATTGCGGAAGGTTTCTCGGAATCTGGCGAGAAGATCTACTCCTCTCTGCAAAACGTACCGCGCGAGCACAGGTGGAAAGAGCTCGTTCGGTTGTACCTCTCACCCGAGCACTGCGACCATCCCGATTCCGGCTGTCCGGTGGCGGCTTTAGCGCCTGAGATGGCGCGCGCCAAGCTCGGTGTTAGGAAGCGAATTTCCGGCTTGATCAAAGACCGCGCGGAGCGGTGGGTGGAGTTCATGCCGGGACGGACTGCCACTGAGCGTCAGCAAAACTTTTCTGTCATTTTTAGTGCGATGGCGGGTGCCGTGTCCGTTGCGCGCATTCTTACCGACCCTGCCGACAGGCAGAAGGTGCTGGCCGATATGCAAGCTCATCTTTTACGCACCTTTTGATTTTTTGTGAATCGGTTGGATTATACCCATAATCTTATACGCAGTTACGAAAGGACTCTCATGAAACTCACTGGTCGCACGATCCTTATCACCGGAGGCTCAGCCGGCATCGGGCTGGCTTTCGCCCTAAAGTTCCTGGAACTCGGTAATGAAGTCATCGTTACTGGTCGGCGTCAGGCTGCGCTCGGTCAGGTGAAGTCGAAATATCCGAAGCTCCACACGATCCAGAGCGATGTCGCGGACCCGGCGCAAATCGCCGCCCTTGCGGCACGCGTGAAATCGGATTTCCCCAAGCTCGACGTGCTGATGAACAATGCGGGCATCCTCCTTTACAAGAACCTCAAGTCCCCGGCCGCTGACCTGACCGGGTTAATGGCGGAGATGAACGTCAACGTGGGCGGTGTCATTGGAACGACCTCCGCGCTCATTGACGTCCTCACGGGCAATAAGGGCACAGTGATCAACGTGTCCTCCGGGCTCGCCTTTGTGCCGCTGCCAGCAGCGCCAATCTACTCCGCCACGAAGGCCGCGATCCACTCCTACACCCAGTCGCTGCGGTTCCAATTGGAAGAAACCGGAGTGGAGGTCATCGAGCTCATGCCTCCTGCGGTGAAGACCGACATGACGACGGAGCTTGCTGAGGGCGGCGGCAGCGTGATCAGCACCGATGAACTGGTGAAGCAATCCTTTACATTGTTGAAGGCCGGGGCCCTCGAGATCCGGCCAGGGCAGTCCAAACAGCTCGCATTCATGCGTCGCCTCGCCCCCAATTTCATCAACAGGCAGCTCTGGAAGGCGTCTAAGAAGCTAGTTCCGGTCAGCGTATAGAGGCCGGTTGCAGCTGACGAATTTGCACGCCGCTGCCAGTTGGAACAAAGAAGGAATGTTCGTGGCGCAATTGTCTGAACACCCAAGTGTGAAGCATTTTTACCAGGAGAGGGCGAACCGGGGTGACGTCCCCAGGGATCACGTCCTTGATGCAGCTTGGCTTCGGCAGTTGTGCCTGGATGCGGGCGCAGACGATGTGGGCTTTGTTGAGCGGGACCGGCCAGAAATTGCCGATCAGAAGGCTGACATTGAGAACGTGTTTCCCAGAACGAGAACGCTCATTAGTGTCGTCTGCCGCATGAACCGGGAGAACATCCGGACGCCGGCTCGTTCCGTCTCGAATCTCGAATTCCATCACACGACAGACGAGACCAACGAAGTGGCGCGCCGAATCGTCTCGGCACTGGAAGAGGTTGGGATTGGCGCGATCAATGGCGGAGCCGTTGGGTTCCCTATGGAGGCTGATCGTTGGGGATCGAAAATGTGGGTGATTTCCCACAAGCCCGTAGCGGTGGCGGCCGGCCTCGGACAGATGGGGATTCATCGCAACGTGATTCATCCCAAGTTCGGGAATTTCATTCTGTTGGCAACGGTACTGGTGGATGCAGAAGTCTCCGAATATTCACATCCGGTCGTCTATAACCCCTGCCTGGAATGCAAGCTATGCGTTGCAGCCTGCCCGACAGGTGCGATCAGCCCAGACGGTCAGTTCAATTTCTCCGCCTGCTACACCCACAATTATCGCGAGTTCATGGGCGGATTCAACGACTGGGTGGAGAAGATCGCGGATAGCAGAAATGCACACGATTACCGCAAAAATGTTTCAGGGGCTGAGACTGTGTCCATGTGGCAGAGCTTGTCGTTCGGCGCCAACTACAAGGCCGCTTATTGCATGGCGGTATGCCCTGCGGGTGAGGACGTAATAGCCCCCTTCCTCACGAACCGCAAGCAGTTTCTGGACGATGTCGTTCGCCCCCTGCAGAACAAGCCAGAGACCGTCTATGTTGTTCCCAATTCTGACGCGGAAGAGTTCGTAGCGCGGCGCTTTCCCCACAAAAAGACCAAGCGTGTGTCGAACGGCCTCGCCGGCCAAGGAACCATTCGCGCCTTCCTGCGAGGCTTGAACTTCGTTTTTCAGAAAGGTCAGTCAAAAGGTCTTAACGCTGTCTATCACTTCACGTTCACGGGTCACGACGAAGTGAAAGCAACAGTCGCGATTCGAGACGAAAAGTTGCAGGTTTCCGAGGGCCACAATGGGCAAGCCGATCTCCGACTTACTGCCGACAGCCAGACCTGGCTGCGCTTTCTGCGCAAGGAAACCAATCTCATATGGGCGCTGCTCCGGCGGAAGATTCGCATTCAAGGGTCGCCCAAGTTGCTGCTTGCATTCGGGCGCTGCTTTCCATCGTGAATAGGTAACAAAGGTTGCGTAGTGCATCGCGACTGGATCGTTTTGTGTCATCGCAACTTCCAGGGTGCTGATCCGTTCGAAAAAGACGTGGACAATCGGCAGCTCGCGATCAAGCCTAGTCGCAATCTTTACGCGGATAATGGCAAGTCCATTTGCCGTCCTCGCCAGAGCTTCGGCATCTGCTTGCGAAGGAACGTTCGCGCGAATTCGTTCACAAGTCGAGAATCGTCATCGCATCGCATAATCAAGCAAGTTTCGAACGATAAAGACGGATCGGAAAGCGGGCGAATGACAACCCCTTCGGCGCGAAGGCCCAAGGTACTTGGCTTAGGCAAGATTGCCACTCCCGCACGTTCGTATACCAAGTGAAACGCCTGCTGCGCCGTGATGATCTCATGGGCCTGCCTTGTAGGAATTCCTTCTCGCCCGGCCGTCTCCAATATCGAGTCGTGGATCACCGGATTGACACTTCTTGGAAACAGAATCCATTCGTCACTTGCGAGATGCTGAAGTTGAAGTCGCTCATTGTGAGCCGCCACGTGCGCCTCGGGCAAAACGACACAGAGTTGAGTCTCCGCGAAAGAAACGACCGTCAGCTTGGCGTCAGAGACTGGAGCCGTAACAAGCGCCATATGAAGTTCGTTCGCGAGCACACTTCGCACTAATTCCATCGCGAAGAGGGTCGTCAAGCGCACCTTCAGCTTGGGAAACAGCGGCAGCCGAATTGTCAGCAGTATCGAGACCCACGCCTGATCAGCATGGTGCGCATGACCAACTAACAAGACATTGTCATATCCATGATGAGCCGCACGCGCCAGATGATGGCGCGATCGGCGTGCAGAAGCGCGGATCGGGCTTCCTGAACGAAAGTGCGCCCGGGCTTGGGTTTTGAGCAGCTTTCCCAGCTGGTGCTGCGCATGCCGGCCAACAAACTGACCGCAATGATACTGATTGGGTTTACTGCCTCGTCAGATCTGGGGACTGCGTGAGTTTGCGGTAACCGATCCAGATGGCTACAATCTCTGTTTCTGTACGCCTAGCACCGATAGAAACCTCAGTGAAGTCAATGAGTGACATAGAGATTTTGCAACGCCACAGCTTCCATTTCATAATGAGGCGTGAGGCCGATGGAGGTGACCGATGCCTGTCGAAACCGTGACGAGCGCGAATGTAAAGCAGGCGGTGCCGTTTTTCGCCGTGAGCAACATGGAATCGTCGCTGCGATTCTATGTGGACGGGCTTGGGTTCAAAATGAAGCGCTGGTGGATTCCAGATCAGTCTGATGGTCAAGATCATTACAAGGCTGATGGGAAGATTCGCTGGTGTTGGCTGGAGCTTGGCGAGGCTGCAATCATGCTGCAGGAGTTTTTGCCCGAACGCCAACCGAAGGAAACGCTGGGAACAGGAGTCAACGTCTGCTTTCAGTGCGAAGACGCGCTGTCGCTGTATCGCGAGTTCAAATCGCGCGGAATTCAGACTCGGACACGCCCATCGGTGGGAAACCGCTTGTGGGTTGTGCCGGTGACTGATCCTGACGGCTATCGCATGGAGTTTTCGAGCCCGACTGACACGCCAGAAGATACCGAACTTGAGGAGTAGTCTTGGGCGGCAAGTGATCCTAACAGGGTTCAGACTACTCAAAAGCCAGCGTGAGGGTTCAGCTTCGCGGTTCCAACCAACGATCCAGCGCCACGGACCGCATCGCGTCGGGATATACCGACGACCTAACACTCTCGCGATGGCGCCCAGTTCAGGGCAATCGGGATAGCCAATCCAACCGGCAACGATATGAGAGGCTCCGAACCATCCAGCAATGACCGCCGCCGGCCACGCGATCGCATGAACCGGTCACACGGAGAACAAACCACGCCAGCGTGAGCCATCCGAGCCCGACGACTACCCTCGCTAACCGTTGACCGGTTGTGATTGCGTGCGACGGAGCCCTATCCTCGCCAATCGTGCACTTGGAACAGTACGGCATCTTCATGGGCGGTGCCTCACAGGACACGATAGTGCAAATGAACTACGCTGTCCGGAAATTTCTTGGTCGAAAGCAGTTTGAGCGGAATGGACCGGTGCTGGGGCTTAATCAATGGTATGCCGGCGCCGATGAAGATCGGAATCACATGGATGCTGAACTCGTCGATCTCTCCTTCGTCCAGAAACGAAGCAATGATCTCGCCACCTCCCATCATCCAAATATTTTTACCCGGCTGCGCGCGTAATCGTTGCATGAATGGCTTGATGGGCTCTCTCACCAACTCGAATCCCTGCAGCAGTGACCCTTGCGGCTTGCGGGAGAACAAATAGTTCTTGATCTTTGGGCCGAACCCTCCGTCTTTCATGCCCATCTCAACACCTTTGATGTACGTCTTTCGTCCCCACAGGATCGTATCGATCGTCTTCATGAAAATGCCCATTCCATAGTGGTCCTTCGGCTGCGGACGATCCAGCCATGCGACATCTCCATCCGAGCGGGCTATGTAGCCGTCTGCGCTGGTCGCGATCTCTACGATAACTTTCCTGCGCCTCTTCATGGGTGGGCTGTCTCCTCAGACAAGGTCGTCGTCATGTCCGCGATTGTTCTCCTTCATAGCCAACGCCGGACGGCAGCTTTGTATTCAGAATACGGAATGTGGAAATTGCGTTCGAGGAATCGTTCCTCCCGCGGGATGATCATGATAGAGATGAAACTGCCGAACGCTGCCAGAGCCACGAGCAACCATAGGTTGTTTAACCAAAGTGCCAATCCGAGAAGGAACAAAACGAAAGCCAGATAGATAGGATTGCGGCTGAATCGGTAAGGACCGGTGCGGACAATCGTGGTGGTGCGTTCCGTTCCCCGCACGGAAGTCCCATGAGCTCGAAATTCCCTTAGCGAAAGGACGAAGAGGAGCACCGCCGCGAAAACGATAACCGGTCCCGCCTTCACGAGTGCCGATGTGATGAAGCGGAGAGGCCAAATCAAGTTCAGTACAACTACCAGAGCGATCGCGGCCAGGAGCACGA
>Ga0209055_1000322_pt1 | contig 34323 bp, 37 predicted proteins | sample GraSoiAngelo_110_FD_185875 | JGI IMG/M metagenome (GOLD analysis project Ga0209055, IMG submission 185875) | Grasslands soil microbial communities from the Angelo Coastal Reserve, California, USA - 14_0903_12_30cm (SPAdes) (version 2) | ecosystem: Environmental > Terrestrial > Soil > Grasslands ... | reverse complement strand
AAGTTGGTCACAAACTGATACCGCGGCATGTCCCCCGCGGTTTGCGCGTCTTCCACACCACCCACGCCGCTCGCGCCAAACGGCAAATGCCAGCTCATGTCGTTCGGGTTCCACCAGCCATACTGCAATCCCTGCCAGAAGAGCCGCGCTTGGCGAATGCGGCGAATCTCGTGCCGGCGCGAGACAATGCCCTCCATGCGGTACTCGATAATCATCTGACGCAGCGCGGCAACACAGCGCGGCTTCAGCTCCTCGAGCCGCTCGTTATTCGGCCCCAGGTCGCCGGGCGCGCCATCCTCGCGCAGCGAGGCACGCTCGCCCGCCGCAGCGGGCTCAGTGTGAAGGGCCATTGGGCCCTCTTTGGGCGCAATTGTCCCCGGCGCAGATTGCGCAAGGCCTTCGGTGCCAATCGGCGGTGCTGCTGCCATTTAGACTCTCTTCAGCGAGGGTGGGATCTGACCTAGGTTGCCGATCCCGCCTTGGCGGGACCGCTCGCAACTGCCGCGCCCGTGGGTTTCTCTTCTGGCGGAGTCATGAACAGGTTTGCTCTCAGGATGTCCACCGTATAGCACGCCTGAAAGCCCACCGACGACGGCTTATCGGGGTCCAGAAACTTCTTGTAGTCCTTGTACTCATTCGGGGACGCCGGCCGAAACTCCAGAAAGACAACCAGCTCTGTCTTGTCGCTATTCAACTGGACTGTGGCGACGAGGTTCATTGCTACGTTCTGGAGGAGGTTGTAGCCCGGGTCTTCAGACCCGGGGTTTTTTCCCCTAAACTAAAAGGCCCCGCCTCTAAAGAGGTGGGCTACAGTGCTGAGGCGCATCCACCGGCACGCGGGCGCTACACGCTATTTGCCATCAGGCTTTGCCTGCCCGTGTTCCTCGCGTGGAACGATCCCGCCCCCGCGGTGCGGCTTCAGCGCTCGAAGCGTGCGCGCGATCGCCCACTGATGCCACGACCGCTTGCGCGGCTGCCCGCCATTTTCGCCTCGGGCCAATCCGCCGTGTGCGGACTTCTTGGCGGGCGCCCCCGCTGCCGCGAGATCAATCGGCGGGAAACCACTACGCGCCAGCAGCGAGTTCAGCATCGCGCGGTTCTCCGCCCGCAGGCGGGCAACTTCTTCTTCCAGATGGCGCGTGTAGCGAGATTTAAACCACATCACTGAATCACTTCCGCTGATTTAGCCACGGAGACACGGAGAAAGAAGCCGAAGTTTCTTTTCTCTTAGTTCCCTGCCGTTCTCTGTGCCTCTGTGGCTGATTCTGTTTCTCAGTCTGTACGCTCATTGGTTAGTGGTCCGAAATCAAAGGCCCCACCCTCATAAGGCGAGGATGGGGCACCCCCGGACGTCCCTACCACCGGTCACAGCCAAAGGCCCCCTCATAAGGCGAGGATGGGGCACCCGCGGACGTCCTTACCACCGGTCACAGGTGTTGAGCTCACCTTTGCGGGGTTTGTCGGGATCACTAACCCCCCTTTGTCATTCCGAGGTCCGACGGGGTTTGTCGGGCCGAGGAATCTCTCTGAGAGATTTCTCGCTACGCTCGAAATGACACACCGGAGGATCCCTCGCCCACGGCGGGATCGGGATGACAGCCCCACCCTCACGCTCATTGAATCACGACAGTGCCGGCCAAGTTGATCGTGCCGCCAATCAGTGCCGCTAGGCCTGGCGGATTGTCGGTCAGTGTGGCGGTCGCGCTGCCGCCAAGCGTCGCGGTAATCGTAACCAGCGTGATCGAGGAGACTGCGGTGGTAGTCCCGGTAAACGTCGCGGTGGTCTGGCCCTGCGGGACGGTCACGCTCGCCGGGACCGTAGCGACGCCGGTGTTGTTGCTGGAGAGTGTTACCACAGAGCCGCCGGACGGGGCCGCGCTCGAAATGGTAACGGTTCCTGTGGAAGCGTTTCCGCCGACCACGCTGGCTGGGTTGAGGGTTACGCTGGAAATTATTGGCGCGCTGGCGCCGAACTCGAATGCTCCGCGGTCCCATACGCCATCCGCACCGCGCGTATTGCCGTCTGGGTCGGTGTTGTAAGGGGCGGAGAGTGTATTTCCCGCCTGAGTTGCCGCAAGCAGATGATAGTTCTCATTGACCCAATCCACGAATGGGTTGCTGCTACCGGTTTGTATCGTTATTTCGCTGGTACACATTCCGATAGTGATGCACATCGTCCAATCGTGGACCATCTCAGACGCCTGCATCGAATAACCGCAGTTCTTGCCTGTCGGAAAGTAGCAGAGATTGTTGTAGGCGGTGAACCCGGCTCCCCCAGCTCGGTTAGCAGTAGAGAATATCGTGCTGCTCGCGCCCCCCGCCGAATCGCCGGTGTTGATGAAGGAATTGTTGTAGACCAGCCAGTTGTTGGCCACGCTGTTGGAGGTCGTGGCGATGATCCCATTGCCGATTCCCGACCGCCGGTAAGGGTTGCCCTGATGCCACATGAAGACGTTGCCGTAGACTTCCATGCGATTCGTCGGCCCGGTGCCCACAGATACGATGACGCCTGTACCCTCAATGTCCTCGAAAATGTTGTAGCGGACGTTTGTCCGACCGTTCGGGTCGATGGAGCCTGCATGGTTGCTGTGCTGGTCAGCGAAGCCTTCGGAGTGATGATTTCCGCTGCTGGTGTTGCGCGCAAACACGTTGTACTGAATGGTTGTATTGCTCGGGCGACCGTCATTCTGAAGTGGCGTGTCGCTTGAATCGTGGACATAGCTGTATTCCAGGGTCAGACCGTCCAACGTCCCTGTGTATCGAAAATCGAACTCGAAGAGGCCTCCCAGCCCTCCGGTAACCGTGCCGCCGCTGGAGGTGGCATTCGCTGTCCCGACGTTGGCATATGTGAAGTGAGTCTGATCCGAAGTGGCGATCACGCGAGCACTCGTGGTGTTGAAGCTGGCGTCCGCTACGCCGGAGACCGCGATCAGCGAGCCTACGACCGTAGGCTGGTTATCGGCTATATAGCGGGCGTTTGAGCTGGTAACGACCGTCGCCTGGGTGCCAGCGGCATTTCGGGAAACGCTGCTGATCGCGAACGAATCATCAGTGGTGCCGTTCACGCCGCCGCCAGCGATCTCCAGATAGCGGACGGTGATGTTGCGGAGTTGCGGGGTACAAGGCGGCCCGGAAGCGCATCCGACAACATTTACTGCATAGAGCGTATTCGAGGTTCCTAAGCCTTTCGTGCCCCAGTTGATTTTGAATCCGTGACCATTCTTCAATCCTGATCGATATTGGCCATCAAAGACCCAGTAGCCATTATCTGTGAACTGAAATGTGCCACCGTTGCTGATGTCCCAAACCGCTTGCCCAACGCCAAAGCTGGCCACCCAGCCGGTTTCCGTGCAGTGATCCGTCGGCGTGGCCTTCTTGATGGTGATGACCGTCGTGCCTGATTCAGGGGTGTTGAAGCGGTAGCCGCCTGTGTAATTGCCCGTGGCGATGTAATACACGTCGCCGCGGACAAGCGTCGCGGGAAGCCCTGCAAAAGCATTGTCCCAAGTGCTGCCGTCTCGCAAACCAGCTCCCGCTGGCGTGACGACATGGCAGACGGCCGGCGCGGGCAGAGCGAAGAGCAGCAGTGTAGCGGCGGCCTTCAGGCCGGCAAGAGATGCCCGCCTGAAGGCGGGCACTAAGAAACCAAGCATGGATCGACGCGGATGATCGAAGTGATGCACCTTCTCATTCCTGGGGATAGCTCCAAATAGGTGGAACGGCACTAGCTCGCGCCGGTCACTTTCACTGCCCACGCCAAGCCGAGGGCTCCGCATGTGCCGGTGCACACGGTCCTCAGTCCGAGCGTGTCGGTTGGGTTGAAGGTGAAGCTGTGAGCGGTATCATTGCAGGTGGTTCCAGTCCCAGAGATTGTGCAGGTCACGGCCTGCGCGGTCCCGTTGCGAAACACGGTGACTGAAAAGGAGTTTCCCGTGCCGGGCGCCGTTATCACCCGAGCGTACAACGCGCTTACCGTTCCCGTTGCGCCTGCTGGGGAGACATTTAAATCCGTGCCGTCGCTGGTGCCTGCAAGAGCGCCGGTAAGCGAGAAGTCAGTTGTCCCTCCGAGCGCGTTGCCTGAGCCGCCGGCATAGGCATAGACAGCGCCGCCCCCACCCGAGGGCGTCGCACACGTGGGCGCCGCATTGTCGTTCAGCGCGTTGACAAACTGGTTCGCTGGGCAGCTACCTACGCCGCTGGCGGCTGCGATCGTCACCGGCGATGGCGAAGTGGCTGACGTGGATCTCAAGAATCCCACGGCCGGGGCGGATGGCAGCGTCAAGAAGTAAGCTGTGGGCACGCTCGTAGGCGCTTGGAAACCGGCTGAGTTGGCTGTAGGTGTCTGCGCATTGCCCTGCACCAAGCTGATGGAGCCCGCGCCCGGCGCCCCAGAGGAAATACTTCCGGGGAACGCAGTGGAGACGGTTCCGGTAGAACCGGAATGGGTCAACGTCAGGGTGCTTGCCCCGTTGGTCCCGTTCCCGAGAACATTCTGGATCGTCCAGTTGTCGGTCGCGGTCGCAGCGCCGTTCCAGTACTGCCCGCTGAGGTTCCAGATGGGCGAGCTTTGGGCGGCACCGCTTGTAGCTGCGGTGGTGTTGGCCCAGGCCCAGTTGACGGCGCTGGTGTGGTTGAAACTCGTCGTGAATCCGGCCATGGCAAGAGTGAGACTTGCCGTGGGATTGATCAGAGCAGACCAGGCGCTACTCCCACCACTAGCTGGGGTGGCCCACGTGCCATCCCCGCGCCAGAACGTGGTGGCCGACGCCCCGGTGCCACTCCCCAGATTGGTGACGCCCAGGTTTCCTGTGACTCCTCCGTTGCCGCTGGCCGCCAGATTGATCGCAGGAATATCTGCGCCAACCAGAGCACGGAAGGTGGGCGCCGCGGCTCCTCCGCTTGAGGGTCCGCTGAAAACCGTGTTCGCGCTTTGGTTGGCGAATGCTCCCGTCAACGTGCCGGAGGTCGTCACCGGAGAGCCAGTCACGCTGAAGATCGCAGGGAGCGCCAAGCCGATACTGGTTACCGTTCCACCGCCCACGCCCGCTGCGCCGATGTCGAATGGATACAAGAAGGTGTTGACCAGCGGGCCTGCCGTGTTGGAGCCAGGAACCGCCGCGCCACCCGTCACGCGAGAGTTGTTGGTGAAGCCACCGATAAAAGTTGAACAGGCGTTGCCTGTTGGAGTGGACAAAACAGTCCTGTTATCTGCCGCGCCTCCGCCGTTGCAGGTTGTTGAATTGAACGTCTGCAGCGTTTCCGTGCCGGCGGCGCCGCCCACAGCGGAAATATAAACTCGGTAGCCCGGTGGCTGGCCGCTTGCGCCGTAGCCTCCCGGCACGGCAGTGATTTGTCCAGTAGAGGTAGAACAAGTCGCGGTGGTTCTGGCTACCAGGGTTTCGCCGCCCGCATAGTTGACGGCAGTAGCGGAAACTTGATAAGTGCCGGCTGCGTAGCTCCCGCCTGTAGTGGTGCAACTGGCATTCGTAGAAGTCAGAGGAGAAAGCAAGGCGGCAGTGGCTAGCACGCGCCCGATCACCTGTCCCGAGGTCGGGTAGGCCGAGCCGGCATCGTGGACCGCTCCGGCCTGGGTAGAGCTCAAAGTCATGTAGTCGCCGGCGACCGTAGCGTTGTCGCTCAAGCAATTGGCCTGCCCCAGGACGGCAATCTGGACTCGGCCCGTGGTTCCTTGTCCGGCAACCACGCAGCCAAGAGCACCGCGGGTGTCTGTAGTGGTTGTCAGGATGGCAGTCGAGGGCGCACCAGTCGGCTTGACGGCTACCCCCACGAAGGTGCCGGTGGCAGCTTCGTTCGGCAATTCCAGCACTGCGGGAAACGCAGTAAGATCGAGCGCGAATGGCTGGTCGCCGCCATTGGCGAGACCTGGAGAGCCTTTCGGACCGTTTACATTCGTAAGCCCGCCAAGCAGTACGGCTGTGCCGGCCACATCCGTCCACGGCTTGCCGCTGTTCTGCCGGTTATTAATCAGCGAAATCGGCTGCGTCGGAGCAGGCGACGTGACCTTGATTATGCTGGCTCCGCTGGGCGAGCCAGTGAATTCGTTGCCCATGAATGTGAGCGCAGTGCCGCCTTGGACAGTGACCGGCGGCTGAGTGGTGCCGCCATTGGCAACGAGGAAGGAATTCAACACCACGCCTGCATTTATCTGGTCGAGAAGCAAGCCGGTTTGAAAGGCGGTATCGGCGGCCTCGAAGTCGATATTCAGATAACTGATCTCGGGATTCGGCCCGGTACTGCCGGCGCCTATGAAGCTCGCCGGGATCACCGTGCCCTGGACAATGCCGAACAACATGTGCTCGAAGACACCCGAGGGGAAAAGGACAAAGAGCGGATAGGCGTTGCTGCCGCTGAAGTTAAGATGCTCAGCGCGTGTGATGCCTCCGGAGAGAAGCAGCCCATAGCGCCCGTTTGCGCTGACGCCTACATCCCTGAAATCGGCCAGAAAACTGCAAGGCGCTAGAAATACGCCGTTGTGACCGGAGCTGATGGAAACATCCTTCATCTCTGCCAGATTCCCACCCGTTTCCAAGTAGACGCCATCGGAGCCGCTCAAGGTCATCTGCGCGATTTGAAAAGCGACCGGCGGGGGGCAATCGTTGTGCAGCGGCAGATAAACAGCCTCATTGGGCTTGTCGTCCACACCCGTGCGCCCTACCGTGAAGTTGGTACCCGATGGCTGGTTGTCGAAGTTGAGTTGGACGAGGGTGTTTGCGTCCGCCGTGCCCCACTTGGCCGTGGGTGCGGTGAAATTCGCGGTGTAGCGCGCGGCATTACTGAGCCGCACCCCGTCGATGAAACCGTGAGCGGCTGAGTTGATTGACCCGCCCTCTCCGAAGAATCCCTCTTCACGCCCCACATGGACCATTTCGGTTAGAGCTTGGGTGATGGTGCCTGTGGCGGCCGAGCTAGCCTGCTGAGTGCCATTCAGGAAAAGGCGCACTGTCGCGCCGTCGTAGGTGAGCGCGACATGGTAGGTCGTGCCGGTAACGATGGCTCCAGCGGCGCTCGTAAGAGTGACGGTCGCGCCTGCTACGTTGAGCTTTCCTTCGAGCTGCCCGTTGGAATAGACGCCAAGACGAAAAGCTGTCCGCTGCCCATCCACGGAGTCGCGCTTACCACTGGAGTTCATGAGCACGCTAAAGGAGCTCAAGCTAGTCAGCCTTACAGTGGCTTCAGCGGCGAACACAGCAAGACCATTCAGCTCCGCGCACACCCGACAATCGCGGAGATCGAAAAACACGTTATTTCCGTTGCCGCTGTCCAGGGCGTAAGAGCCTCCCGAGCCGGTTAGCAGAGCAGTGCCTGTCACCGGGTTTGCAGCAAGCGCCGTAGCCAGCGCGATCAAGCCCGGTCCGTCGTATCCGAAGGCCCCCAGGGCGGTACTCTTGACGAGCTGCACACAGTCTCTGCCGGCGCCGATGAGCGGAATTCTCTTCCCTGCCGCTACCACCACGGGCGCCGATGCCGTGACATAGCTTCCGCAAGGGAAGAATACAGTCGCGGGCGCGGGAAGAACCGCTGCGGCTGCAGTGATCGCCGCATTGATGGCAGCGCTGTCGTCGTGGCCGACCGGCTGGCTGGAAACCGCTGTGATCGCGGTATTCGCCAGGACGAGTACCGTCGTTCCTCCCCCGCTGACGATCGTAGAAGAGAGAGGGGCATTCCCGGGGCCACCGCCATTCATGATGACTCCCTGGCCATTTTGGAAATCAATCGGAGTGGCGAGTGTGAGGATCGCGGAGCCGGCGCTTATGCTCCCGGTTGTCTGCTGCAGGCTGCCGCTCGCCCCGTAAGCCGTTACGTCGTAGAGCGGCCCGTTCTTAAATGCCTGGTAGCCGGTCCAGGTGTTGTTGGCCGAAAGCGAAGCGCCACCACCGCCAGGGCCGCCAGCCGTCCAGGTATTTACCGCCGTACAAGAATACAAGCCAGGATTTGCGCCGCTGGTGAGATAAAAGACTTTTGATGAGATCTCGCTGTTATTAGGATTACACATCGCTGGCAATGTAGGGCCCTGGTTCACCTGCAGCCCACCAACGGTTGTGCTGCTCTGCGCGTGGGCGAGCGTCGCGCCAAGTGGGGTCAGCCCCGCCAGGAGCGCCGCGACCAAGCAAAGCAAAAATGGCCTGAAAAATTGGCTGGCCAGAATCGGACGTCGCAAAGGAACGTTAGTCATCTCAGGTCTTTGTCAGGTATTTATCCGCGAAATATCAGGTAAGGACTCGATTGATTATCGTTTGGAGGTTGGTTTAAAAGAGTGCTACCTAACCATCGATTCTCTCGATCTGGGAACTCGCCGCCATCCCACAGACCGATCCGAAACCGGAACCGTCACCGGCGGCAGTTCCCTATCTGTCCCCGTCCTCGCCGCTTTGGGAGCCAAGCAAGTGCCGGGCTGAAGCCCGGCGCTACCACACCATGTAGCGCCGCCCTTCAGGGCGGCAAGGGCTGGCGGCGTCCTCGCCGCTTATCCCAGGAACTCCACGGTCACTCCACTGCCGCCGGTCTGGCTCACCAGGCGTGCCCGAAGAAACCGTGCCTTCAGGTTCACGACGTTCACGTGCTCGCCACTGGTTCTGGTGCTGGAGTAGACGGTGTTGTAGTTCGCATCCACGTCGTCAATGGAAGCCTGAATGTCCATCTGCACCGCAGTGGGAGCCACCGCGAAGCGGATGTCTACGCCGACGGAAGGCGGATCATCCACGCCGTAGGGTCGCGCGATGGCGAACTGCGCTCCGGCCTGCGGCGCTGCGGGGTTCTCATTGTTGAAGCTGAACCCCACATCACCAGGGGAAAGCGAGTTGGGCGGTGTCGTATTGCTATAGTTCGGCATCCTTCACCTCACAAAATGACACCCCGGAGTGATCCCGCAGAGGGTGCCCCATCCTTCAAGGCCTGATGACAGGTGCCAGTGCCTGATCCTTTGGGGTGCCCCATCCTCGTCTTGTGAGGGTGGGGCCTTTGGTTTCGGAAGACTAACCGTCCGCCGGAGCAAACTGTTTGTCATTCCGAGGCCCGACGGTGTTGGTCGGGCCGAGGAATCTCTCTGAGAGATTTCTCGCTACGCTCGAAATGACACAGCGGAGCCCGCGGCGGGGTCGCCCGCTCTGGCGGACTCGAAAATGACAGCCCCACCCTCACACGGCGAGGATGGGGCACCCGAAGGGATCAAGGTCGCGGAGGAAGGAGTACCCGCGGGCTCTTATCTCACAAAGGTAATCAAGGCTGGCCCAGTCCCGGCCGCGGCCTGCAAGAACGCGATGATGTCTCCGGCCTTGAAGCGCGCAGGCTGCGATCCCGGCACATGCTCGGCGCTGCCCGCTTTCGACACCATCACCCCATCCTGATTGCCAGCAGGGATTAGATCCTGCGTGGTGGGATCCGCCGCGTCAGTGCGAATCTTCATGTCTGCTGAGACGCTGTTCTTGATCCCCACGCCCATGCAGTCAATCGGCGCGGTGATCGGAGTCCAGCTTACGGTGTCAATCGCGAGCTGCTTCTTGACGTAGTTGGGATGCGAAGCCATTTCGTGTGTAGGGCTGTGCCCGCCCTTGGCGGGCCCAACACGGTTGTCATTTCGAGCCCGTTGCGGCGGGCGAGAAATCTCTCTGAGGAATTTGTGTTGGAATGACAGAGAGATTCCTTGGCCCGACACACACCGTCAGGCCTCGGAATGACAAACCAGTGCGGAGTTGTGCGAGCACGGCATGCCGTGCCCTACCGCAGTACGCCAGCGCGACGCCGCGTTACATCGTGCGACGCCGGCCAGCCTCATGCTCACTCCGCGGCAGCGGGGCGACGATGGGATCACAAATCATCCCCACCCCGGGCGGCAATGTTGCGGGCCGAAGAAGCGCACGGGCTGCGACTTGCGGCGCTCTTCGGCGAGCGCCTTCTGCATTTGAATCGCGCGGCTGGTAGGATCGGTGGCGGTGATGCGCTCGGCAATGCGCTGCTCGAGCGGCGGCCGCCCGGGCTGGAGCCGCGACTTCAAGCCATAGCGCGCGGCGTCGGCCGGGTCGTCGCCCTCCGTCTTGAGCACGTCTTCCACCTGGGTGCCATCTCGCGTCAAAGTAGGTAAGCAGGCAATGAGCTGCCGGCAACTGTCCGCGATGATCCACTGGCCGCTCTCCAGGAGCTGGTACATCAGCATCCATCCACCAACGCGGTCGTCGTCAGCCGGAGCCGGCTGTGGCAACCCCGCTGCGGCCAGGACGTCGCCCATCTGCTCGGCGATGGTGGCTTCGGAAGTGCGCTGGGCGAAGGCGTCGGGGCTCAGCCAGACCTCGTGGATTCGCTCTCCCGCGGTTCTTTCAACAATCGCTTGCGCCAGCATGCGGGGCGAAAGTTGGTTTTGCACAAACTCGCGATAGGTAACGGTGGAGCCCGCCCCGCCTTGCAGGTTTGCGCTCTCGGGGCGGGACGCATGCCAATAGACCGCCGCGGGATGATGAAATCCCCAGTCCACTGAGATCCAGCGCGGCCACCAGCGCTCGAGCAGTAACTGCTCCGCGCGCGCGACGTGCCGCGCAAGATCGAAGACGTCGAAGTATTGCCCCGCGAAGACGTTCCAATCGCCTTCCAGGAACGCTTGGCGCAGATGCCGCGGCAGCGCCCGCAGCGTCTTCAGATAATTCTGGTCGTGGGCATAGATCGGGTTATCGCGCACCGTGGCGCGGATGAACGCGTAGTCCGCCGGGTCGTACTGCTCCGGGCGCTCCATTCCCGCCGCGGGCTTGCGCTCGATCCACAGCGCTTTTACCCAGGCGTGGCCGATGTTGCCGGGGTTGGTCGCGCCGGCCATATTCGGAAACGTGCCCGGCACCGGACACCGGTTGCGGCTGGTGAGGAATTGCCACTGGTTGAGCGTGAAGAGCGTCAGCTCGTCGATGCCAATGAAGAGGAACTCGGCGCCCTGATATTGGTAGACGTCATTCTCACTCTGGCTGTAGCCAAACCGCGTGGTCGAGCCGTTGCGCCAGGTGACGACGTGCTTGCTGTCGTTGTAGCTGCGATAGAGTTCGCGCGGCACGTCGCGCCGGAAGTAAGTCAGCAGCGAGGCCTCCAGCTCCGGAAACGTTCGCCGCAACAGCAGCGTGTCCACGCCGCCGTAGCGCAGCGCCTGGGCAATGGCTTCCCACAGCAGCGCCTTGGTCTTGCCCGGACCCGCCGCCCCGCCGAACAGCCGATACTTCGCCTCGCAGCGGTGGAATTCCTCCTGCCGAGGGAAGGGCCGGTAGAAGTCGCAGATCCGCAGCTCACTCACTTCTAGACGTTAGGTGTAGCCCGGGTCTTCAGACCCGGGGCTTTTTCTGCAAAAGGCCCCGCCCGCCAATAGGCACTGATGGGCACGACATGTCGTGCCCCTACAACCGTGAGGGGCGCCGCGTGGTGGCGGCGGGGGCAGCGACCACAGCGGAGGCGGTACCGACGGTCGTGAATCATTCTTCTTCTTGCGCGTCGCGCTCAGCGAACTCTTCGCGCTCCTCGGAGTCGTCCCGCTCGCGCTCGGGGCGCGGCAGATCAAGGATGATGCGAGGTGCGCCGCCTTCGGCGCTTGCCGCCGGCATTGCCGCCGGCCGCCCGAAGCGGTACTCGAGCAGCTTCTCCCAAACGCGCGCCTTGACGCTGTCGCCTTTGGCGCCTTCGCCGTTCAGCAGCCCGCAGGCCACCTCCACCGGATCCTGCTCCGCAAAGACCGCCTCCGCCAGCGCGCGAGCGTCATCTTTGGCACGTCCTCGACACTTTAGCGCGGGCCCGCTCTTCCGCGCCTTCTTCGCGCTTCTCGAGACCCTGGAGAGAGAACTCCCGCTGCGCGCGCGCGGTCCCGAAGCTTCGGGACCGCCTTGGCGGGACACACGCGCATTCTTTTGCTTTCGGGAGCGACCCGCATCGGAAGGTTTGGCCATGGTGGCGGCAGGGCGCCCTCGACTCTTGCCCTTGCCTTTACCCCGCAGGACCCACCGCGGCGGGGTCCGTTCCAAGGGGATCAGCCCATCCCGCTCTGCGAGCGCCGCCATCGCCTCCGCGTTGAAATGGGGCGGGGCGGACAAGGTGGGACATCCCTCCCACGCCCAGGGTTGGCAACTGGTGCGGCTTTGCGGCACCCCCGGCGGCCTTAAACGCCAGCACTTTTGCCGCCCACTGCGCCGAGCTGCCGCCCTGTGCCCAAGTGGCGCTGATCGCTCCGGCAGTCCCTTGAACTTGATCCTCGCTGGCATAGAACGCGAGGTCGGATTGCCGCTGCGTGAATCCAGTGCCAGCCGTATAGCTGTTGACGCCGAAGGAATTCGCCGTCCACCCGAAGATCAGTTCTCCATTTACGCTAGGGGTCACGGAGCCGCTGCTGGGCGAACTGCTGTTCCCTGTCGCGCCGTTTTGCTGATCGAGCGCGGAGGTCGTCGCCACGCCGGAATACTCATGAATCGCAATTTCCCAAGACACCGACGCGCTGAAGTTGAACGTCACGGTCGTAGTGCCGCTCGCTGCGTTCATGGCGTAGTAACACTGAATCCGCAAGTTCCCAGAGTTGCTGACATCGGTTGTGGAGTTCCAGGTATTCGACGGGGAGCTGGTGACGCTATTCAGCGTAATGGTCGTGGTAGTCCAGCCCGCGCACGCAACCAGCAAGCTGTGGTTGAGCACTGTGCTGGCGAAGCTGATGCTTGGCGACGCGCTGGTTCCGCTGGTGTCGGTACCCTGCACAAATCCCGGCGCCGCCGTCCCGCTCTGCGGGAGAAGCGCGCACAGCAGGAGAGCAGCGGCGGCAGCCTTCGACAGGCTCAGGATGCGTTCACAAACGGTGTCCCGAGCCTGCCGAGGGGCAGCCAGTCCCGTTCTAAATGGTGAAGCACCCCACCCTCGACCCACCCTCGCGGGTGCCCCATCCTCGCCTTTTGAGGGTGGGGCTTCTAGTGGGTGTGTGACCCACCCTCCCCGACAAACCGCGTCGGTGAGGATGGGGCACCCATGAGATCTAAATGCAATGCGAAACGGGACCAGGCCGGCCGGCATTACGGCAAGAACGCGAACAGGTAGGGAATGCTTGCCAGAATTATATAAACCGGCAAAGGGATGAGGTACATTCGATCCTCCATTTTTTCTGCGGTTCGACTCACGCTCACCGCCCTGAGCGACAGTCGAAGGGCTGTCGCGCCTTGGGCGGAATCAGAACTGCGTGTACGTCACCAGTGCTTGCACAGCCACCGCCGCCGACGAATTGAGGCACAGCGCGTTGCCCGCGGCCGTCGTGCCCACGGTGCCCTCGCCGTTGCCGTAGCTCACCCCCGTCTGCGCGGTGAGCTGAAAAGCCGGCGTCACTGCCGTGGTTCCTGTGGCGCAGGCGGTGCCGGTGCCGTAGTTGAGCTTGACGTTGGCGGTGCCTGCTGCGAAGAGCACGAAACCGCAAACATAAATCTTCTGCCCGCTGACCAGGGCCACCAGTTGTGTCGAGCCTGAGGTCGAAGCGTCGTAGATTACCGAGCTATCGCAGCCGACATGCTGGACCGCGTTGCCGGAGGAGATCTCGCCTTGCACGAATAGCGGCGCTATGTCCGAAGGCGTCGCGGTGAGCTTGAAGCTGGTTTGCGCGGTGCCGCCGTTGGTGTACTTGACGCGCCAATTGCGGCCGCGGATCGTGGCTGAGACCCAGGTGGTGGTGTTGGCCCCCACAGTGGCGGAGACGACGACCCGGGTGAAATTCCCATCCGAAGTATCGTCGCTCTCGTCAATCTCGAATCCGTTGGCCGCAGAAGCCTGGTCGGCCCGGACTCCCGCTTGCACAAATGTGGTGCCATCGATATTGGCGTCGTTCCACGCGCCGGTAAAGACGCCATTCGCGCCGAGCGCGGTGGTGGTGACCACGGAGCCCGCGCGCCGCAGCGTGTCCTGCCCGCTGGACCGATTCAGTTGTGCTTGCACCGCTGGCGGTGTCCCGCAGAGCGCGACCAGCAATCCCACCCGGAGCGGGACGAAGTTCAGAACAAATATTCGGCGCACAGAGAGTCCTAGACGGCCCCGCCCTCGGCGGGACTATTGCGTCCCGTAAATCTGGGCATTTACGGACGAGGCATTCGTGGCCACCCAGCGGACACCGGAAGCGAATTTAACTCCGCCGAAGAGCAGCAACATATTGCTGTTGGCCGGCAGCGAGAACCCGTTTACGTACACCACCGGGGTGCCTTGGTTGTCCTTGATGGAGAAGGTCTGCGCCGAGCTGGTCAGGTTGTTGACGTAGATCGCCTGGACGCAAGTGGCCGTAGCTGTAGCCGCAGCCTCCGTGGTAGGAACCGTGGTGATGCCGCTGTCATAGGCGGTTGTGCCACACGAGGTCAGCGGAGCCGTACGCACCGTGCCGATGGCGTTGCTGCCCGCCGGGAGCGCGCCCGTCACGCTGAAGCCTGAATTGCTGATCGCGCCGATGGTGTTCGAGCCGGTGGGCAGCGCACCGGCAATTGAGCCGACCAAAACACGACCGCTCGAGTCGAGCTGCACGGCACCCATCTGCCCGTTGGTCAAGGTGGGCAGTGTGGTGTTGAACGCCCCGCCGGTCAGCGTCGCTGACGTGGGCGCGGTAGCCCCGGTCGACCCGACCGAAGCATTGTTGCCGCCCCCGCCCGACTGCTGCAACTGCGCCATCACCGGGGTGAATGTCAGCGTGCTAATGAGCAGTGCCATCAGTCCCACCGCAAGAGCGAATCCCGCAGGGCGGGACCGCCGGTACCAGCGTGGCAACGGCTTCCCCGTAATGGGGGGATTCGCGTCATAGTCAAACAATGAGTTCATGCTTTGCCTCCAAATAGTTTGCGATACCAAGTCCGCCAAGGGTGGGAAAGCCGCCCCGTTCCGCTCCCGCCGCTGCGGGACGGACCATGGACGGTATCGGTCAGTCCACGCAGTACGCCAAACTCCACCGCCAGCGCCGCCGCTTCATTCCCCAGCGGCACAAGAATCCGGATCTCCTGATCGCTATGTACCCGCCCGCCGGGCCGGTTCAGCCCCACCGGAGACTTCCACAGCGCCGTCACGTGCCGCAGAATGTTGGCTTCCAGCTCGCAATCCACCGAGTCAAAATGAATCGTCCCGACGCCCGGCCCTGCCCCTGGGGCGGGGTCGATGTAAACCACATACCCGCCGCCGGGCAGATCCTTTACGAGCTCTGGCGCGAGATACTCGCTGACCGCAAAGCCGGCTTTGCGCAGCAGCCCTCGCAGCGCCCGCGCGCAGTCGTTATCGCCGATGATTTTGATTCTCATGGGATGGGCCACAGAGATACGCAGACACAGAGAACAACTTCCGGCAACGCAAGAGGTGTGTACCGGGCCCGGGGTGCCCCATCCTCGCCTTGCGAGGGTGGGCGGTCGTAGGGCGCGTCCGCCGATAGCGGACTCTTTGTCATTCCGAGGCCCGACGGTGTTCGTCGGGCCGAGGAATCTCTCTGAGAAATTTCTCGCTACGCTCGAAATGACACAGCGGAGAGATCCCTCGCCCGCGGCGGACTCTGTCCCGCACCACGAATGGGACCTGGGGTGCCCCATCCTCGCCTTGCGAGGGTGGGCGGTCGTAGGGCGCGTCCGCCGATAGCGGACTCTTTGTCATTCCGAGGCCCGACGGTGTTCGTCGGGCCGAGGAATCTCTCTGAGAAATTTCTCGCTACGCTCGAAATGACACAGCGGAGAGATCCCTCGCCCGCGGCGGGCTCTGTCCCGCACCACGAATGGGACCTAGGGTGCCCCATCCTCCCGAAGGGAGGGTGGGTCTGTTTTGTGCTCCATCGGACAGCCCCACCCTCATAAGGCGAGGATGGGGCACCCGCGGTGTGTGCGGAATTAGCGGACGAAGAATCTCGTCGGCACCTGGTGGGGTTCTCTGCGGCCAGGTGCTGCTCTAAACCGCCCCGACACGTCGGGGCGCTACAGCCCCTGAAAACATAAAAGCCCGAGCCTTGCGCTCGGGCGTTACGCGGTACCGTATGGTGCAGCTACACTTCTTGGTCAACCCTAGCTTGCCAACGAGGCTGCGTCCTGTCAATCGAAAAAGCGACTCGCGGCGAAGAAATCGCGCAAAACGCGAAGCGGCATTAACCGCGCAATCGACAAGATTTTCAGCCGCTCCTTCGCGCTCCGCGGCAGTTCTGGCGCGCATCGCCGCATTTTCGCTGGCCCAAGACTGGCCCCTTGGCCAGTGGTTCTTTGGGGCCTTTCTGTTCTAGTCTTGTTCGAGCGAGTCGCAGTGAAGCTGTAATCGTAGGGGCGCGGCATGCCGTGCCCGACTCCCTCGGAGATCTGCCCCGGCAGGCCCCGCTCGACAGAAAGCGTCGGGCCTCGAAATGACCGCAATGAGATGGGCGTCATCCCAAGGGACAACTCGCTGCTGAGGAACAGCCATCTCCCCAGCAATAGGAGGGTAGCCATGAAGCAATTGGAGGCATTTCAGGAATACCGGCAGGCGCTGGCCTTGCTCCGCGATGCCAAGCCCGCTGAGGCGTTGTCGCACATCCTGAAGGCGGTCGAGCTCGAGCCGCTCGACCCGTTCTATCTTTCTTACCAAGGCGTGATCGTAGCGCAGGCGAACCAGAAGATTGCCGAGGCTGAAGAGCTGTGCCAGCGCGCTCTGCGCATGGAGCCACGGCAGTCGCAACTCTATCTGAATCTGGCCGAGGTGTACAAAGTCGCGGGAAGACGCGAAGACGCCTGCCAGGCCCTCAACCGCGGGTTGCGATACTCGCCGAACGACTACCGCCTGCAGTACGAAATCGGCAAGCTGGCCGCGCGCCGTCCACCGGTGATCAGTTCGCTGCCGCGAGGCCATTTTCTGAATCGGCAGCTCGGCCGGCTGCGCCACCACGCGTTGGAATACATCGCCCGCATCTAGCGCCACCCACCTTCTCTCCCACTTTGACGTAGGGGCACGGTACCTGTCCCGAGCTTGCCTCGGGGTGCCGTGCCCCTACAACCAATTGCATCCCCCCATGCGCGGAGGCGATTGCTCCCAGGTCCTGTTGTTAGTGGGCGGGTGCCCCATCCTCCCCGACGCGGTTTGTCGGGGAGGGTGGGTCTGTCACTGCTCCTCACAGTAGACGAGCAGTACGTACGCCGACCAATTGTCGGAGGTCGCCGATCGGCTCCGCGCGGCAGGGATGAATGTGCGTCTGGACGGAGAAGAAGAAAATTGAGAAGCTTCGCTACATGCACGATAACCCGATGATCCGTGAATTCGTGAAACATCCGCTGAGTGGCCATGGAGCAGCTATCGTTTCTACGCCTTCGGCGGCACCCGAATGCTTGCCATGGATCATCCGTGGAGTGTCAACGTACCGAAGTGACAGACCCATCCTCCCCGACAAACCGCGTCGGGGAGGATGGGGCACCCGAAGGGATCAAGGTCGCGGAGGCATGGCGTGCCATGCCCTAGAAACTCAGTGCGCACACCGCTACAAACTCAGCATGCAAAACAGATCCGGGCGAGCACATGGCCCGCCCGGAGAGACTAACCTCTTGGCTTTTATCAGTGTACGACTACGAATCTATCGACTGTAGGGGCACGGCATGCCGTGCCCCTACGAGATTCCGCTTAGTGCACCCGCTTGCTCGGGAGCAGGCTGCCGATGTTGAAGCCGACGCCGAAGCTGACGGTATCGAGTCGCAGGTGGACGCTGTGGTTGAAGCCCACGGAGAGATCCATGAAGCGCGTGGGGCTGAAGTTCACACCCAGGTTGTAGCCGTTGTCGCGGACCAGCTCGGCCCCGCCGACGACGAAACTCTGGGTCTCAAATTGGCGCCGGCTGGTGCTGCCGCCGGAGGTGGTGCGCTTGCGCACCACGCGACTGAAGACTTGCTGCCCGCCCCAGGCCTGCACGTCATAGAGCGAGGCGCTGAAGCGCAACGAGCGCCAGAGGCCAAAGTCCGTGCCGGCCTCGAAGTGGGCGAGATGGCCGTAGCTGGTGTAGGGACGCTTGAAGAATTTCGTATCCGCGATGCTGTTGCCGAGCCCCACGTCCGCGAACGGCGTCAACCGGCCAATGTCGCGGTCGAAGTGGTTGGTCCAGTCGTAGGTCCAGTGACCCGTGCTATGACCTTTGCCCGTGTCACCGGTAGGCGCCGTGCCGCTCAACGTCGTGCCAAAGTTCAGCACCGGGTTGTTGAACGTCAGCCGCCCACCCATGTAAACGTCGCCGACGCCGTTGCCGCTGAGGCCGCTCGGATTGGTCTTCGAGATGGTGGAAGAGGTGCGCACGAAATAGACCGGGACGCCCACATCCACGCCGAAAAACCTGTTGAAGTTGTAGCCGGTGCTGGTATTGAGGTCCATGATTTGGCCGTCGGCGCTCGAGCTGCCTTCAAACCTTTCATATAGCAGGAAGCCCGGCGCCTGGCCGGCTTCCTTGGCCGGCTGGGAAGAGTTGGCCGCGTTCTGGGCGAAGCTCGCACCGGCACCAAGGAGCAGCGCCAGAAGAGTTAGAAATGCGATTGCGAATAGCTGGTAGTTTCGTCGAGTCATTGAGAGTTGTTCTTCCTTTCTGTTCTTTGCCTTTCGTCTGTTCTTGCGTGTTGAACGTTGTTTTGCCTTTTACCCTGCAAGTGGCGTCACGCACACCGGCGGCCCATGGCATTTGCTCAGGCGTCGCAGGCTGTACAGGCGTTCGCTGCGGCGGGAGCCCCTACATAGCTCGGGGGGCGCCCTATCCACTGAGGCCGGCTGGACCGTTTGCCGGCGGCGCTGTAACTGCCCTTCTTGTTTGAGGGGGCCTCTGGCCGGGTGCCCCATCCTCCCCAAGGCGAAGATGAGGCCGATTACGGCCAAGATGGGTTGTAGGGGCGTCGGCGAACGCCCCCACAAAGCTCCGGTGGCCCGTTCCCCCGACCTCTCGCGGCCCTCCCCCGGTTCGAACCGGGGTGAACCGACGGCGTCAAGGGTCGGGCCCCAAAGCGTCCAGGCGGTTCGTGGCTTCGTATCGGCGGCGTCTCGCCGGCCGCGTGCCCCATTCTCGCCCCCGACCGAACGCGTCGGTAAAGCCCCGCGAGAGTGAGGCCTCCGCGGGACTCTAAAGCCGCGCCTGGAGGCCCGGGTGCCCCATCCTCGCTCTGGTCGAAGGAGTCACAAAATCCGCGAGCGTGGGGCACCGTGCAGAACGGCTTCGCCAATTTCAACGACGCTGGCGATGCCATTACTGCCCCCTATTTTCGCTCATTGGCATAGCGTTCTGCCCGCCTATTTCCGCGTGCGCCTTGAAACGGCTAACTGTCCGCTCGAACAGGTACCGTAGGACAGGCACTCTTGCCTGTCAGGTGCCTGGCAGCACGCCGCCCTTGAGGAACGAGACCCCGCAACGCACAAGAGAAACAACTGTGAAAAGGAGTCCATGCGCGATGGAATAGACGAAGAACAAGCGCGAAGAAGAAAAGCCCCGCCTCTGAAGAGGCGGGCTACAGGGCTACCCGGCTCGGCCAAGTGCTGTAGCTCGCCGGCGAAGCCAGGGCTCAGGATGATACATCGTGCAACGCCGGCTTGATGCGCGACAATATTTCTGTGTCATTTCGAGGCCCGGCGTTTTCTATCGGGCCGAGAAATCTCTCTGAGAGATCCCTCGCCCGCCGCGGCGGGCTCGGGATGACCAAGCGCCCTTCTTCGTCGTGCCCCTAATGCAGAGGCACACAGGCAAGGGGTCTTCATCCCGCTCGTCTTGTGGAGACGTTCTCCGTGGGACCCAACAGGCAGGAATGTCTGTCCTGCGGCTGCTGTCCGTGCCTCTGCATCCTTGCGCCTCTGCGGTAGATCTTTTCACTTTTCACTTTTCACTTTTCACTTTTCACTTTTCGCTTTTGCTTCTCCTTTTGTTTTTGACCCTCTGCCTTCTGCTCGCTCCTCGACCAAGGACCCGGCAGGCAGGAATGCCTGTATTACGATTTTTTTACTTTACCTTCGACTCCGCTTGGAGTATGTTCCGCGCGCTCACCACACGTAGTCCCTGCTTCCCCAGGGCACTCGGGAGGTAACACAAACTCGGGAAAAGTTTCCGCGCGTAGGCGTCGCGGCTTGCGCCGGAGACAGGCAGTGCTCGGGCCGTCCCGCTTCGGGATGGGCTTGCTCGCTGATGGTGTCGCTGCTGGTATTGAAGCTGATCGCGGACGGCGGAGCGCTGCGTCTCACGCGGACCGGCAGGGATGACTTCAGTTGTTCCTGCGAAGTCCAAATCAGATTACGGAGGAGGACGAAATGAAGAACGTTGGAATCAGATTCGTATTGGCAGCCCTCGCGATCGTGGCGCTGGCCACCGTTGGGCTGGTCGTGCGCGCCGACGACGAGGAGGAGGGAACGATTCTGCGCGCCAAGCTCACCGGGTTCCAGGAAGTGCCGGCGAAGTTCACTGCGGGCAGCGGCACCTTCCGCGCTACCCTCAGTCCGGACGGCACATCGCTCACTTACACGTTGGCGTGGTCCAACCTCACCGCAGCGCCGCTGTTTGCCCACATCCACATTGGGCAACCCGCAGTCAACGGCGCCGTCATGGTCTTCTTGTGCAACGACCCGAACACTCCGAGGACGAGGCCCAACTGCGGCGGAGCGACGTCCTCGGTCACCGGAACGCTCACCGCGGCCGACATTGGCAAACCGGAAGCTGGCGCGGCCGCCCAGGGAATTAACCCCGGGGATTTCGCGGGCTTCCTCAGCGTCGTCCGCGGGCACGTTAGCTACGCGAACGTTCATACTCCCAAGTTCCCCGGCGGCGAAATCCGCGGGCGTGTCCGAGTCGAGGGCGACCACGACTGAAAAAGAACTAGCTCAGAAAAGTTGGAACGGCACTAGGAGCCTCTCCGGTGTAGCGCCGGGCCCGCTCCCGCTGTCCCGAACTTCGGGGCGCGGGACGGGCTCGGCACTTCCTGGCGGCCGGCGACCTGCACAGCCCCACCCTCACAAGGCGAGGATGGGGCACCCGAAGGGATCAAGGTCGCGGAGGAAAGAGTACGCGCGGGCTCTTATCTCACAAAGGCAATCAAGGCTGGCCTAGTCCCGGCAACTCCGCGAAGGCGAGCTCAACACCTCTGACCGGTGGTAGGAACGTCGGGGTGCCCCATCCTCGCCTTGTGAGGGTGGGGCCTTTGGTTTCGGACGACTAACCGTCTGCCGGAGCAGACTGTTTGTCATTCCGAGGCCCGACGGTGTTGGTCGGGCCGAGGAATCTCTCCCGGATCCCGCCAAGGCGGGGCCGTCCGCTAGTGCTCTTGCCGCGCTAAGGAGCGGCGCTACAACGTGTGTAGACGCTTCAGAGTTCGTTTGAAAACTCAGGGCTGGCGATTTTTCAGAAATGCGGCGGGATTAAAAGACAACGACGACCTTGGCGGAGTTCTCCTATCGGTGCGGGCAAGACCTTCCGTGGAGGGCGTTTACACCGTCGCCGCCACAGACAACAGAAACCCACCTGCGAGTCACTTCCAGATGGATGTAACTGTGAAGTTTATTCCTGATGACACCGAGCACGAGGGAAAAGACAGAAACCACGACCATGAGAAGGACAAGCACCGATCGGGGCCATCCCCGGCACCTGGGTGCTGCCGGCGGTACCCGTTGTAGCGCCTGCCCTGAGTCCGCCATATTGTTCGCCACGGGCGAATCCGGCGGTACAGGTTGTAGGCCAGGCGGACGGCCCCCTCTTTTTCCGATACACCCTGCGAACTTCGGAATCACAGGGTACGTGTCGGTTGCCGGGCCCAGAAATACGGATGATAGAACCTCCGGAACCCGACAGGAAGAAATTCGAGGGAGGATCCGTTAGAGAAACTGCCGGCTATTGCGCGCGGAAGACCCCGCTGACCACGTAGTTGACGGAGACGCCGGGGCGCTCGGACTCTAAAACGGCGGCCACGGCCTGCCGCACTGCTTCGGAGTCCTCGGCAAGATAGACAGTCAGTATCCCTCCCCGAACCCCGACCCCGCTCACGCCCGGAATCTCCAGCAGTCGCGAGGAAACGCGTCGCTTCAATTCTTGGACATCGAAATTGCCGTCATTCGTAGAACTCGGATTCCGCGAGCCGTCCTTGGAAACAGGTTGCATTAGCTTACTAACCCTACCTCCAACGCCTTCAGGACCTCTGTAAGGTGGTTGGCGATGGTGAATTCATTAGATGCACCGAAGAGCAAAGCGGTCGCCCGCTTCGTCTGTTGGTCGATGATCAGCGCTCCCGAATCTCCCTGTCGGCAGAAGTTGCCGTTATTGTCGCGGATCAAAATCTGGTTTTGGAACTTGAGCTGTCCCATACGGTATTCCACGAGGAGGTCGGCAGAAGTATCGAAAACACTGCCGGTGGTGCGGTGTGTCGTTCGCCCCATTTTCTGCACGCCCATTTCGACTTCCGCCGGGATGGGTTGGTCGCTTGCCAGAGGCCCAATCTCATAAACAGCAGGGTTGACGCTATCACGGTCGAGGACTTCGGCGATAGCACAATCCACGGTATTGGTAGCGCGTTGAGCAAGGGGGATCAAACGGGCCAGCTTAGCAATTTGGTCGAGGGTTGAATCTCCCTGGTCGAGTAAACCGGGCTGGAAAATCGGGCTTCCAACGGGCAGCCTGTTTTCATCGGCCAGAACATGATTGTTGCTCAAGATGTATAGCAGATCACCCGCGGTGACCACGGCACCAAATGTTCCGGCCATCAGGGAATCTGCTTCATTCCCAGTGAACTGAAAGCCCACGGAACAGCCAGGCATCGCCGGACGCATTCGCTCCTGCCCTGCTCCGCCGGACCGCGCGCTAGCTGCGCTAGCTGGCGGATACGCGTAAAAACGACCGCTTTCGATCACGTCTGTCTTGAACCCCTTGAATCTGTCGGGAAGCAAAAAGGCCTGCGCAATCGCTGCTTTGCGGATCTTGTGCTTGACGTAAAACCGAATACACTGCTCGCCCGTGTTCCTGTCTTCGATGAGCTTGGGCCCCATTCCCACCCCGACCACGTTTCGCTCAGGCTTGGCCGAGGCTGCAAATGCTATAAAAGCGCGGGGAGCCTCGGTTGCCGCAAAAGCGAGGGGAGCTTCCGTTGTGTTGAGGAACTGCTCGGCCGCGGCACTTTTTGCCGTCGATAGTTCCGCTAATCCTGTACCGTGTAGCGACATCACTCACCTTAACTAACAAAGGAATTCAGAATTTGTAATCCATGCGGCAAGGCTACGCCAGGTTATACCTTGCGTCAACTCTTCCGCCTATCCCACTCCCTCGCTCTCCTCGTCGCTGGGCTCATGGAAGTAGCGCCCGGGAGGAAACATTCCTGCGCGCAGCAGCTCGCGTCCCACTCGGTCGCGGATCTCGTCCGCCCAGTCGGCCCAGGTCAGCTCGCTGATCCCCAGATGCTTGCGCGCGGTGTGGTATTCAGCGCCGCCCAGGTAGTACACGCGAAACAGAATCAGCCGGCTCGCCAAGCCCCGCGCGCCTAGCGCGCGCTGCCCCGCGAGCGCAAAGTCCGCGACATATTCCGCCAAGCGCGGCCGGTGGTCCGGCCGCCACAAGTATTTGCTCGAGGCCTCCAACTGCACGGTGCGCAGCCTGTGATCGAGCACCTGGCGCGCGTTGCCGTACACTTCGTGGCAGATATCGAACGCATAGCAGGGTTTCACTCGGCTGCTTCCCGCTTTCGCTTGTCAGTCCACCGTTGCTAGTTGCTGGTGGAGGGTTACGAGTTGACAGTTGAGAGGTGAAAGAGAATAGCGCGCAGGGCACGTCACTTATGCCGCGCGCCGGACGAAAGCGTCGAGGTAAACTCCGCGAGGGATGCCGTGTCCTGCAACCTCCGGCGCCTGCATTTCGTCATCATTCGGACGTCCGGTGTTTTCTCCCGCGGAGGAATCTCTCTGACAGATCCCTCGCTCCGCTCGGGATGACAACGGCCCTTCTCGCGGATTGTTCTCGCCTCGGCTCTGATTTTCTATCAGATGTCTGCCCGCCCGCTGCGCGTTTTGCGCATTTTCTTCGCTGGGGGGGCGGCTCCTGCTTGCGGCTAGGCTTCGACCGATGCTTTCGCCTGCCCTAAGACTGTCCCAACGGCCAATTGCTTTTCTTACGCACTCAGTCGTAATCTGCGAGCACATGGTTTGTGAGGGGCAAGAACAAGCCGCAACCAAAGAACGAAAGGGGCCGCGCACCGACACTCGGGGCGCGGGGAGAGAAACAATGCTGGACACAGAGGCTTTCCGCGAGTTCAAGAAGGGAATCGACCTAATAAAGCTGCAGAACCCGAACAAGGCGCTGCATCACATCCGCCGCGCCGTGGAACTGGAGAACCACAACCCGTTCTACCTCTCTCACCTGGGCCTAGTGCTGGCCCAAGCCGAACACAAGTGGCATAAGGCGGAGGAGATTTGCGTCAGTGCTTTGCACATGCGGCGCAACGAGGCCCAACTCTACCTTAACCTGGCCGAGGTGTACCGGCTGGCCGGAAGGAACGAAGACGCCGCCGAGACCCTCACCCGCGGCCTGCCTTACGCTCCGCGTGATGCCCGCCTGATTCGAGCGCTCGGCAAAGTGCGGCCGCGACGCGAGCCGGTGTTTTCCTTCCTCGCGCGCAGGCATTTCCTGAACCGGCAATTCGGCAAGCTCCTGCACCGCGCTCTGAAATTGTTTAGCGCCGCCTGATCTCCACCCACCCCACGCGCCCAGACCAGGCTGGGATGTAAGTGCCTCCTCCCGGCCTGGTGCAGGGCTGAACCTGCGCTGGGACATCGCGCGCGACACGCAGTAATTCGCGCCCGTGGCCCTCGGAATGGCAACAACTTCACTCGGGAAGTAGGGGCACGGCCTGCCGTGCCCTAGTACTCCACCTCCCGCCTCGCGCCCGACACGCAACAATTCGTCCCCGGAAACAGAACGACGCGCGCCTCAACGAGCTGTCGCCAATAATCGGTTTTTTTATGGGAGCATCGGTGCGTCGGGGTCGAAGGCCGGCCGAATCATCGCAGATACTTCTCGCATTCGAGACGCGGAAAGTTTGCGCTGCTGGTATTCGATAAGGTCGCTCTTCGCAAGAGTGGTGATGAAGTGTCCCTTGAGCCAAGAGGGACGTGGCAAGCCGCTCTCGCCCGGCTGGAGCAGCATCGTAGTAGGCCCTTCGGCTCCCTTGCGGCCGAGCGGAATTATCAATACTGAATCCGTGCGGTCAGATTTATTGCGAGCATCCAGAGAAACGATAAGAACCCAATGGCGCTGGGGCGGATCGCCAAGATTGGCGATCCAAATTTCCGCACGTTTAGCCGTCAAAGTCTACCTTCTTAGTAGACCAGCTGAGCGCGGCTCCCAGTTTTCGCTCTTGTGCGGTAGCGCGAGGCGACAGCCGAGCGAAGTAGGCAGCAGTGGCCTCCTCAAGCCGCGCGCGATTCGCCGCTCGCCGGGCAGGTTGCACAGCCATGTCCACCGCCTCTGCGATGCTCGCGGCTTTTCCCGTATCCACCAGCATCTGGAGAAAACTGTAGGTGTCAGCCGAAACCGTGGTAGACAGCTTATGTCTTGGCATTATGTGCTCTCTGGGGTATCGCCTCAGCCGGGCTTAGTGTACTACGTTTTATCCCCCTGTTAAGAGGATAATTCAGGGGACGCTGTCGGCAGGTAGGGGCACGGCATGCCGTGCCCTAGCGCTCCACCTCGTCTCGGAGGACGAGTAACAGTAGTCGCCAGAGCGGGTCAAGATTTTCGTTTTGGCTTTGCGCGGGCGCGTTGGTACTTGAACGCGATCAGGCCTTTCGAGTAGGTCTTGTTCTCGACCAGCGTAAAGTTGCGCTGCGGGAAGCCGCTGGGGAAGAGCGGGATGCCTTCACCGAGCAAGACCGGAACGATGCCCAGGTAGAGTTCATCGACCAAGTCTGCTTTGAGGAATTCCACGATGTCGAATGCATTCTCACGCCGCGTCAAGAACCTGATTGCAGCTCTGTGGCTCTATTTCGCGCACTACAACTTCGTGCGGATTCACCACAGCTTGCGGATCACTCCGGCGATGGCAGTGAATGCAACCGACCACGTTTGAACAATCGAGGAATTGCTGAATGTGGGTGCTTCAGGTTAGAGTTTGCAAGGGAACCGACTCGCTAAACCACAAAACGGCAGGGCCGTGGCAAGCGTAAGCCCTAGGCCTTGCCGATTTTATTTCGTTTGCGCTTGGCCCTTATCTTCTCTATTATCTCGGCCTTTGGCACCTGGAATAGCGCCTTCACCGTGCGCTCAAAGTTCTCACTGTGCTCTTGGGCTGTCCGTGTATTCTGGTTTCATTTTTGTGGCCTCAACTAAACACGCTGAATAGATACCACACGCATAAGAAACCCATGAATATAAGGAAAAGCCCGGTACATCCAAATCCAATGGCTGTAGCAACGCTCTTGGCTCGAGGAACTTGGCAATGGATATAAACGAGACCGAAGACAAAGAAGATAATCGCGAGGAAAAACGAAAAAGTCACTTTGAGTGGTTTAAAGAGCATCTTCAGTCGCTCACGAGAGATGTGAAAGAACAATCCCGCAAAGCCAGGTTCTGGCTCGAAGTATTGGCTTTGCTCGGACTTGGGATATATACCACTGTAGCCGCTCTCCAGTTGGGTACCACGCGAGACACGCTGAAAGAATTGCAAATTCAATTCAGAGCGTCTGAACGGCCCTATGTCGGACTCGGTAATCATGAGGGCAAAATAGCCGAGTTTGTTCCGCAACCAGACATACGAGGCGCTCACTGGGTAGTGCTCCATTTCTTCAATTCTGGACACGCGCCAGCGCTTAATTTCAATGTCCGATACTGGACAACTTATAATACCGTATTTCCGCAGCCTCAATGGCCTCAGGTCCAGCGGTTCCGGAACGAAGTAACTGGCAAGATTCAAGTTATGGGCGGTGGTACTACTATCCCTGGTCAATCGGAATACGTGTTCTATGTAGGTCCACAAGGATTGCCTAGCAAAGAACAACTCGAACGCCTCCGAAGCACAGGGGAACAGTTCTATGTGATGGGGACGTTCGACTATTGCGATCAGTTCGGGAAATTCCATTGTGACGGGTACGCTGCGACCTATTTGGGTCAGTTCAACGCATGGATACTCAACACTGGTCCGCAGTGCCTGCCTCCTCTCCGTGAAACCAAAAACACGATAACTAGCCCAGGACGCACCACCCCCGATCCTCTGACTCCTTTGTGCCCATGCGCACAACCCGGACAAGAGCGCGACAATTAGGAAAAGGGGAGCACGTTTAGCTGCCCTACTACGCAGCCATCGTACCCAAGCCCGTTTTGTGCGTCTAGTATAGTGTGGCCCTAACAAGTAAGACTGGACCGGCTGGAAGCGTTCCATATCCCACAAAGTCCACAACCGATATCGAGAGGCCCTGCGCGGGCACTCTTTGTCAAACTGGCGATTTGTCATCGCGTGGGCGCCGGTACCTGCGTCCTGAAAGCGGACACCGACCGCGTGGAGCCAACGGGTTGCCTCACCGCAGGTTTTCCGGCGGAAGCAGGCGCGCGAGCGACGCGCGGCTGATTCGCCACCAGCCCCGCGGCGGGATCCGCGTGCCCTCCAGCCGGCCGTCCTCGAGCATGTATTGCACGCTGCGGGGTGAGATCCCGAGGAGGCGCGCCGCTGTCGCGACGCTCACACCTCGCGGCACGGCCGAAGGCCCTGTCCCGCCCTCTGGGCGGGACAGCGGGACCGCGGCGGGGGCGGGCCTTGCGGACCCCGCCGCAAGCTTCGTTCCATCCTCCGTGTGCGTCCCGGCGCTGCCGGGACGCACACCACGAACTGAAGACGCCCGCGCGTGCCCAGAGGATGTAGGGGCACGGCATGCCGTGCCCCTACGACCGATAATGCCGCCTCCAGGACTTCTCCTACGGCTTGGCTTTGGCTTCTGGCCTGCAGGCGTCGTTGCCCGGCCCCTGGCGGGGCCGGCACGATTCGACTTTTTAACCTGGCTTGAGCGCGTCGCAGTCCCGCCGTTGGCGGGACGGTTGATTTTCCGGCTCACCGCGCCGCTCCAGGAGGTTTCCTGCTACGACTGCCCCATACCCCCGGATGCGATGCCGCCCGGCGCGCCAGAGCGGGGCGAGCGTCCGCCGCACACTTTGGCCGGCTTCGGTGACCGCCGGTCGCGGCGGAGCGCGGGTAGGGATGCTCGAGCTGCCCTAGGATGAGCAGCGCTTCTTTGCACGCCTGCTCCCAGGCCCAATCTTGTCGCCGTTCGGCGAGCCACCGATCAGTCTGGCAGTAGCGCTTGACTCGCCCGAGGATCACCAGGCGCCGCGGCGGCAGACGCTGCGCATTCCACGCCGGAAGATCACGCCGCCCCCCGTTGCTGCGCTTCGACGTCAGGGTGTTCTTCCCCGACGCTCTGATCCCGCAGCGTGGGACGAGACACCGACACCAGGGACGATGCCGGCGTCGGGGCACTCGGATTCTTCTAGCATTCCCCATTGTGGAATTATCGGAGTGTCCGAAAAATCTCGCTGGCAGCAGGTTGCTGCTACGTTTTGATGTTGTCGGAATTCCGGACTTCGCGGAACGATTTCGGTGCATTGGTCCTCCTCGCTTCCTCGCGTTGCCGCAGCTTCTCCCAATACTCCGGCTTAACGCGCACCGGTCCCTGCGGTCCCATCCCGACGCGCGCTTCAGAAAGCGCGGTACGGACCTGGCTATGCCCGCCTGTGATGAACCCTTGTGGCGAACCGCCTGTGGTGAACTCTTTGTGCGAACTGTTTGCGCTGAGCCCTTCTGACGTAGCGCTACTGCTCGTTGGTGCGTCGATCTTGCTGAACCAGTTGTGCGCGAACCTCGACGTGTTTCTCGGACGTCGCAACGGATTCGCCTCCAGCCACGACTCCATCTTGCGATACTCGCTTTGCCTCTCTACCCACGGAAACGCCTCGCTCAAAAGCCAATCTTGCCGCTCGCTGATCGCCAGCCGAAGACCTCGATAGGCATACCGCGGAGCGTGCGTCCCGACTGGCTCGGGACACGAAGCTTGTGTGCCCTCTTGCTTCCCTGCTTCCGTAACTCCCTGCTTCCCTGCTTCCCCGCCCGCTACGCGAAGCTCGGAATGAGAGGAATGAGGCGCGGGGCTCGGCCCGGCAACTGTCCTCCGCGCGTCACCTGTCATTCCGAGCCCCGACGGTGTTTGCCGGGGCGAGGAATCCCTCTGTAGCGCCAGCGTCCCGCTGGCGGTCTCCTCGCCCGCTACCGATGTTGTGCCGTGCCAACCCTGCTCCGCGGGCTTTGCCAGCGAGTCCCGGCCAACTTGATCGGCGCAAATGGCCGGCGAGGCGCTCGCGGCACAGGTTGCGCTTTGTGTGCCCGACTCTGTCCGCGGCGAGCAGCCACTGGAGACAAATTCCTCGCGGAGTTCACCCCTGCCTTGCCCGGGTTCGGAATGCCCTCGGTCGGCGTAGACCGAAGGCGCCGGGGTATGCGCCTGAGCGATGGTTCTTGGGTTCCCCCGTTCCCCCTCCCCTTCCCAATTCATCTCCGGATTCCCTTCCCTATCCAAATCCCAGTCCTGTGCTTGAGCTGCCTCAAGGCAGGCCTTGAGGTTTACGCCCGCCTGCCTTGGGTCCGCCATTTCATTCGCCAGGGGCCCCGCCGCGGCGAGCGCCGTGCGCAGTTCAACTTTGCTCACTGCCCCGAGCCTGTCGAGGGGCGGAATTGGCGAACGAAGAGCCTCCTCGGTGGCGATTTGTGCAGCGGTAGGCTCCGCAAGGAGCGCTGCGAAGCAAGTCTCGCTGAGAGATTCCTCGTCCGCCGCAGCGGGCTCGGAATAACAGGAATGAAGCGCGGGGCTCAGCCTGGCAACTGTCATTCCGAGCCCCGACGGTGTTTGTCGAGGCGAGGAATCCCTCTCGAGAGACTCCTTGCAGAGTTCAGAATCGCAGCCCTCCGCGGCGCTGCGGTCGGGATGGCAGTGATGACGCGGCGCGCCCGCAGCCTGATAGGCAACGTCCTGTGACGCCAGCTCCAAAGACCCAGGCGCCTGGGAACGACGTGGACGCCAGCACAACTTCATATACTCCGCCCTCGCCTCGAGCGGCACCGGCGGCGCCAACCGCTCCAGCCGCTGCCGCCACGATGGCGGCGGCAGGCGCCCGGGCAAATCGCTGTTGGTCCAGTGGCCGTACGTCTTCCCGTTTTCCTCCCAGACGAATAGCAAACCATTCGCGCGGAACTCTTCGAAAATTTGTTCGAGCCGCTCGAGCGATAAATTTTTGCGGACGGCAGCCACGCGGCCCCAGATCACTCGCAGGTTGGTTAGCTCGAAGCTGCCGTTGCCATCAGCCAAGCCGTAAAGCCATGCGTATTCCGCTTGCGCCCATGCCGCGCATGCTGCCAGCTTGTCGCTTGCCCACAGCGCGTCGAAATCAATCACTCGCTTCGGCATTCGCAGCTCTCTTGAAGGCTCGCATTCGTCTTCCGAATGTTCTGTGCCTGTCCAGCACTGGCACGGGTGCCCCATCCTCGCCGCAGGCGAGGGTGGGCCAATTTCCGGCAAAGCACGGCTGTGCCCGTCGATCCGGCCTTTCACCTCTGATAGCTTGATCCCGCCCCTGGCGGGCCCAGCACTGGCACGGAATGCCCCATCCTCACCTTGTGAGGGTGGGCTAATTTTCCGTCAAAGCACGGCTTCAGCCGACAGGCGGTCTCCGCTTGACGCTTGGGTCGGAGCTTTGGTTCCGACAAGAAAGGCTGCCAACCCTGCGGGCTTCGTCTCCCGAATGTTCTGTGCCCGTCGATCCGGCCTTTCGGCTCTGATAGCTTGATCCCGCCCCTGGCGGGCCCAGCACTGGCACGGAATGCCCCATCCTCACCTTGTGAGGGTGGGCTAATTTTCCGTCAAAGCACGACTTCAGCCGACAGGCGGTCTCCGCTTGACGCTAGGTCGGAGCTTTGGTTCCCACAAGAAAGGCTGCCAACCCTGCGGGCTTCGTCTCCCGAATGTTCTGTGCCCGTCGATCCGGCCTTTCACCTCTGATAGCTTGATCCCGCCCCTGGCGGGCCCAGCACTGGCACGGAATGCCCCATCCTCACCTTGTGAGGGTGGGCTAATTTTCCGTCAAAGCACGGCTTCAGCCGACAGGCGGTCTCCGCTTGACGCTTGGGTCGGAGCTTTGGTTCCGACAAGAAAGGCTGCCAACCCTGCGGGCTTCGTTTCCCGAATGTTCTGTGCCCGTCGATCCGGCCTTTCGGCTCTGATAGCTTGATCCCGCCCCTGGCGGGCCCAACACTGGCCCGGCTGCCCCATCCTCACCTTGTGAGGGTGGGCCAATTCCCCGTCAAAGCACGGCTTCAGCCGACAGGCGGTCTCCGCGCTTGGGTCGGAGCTCTAGCTCCGACAAGAAAGGCTGCCAACCATGCGGGCTTCAGCCCCTGCGGCTCTGTTTTGGTTAACTCCTCCCCATTCGTCATTCTTATTGGCAGACGAGGAATCCCTCCGGGGAGATTCCTCGCCCGCCGTGGCAAGCTGCAAAGTTATCCTCTGTAGCTCCCTGCACCCTACCTCTGCGCCTAGCTGCCTTCAGCCTCCTTCCCTGCGTGCCTGCTTCCAGGCCTCCTGCCCCTGGCCTCCAGCCTCTCACGTCCAGCTTGTACTCCCATCCCGCCCAGGCGGGACGGCCCTCGGCCGCATCGCCTTCCCGCCGGCGCTTCTCGACCACGTAGCTGCCGAACGCCGGCTTGCGCAGGTGCCGGAGCTGCGCCGAAATGCTGGCCTCGCCATAGTGAGTAATCGCCGCGATTTCCCGCAGCGTTAGCCAACTGTCGCGCTGCGCGGCAGAGAGCATGACTTCACGGATTGTCTCGAGCTGTGTGCGCAGCCGGTAGTCGCGTTCCCCCTGCCTTGCAGGACGCGACCGAGCCTCATGCCCTGGGTCGTACATCCTCATCGTCTTCCTCTCTTTCTGTGCTGCATCTTCGCGCGCTCGATCCATCGCGTTTCAACTTCGAACTTTCCCCCACTCAGCTTGTGTCGTCCTTCGCCCCGGTCTGCGCGCTGCCATCACCGACCGTTGTTTCCCCGCCTCGCGCCGCAATTGTTCCGAAAGGCGTGAAGCCTGCCCGATCTGTTTTCGCTTGGACCCTCGCCTTCCGCGTTGGCATTTCTCTATCGCCCCGCTGCTGCGCAGGGTAGTACTCGTGGTTTTCCGCCAAGTCCGCGTCTGGCGCCGGCGCGGTCATTTGCGGATTCTCGTAGTCACCGGCGCATGCACTGCACATCGGTCTTCTCCTCTCGCCCAGCTTCCGCGGTCCCAGGCCGCGATGGATGCCGCCAACTGAGAGCGCTTGTCATCCCCAGCCCGCCGCGCTCGGGGACGCCGGCCCGGCAGAAAATGTCAGGCCTGTGAATAACGGCCTCTCACTCCGCGTGACAATCACAGGGCAAGGCCGCGCGGCCTCTCGCCAAGTTTTCCACAGTCGCCGCACTTATTACTTTACAGTTAGATATTTTATGTCATAGAGTCCGACCGCGCTCAGCTACCAGGAGGTAGTACCCCATGTCGGCCCGCGTCCCGCAATTTCCGTGGGAGTATCTCCGCCAAGCTTCCGCACCTGGGCTCCAAAGTTTCGAGCTCACCCGACTCAACCACGCCGCTCACCTCCGGAAGGAGATCACCGCCCTGCTCGACCAGTGGCTCGAGGAAACCGCTTGCGCGTTGCTCGCGCGCTGGCTGTTCGACCACCAAGCCGATCTGCGCGCCGCGCCACCAGCCGTTGAAGAACCCCGGGCCCTGCGCGAAGCCGCGATTCATGGCGAGTACGGGCTGCTGGAGGGCGATCCGTCTCGCGACGCTGCGGCACCGCTGCTCCCCGCGCGTCGCCATCGGGGCAGCACGGCTGACTGACCAGCGCCTCTGCTGAGCGCTCCAGTTTCGCCCGCGTTCGGAGCCGCGCGGTCGGACCACACTCGCTCGCCGCGCCACAGCTTGCGCCTGCGGCGCTGCGATGTAGGCGCACCCACCAGTCGCCAGTAATCCGCCAGAAGTCAACGGACACCGGTCGCCGCGGCGACCCTGGCGTGGGCGACCCGCCCCTGATCCGAGTCCGTCGTGACCAAGAACTTCTGCTGACGCGGGCACAGCAGGTTATCCTCGCGCAGCAAGCGATACACGTGCTTGTGATTCACCGCCAGCCGCGCCGTTTCAGTTCCGCGGTCATCCGCGGCCAGCCGTAGCTGGGAAACTCCACCGCAATCTGCTGCATGGTGTCTCGCACCTCCAGGTCTGGATCCGGCCCCGGCCAGCGGGGCGGAAAGTGATAAAAACCCGCCCGGCTCACCCCCAAAGCGCACATGCGTTTCGCGGTCAAGGCTTCGGCTCCGTCCCTTTGGGTCTGGATCTGCTGGTAGACACAGCGGGTTTTTCCAGTCACCGCCTGCAGCTTCCGCTGCTCGTCGATGCGCCGAAAGCACCCCTTCAAAAAATCGATCTCCAGCGCCTGTTGGCCGATCTTGCCCTCCAGTTGGGCGAGCCGGCCCTCGTCCCACCGCTGCCCCCCGCGCCGCGAAACGCATTCGGATGGTGCCGGAGCCCTCTTTCTTCACCTTGGCTTCGCACCCAGTGCGGATGCCCAGTTCCAGGCCGGTGGCGGTGATCGTCAGGCGGTTACCCTTCGCCTCGCAGAGCAGGCTCGATAGGATGGGCATGGTGGTCTTCCGCTCGACCACACCTTGCGTCTGGCCCTTCGCGGAACTCCCGCCGCCAGCGGTGAAGCACATTCGCGTTGACTTCAAACGCCCGCGCCACCTCGGCCACCGGCGCCCCCATTTCCAGACGCTGAAGGGCGGCCAGCTTGAACTCCCGTGTGAACCTCCGTCGAGACAACCCATGGCTTATTCCTAGCGGGGAAGAACATTCGCGTTGACTTCAAACGCCCGCGCCACCTCCATCCGATCGGTTCTTCACCCCATTCGCCGAATCTTGAGTCTTAACTGCTTGTCTCAAAAATGGGGACAAATCCAATCACCTGGATCCCCTAAGCTCCCCGCGAGTGGCCGTGCTCCCCGCCGTCCTAGCAACGCCATCTTCGATCTCCATCTTTATGTCTAGCTGATTGCATATCAATTAGCGGTTATCGTGTGTCTTGCGAAGGAAACATCGAGTGACGATGAGCCGCGTCACCCGGAAGACGGTATCCTGCTTCAAGCTACTATTGGCGCGCCGCTTCGATGTCGTAGGGTGTTCGACCTAGCCCAAGTTCCGCAGTTTGGAGCGAGTTGAAGATTTTTTGAGCACATTCTCAAGGCGGTTCGAGCCTTGAGATTTCCTAACATTCCCATTTGCAGCGTGAGTCCTCGAGGCGGGTTGCGTGGTGTGCG
>Ga0209055_1000321_pt1 | contig 34377 bp, 33 predicted proteins | sample GraSoiAngelo_110_FD_185875 | JGI IMG/M metagenome (GOLD analysis project Ga0209055, IMG submission 185875) | Grasslands soil microbial communities from the Angelo Coastal Reserve, California, USA - 14_0903_12_30cm (SPAdes) (version 2) | ecosystem: Environmental > Terrestrial > Soil > Grasslands ... | reverse complement strand
AGCCCATCTTTGAAATACAGGCCGGACCCGACGCCGGGCCGCAAGCGATTCACGAACAGGTTGTGCGGCGGATTGTAGAACGTGGCGCCGCCCGTGTAGTAGATGAACGGGCGATACACGAAGGGCTGCCGGAAGCCGAAACCGAACCCGCCGAAACCGAATCCACCGAAGAAGAACGGATCGTAGAACGGACTGTAGTACGATCCGCAATAGAACGGATCATAGAAGAACGGATCGTAGCACGAGCCGAAGCCGTAACGATAGGGCCAGCCGTAGCCGAAGCCGGCGGAGTAGTACGACGGGTAGTAATCGCGGTAGGCCCGTTGCGCAGAGACCACGTAGCTCGTGGCGTCGTAGTCGAAGTGGCCGTCCGGAATCATGCGCTGCGCGATGTCGACCAGCGCCGCTTCCTTGTCGTCACCAGCGTCACGTACGTCGAGCACGCGGTAGTCCCAATGATCGCCCCGCACGAACGCGTCGAACTTGAACGGCGTCGCCGAGCGGGCGGCGAGCACCAGGCCCGAGCCTTCGCGCTCGTCGACGTAGAACGCCTCACGGTCGCCGCGGCCGCGCACTTCGATCGTCTCGCCGCCGCGCACGAACGCGTCGTCGCCCGGGTCGAGCGGGAACAGCACCCGCACCCGGCCGTCGGCGTCGGCGCGCAGCACGACGACGTAGCCGTCGTCGCCCAGGCGGACGTTGACGCGCGCCTTATCGCCACGCTCATAATTGTCGTGATTGAGCCAGACTTTGACCGGTGGATCGTCGCTCACGACTCGAGCGGACGCCGCGTTCGCGGGAGCGAGCGCGGAGCCTACGAGCGAGAGCATCAATGGAAGCAGCATGGGTCTATCCTCTATATACCCTCATCCCTGGCAAGCGATCAAGAAGCATGCCGGTTCCTTTGGGACCGCATCCCGCGCCGCGGGTTAAGGGGTGACCCACCTGGGAGACATGTTTGTCTCTCCATGAGACAGGGCTACCAGCGGTCCGGCTTCCCCGCATCGGGGACGAACAGGCTCTGGCCGAAGCGCGCCTTCCCGAAGCCGGCGATTAATCCTTGCGTCTCGGGCGCGACGAAGAAGTCGGCCAGCGCCCGGCCGCCGGCCAGGTTCACGCGCGCCGCGTTCTTGGGGTTGAGCTCGAGCACGTGGTAGACGTTGTACAGCAGGGAATCGCCCTCGACCATGGGCACGAGCTGCAGTTTGTCGCGCCACGCGAGGTAGGTCGCCCGATCGGTGAGGGTATAGGCACGCTTTTCGTCGGCGAGCTGCAGCGTCGCCCCCATGCCCTGGCCGGACTCGACGTACCAGCCGTCCCGGGGGGGCGATCCCGCCGCCCGCTTCCAGATCTGCTGCTCGCGCTGGTGAGTCCCGGACTGATCGCCGCGCGACACGAAGGGAGCACGACGCTCGGCGAGCCGGCGGAACGCGGCCACCGCGTCACTCAGGCCGCGCAGCCCGGCCGGATCGGACGCGGGCCCCACCACGAGGAACTCGTTGTGCATCACCAGCCGCCGCCGCACGAAGTGGCCCGAATCGACCAGTGCGCGCTCCGCTTCGGGGGCGTGCGACAGCACCAGGTCGGCGTCGCCACGGCGCCCCATCGCCAGCGCCTGGCCGCTGCCCACGGCGATCACCTTCACGTGGTAACGCGTCTGTCGCTCGAACACGGGCAGCAGCGAATCGAGCAGCCCGGCGTCGCGGGTCGAGGTGGTGGTGGCGAGGATGACCTGGTCGGACTGCCGGACGGGCAGACGGGCGGACAGGAGACCCGTCGCGGCCAGCAGCCACAGTCCGACGGTCCGCCTGTCCAACCGTCCGACCTTCACCACCGCACCTGCATCTGCACCACACCGCGGTTGTTGCTCACCTGCACCGTCTGCTCCCGGAACACTTCATAGTCGGCGAGGATCTTGAAGTTGTCGCCGCGCATGAAGTACTGCAGGCCGATCAGGTAGCCGGTGGAGCGATCGGTCGCGACCCGATCGCTCGGGTCGAACTGCTCGACCCGCCCGACCAGCTCCACGCGTTGCGGGATCGCATAGTAGCCGGCGAGCCCGTACCAGCCCCTGGTATGCACCGGGGTGCGGCGATTGTGCTCGTCGATGTACTCGGCGCGCGCCGTCCAACGCGCCGCGCGGTACACGCTCTGCACGTTGGCGCCGCTCGAATCGCTGTAACCCTCGAATGCTCCGCCTATGTCGAGCCCCTTCACCGGCGTGACCACGGCGCGCGCGAAGTAGGCCATACGGTTGTCGGGATTGGTGCTGGTGGTCCGGTTCGGCCCCTCGCCGTCCACCAGCGCGGCCTGCAGCACCAGCCGGCCGGCGACGGTCCAGTCGGCCTGCACGCCGATGTCGCGCTTGGCGGCGTTGACGATGCGCGACCGCTCGCTGGTCTCGAGCGTGGTGGAGCCGAGCAATGATTCGAGCGCGAACGGCACGCGGAACTGGCCCACCGTGCCGCCCCAGCGGCGGTGGGTCAGACGGATGAACAGGTCGGTCGCCGAGAGGGTGAGCGGCGACGCAGCGGGCGTCGCCGCCGCCCCGAGGGTGCGCATCTCGACCTGGGCGCGGTACGCCGCCCAGGGAGTGATGTTGCCTTCCACCGCGAAGCGGGCCCGCCGCAGAAGAAACGATGCGGTGTCGCCGAGCGTCTGGAAGCGAGGCTGGAGGTAGCCAGTGAGCTTGGGAGTGGTCGAGAATGACTGGGGGGCGGGGGCCTGCGCCGGCAGCCGCAGCGCCGTGCAGAGGGTGAGGACCGCGACGACGGGGCCCGAGCGCACGCGGGCAAGCTACCGCGTGCCCCGCCGATAGGCAAGACGATGCCTATCGGGGCAGGATCTTCCGGAACGCCACGTCGCTGAGGCGCACCGCCTCGCGCTTCCACCGGGCGAACAGCGTGACCAGGCGCCGCGCTTCGGGAGTGACGCGGGCGCCGCCGCGTCGGGCGCCGCCGCGCGTGGTGGCGAGCACCTTGGCGCCCAGCACCCGCTCCATTTCACGGATGCGGTTCAGGCAGGTGCGATAGCTCCACCCGACTTCGCGGCCCGCCGCCCGGATGGTGCCGGTGCGATCGACGGCGTCGAGAAACCGCAGATAGCGCGGCCCCATGAGGAATGCGCCGTCCCAGTTGAGCCACAGCTTGTGGTGCGGCTTCAAGTGAACGCGCAGCGAGGGACGGCGGGACGACGCCATGCGGAGCGACATGAGATAGATTGTGCGGGGAAAGCTAGCCGCGGTCCTGCCAATGAGCCAACTGCTCGATGCCATTGCCGGCGTCCCCAACGCCTGCGAGCCGATCCCGGGAGTCGTGACGGGTGGACAGCCCGCGCCCGAGCATCTCGCGGCCCTGAAGCGCGCGGGGTGCGCCGTGGTGATCGACATCCGGGAGGCGATGGAGCCGCGCCCGTTCCGCACGCCCGACGCGGTGGTGGCCGCGGGGCTCGAGTATCGCAGCATCCCGATCGGGCACGGCGCGGTGAGCGACGCCACCTTCACGAGCTTCGTCGCCGCGGTGCGCGAGCTCGCGGGCAAGCGCCCCGCGTTCGTTTACTGCGCCAGCGGCAATCGCGTCGGGGCGGGTCTCATCCCTTATTTCATGCTGGAGCAGGGGATGGAAGAAGAAGACGCCGTCACGGTGGCGATGCGGGTGGGATTGCGCAGCGCCGAGCTGATGGAGCAGGCGCTCGAGTACGCCCGCGCGCGCCAGGGCATCTAGTGGCGTCTAGGGGTTCCGATGCCAGTACATGCGCATCTCGCTGATCTTGGCGTCCTTGGTTTCGCAGAAGATGGCGCCGCGGGTATCCACCCACTCGCCCGTGCGGCGGCGCCGGTAGGTGCAGCGGAACTCGGCCGCGAACCACGGCCCGGCCGTGTGGATCTCACCGGCCTTGAAAGTGACCTCGGCCTGGTTCAGCGGGACGTCCTTCCAGTACGCCCGGATGGCGTCGATTCCCGCGTTGCGCTCGCCGAACGGCGTGCCGAGGAACACGGCGTCGGGTGCGAACACGGCGGCGATCGCGTCCACGTCGCCCCGCTCCCACCCCGCGCCAAACTGCTCCAGCAGCTCGCGATACGCCGCGCTCATGGCGCCCAATATACGCCAATCCGGAACTACGGGTCGGCACGTATGGTACACGGAGTCTCCCACGTCACACCACACCGACAAGAGGAGGAAGCACCGATGATGAAGCGCATCCTCGCCACGACCGCCGTACTGGGCCTGTGCGCGCTGCCACTCGCGGCGCAGGGCCACGCGGCGACGGCGGGCAACGAAATGACGATCACCGGCTCGGTGGTCGACCTGAACTGTCACACCACCAACGGCGCGGCGGGCGCCGCCCACAAGGCCTGCGCGCAGGCGTGTGCCAAAGCCGGCGTGCCGCTCGGAATCCTCTCGAGCGACGGCACCATCTACCTGCCGGTGAGCTCCAAGCCCGGTGATCCGCAGAACTCGAAGCTCGAGCCGTATGTGGAAGGCAAAGTAAAAGTGACTGGCATGCACCGCATGGTGAGCGGGCTGCACACCATCGAGATCAAGACGGTCTCACCCGCCACCTGATGGGCCGCGCCCTGGGCGCCGTGCTCGCTGCAGCCACGCTCGGCTGTCGCGCGCCGGCGCCCGGCGGCTTCACCCTCCTCTTTCTCGGCCGCTCACCGGCTGCTTCGCTGGGCGGCAGGTCCCTCTCTTGGGCGCCCGACCCCGACCAGAGCCGTATCATCGGCTTCGATGGGCGACTCCGCATCGTGCGCCAGCTCTCGAGCCCCCGTCTCGCGACGCCGATGGCCGTGGCACCGCTCGGGCCGGCCGAGCTGATCGTCACCGAGCGCACCGGCGAGGGCGTGGTGCTCGACACCTCGGGCCGGGCGGTGCGGGAGTGGGAAAGCGCCGACGTCGCTTCGTTATACGCCGCGGCCGGGGCACACGTCGTGGCCGTGCGCTCGCCGTACTACGTCCCCGAGCTCGCTAGCCCCGAGCCCGATACCGCTCCGCTCATCCGCGTGCTCGACACCCAGGGTCGCCCCATCGCCGGGTTCGCCACCATCCGGCGGCCGGCGCTGCCGCAGCTCAGTTATCTCGTGAATGCCGGGGCGGTCGCCGCGGCGCCGGACGGGTCGGTGTACTACGCCCCGCTCGTGCGCGACGAGATTCGCAAGTACGGTCCGGGAGGCGACCTGCGCTGGACGGCGAAGCGGGGCCTGCCGGGGACCGAGTCCGATCCGGTGTTCCTACCGCCCCCGAGCGGGAGCACCGCGCTGCAGGTGCGGAGCCGTATCGTGAACGTGGCGCTCGTGCTCGGGCCCGACGGCCGGTTGTACGCCCTGGGATCGGACGACTCGAGCGCGACCAGGTTGCGGGTGGACGTCGTGGACACGGCCACCGGGGCCATCGTCACGACCCGGCACCTCGGCGTGAGGCAAGGCGCCGTCGCGCTCGATCGCAACGGCGCGCTCGCCCTGCTCGACGCGGATTCGCTGCTGGCCGCCGCGCCTCCCGCGGCCGGCGGGCGCGAGCCGTTCGCGCCGGCCTTCGCGCTCCCCGAGCTGCGCGATCACCAGGGCGACACGGTCACGCTGGCGGCGTTCCGGGGGAAAGTGACGCTCGTGAACTTCTGGGCCTCGTGGTGCGATCCCTGCCGCGAGGAGTTTCCCCTCATGGCGGGGCTGTATCGCGAGTTCGACCGCAAGGACTTCGCGATCGCCGCGATCTCGGACGACGTGGATGCGGGCAAGATGCTCGCCTTCGTACACCAGTTCCGGCCGCCGTTTCCGATCCTGGCGGGAGGGGGCCGGATGAAGCAGATGTATCACTACCGGGGGCTGCCCTATTCGGTGCTGCTCGATCGGCAGGGCAGGGTGGTCGAGCGCATCTTCGGCTTCGGCGGGGAGGAGGAGTTTCGGAAACTGCACGCCACTATTGCAAAGGAGGTTGGCGTTCCCTAGCCTTCAGATCGTGACCGATCGTACCCTTGCCCCGCCCCCCGTCCCGCTTCCCGTCATTATCGACACCGATCCCGGCATCGACGACATGCTGGCCCTGCTGTTGGCGCTCTGCTCGCCGGAGCTCGACGTGCGCGGGATCTCGGTGTCGTACGGCAACACCGTGGTCGAGAACGCCTACCGCAACGCCGTCCAGATCGTGCGACGGGCGGGTAAGCGGACCACGTTGGGGGTGGGGGCGCGGCGGCCGCTCGCCCGGCCGCTTACCGTGGCGAGCGAGACCCACGGCGAGTCGGGGCTCGGGTACGCCGCGGTCCCGCCGGCCGGGGTGATCCTCGATTTCGTCAAGTCGCTCGACCGGTTGCTCGCGGACCAGCCCGCGCCGGTCACCCTGGTGACGCTCGGCCCGGTGACGAGCCTCGCGCTGGCGCTGCGGCGCGATGCGGCGCTGGTGCGCGACAAGGTCAAGCGCCACATCGCGATGATCGGGAACGTGGCCGCGCAGGGCAACACGACGCGCTACGCCGAGTTCAACGCGTGGTGCGATCCCGAGGCGCTCGACCTCGTGCTGCGCGCCGAGCTCCCGACCGAGATGGTGGGACTCGACGTGACGCGCCAGCTGGTGCTCGCGCCCACCGAGGCCACGCGGCTCGCCCATTCCGGCGCGGCGCAGGCGGTGTGGATCCAGGACGCGCTCCGCTTCTACATGGAGTTCCACAAGCGTCAGGAGGGATTGGATGGCTGCATCGTGAACGACGTGCTCCCGATCGCGGAACTGGTGCATCCCGGCGTGCTCGCGTTCGAGGAGCAGCGGCTCACGGTCGATCTGGACGACGCCGAGCACCGCGGGCACACGCGCGTCGATCCCGAGGGCGCGCGCGTGAAGGTCGCGACGCGGGTGGAGCTCGGGCCGGTGCGGCAGCTGCTCTCGGAGCGCGTGTTCCGCTGGGCCGCGCGTGCCGCCACGGCACCGATCGCATCCGAAGAGGTCCAGGTCTGATGGAGGGGGCACTGCCGCCTAAGATCACCGTCGTCGGCGCGGGGGACATCGGCTGCGGGTGGGCCGTCCTGTGCGTCGCGGCCGGGTGGCCGGTGACGCTATTCGACGCCAGCGCGCAGGGGCTGGAGCGGGGGGCGGCCGACGTGCCGCAACGGGCGCGGGCGCTGGTGACGCAGGAGCGCGCCAACCAGGGAATCGTGGAGCGGGGGCTGCTCGAGTTCGTGCAGGCGCGCAGCCTGCTCCAGGCCGTGAAAGACGCGGACTGGGTGATCGAGGCGATCCCCGAAGACCTGATGGCAAAACAGCGGCTGTTCGACTCGATCGAGCAGGTGGCCGGGCACGAGGCGCTGCTCACCAGCTCCTCGACCGGCCTCCCGCCGGGCGACATCTTCGCGCGCTGCCGCCGGCAGGATCGCTGCCTCGTGGCCCATCCCCTCAACCCGCCGGAGCTGATCCCCCTGGTCGAGCTGGTGCCTGGGCCACGGACGACCCAGGCAACCGTGGCCCGCGCCCAGGCCTATCTGCGCTCGCTCGGCCGCATGCCGATTCTTCTCAAGAAAGCCGTCCCGGGCTACGTGGTCGGGCGGATTGCCGCTGCGGTGTGGCGACAGTGTATCGATCTCGTTCTTGAGGGCGTGATCGATGTGGACGAGCTCGACCGCGCGGTCTCGCTCGGCCCGGCCTTAGGCTGGGCGGCCGCCGGCCCTCATCTCACCTATCATCTGGCCGCGGGCGACGGCGGTGTCACGCTGTTCATGCAGCAGCTGCTGGCGACCTTCGAGAGCTGGTGGGCTGAGCTCGCCACGTGGAAGCAGCTCGAGCCGGAGCAGCAGCGCGCGCTGATTCACCACGTGGAGCGGGCGTATAAAAACAAGCTCGGCACGCTGCGCGAAGCGAGAGACCGGCGCTTGGGAGCGATCCTGCGGGCTTTGGAGCAGGCAAGAACTACGTAAGGCGTCACGCCAACCGCATAAAGGCGTCACGCTAAGAGCGTCATGGAAAGACGTCACGGAGAGGCGTCGAGAGAGGACGAGGCGTCGTCATTTCTTTTCAGCCCGCACCATGAGAATCGGGATTCTGGTCGCGTGTCGTAACGCTGTCGCGGTGCTGCCTCTTACTACATCCTCCAGCAGGCGATGGCCGTGCGTGGCCATGGCGATCAAGTCGCAGCCTTCGCGCTCGGCGGCGGCGGCGATCTCGGTCGCGGGGTCACCTCCGGCGAGCACGGCGTCGGCATCGAACCCCTCGGCGGTGAGGCGGGCGCAGAGCTGCTCCAGGTAGACCCGGTCGTCGCGCATCTCTTCCGACTCGCGCAGCTGGAGCTCGCGAATGTGGCGGGCCACCCAGCCGTCCGCCACGTGGATCAGGACGAGCGCCGAGCCCATGCCCCGGGCCAGTTCGCGCACGTGGGCGAGGATCGTCGCGTCGGCGGCGGAATGCTCGAGCGGGACGAGAATGCGGCGGTACATCAACGCAGCCAGGTGCCGAACGCCTGCACCAGTAGCCAGGCGTTGAGCGCCGCGATCGCTACCGCCGCGCCGTAGGCGAGCGCTTTGAGCCACGCCGGGTTCACGAACTCCCCCATCTTGGCCCGGTCCGACGTGAACTGCACCAGGGGGAACACGGCGAAGGAGAGCTGCAGGCTGAGGATCACCTGACTGAGAATGAGGAGTCGCGCGGTGCCGTTCTCCCCGAAGAAGATAGCGGTGAGGGCGGCGGGCACAATCGCGATGCCCCGCGTGATGAGGCGGCGCAGCCAGGGCCGCAGCCGGATGTTCAGGAACCCTTCCATCACGATCTGGCCGGCGAGCGTGCCGGTCAGAGTGGAGTTCTGGCCAGAGGCGAGCAGGGCGAACGCGAACACGGCGCTCGCGCCGGTCACGCCCAGGAGCGGCGTCAGCAGCTGGTAGGCCTGCTGGATCTCGGCCACGTCGGTGCGGCCGGCGCGATGGAACGTCGCCGCCGCGACGACCAGGATGGCGGCATTGATGAACAGCGCCAGGCTCAGGGCCACGGTGGAGTCCACAAAGGCGTAGCGTACGGCCATGCGCCTGCCCGCCGCCGATTCCTCGTAACGCCGCGTCTGCACGATGGACGAGTGTAGGTAGAGGTTGTGCGGCATGACGGTGGCGCCGAGGATGCCGATCGCGATGTACAGCTTGGCCGGATCGCGCACGATCGCGAGGGTCGGCACGAAGCCGTGCACCACGGCTCCGAGCTCGGGGCGGGCGATGACGATCTCGAATAGGAAGCACCCGGCGATGGTGGCGATGAGCGCCACCACCAATGCTTCCAGCAGACGGAACCCCTTGTGCTGCAGCAGCAGCACCAGCAGCACGTCGAGAGCCGTGATGACGATCCCGACCGGGAGCGGAATTCCGAACAGCAGGTTCAGCGCGATCGCGGAGCCGATCACCTCCGCCAGATCGCACGCGGCGATGGCCACTTCGCACAGGAGCCACAGCGCCAGCGTCGCGGGACGGGAATAGTGGTCGCGGCACGCTTGTGCCAGGTCTCGTCCCGTCACGATGCCGAGCTTGGCGGCGAGCCCCTGCAGCAAGATCGCCATCAGATTCGAGACGAGAATGACGCTGAGCAGCGTGTAGCCGAACGCCGACCCGCCCGCCAGGTCGGTGGCCCAGTTGCCCGGATCCATGTAGCCCACGGCCACCAGATAGCCGGGGCCCGCGAACGCGAGCGCCCGGCGCCACCAGGTGCGCGCATCGACGGGAACGGAGCGGTACGCCTCGGCGAGGCTCGGGGCGAGGCGCGGGCGCCGCCACCCCGCGTCGCGCTCAGCGAGCGGCCGGGCCATGACCTTCCACCGGCACCTCGCGGCACCACAACAGCTGCGCCAGCTCGCGTCCCACGACCCGCGGATCGCCCGACGGCACCAGGGAGATCGTGGTCGGCCCGTTGAACGGCTGGCGCTCGCTCACCGTGAGCAGCACTCCCGGCGTGAGGCCCTGCTCCGCCAGGTAATGCAGCCGCGCGGCGTCCTGCGTCCCGACCTGCCGCAGCTCGAGCTTCAAGCCGACCGGCGCATCGGCGAGCGACACCAGCTCCGCTTCTTCGATCTCTCCCGCCGCCGTGGGGATGGGGTCGCCGTGGGGGTCGTACAGTGGATGCCCCAGGGCGCTCGCCATGCGCTCGACCAGCTCGTCCGACACGGCGTGCTCCAGCTGCTCCGCTTCGGCGTGCACGCCGCCCCAGTCGTAGCCGAGGTGCTGCGTCAGATAGAGCTCGAGGATGCGGTGCCGGCGGATCATCTTCAGTGCCGCGCGCCGGCCCTGCGCGGTGAGCTGTACGCCGCGATAGGGGACGTGCTCGATCAATCCGGTCTCCGAGAGTCGCTTCACCATGCCGCTCACCGAAGGCGGCGCCACTTCGAGCATCGCGGCGATGTCGCTGGTCGCCGCGAAGCCGCCCTGGTTCGAGAGATGGTAGATGGCCTTGAGATAGTCTTCGACCGACCGCGTGAGGGGTGGGCCGGCGTCTCGCAAGAGCGCGTGCATGCCGATTCTCCCTGCCGGAAAGGCGCGCGAAACCCGTGTGCCGCGCGCCAGGTATGAGGGCGCAGCACAACGGCTTGAACAAGATGCTTAGGCTATACTAATCTGACAATATTGTCAAGCGAATATGGGGATTCGCAGAGGCTAGATTTTGGTAATCGTGTGGACAAATGGCGTCAGAATGCGCTCTGTCATGCCCCAAATGATGTCGTCGCCGAGCCGATAGGCTGGAAGTGTCCGCTCGCCGTCGCTCAGCTGCAGCGTCACCTGCGATCGCACGGCGGGCTCCGATAGCCGGGCAAGGGCCACCCAAAACGCCCGCTGCACCTCGGCGTTGATCGTGAGCACGGGGCGGCGCCGCAGGGCGAACACGAACGGTCGGACGATGACGGCTGGGAGGGTCGCGGCGCGCGGGGCGAGGTCATCGAGCACGCCGAGCCGCTCCGCGGCAGCGAGCTCCACACCCGTCTCCTCGCGCGTCTCGCGCTCCGCGGTCGCGAGCAGGTCGCGGTCGCGGGCATTGCGGCGGCCACCGGGAAACGCGATTTGCCCCGACCATGGGTCGTCGGCGCGCTCGGCACGCTTGATCAACAGGATCTCAGCACCTTCCGGACCTTCGACCAGCACCAGGGAAACCGCGGCGGGACGCGCTCCGGCCGCTTCGGCCGGTTGCGGCTGATAGCCCGCGAGCGCCCGGCGCACGGCGGCGAGCGTGATCAGACCACCTGTTGCGTCAGCCATTGCACCACCGCGGCGACTGCGCGATCGGGGGGTTCGGCGTGCACGGTCGGGCCGGGGAATCGCGCCCCGGCTTCGACGCGCGTCAAGAGGATCGATCCGTCGTCCGCGCGCTCGACCAGTCCGTAGCGCTCCGCCCGGAGACCGAGCGCACCGCGCCGCAATGCCTCGAGCACCAGGTCCAGGTCGCCGGACGCGTGCGCAACGAACGTCACCGTTGCAAAGCCGGCCCGCGCCAGCCGCCCGGCGAGCGTATCGAGGGCGCCCTCGAGCACCACGATGGGCCGGGTGCCTCCCGCGCTCGTGACCTCGACGGAGACGGTGGCAAGTCGCAGTGTTTGCCGCGTGGGTGTGGCCAGGGTGTCAGCCGTTCTCGGAGCGTGGTAAATAATAGCGTGCGACTCCATGTCTCGATGGCGATCGGACTGGTCGCGGGGCTCGCCTTGGGTCTCGCGGCAGCCGTCACCAAGTCACCGCTGCTGGTCGCCGTCTCCGCGCAGTGGTTGCGGCCGGTTGGCACGCTGTTCCTGAACCTCCTACAAATGGTGGTGATTCCGCTCGTCGTGACGTCGCTGTTCCTGGGCGTCGCGGGGCTGGGGAACGTGGGGCGGGTGGGCCGGCTGGGAATACGGACGCTCGGCTTCTTCTGCGGCGCGACGCTCTTCGCCATCCTCATCGGCTTCGGCGTGGCGGCACTGCTCTTGCCTCTCGCGCCCGTCACTCCCGACCAACAGGCGGCCCTACGTCAGGTGGCCGCCGCCGACTCTGGGAGCGTGCGTCACGCCGCGGAGCAGATCACGACGGGCGCCCGGTTCATCGTGGACTTGATCCCGGCGAACCCGGTGCGTGCCGCGGTGGACGGGAACCTCCTCCCCTTGATCGTGTTCGTGACGATCTTCGCCGCGGCCGCCGCCGCATTGCCCGACGAGAAGCGGCACGCACTCACCGACCTCGCCGAGGTGGCCACGCAGGCGCTGATCCGGATCGTGCGCTGGGTGTTGCTGCTCGCTCCGCTCGGCATCTTCGCGATCGTCGCCAGTGCCGTGGCGCTGTTCGGCGTTCGGTTGATCGAGGTCATGGCGCTGTTCATCGCGACCGTGATCGCGGGACTCGCGGTGCTCATTACCGTCGTGTACCTACCGGCGGTCGCGGTCGTCGCGCGGGTCAACGCATGGCGGTATCTGCGGGCGATCAGAGCCTCCCTGCTCATGGCGTTCTCGACAACGTCATCGCTCGCGACGCTCCCGGTCATGCTCGACGCCGCGCAGAGGGACCTCGGGATCTCTCGTCCGGTCGCGAGCTTCGTGCTCCCCTTGGGCGCGAGTATCGGTCGGGGTGGGAGCGCACTGTTCCAGGCGGTGGCCGTACTGTTCGCGGCGCGGCTGTACGGTGTGTCGCTCGGGCTGGGAAGCACGTTCGAGGCGGGAGCCGCCGTGTTCCTCGCCTCGCTCACCGTCGCGAGCGTGCCATCGGCGAGCATCGTGAGCCTGGTCCCGGCGTTCACCGCCACCGGGCTTCCCCTGGCCGGCCTGCAGCTGCTGCTCGGGCTCGATCGCGTCCCCGACATGTTCCGCACCATGACCAACGTCTTCGGGACGCTCACCGCGGCGACCGTCGTGGGCGCTTTGGAAGGAGACAAGCCCGAGTGACGTGGTGGATCCCCGCCGCGTACGCCCTGTTCCTGGCGCTGCTCGTCTATCGATACGCCACGCGCAGTCCGCGTCTCGCCGACTGGCCGCCTCGGACCAGCGGCGCGCTCGTCTCGGTGATCGTCCCGGCGCGGAACGAAGCCGTGAACATCGACGCGTGCGTCCGGTCGATCCTGGCAACGGCCTACCGGCCGCTCGAGGTGATCGTGGTGGACGACCGCTCGACCGATGACACGGCGGCGATCGTGGAGCGGCTGGCGGGAGTGCGGCTGCTGCGTGGAGCGGAGCTGCCGCCAGGATGGTTCGGAAAGCAGTGGGCGTTGGTGCAGGGGTATCGCGCGGCACGAGGAGAGCTGCTGCTGTTCGTCGACGCCGACACGCGACAGCACCCGGAGCTCATTGCGCGGGCGGTGGGTGTGCTCACGACCGAGCGGGTCGCGCTCGTGAGTGTGGTGTCGCGCCAGGAAATGGTGACCTTCTGGGAGCGGCTGGTACAGCCGCACGTGTTCATGGCGCTGGCGGCCCGGGTGGGCGACCTGCGCCGCATCAACCGGACGCGGGTGGAATGGGACGCGATCGCGAACGGGCAGTTCATCTTGACGACTCGCGCCGCGTACGAGACGGTGGGCACGCACCAAGCGGTGAAGCAGAGCGTCGTAGACGACATGGCGCTGGCCCAAGGTTACGTGCGACATCATCTCGACATCTTCCTGACACACGGTGAGCAGTACATGGTCACGCGCATGTACCGGAGCCTGGCCGGGATCGTGGAAGGGTGGACCAAGAACCTTGCGACCGGTGTGCCGCTGGCGTTTCCGCCGATCGCGCTGGTGCGGCGAATCGTTCGCTGTCTCATGTGGCTGCCGGCCCTCCTGTGGATCCTGCCGCCGATGACGTGGGCGGTGTTCGGGTGGTGGTGGGCGGGTGCCACGACGCTGATCTCACTTGGCATCTGGGTCGCCGTGTACTGGGTCGAGGGTGCGCCGCTCACGTACGCGCTGCTCTACCCGTTCGGCGCGGGTGTGGTGGCGTACATCATGATCAGGTCGGCGTGGCGTGGAAGCAGGAAGGTCGAATGGCGAGGTAGGACCTACAACACGCCGCACGCCTGAAACACCGGCGGATGATCACCGCGCTGGAGCAAGTCGTGGAGCATCTCGTGCTCCACGAGTTGGCGGTCGTTGCGCCAGCGGTGCGCGAGGTAGATGGTGTGTGGAGGCTGCCACCACCCGTCGCAGCGACCCTCGTAGGCGGGACACGGATAGTCCCCGCCTGGCACCTCGTACCATTCCACGCGATCGAACTTGCCCCACAGGCCGGCGCACGCCTCGATGGCGCTCCACCACGTCTGATACAGGGCGGGTGGCGTGAACGGGACCGCGCCCGCGGGGGCGAAGCTGTCCAGGCAGCCGAGCAGCAAGAGTGTGGGGAGCCAGCGGGCCCAACGCTTCATGGTGGTCGGCGTGTTCGGCTCACAGTCCAGCCAGCGTGGTCGCCGCCAGACCGAACCCAACGGCCACGCTCGTCAGGGCCGAGCTCAGGTGCAGTACGGTCGCCCAGCGCGCCGCCCCCCCGGACGCGAGCCGCACGATCCCGGCGAGCGAGAACGACACGCACAGCATCCCGATCGTCGTGCCGGCGGCGAAGGCGAGGAAATAGGCGAGCTGAGCCCCACGCGTGGGCGCCGCGGCGACGAGGAGCACCAGGAGCGCGGCGCTGCCGGCGAGCCCATGCAGCAGGCCGAAGCCGAGCGAGCGCCGGGCGTCGCCGCGCGGGTGCGGGTGCTGGTGTGCGGCGTCGTGAGCATGACTGTGGAGATGCAAGTGGGGCTCTCCCCCGTTGCTGTGGGAGTGCACGTGTAGGTGCCATCGCCCGCGCGCATAGCGCAACAGCACCGACCCACCGAGCCCGATCAGCAGCAGGGCCACGAGGAAATCGGCCGCAGGCGAGAAGCGTTGCGGCAGCTTCAGCCCGAACAGGATGATCGCGCCCACCACGACCCCCACGCTCGCGGTATGCCCGACGGCCCAGGCGAGACCCAGCCTGCAGGCGTCGAGCAACCGCCCCTGGCGGGTGGCCAGGGTGGAAACGGCCGCCAGGTGGTCCGGCTCGAAGGCGTGTCGCAGCCCGAGCACCAGGCCGAGGCCTGCGAGGGCGGAGAGGCTCGCGGGGGAGCTCACGGCTCGCAATCTACACCGATTGGTTACAACCTTTCAGCCCTAAGCCATATCGAATTAGGCACATGGAGCTCACCACTCCCGGGGTGGCGACACTGCGCAGGGATCTCGACCAGGCGACGCGGGACGCGGAAACAGCCGACGTGGCGCTCGCCGCCTCGGGGGACGGCCGGGCGTTCGAGCGGCTGTATCGCTCGCACGTGGCCCGGATCCACAGTCTCGCGCAGCGGATGACGGGAGAGGACCACGCGGACGATCTCACCCAAGACGTGTTCGTCCGGGCGTGGAGCAAACTCTCGACGTTTCGCGGGGAGGCGGCGTTCGGGACATGGCTGCACCGCCTCGCGGTAAACGTCATTCTGGCCCGGCGCACCACGCTGGGTACGGAGCGCGGCCGCTACGACGACTCGGAGAACGTGCTGGACGGTGTGGCGAGCCGACCTCACACGGCAGAGTTGTCGCTCGATTTCGAGGCGGCGATCGAGCGGCTGCCCGACGGGGCCCGGCAGGTGTTCGTGCTGCACGACATCGAGGGATACCGCCACGAGGAGATCGCGGACCTGCTGGGGATCGTGCCAGGGACGTCGAAGTCGCAGCTGCATCACGCGCGCATGGCGCTGCGCCGGCACTTGGAGTAGCGCGGAACGCGGAACTGAGAAGGGAGCATGGATGAGCGATACGTGGACCAACCGACTGTCCGAGTACCTCGACGGAGAACTTCCCGAGAGCGAGCGCGCGACCCTCGAAGCGCACCTTCGGGCCTGTGCGGACTGCCGGGCGACGCTCGAGCAGCTGCGCCGGGTCGTGGCCCGCGCGCAGGCCCTGGACGACACGCCTCCCACGACGGATCTCTGGCCCGCGATCGCGCGGCACGTGGGCGTGGTGAGTCTCGACGCCCGACGGGCACGCCGGCGTCTCTCCTTCACCGTGCCGCAACTCGCCGCCGCGGCGGTCGCGCTGACCCTGCTCTCGGCGGGCTCCGCGTGGCTGCTGCTACGCCGGCCCGCCGGGGCACGGCCGTCCCAGTCGACCACGACCCCGAGTCCCATTTTGACGAACGTCGGCACGTACGAGGCGAATCCCAGGTACGCGGCGGCCGTGGCGAGCCTGGAGCGCGTACTGGCACAGGGTCGCAGCCGGCTCGATACGGCCACGGTGCGCGTGATCGAGAAGAACCTCGGGATCATCGACCGGGCGATCCGCGACGCGCAGAGCGCGCTGGCCGCGGACCCGGCGAACTCATATCTGAACCTGCACCTCGCCCAAGAGATGCGGCGCAAACTGGAGCTCCTGCGGCAGGCGGCGGCACTCGCGGGCGCGCGGACCTAGAGGAGGACGGACGAGCATGCTCACGACCCTGGCGACGCTGGCAGGCCTCGCGCTCGCACAACAGACCGACACGACCGTCCCGGTGCGGGCGGGCGCCCGTCTCGAGGTGAACAACTTCGGCGGGGAGATCGCCGTCAAGACGTGGAGCAAGAGCGCGGTGCGGGTGACGGCGAGCCACTCGAGTCGGGACCGCATCACCGTCGACGCGTCGGAGCAGGTGGTACGCGTGAAGTCGGAGAGCCGGCGCGGCCCGTCCCAGGTCGTGGACTACGAGATCACCGTCCCCGCCGCCATGGCGCTCGCCCTGTCCGGCGTTTATACCGACATCACGGTCGACGGGAGCCAGGGCGAGATCACGGCCGAAACGGTCCAGGGGACGGTCAAGGTCTCGGGCGGTGTCGGCAACGTCTCCCTCAAATCGGTGCAGGGCGACGTGACACTCGAGAAGGCACGCGGCCGTATCGACCTGAGCAGCGTGAACGAGACCATCAAGGCGAGCCAGATCTCGGGCGACGTCTCGGCGGAGACCGTGAACGGCGACATCTCACTCGTGCAGGTCGAGTCCTCCAACGCGGAGGCGACCACGGTCAATGGCGACGTCCTGTACGACGGGACCATCAAGGACGGCGGGCGCTACCGCTTCTCCACCCATGACGGTGACCTGCGGGTGTCGGTCCCGGAGAAATCCAACGTCTCCGTTTCAGTCTCGACGTTCGACGGCGATTTCAACGCCTGCTTCCCGGTCCAGCTGACCGGCAAGACCAAGCACCGGTTCAGCTTCACGATCGGCTCGGGGAACGCGCGGCTCGAGCTCGAGTCGTTCAACGGCGACATCCGGCTGTGCCGTCCCGGGCAGCTGGCCAAGGACAAGGACCGAGACCAAAACAAGAACCACGACCAGGACCACGATCAGGACCAGGAGGAGGAATGACCATGCGTTTGGCCACACTCGGGCCGCTCGTCGTCGCGGCCGCCCTGCCGTTCGCGCGCCCCGCGGCGGCCCAGGGTGAGTTCCACTGGAAGGGGCAGGTTGCCGCAGGCAAGACGATCGAGATCAAGGGCGTGAACGGCGACATCGACGCCACGGCCGGCTCGGGCGACGTGGAGGTCACGGCGGTGAAGCACGCACGCCGCAGCGACCCGGACGAGGTGAAGATCGAGGTCGTGCCGTCCGAGGGCGGGGTCACCATCTGCGCGGTGTACCCGAGCGACGGCGCGCGCGAGAACACTTGCGAGACGGGCGAGCATGGTCACATGAGCACGCATGACAACGACGTGAGAGTGAACTTCACCGTCCGGGTCCCCGCGGGCGTGCGATTCGTCGGCCATACCGTCAACGGCGAGGTGGAGGCAGCCAACCTATCGGGCGATGTGGAAGCGCACACCGTGAACGGCAGCATTCGGGTGTCCACGTCCGGCAGTGCTGAGGCCTCGACGGTGAACGGCTCGATCACGGCGTCGATAGGCCGCGCCCAGTGGACGGACGCGCTCGAATTCCATACGGTGAACGGCGGGATCACCCTCGACCTGCCCGCCAACGTCTCGACGGAGGTGCGCGCCAGCACGGTGAACGGGAGCATCGAGACCGACTTTCCTCTCACGGTCACGGGTCGACTGGGGCCGCGCCGGGTGACGGGCACGATCGGCAACGGCGGCCGGCGGTTGGCGCTCGAGACGGTGAACGGGAGCATCCGGCTGAGGAAAAACACGTAAGAGGCACGGGAATGGGGAAAGGGGAAAGGTGTGAGCGTTTCCCCTTTCCCCTTCCCCTTTCCCGCAGAATTTCGACCCTCCCCGCAACACCCCGGTACCTAATCCCAGCACCTCGGGCCCCAGGTTAGTCGCGTCCGAACCAGGGGTCCCGTGGTGCTGCGGGAGCTTCTCACCCGTACCGAGCAGATCGACGATCTTCGCCACCTCTTTGGGGCGCTCGGGTTTCAAGCGGCGTGGGAGCCCGTGCCGCCCGGGCCCTGGCTCGGCACCGCGCCGGTGGAGGCCGCCGGCGTGGTGCGGGCGGCGCTGGTGGCGCGTCACGATGCGTTTCGCGTGTTTGCGCTCGAGGCGCGCGATCCCGAGCGCGCGGTGCGGGCGGCGGCGCAGCGGCTCGCGGCTCACGCCGAGCGGGGCCTCGCGTGCGCGTTGGGCAGCGCGCCGCGGCGGCTGTTGTGCGCGGGCTGGCGCGCCGCCGCGCGCGGGGCCGCCATCCGGGTCGCCGCCATCCCGCTGGAACGGCCCCCAGGCAGCTCGCTCGAGACGCTGGAGCGATTCAGCCCACGGCCGCGCGAGACGGCGCTGGCGCTGAGCCTGCGCGTGGGCGAGGCGCTCGCGAGCGAGGCCGTCACCCCACGTTTCTTCCGTGCGTTCCGCGCCACCCTCGAGCGCCTGACTGATCGGCTGTCGACACCGCGCAGCCGGGCCGAGCGACATACCCTCGCGCTGACCGCGCTCACGCGGGTGCTGTTCCTCTATTTCGTCCAGGGAAAAGGGTGGCTGGATGGGGACCGCCGCTACCTGATTCGCCGGTTCGACGACTGCGTCGCCGGCCGGCGGGCGTTTCACTGCCGGGTGCTCGACCCGCTGTGCTTCGGGGCGCTCAACCGCCCCGCCGCCGACCGCTCTGGCGCGGCCCGCGCGCTCGGCCGGCTGCCGTTTTTGAACGGCGGCCTGTTCGAGCCCACGGCCCTGGAGCGGCGCCACGGCCCCGCGCGGTGGGGCAACAGCGACTGGCGCGACGCGTTCGACGACCTGCTGGAGCGGTTCCACTTCTCGGCGCGGGAAACGGAAGACGGCGACGCCGTCGCCCCCGACATGCTGGGCCGGGTGTTCGAAGGCGTGATGGATCCCGCCGAACGGCGCGCGAGCGGCAGCTACTACACACCCGCCGCGCTGGTGCGGGAGATCGTGCGCGCCGGACTCGAAGCCGTGCTCGTCCACCGGCTCGGCCTCGCCCCGGCGGCCGCCGAGGGTTGGATCCATCGCGGCGAGCCGCCCGAGCGATCGCCCGACCTGCGACAGGTCACCGTGCTCGATCCGGCGGTGGGCTCGGGAGCGTTTCTGCTCGGCGCTCTCGACGAGCTCACGCGGCTGCGCTGCACGGCGGGCGAGGGGCCGGCGTGCGCCATACGGCGCGATGTGGTAGCGCACTCGCTGTTCGGCGTGGACCTGAGCCTCACCGCGGTGCGGCTGGCCGAGCTGCGGCTGTGGCTCGCCCTGATCGCGGATGTGAGCGCCGAGCCGAACGATCGGGAGCTCGCCCGCATAGCGCCGCTGCCGAACCTGGACGGACACGTACGCCAGGGGGACGCACTCGTCGACCCGCTCACGCTCGCCAGGGCGCTCGGCGCCGCGCCTGCGCCCGCGACTCCCACGCCCGAGCTCGAGCGGCTGAGCAGCGCCCGGCGTACGCTGTTCGGTCTGGCCGGTCCGGCCAAGCGGGACGCGCTCGCCACCCTGGCCCGCGCGGAGGCGGCGCTCGCCCGCGGGCTGTTTCGCGCGGCGGTGGCGGCCCTGGAGCGCCGCGGGGCGGAGCTGATCGCGGCGGCGAAGGACCGCGACCTGTTCGGACGACGGCGGGGGCTCACGGCCGACGAGCGGGCCCTGCTGCGGCGACTGCGCGCCAGCCGGCGCGAGCTGCGCGCCGCCGCGACGCGGCTCGAGCGCGACGGCGGCGCGCCGTTCTTCGCGTTCGAGTCGCACTTCGGCGACGTGCTGGCGTGGGGCGGGTTCGACCTCGTGGCGGGAAATCCCCCGTGGGTCCGCGGCGAACGGGTCCCCATGCGCGTGCGCGAAGCGCTCGCGACGCGGTACGCGACGTGGCGACCGGCGCGGGGCCGGGGGTTCGCCCATCTGCCCGACCTGGCCGTCGCCTTCGTGGAGCGCGCGCTCGAGCTGGCGGCGCCGGGCGGCAGCGCGGCGCTGCTCGTTCCCGCCAAGCTCGCGTCGAGCGGCTACGCGGAGCCGCTGCGCCGGCGGCTGGCCGAAGGGGCGCGCATCGAGCGGGTGGTGCCCAGCCCCGCCGCGGCAGGTGCGTTCGCGGCGGCGGTCTATCCCATGGTGCTCGTCATCACGCGGGCGGAGCCGACGGGGCGCGAGCAGGTCGCGACGGCGCTCGGGGCCAGAAGCGCCGCGCCCCTGATCCCGCAGCGCGCCCTCGCGGGCGACGGCCCGTGGATCCTGGCGCGCGACGCGGTCCGGGTGGCACGGCACCTCGGGGCGAGGTGTCCGCGAGTGGGCGAGCGCTGGAGGCCGCAGCTCGGCGTGAAGACGGGCGCGGACGAAGTGTTCCTGAGCGCCCAGCCTGGCCCGGCGACCCGACCCGCGGTCAGGGGCCGTGATCTCGCGCCGTGGCGCGCCACGCCCCGCATGCACCTCCTGTGGACCCACGCCCCCGACGGCCGGCCACTCGCCCGCCTGCCGCTCGAGCTCGCCGCGGCACTCGCACCCCACCTCGAGCGGCTGGGCCGCCGCTGCGACTACCGTGCGGGACCGCCCTGGCAGCTGTTTCGTACCGCCCTCGCGTTCGCTCCCTGTCGCGTGGTCTGGCCCGATCTCGCACGCCGGCTCGCGGCCGTGGTGCTCGACCCGGAGCTCGTGCCGCTGAACACCGTGTACGGGATCGCCACGCGCGAAGCGGACGACGCGTACGCGCTGGCGGCGCTGTTCAACTCGCGCTGGCTCACGGCGCTGGCGCGGCTGCACGCCGATCCGGCGCGCGGCGGGTTCCGGCGCTTCAACGCCCGCGTGGTGCGCGGACTGCCGCTCCCACCCACGAGTCCGCCGGCGTGGCGCGCGCTCGCCGATCAGGGGCGGCGCGGCGAGTCCGACGACGACGCCATCGCGGACCTGTACCAGCTCGATGCCGCCGACCGCCGTGCGCTGGCAGCCGCCCCGGATCCTCTCTGAGCACCTCGCCCCGCTCCCCGAGCCGCTCGCCTGCCTGCTCGCACCGGGGGCGAGCGAACCGCCGGCGGCGGTCGCGGCGCTCGGGGCGCGGGCGCTGCTCGACCTGGCGCCGCTCGGGCCCGAAGAGCGGGCGCCGTGGCCGGCATGGCTCGCCCCACACCAGGTCCCCGCCGCCGAGCGGCTCCGCGGCCTGCTGATCCGCTACGGAGGCGCGCTGCTCGCAGACGCGCCAGGTCTCGGCAAGTCGTACGTCGCCCTGGCCGTCGCGCTGGCCCTGCGACAGCCGTTCGCATTGGTGGTGCCGGCGGTGCTGGTGGACCAATGGCGCGCGCTGCTTGCGCAATTCGCGACCCAGGCGGCGAGCGTCACCCACGAGTCGCTGAGCGCCACGCCTTGCCGCCCCTTGCCGCCCGCTGCCGCCCGTTGCCGCCTTCTTGTCGTCGACGAGGCCCATCGCTTCCGCAACCCCGACACCAATCGCTACCGCGCGCTGGCGCGGCTGGTCGTGGGTGCGAAGGTCCTGCTGGTGACGGCCACGCCCGTCCACAATCGCGCGGGCGACTTGTGCCACTTGCTGCGGCTGTTCCTACGCGACCACGAGCTCACGCCCCTCGGCGTCCCCTCGCTGCGCGGCGCCGCACGCGGCGACAGGGACGCCGACCCCACGGCGCTCGCCGCCGCCGCTGCCCGGCTGTGCGTGTCCCGCTCGCGCGAGCGGGCGCGGACGGGCTGGAGCGCGGGCCCGGTCACGCTCTCGTTCCCAGCACGCGCTGACGGGGCGGTGGTCCGCACCGGCGCGGCGCCGGACGCGCTGCTCGAGCGTCTCATCGCCGGCATTGTCCAGCTCGACTTCGGCGGAGAAGCGGCGGCCCTGTTCCGGCTGTTGCTGTTGTCGCAGCTCGCCTCGAGTTTCCCCGCGTTCCGCTCGACCCTGGCGCGATACCAGGCATGGCTCGAGCTGGCCAGCGCCGCCGCGGCAGAGGGTCGCTCACTCACGCGCGGGGATTTCGGGCGTCTGTTTCCCGCCGGGCAAGGCGACCTGCAGCTCGCGCTCTTCCCCCTGCTCCTGCCGGCCGGCAAGACGACGGTGAGCGACGCGGATCGCCACACGGTGCGACGACTGTACGAGCTCGCGGCGCCCGGCCCCGACCCGAAGGCCGACGCCCTGGAGCGGATGCTCGCCGAGCGGGAAGGGAAAACGATCGTGTTCGTGCAGCCTCGAGCCACCGTCCGGCACCTGTTCCGCTGCTTACGCGGGCACCGCGTGGCCGCGGTAATGGGAGACCGGGGATGGTTCGGCAGCGAGCGCGCGACCCGGGCCGACGTGTTGCGCGCGTTCGCGCCGGTGGCGCAGGGCGCCCCGGCGCCCGCGGCCGCAATGCAGACCGACGTCCTGCTCGCGACGGATCTCCTGAGCGAAGGCCTGAACCTGCAGGACGCCGTGCGGGTGATCCACTACGACGTGCCCTGGAGTCCCGCCCGGCTGGCGCAGCGCGTCGGCCGGATCGATCGTGCCGGCTCGCCACACGCGCGCATCGAAACCGTGACGTTCCTGCCGCCGCCGGCGCTCGCCGGCGCGCTCGCGATCGAGCACCGGTGGCTCACCAAGGCGCGGGCCCAGGCGCAGACTGGCACCGCACAGATCGAGCTGGCGGAGGGCGGCACGGCTGCCGCCTTCGACTGGTGCGACCGCCTTCAGGAACTCACCGGACGCGCCGGCCGGCCCGCCGCGCGCGGTGGCTGCGCCGCCGTCGCCGCCGCGGAGCGGGCGGTGGTGCTCGTGGTGCGGCTCGCCGGCCAGGTGGAAGCGGTGGTGGTGACAGCCGAAGGCGTACGGGCCGATCCCGCGCGCGCCACCGCACTGCTCGAGAGCGCCGCGGGCTCCGCGGCGGCGCCGCTCGACCGCGCCGCACTCGAGCTGGCGATACGACGAGCCGCCCCGCTTGTCCGCAGCCGACTCGAAGCGATCGAGCGGGCCCGCTGGCGCGCGGCCGACCGCGACCGGCTGACCCGGCGGCTGATCCCGTGGGTGCTCACGGCCGCGCGTCGCGCGGCGGCGCGGCGGCGCCACACCGAGCTGGCCCGCCTCGATGCCCTCGTGTCGCGGCTCGCCCTCGGGATGACGGCAGGAGAGGAGGTCCTGCTCGACGAGCTGCTCGGGCGACGCACGCCCCTGACCGTGCGGGACGTGCTGGCGTGGCACGAGCGGCTGCCGCCGCCCGCGGACGTGCCCGATCCTCCCGTGATTGCGTTAGAAGCGGCGCTCGTGCTCGGCTGAGCGCTCACTCGTGATGCAGCAGCAGCTCCTCGTAGTCGAGCTCGCGCTGCACGCGTCGCATCACCGCGTCGCCGATCGTGCCCTCGTCCCGCAGGCGCAGGAGCTCCCGCCGCTCCGCCGCGAGCAGCTCGCGCGCGAGCCGCGTGTGGGCCTCGGACTTGGCCTCCAATGGGCCGTCCAGCGTGCCATCCGCGTGACCCCGCAGGTGGCGGGCCCGATAGCGGTAGCGGTCTCGGGTGTGGGCCAACGCGTCGGGATGCATCCACGACTCGTGCGTGAGCTCCTCGAGCCGCGCCAGCGCCGCCTCGGCGGTGCGCAGCCGGGCACCGATCTCCTCGCGCTCGTCCTGCTCGCCAGTCTCGCGCACCCCCAGCCACCGGAGCAGCGGCGCCAGGGAGAAGCCCTGGCCCAGCAGCGTCACGAGGATGACCGCGAACGTGATGGTGATGATCACATCGCGCCCGGGAAACGGCGCGCCGGTGGCCGTAAGCGTGGGAATCGCGGCGGCGAGCACCAGCGAGTCGGCGCCCCGCAGCCCGGCCCAGGAGACAACCACCGGCAGCCGCCATGACGGGTAGGGGTCGCGCTTCCGGACACGCGCGCTCAGGAACCGCGGGAGGTACGTCGCGGGGAACACCCACACGAAGCGCGCGACGATGACCGTCAGGGTCACCAGTACCGCTCCCCACACCAGGTCCCGGGCGAACGGGCCGCTCCAGCCGGCGAGGATCGGTCGCAGCCCCAACCCGGTAATGATGAAGATGAGCCCCTCGAGCACGAACACGACGACGTCCCACATGCCCGAGTTCTGCACCCGCGTATCGGCCGCCACGACGCGCGGGCCGACGCGCCCGAGGTAGAGCCCCGTCGCCACGACGGCCAGGATCCCCGACACGCCGAGATGCTCCGCGGGCAAGTAGGCCGCGTAGCCCGTCAAGAGCGAGATGGTGTTCTCGACCTCGGGATCGTGGATGTGACGCCGCAGCTCGGCCAGGAGCCGGGCGACGGCGAGCCCGACGACGATGCCGCCGGCCCCCACGTAGAGAAACCGCAGGCTCGCCGTCATAAGCGAGAACCCGCCCGTCACCGCGGCCGCGACCGCCATGCGGTACGCCACGATGGCGGCTGCGTCGTTGATCATGCTCTCGCCCTCGAGAATGATCACGAGGCGGCGGGGCAGCGGCAGCCGGCGCAGGAAGGCCGTCGCGGCGGCGACGTCCGGCGGTGAGACGACGGCGCCGAGCGCGAAGGCCGAAGCCCAGGGCAGACCCGGTATCGCGAGGCGTGCGACCCACGCAGCGGCGAGCGTGATGAACAGAACGTGCCCCACGCCGAGCAACAGGATGGGCCGCAGGTTGGCACGCACATCGCGGTAGGATGACAGCAGCGATGCGCGGAACAGAAGCGGTGGGATGAATACGAGAAAGACGAGCTGCGGATCGAACTGCACCACCGGCAATCCGGGGAGCAGCGCGACCAGCAGCCCCCCCACCACGAGCAGAGCGGGCGTAGGGACGTCGAGGCGACGCGCCACCAGCGCCAAGAAGGTGACGCCCACGAGCAGGGCGAGAACGGTCTCGAAGTTGTGCATGCGGTTTCAGGGTTCCCAAAGTTACCTTCCGGCGTGGCGCTCACCACGTTCCTGTTCGACCTGGACGGCACGCTCATCGACTCGATCGAGCTCATCCTCCGCTCCTACCGCCACACACTGCGGACCCATCGGGGAGAGGAGCCCGCCGACGACGTGTGGATGGAGGGGCTGGGCACGCCGCTGTGGGTGCAGTTCCGGCGCTTTACCGAGGACCCGGCCGAGATCGAAGCGATGGTCGCGACCTACCGCGCGTACAATCTGGCCCACCACGACGAGATGGTCCGTCCGTACGAAGGTGTCGTCGAGGCGGTGCGGGCCTTGAAGCGGGGGGGCCGCCGGCTGGGCCTCGTGACGAGCAAGATGCGGAGCGGGGCGATGCGGGGGCTGGTGCGCGCGTCACTCGAGGACGCGTTCGATGTGGTCGTGGGCGCGGACGACGTCACCCATCCCAAGCCCGATCCCGAGCCGGTGCGCCTGGCGCTCGAGCGGCTGGGCGCGCCGGCGAGCGGAACCGTGTTCATCGGTGACTCGCGCCACGATCTGGTGTGCGGTCGCGCGGCAGGGGTCAAGACCGCCGCCGCCCTGTGGGGACCGTTCGACCGCGCCCACCTGGCGGATCTCGAGCCCGATTACTGGCTGGAAACACCGCGAGACCTCAGTTTACTGACGGCTGACGACTGACACCGGAGGACCCTTGCGGTTCGTTCCCTTCGAGCTGGAACGCTGGCAGAGCACCTGGGAGAACCGGGTGCGCTACAACCTCTCCGAGTCGGGAGTGCATCCGCTCTCGATCCGCGAGCTGCTCGACCTCGCGGGAGCCTCGCGGGAGCCCCTGCTCGACGTGCGGCTCGGCTACAGCCAGTCGAACGGCACCGACCTGTTGCGGAGCCGGATCGCCGCGCTCTACGCGAGCGTATCGCCCGAGCAGATCCTCGTCACGAGCGGCAGCGCGGAGGCGAATTTCGTGGTGTGCTGGCGGCTGATCGAGCCGGGCGACCAGGTCGCCGTCATGCTCCCGAACTACCTGCAGACGTGGGGGCTGGCCCAGAACTTCGGCGCCCGGGTCCGGGGCTTCACGCTTCGCGCCGAGGCCGGGTGGGAGCCGAGCGCCGACGAAGTCCGCAGCGCGATCGCGCCGGGCACAAAGCTCGTCGTCGTCACGAACCCTCACAACCCGACGGGCCACGTGCTCTCGGACGGCATGCGACGCCTCATTGTGGAGCGCGCCGCCCAAGTCGGCGCCTGGCTCCTGGCGGACGAGGTCTACCAGGGCGCGGAGCGCGACGGGACCACGACCGCGTCGCTCTGGGGTAGCTACGAGCGCGTGATCGTCGTGAACGGGCTGTCGAAGGCGTACGGCCTGCCGGGCCTGCGCATCGGTTGGGTGCTGGGGCCGCCGGGGTTCTCCGTCGAGGCGTGGGCCCGCCACGACTACACGACTATCGGGCCGGCGGGCGCGAGCGATCACCTCGCCGCCGTCGCGCTCGAGCCGCGAGTGCGCGAAAAAGTGCTCGAGCGCACGCGCGCAATCCTGCGGTCCAACTACCCGGTCATCGAGCGGTGGCTGAAGCGCTTCGGTGACACCTTCAGCTGGAACCCGCCGCAGGCGGGAGCGATCTGCCTGGTGAAGTACCGGCAGGGGATCAGCGCGCTCGATCTGGTGGAGCGGATGCGGGCCGAGCACAGCGTGCTGCTCGTGCCGGGGGACCATTTCGGCCTGCCGCACCACATCCGATTCGGATTCGGCGAGGAGGTCCACCACTTCGAGGCGGCGCTCGCGGAGACGGAGCGGGGCCTGAAGCGCGTGTTCACCGACTGACATGCGGGTCGTGCCGCTCGAGGCGTTCCGGGACAAGGTCTCGTTCGCCGTGGCGGTCGGCGCGGTGGAGCGGGGTTTCCGCTCGCTCGCATTGGGGGAGGCGGTGCTCCCCGACCCGATGGTGGTGGAGCTCCCGGCGGAGCGGGCGGAAGTGCACGTGAAAGGGGCACATCTCAAGGGCGCGCGCCACATCGTCCTCAAGGTGGCGACGGGCTTTTACGAGAACCGCGCCCGCGGCCTGCCGTCCGGCGACGGCCTGTTCCTACTGCTCGACGCCGGCACGGGGGTGCCGGCGGTGCTGCTCGAAGAGCACGGTTATCTCACGGACTTCCGCACGGCCGCAGCCGTGGCGCTCACGCTCAAGTATCTCGCGCCCAGGGACGCGCACGAGGCCCTGCTCGTGGGTGCGGGAGCCCTCGCCCGGCTCACGGCGCGCGCCATGGTGGCGCAGATGCCGCTCGCCTGGCTCACGCTGTGGAATCGCACGCCCGAGCGTGCCGGGCAACTCGCCCGCGAGCTTGCGCAAGTGGTGGAGACGCGCATCGCGCCCGCCCTCGAGAGCGCGGTGCGCGAAGCCCGAGTGATCGTGACCGCGACCGCCAGCACGAAGCCGTTGATCATGGCCTCCTGGGTGGCGCCCGGGACGCACGTCACCTCGGTGGGGACCGGGAGCCCCGAGAAGATCGAGCTCGAGCCCGCGTTGCTGGCGCGCGCCGACAAGCTCGTGGCCGATCGCGTGTTTCAGACGGAGCGCTACGGCAACCTGCACCACGCCGTCGCGGCCGGAGTCATGACCCGCAAGCGGGTTTACGCTGAGCTCGGGGATCTCGCGGCGGGCCGGCGTCCCGGGCGGGAGCGCCCGGACGAGATCACTGTGGCGGACCTGACGGGCGTGGGCGTTCAGGACGCCGCGATCGCGCAGGCGGTGGTGGAGGCGTTGGGACTGTGAGTCCCTGTCAGAACGCTGTCAGAAACCGCACTCGCGCAACCGCCGTATTCGGGCTATCCATATTTCGCATCACCCGCATCGGGGAGCGTAGCGCTACGAAACGCACATGGGTCGCCTGCGTCGCGGTGGCGTGCGTCGGCCCCCTCGCGCAGCTCGCTGCGCAGGGCGCGGCACCGTACACGGCGGCCGACGTGCACTTCATGTCCGGCATGATCCAACACCACGCGCAGGCGGTGCTGATGGCCCGCTGGGCGCCCACGCACGGAGCGAGCCCCGCCATGCGCGCGCTGTGCGAGCGGATCGTGGTGGGCCAGCGTGACGAGATGGTGCTCATGCGGCGCTGGCTCGACGACCGTCATGAACCTGTCGCCCAAGCCGACTCACCCGATGCAGCACACATGATGATGCCGGGGATGGACTCCTCGATGCTGATGCCGGGGATGTTGACCGCCGCACAGCTCGAGCGGCTGGACCACGCCCGCGGCCCGGAATTCGACCGGCTGTTCCTGCAGGACATGATCCGGCATCACCAGGGGGCCATCACCATGGTCAATCAGCTGTTCGGCTCGCGCGGGGCGGGCGAGGAAGAGCCGGTGTTCCGCTTCGCCGCCAACGTGTTCGCCGACCAGACCACGGAGATAGAGCGCATGCAGCGCATGCTCGCCAATTTCCTCGTCGCAGCACCCTAGCCCATTCACCCTCACCGGATCGTGCCATGAAACGTCGACTGTGCGCACTCGCTCATGTCATCGGAGGCCTCTCTCTCACCGCGTGCGCCTCGTCGGGCGGTGCGAACCTGTCGACGGTCCCTCCCAGTCCGGACCCACGGGTGGGCCTGCGCGCCGGCGCCGTGCGCATCGACAGTGCCAACCGCCGCGCGCTCGAAGTGGCCCCGGCGGCGCAAGCGGCGTGGAATCTGCGACTGGTCGCGAACCGGCCTTCGTCGGAGAAGTTCCTGGGCGTCACCAACTCCGACCTCGCATTTTCCCGGAACTATGTGATTCAGGGTAATTACAACGGGTTCCAGGTGTGGGACGTTACGAACCCCGCGGCGCCGACGCTCAAGGTCGGATATCTCTGTCCCGCGTCGCAGAGTGACGTGTCGGTATACCAGAACCTGCTGTTCGTGTCCGGGGAGGGGATGGGGGGTCGTCTCGACTGTGGCATCCAGGGAGTGCACGACTCGGTCAGTACCGAGCGACTGCGCGGACTCCGGATCTTCGACATCTCCGACATCGCGAATCCGAAGTACATCGCCAACGTGCAGACGTGCCGCGGCTCGCACACGCACTCCGTGGTGACCGATCCCAACGACCCGGCGAACGTCTACGTCTACATCTCCGGGGCCGCGCCGGTGCGCTCGCCCACCGAGCTCGCAGGCTGTGTCGCTGCCACTCCAGACTCGAACCCCAACAGCGCCCGCTTCCGGATCGAGGTCATCAAGGTGCCGCTCGCCGCCCCGCAGCAGGCGGCGATCGTGAGCTCGCCTCGCATCTTCGATTCGCTCACCGCGCCCCCGACGCACGCCGAGGCACCGGAAGACGTCGCCCGGGCGACCAAGGCGGCCGCCGACGCGCGCGCCAAGGGCGGCTACACCGCCGCGGTGAACGGCCTGGAATACGTGCTGGGACCGGGCTTCATCAATCCGATGCTCGACAGCGTCGTCAAGGCGCGCCACGGGACCGGGGCGCCCACCGCCGCCGACAGCGCGGCGCTGCGCGCCGCGATCCAGGGCATCGTCGACGTGATCGTGGGCGCGCCCAAGCCGGGGACGCCGAACACGGCCCGCCCGGGACCCGAGCAGTGCCACGACATTACCGCGTACCCGGCGATCGGGCTGGCGGGCGGAGCGTGCGCCGGCTACGGGCTGCTGCTCGACATCCACGACGTGGCGCACCCCAGGCGGATCGGGGCGGTGTCAGATTCGAACTTCTCCTACTGGCACTCGGCGACGTTCAACAACGACGGCACCAAGCTGCTCTTCTCCGACGAATGGGGCGGCGGCGGCGCACCCAAGTGCCGCGCGACCGACAAGCGCGAGTGGGGCGCCGACGCGATCTTCACGCTGGACGATAAGCGAATGACGTTCCGCAGCTACTACAAGCTGCCGGCGCCGCAGACCGAGCTCGAGAACTGCGTCGCCCACAACGGCTCGCTCATTCCGATCCCCGGGCGGGACATCATGGTGCAGGCGTGGTACCAGGGCGGCATCTCCGTGTTCGACTGGACCGACGCGGCGCATCCCACGGAGATCGCGTTCTTCGATCGCGGCCCGATGGACGGTACCAACCCCGTCGGCGGGGGATCGTGGTCGGCGTACTGGTACAACGGCCACATCTACAGCTCCGAGATCGCGCGCGGACTCGATGTGTTGGACCTCGCGCCGAGCGGGTTCCTCTCGAACAACGAGATCGAGGCCGCCAAGCTGGTGCACTGGGAGTACTTCAACACCCAGGACCAGCCGCGCATCGTCTGGCCGCCGAGCTTCGTGGTGGCGGCCGCATACGTGGACCAATTGGCGCGGTCCAACGGGTTGGCCCCCGAGCGGGTCGCAGCCGTGCGGCAGGCGCTCGCGGGCGCGCAAAAGCTCTCCGGGCGCGAGCGGCGGGACGCGTTGGCGCGGCTGGCGACACAACTGGGCGGTGACGTCGCGGGCGCCGCCGATGCGGCCAAGGTGCGCACCCTCGCCGCGGCGGTCACTGAGCTGGCCAACGCTCAGCCCTGAAGCGGGCTAGACCAGCGCCCGCAGCACGACGTAGGTCAATCCCGCGATCCCCGCCGACGCGGGGATCGTGAGGATCCACGCCCACACGATCCGCCCCGCGACGCCCCAGCGGACGGCCGAGAGGCGGTGCGCCGCGCCCACGCCCGAAATGGCGCCGGTGATCGTGTGCGTCGTGCTGACCGGGATGCCGAAGTGCGACGCGATGAACAGCGTGATCGCGCCGCTCGCCTCGGCGCAGAAGCCGCCGAATGGCGTGAGCTTGGTGAGACGCTGACCCATGGTCTTGACGATGCGCCAGCCGCCGGTCACAGTGCCCAACCCCATCGCCGCGCCGCACGCCACCACCACCCACGCGGGCACGGTGTTGGGATCGGTGAGGTGCAGGGGGGACGCCGCGATGGCCCCGGTCCCGAACAGCCGCTGCTCCGCCACCAGCAGGCCGACGATGATGCCCATGGTTTTTTGCGCGTCGTTGGATCCGTGCCCGAGCGAGTACGCGGCCGCCGAGCCGATCTGCAGCACGCGAAACACGCGGTCCACCCTGCGCGGGAGTGAGCGTCGAAGCCCCCACGACAAGGCCACCGTCAGCGCCAGCGCCAGCACCAGGCCCATCAGCGGCGCCAGCACGATGAAGACGAGGGTCGGGATCCATTTGCCGGGCAACAGCAGCGCCGTGAAGCCAGCCTTCGCCACGGCGGCGCCCGCGTAGCCGCCGATCAGGGCGTGCGAAGAAGACGTGGGCAGCCCGAGCCACCAGGTGATGATGTCCCAGATGATGGCGCCGCCGAGCCCCGCCAAGATGACGGTGGCGTCTACCGCGGCCAGGTCCACGAGCCCCTGGCCCATGGTCTTGGCCACGGCGGTTCCGAACAAAAACACCGCGATGAAGTTGAAAGCCGCGGCCCATATCACGGCGGCGAACGGCGACAGGACCCGCGTCGACACGACGGTGGCGATGGAGTTCGCCGCGTCGTGAAAACCGTTGATGAAATCGAAGCACAGCGCGACACCGACGATGGCGACGACGAACCAGGCGGACGCGTGCATCACGCGTGCTTGATCGTGATGGACTCGAGGTCGTTCGCGACGTCCTCCGACTCGTCGAGCGTGCGCTCGAGGTTGTCGTAGATCTCCTTCCACTTGATCACTTCGAGCGCGTCCCGCTCGGTCTCGAACATACGGCCGAGGGCTTCGTGGTAGATCGCATCGCCCTCTTCCTCGAGCTTCTTCGCTTCGACGCAGAAGCGCATGACGTCGTCGCCTTTCTTCAGGCGGCCGACGCCCTCGGCGAGCACGGCCACCATGCGCTGGATCACCTCGGTGAGCTGGTTCACCCCCTGCGGCGCGACGCCCAGGTGGAAGATCTGGGAGCGACGCGCGATCCCGTCGATCACGTCCATCACGTCGTCCAGGTCGGAGGCGAGCTGGTGGATGTCTTCGCGATCGAGCGGCGTGATGAAGGTGCGGTCCAGCCGGTTCACCACTTCGTGGGTGACCTGGTCGGCTTCGTGCTCGAGCCGTTTGATCGCCTCGACGTGACCGACGCGGCGCTCGAGCGGGCCGGCGAACAGATCGCGCAGGTGCTGCGCCGCCTCCTTGTTCCGCGTGGCCACCGCCACGAACAGGTCGAAGAATTCCTCTTCCCGGGGCAACAGGCGCACGGCAGTGTCTCTCGTGTGAGGGGAGTTCTTCGCCACCCAACATAGCGGGCCCTTGCGGGAGCCACTAGGTTACCTCGCCAATGGCTACCACGCAGCAGCCGCAAGTCGACTTCGTCAAGGCGATCTCCCGACTCGACGCCACCGCGCTGGTCGTCGGGTCGATGATCGGCTCGGGCATCTTCATCGTTTCCGCGGAGATCCTGCGCGAAGTGCACGCGCCCGGCCTGCTGCTGGTCGTCTGGGCCGCCTCGGGCGTGGTCACGCTGATGGGCGCGCTGTCGTACGGGGAGCTCGCGGCCATGTTCCCCAAGGCGGGCGGGCAGTACGTGTACCTGCGCGAGGGGATCTCGCCGCTATTCGGCTACCTGTACGGCTGGACGCTGTTCGTCGTGATCCAGACCGGCACCATCGCCGCCGTCGCCGTGGCGTTCGCGAGGTTCACGGCGGTGTTCTGGCCCGGCCTCTCGCCCGCGGTGTTCCTCGGCTCCACGGTCCACTTTCCCCAGCCGATCGGCGACGTCGCCGTGGGGCTCTCGCCCCAGCGCCTGCTCGCCGTCCTGTCCGTGGCACTGCTCACCTGGATCAACCTGCGCGGCGTGCGCACGGCGGCCATGATTCAAACGTCGCTCACGGCCGTCAAGACCGCCGCGCTCGCGGCGCTGATCCTGCTCGGACTCACCGTCGGACGACATGCCGATGCGATCGCGGCGAACTTCGGCGGCAACTTCTGGGCCACCGGCGGCGTCGCCGTCGGACTCGGCACCGTGGGCGCCGCCATGGTGGGGTCGCTCTTCTCGATGGACGCCTGGAACAACGTCGGCTTCGCCGGGAGCGAGCTGACCCATCCCGAGCGGGACCTGCCGGTCGCGATGGGAGCCGGCGTGTTGATCGTGACGGTGCTGTACCTGCTCGCGAACGTCGCCTACCTGAGCGTGCTGCCGGCCGCCGCCATCGCGACCGCGCCCCAGGACCGGGTCGGCACGGCGGCGCTCCAGGCGATCCTCGGGCAACCGGGACTCAAGCTCATGGCTGCTGCCATCATGATCTCGACGTTCGGCTGCAACAACGGCCTCATCCTGTCGGGCGCGCGCGTGTACTACGCGATGGCGCGCGACGACCTGTTCTTCAAGTCCGCGGGCGTGCTGCACCCGCGCTACAAGACGCCCGCCGTGGCGCTGGTCGTCCAGGCCGTATGGACGAGCGTGCTCTGCCTGTCGGGCACGTACACCCAGCTCCTGAACTTCGTCATCTTCGCCGCGCTGGTGTTCTACATGTTGACCGCGGTGGGACTGTTCGCGCTGCGCGTCAAGCGACCGGCGGCGGAGCGACCGGTCCGCACTCCGGGATATCCCTGGCTCCCCGCCCTGTACGTGATCGCGACCGGGGTGATCGCCGTGGACCTCCTGACTCAGGACGCCACGCGCACCTACAGTTTCCTGGGCCTCGGCCTGGTGTTGATCGGCGTGCCGGTGTACTTCGCGTGGCGCGCGATGGTCAGGCGCGCGGCGTGAAGCGGGGGTAGTCGCCCAGCACGATCACCACCGCGCCCTGCCCTTCGAGATCGCGGATGGCGCCCGCCATGGCAGGGTCCGCCGCCCGCGCTTCGATGTCCAGATAGAAGAGATATTCCCACGGCGTGGTGCGGTCGGGACGGCTCTCGAGCTTGGTCAGGTTGAGCCCGGCCGCGGCGAGCGGTGCGAGCGCGCGCGCCAACGTGCCCGGCCGGTGCGGCAGCTTGAGCAGCAGCGTCGTCTTCGCCGGCACGCCCGGCGGCGGCGACGCCGGCTCCGGCGCGACCAGCAGGAAGCGCGTCCGGTTGTGCGGCTCGTCTTCGATGCGCTCCGCCATGATCGTCAGCCCGTAGCGCCTGCCCGCCAGCGCACCGGCGATCGCGGCGAGCCCGGGGTCGCGCTGCCGCGCCACTTCGGCTGCCGCGCCCGCCGTGTCGTAGAACGCCACCACCTCCACGCCCGCCAGTCCGCGCAGGAAGCGCTCGCATTGCGCCAGGGCCACCGGATGTGACAACACGCGCCGCAGCGAATCGTGCGACGCGCCCGCCAGACCGAGCAGGCAATGGTGCACCGAGCTCACCACCTCGCCCAC
>Ga0209055_1000320_pt1 | contig 34382 bp, 32 predicted proteins | sample GraSoiAngelo_110_FD_185875 | JGI IMG/M metagenome (GOLD analysis project Ga0209055, IMG submission 185875) | Grasslands soil microbial communities from the Angelo Coastal Reserve, California, USA - 14_0903_12_30cm (SPAdes) (version 2) | ecosystem: Environmental > Terrestrial > Soil > Grasslands ... | reverse complement strand
GGCGATCGATCGACCATGGTCGATTTGTCGAGAACATTACCTGCGCCATAAACGTGCCATGCGTTTCGAGTCGATGCGCGCCAATACGCGATTTTGCGCCACCTGTGCCACGATGCTTCCGTGCGGGCCTGGTCTGTGCAAGTGATTGAGTTCAAAAGTGGGTCACCAGGAAATCGCTCCTGATTGCTGCGTAACTCTGGATCAGCATATCGGGGTTCGAATCCCTGGGGGGCAGCCAAATATTTTCAACTACTTCCACGGATTCCACATGTGATTCGTTCTGCGGTTGGTGCGTCTCGGGTGCGGATTGGTGCCGACTTGTTCCGCTGTCTAGCCGGTCGACCCACGCGATGCTTGCGCCTGGAATCAGGTGCTCGTAGGTGTCAACCGTGATCTGAATCGAGCTGTGGCCCATCTGGTCTCTGACATAAGCAAGTGAAGCTCAGTCCTGAACGTGCAAAAGGCGTGCGGTTCCTTCGGCGACCTGGGTCACCAAACCCCGCAATTCACTTAAATCATTCGCTAGGAGCTCGATGCTTTGAGTTAGAGCCTCGTGTCGTTCCGTCAGCTTTGCGATTCGCTCATCAATTGTCATGCCATCACACTCTACGTACCGCTACGTATTGTCAAGAACTGGATTTAGCCATCACGTCTTATTATTTACGTAGCGCTTAGAAGACTCCCGCGTGAGCACATGGTAAAAATGTACTGATGACACCGAAGAACTCCGCTGCCGTGGAACTCGGCCGTAGGGGTGGAAAGGCTCGTGCACGCAAGCTCACGCCGGAAGAGCGTCGAGAAGCTGCCCGTAAGGCCGTGGAGGCTCGCTGGGCGAAGCAGAGAGAGCTGGCCAGAGAGATCACTGAGGGAACCATGAATCTCCTCAGGATCTCGAAAGCCAATGCGCGCAAGGCGGTGAAAGCAAGACGGAATAAAGAGACGAGGGAAGCAGAGCATTGAGTGTCCAGTGCACGATGTCACAAACAATACCGAGTAAATAACTCTCTTTTCCATAGCTTATTTGCGAAGATTCCAAGCGGACCAGGGGCCCACTCGATGACGCAGGCGTCTGGAGCAGCCTAAAATCGGCCGGTTGTGCAATAGCTGGCGGACTGATAGTCGCAACTTCACTGCACTTCGGAGTCGTCTGGATCAGCATATCGGGGTTCGAATCCCCTGGGGGGCAGCCAATCTTTTCACTTACCTAATTAACGGTTTCGGCGGTGTGCCGTAAAATGTGCCGTGAATTGATCGCGTCACGTACCACGTTCAATTCCGGGTGCTGATACGTCATTGCCGTCTTCACATCCGAGTGAGCCGTGCTGTTCATGACTGCGGCGATGTTGCCGGTTTTCTGCAATACGCAGGTGCCGAAGTCATGACGGGCGCAGTACAGAACCAGGTCCTCGGGCAAACCTGCTTTCTTCCTCGCCTTGACCCACTCTTTGTTCACCAGACCGCACGCGATTGTTCCAATGTTCCAAATCGATCTTTTCAACCCGCATCCGGTAAAGTTCACCAGCGTTTCTCATGCGCGTGTCGCGCGTCGGCACGATGATGTCCTTGAGAGGCTGTTCTGGTGCTCACAACCTGAGATGGAAGTATCGGGCCGGGTGGCCTTTCGGGGAACCCTTTGCTCTGCAGCGAATCCGAGGTTGTTTGAACAGCAGGAGTTTTGCACCTCTTTCCCCTAGCTGCTAGTACCGAATTTTCAGAAGCAGTTTGAAAAGGGTGTAAACGGGTATGAATGGATATGCTTGTCAATATCCTCGAATCGGGTAAAAATGGGTGAAAATGGATATCCGAATCCGCGAGCTCAAGAACATCACGATCACGCCTGAAATCCTGAAGGCTCTCCTCGACCAAAGGTCTGAAGACGTTCTATGCCGAAAAGAAACCCAAAGCGTTGTGCAATCCAATAACTCCCACGTTACTGAAGAGAGTAGCTCCCTCCAAGCTCACGGTGTCAAATATTCAGTATGGAACCGATTCCTACTGAAGGCTGCGCATCGACCCGCGTTAACAGGACCTCAATCGCGGCCCTCTGTGCAGTTCCTTCCTGAACGACCGTCTTAGATTCCTAGATCGACGATCGTAGACATAGTTCCGTTGGCTGCGCGCCGTTCGTCTTGCGGGCATTAGCGGAAGGCGAAAGTCGCTAGACTCAAGACGGTCGCCGCGAATGCACCTGGTTGGCGTCTCGGGGTATTGGCGACAGACTGACGGACCGGTAGCGGCTCACGCGCGATTTAGGCGGCTTTGCTTTTAGGGCAGTTCGGCTGGACATCTTTTGTTTTCAGAGATCTAGAGGGTAAGCCGAGGGTGGAGAGGATATATCGTGTTATAACTCTTCCTGCATGCCCACCGCGCAGCAAGGGTCGATCCGTCTATTCCGCTTCGCCGGGGTTGATCTGTTTTTACATTGGTCCTGGTTTCTGGTGGCGGCGTTCGAGATCAGTGGCCGATCCGGAAGCTATTCCTCTCTATCCTGGAACGTGCTGGAGTATCTGTCGCTGTTCTTTATCGTGATGCTCCACGAGTATGGCCACGCTCTGGCGTGTCGGCAGGTGGGCGGAAGAGCGAATCAGATCGTGCTATGGCCGCTTGGCGGAGTAGCGTATGTGGACCCGCCGCCGCGTCCCGGCGCCACGCTGTGGGCGATTGCGGCAGGGCCGCTGGTCAACGTCGTGCTTCTTCCCATCCTGACGCTACTCGGCCTGTGGAGTCGATCGTCAGGAATGGCATTAGCCATGCCCAACGCCCACGCGCTGCTGCGGGCGGTGTGGGTGATCAATCTGGGCCTGCTTATTTTCAATATGCTGCCCATCTATCCTCTGGATGGCGGCCAAATTCTCCGCTCTCTGCTCTGGTTTGTTGTCGGGCGCGCCCGCAGCCTGATGGCAGCCGTCATGGTCGGCTTCTTGGGCGTGGCCGGCCTCATCGCGCTCGCCTTGTGGAGACTGGAGGTCTGGCTGGGCATTCTCTGCGTCTTTATTCTAATGAATTGCTGGCGAGGCCTGCGGGAAGCGCGGCTGTTATCGCGGCTGGCCAAGCTCCCGCGTCATGAGGGGTTTGCCTGCCCATCGTGCAAGACCGCGCCACCGGTGGGAGAGTTTTGGGTGTGTGCCCAATGCCGGAAGGCATTCGACACCTTCCAGACGCGAGCGGTTTGCCCGTATTGCGCAGCCCAGTTTGCCGTGACCAAGTGTCTGGACTGTGGCAGCCCGAATCCTATGAGCAACTGGCTGGTTGCAGGTCTCGTTAGTGGCTAGTGGTCAGTGGCTGGTCGCTCCTCACTGGAAGCTGAAGCAAACGGCTTGCAGAGGTCCTACCAAGTTGTGATTGCGAGGCCACGCTGAAAGTCTTGCCCGGCTTATTGGAGTGCGTTACTGGGCGGTCCCGACGGGTCGCCAGGATCGGGGAGCCCGCATCCGGGCACTCTGGATTTGATTGAGCGGGTCCCCCGCCTACTGCGTGTCATCGCTTGATGATTGCTTACGCAGGTTGGTTCGCAGCTCTATTGCGGCACGCGAATATCTCTTCAGCCCGGCCAACGCGTACGCTCTTGCGAGCTGCGCCTACGGTAATGTTGGTCCTCGAGGTAATAAACCAAATAGCCAGCGGCAGGAGTGCTGCACACCCCGGCAGCGTAAGAGCAAGGCAACCCGCATGACGAGTAGCCCAGAGTTGGTCGTACTGTCGTAGGAAGTGCTACCCGAGTCCCCGACCAGAACATAAGGACTCGGCTGTCCGCCGCTACCGTTGGGAGCGGCGGGAGCGCGGGCGTAATGGTTGGACTGAAGGTGGTGACGGGTTCCCCCGAATCCCGCTGACTATCCGCTAATGAATCTTCCCACGAAGCAATCAGCCATAGCGTGCAGCTTTGTTCGGGAGTTGGGCGCATGATTGATCCTGCGCCTTTAACATTAAACGTTCGATGAACCTGCAGGCTGTCAGCCTAGTAACTCAGCTCCCGCATACTGATCTCGAAAAACGAGCTTGTGTTCTGCACGGGCGCATTCGCAGCCAGGTCCCAGTAGAAATTCACTCCGCCCTGATCATCGATCGTGTTGCCGATGATCTGGCCATAAATGTCGGACCCGCCATTGATGGTAATGGGGGCATTCGGAGCGCTAACAATAGCGTACATACTGGAACCACCGGCGATAGCCATGCTGTCGGTGCCACCATAATTAATGACCAAGTTACTCGGTACGAAGGTCGAGTTGGCAAAACTGGAGTTGCCCGTCATGGTCAAGACCGTGCTTTGATTGATTCCCGCCAGATTGATAAGTACTGGACCATTCACCGTCACCGTCGCGTTGCCATTGAAGGTGATGCTGTTCATCGTGTAAACCGCCGGATGTGCCGCGGTCCCCCCTTGCAAGGTTACGTTGCCCTTGAAAGTGACATTGCCATACGACCCCGGTGTTATTGTTCCGCCATTATAGGTAACCGACGTCTGTGGCGGCAGCGGGTTGGGCAGTGGTGGTACGGGAGGCAAGTAGGGGGTGTTAAAGTGAACCAGGGGCCCCAAACCAGGGTTCCCGCTCGTGGATACGCCGTTCCCCGGGCAGCCGCCGATTGTCGCCTGCATATTGGTTGACAAATTTCCGTTTACGTGTGCACTGCTTCCCCCCACACTCAAGTTTCCGTTCGCGCCGATGTCTCCGTTGTTGTTCGTCAGATTGCTGGGCGGACTGACTCCCGGCGTCTGCGTTGACGAGTTAAAGCTACCGGTTCTGGCATTGCCTGCGACGTTAAGCGCCCCGCAACCGGTTCCCGTTGCGAACAAGCCTCCGGGCGGAGCGGGCGGTGGAGTCTGCGCGATTTCCTGTTGGATCAATCTCCGGCCACCACTCGCAGTAGTCGCCAGCGACGTAACCATGTACACCGGAAAGGTTTCGGGCACCATGAGGTTGCAGGTGGCCGTCCCGCCCGGCAAGAGAACCTCGGAGGTTCCGTTCCAGCACACCTGGTTCGTAGCAGCGGGCTGGGTAGGGTCGACCGGATAAGCCGTGCTGTTCGCCGCCTTCAGGGTGACCCGCACCCACTTGTAATCCAACGGGTTGTTGGAGCCCGCAAACGGCGCGGTGCTGGCCGTCGTTGTGTACCACAGCGGGCCGGCAGGCAAGGTGGTGCATCGCACATTCGCGCCCACTGGCGTCATGCCACCGTAGCCGGCGCCGTTATACGGAAAATCGTGACAGAGCTCATCGTCAGCCACCTGATTGGAAGACACGATGTTGGTGATATCAGCCCCTGTGACTCCGTTTTGCAGAATGTAGAGGACACCGCCGGCAGCGCTCGGCAGCGCGGTAGGCATCAGCCCACAATCCGTCACTTGCGTCGTGCAGTTAATCGTATTCGGGTTGGTCTTGAGCATGCGGTCGCGTACTTCTTCCACACCTGCGCGGGACGCGAAATACGCGGTCTCTTCCGCCTTGAAATTGCTGCTAATGGAGGTCTCGGTCGAGGACATAAACATCATCCCCGCCGCAATGGCTGTCAGCAGCAGCAGGGCGAGCATCGAGAACAGGAGCGAGACTCCTCTTTCCGATTTGCGGTCAACTCTTCGCATACTCTAGTCCCCCTTTTGAGACCCTCTCCTAATCAGCAGGTACCGGGAATCGAACAGCCATTATTCATCCGGGCGCGGGAGGTAATGGAGTAAACCGGATAGGTACTCGTTTTTGGATCCATGTAGTTTGGCGCCACGTTGGCGGTAATCTGCAAACTGCGGATGCTGGAGCAGGCAGGCGCAGTGCTGCAGGTGCCCACCGGATTCAAAGTTCCGTTCACATCATAGGAATCAAACACGTCGGCCGTGGCGTAGGTGGCGTAAGACCCCGGGCCTCCCAGGCTTATTGGAAACGTTCCAGCGCCCGCCCCATTTCCACTATTGAGCACGCCATTCACTTCAGTGAAGTAGGTCGGAACATTGCCTCCGATGGCGCTTGTCTTGGTGAGCACGCCACGCTGCAAGATGCACGGGCAATTACCGGAAGCGGGCACCTGCAGGTTTACCCAAACCCGGTACACAGTGCCTTTTCCGTCCAGGTCACCCTCGTACTGTATTTGCGTCGGACTGAAATAAATCAGCCCGCAGGAGACGGAGGCCGCATTTGGGTTGGCAAGGGGATCGCAAGACGGATTGTTATTAACCACTCGTCCCGGGGGATAGCCCACCTCGTGAATGTCCCGCACCACTTGGTCGATGAAGTCACGGGTCTCTTGCACCGTGTCCACCTTGGAACTTTCGGCGGAGTTGCGCTGCTGCATTTGCACCATGCCATCCATCACCACCCCGAGAACAATCGTCAGAATTGTCACCACCAGCAAGAGCTCCAACAGTGAGAAACCTCGTTGTGGACGACTAGGGCGGCTATTCACGTCGTGCAACATTGCTGTACCCATCCTCACATTCCCCCAATGGTGCGCAGGTTAACCGGCATTACAAACCGCAGACCGCCCACACTTGCGGACATACTCGGGCGAGCTGAAACCAGGATCACACGGCTATAGGGGGTCACCGTAATCACATCCCAGCGCACGTCGTAAGTTGTCTGCCGGCTACCCGCTCCACAAGCTACGTATTGCATCTTGTAGCCGTCGGGAACGTCAGCGTAGCTTTGCGTCCAATCAACGATATTGTTCGCGGTCAAATTCGCGCCGTTTCCGCCATTGGCGCCTCCGCTGCCGGCTCCAATGGCTAAGCCTGCTGTGTTGATATTCTGCGCCGTGCCGGCGCAATCGATAATCGTTAAAGGCGCGCTTGAGTTCGCCGGCTGCGCGCTGATCTGCTCCATCACATGTTCTGCCAGCATCGTGGAAGTGGTGTCGTTCCCCGCTTTGGCATTCGTGCACATCGAGGCGGCCAACAAAGTGAAGATCCCACCGAGACCGATGGCCAATACAATCATGGCAATCATGAGTTCGATTAACATCGAACCGCGCTCGGAGCACTCCTGCGAATCTGTTGCACGAAATTGTTTGCCGATCCTCATAGTCTCAGTTCAACGGTGACCAAGTCGTGCCTTCGTATGCCCATAGGCGAATTCTCCCGGCCGGGTTCACCGTGATCGCCTCCCATTTCCCGCTCTGGGTGTTTTGGATAAATGTGACGTAAGAGGTGACAGTATTGGCGGCCGTCAGATAAGGACACGTGCCAGCATTGGGCGTGCACGGCAGGCCTCGCGACCCAAAGGTTGGATTGGGGTTATTTGGATCCACGGAACCTTGTGCCGCGGCGCCCGGAGGCAAGAATTGCGATTTCAAATTAGCCAACCCTGGTCCGGAGGCGAATGGCATTGAGGTTACGTCGGAAGCAAACACCATCAAGGGATCGCCGTTGGAGTAGAACCCAGTTCCGGCAATGTCGACAAAGGCCCGGGCCGGATTTACGCTAGTGTCCGTCTTTACGATGTAGTAGCTGTCACCCTGAATCGCACGAATACGTGCGGTTTGCAAAAGATTGGCGTATTCGCTGCCACTTTCATGTAAGTGAATGACCCGCGACGTAGTTTGTACGTTCAGAACGGCGATCGCTCCAATGATCAGTGAGACGCACAGCACTATCACCATTTCGAGCAGAGAAACGCCTCTCTGCTGCTGACACCGATCTCCTGCGCCTTCGCGTGTGGACACCTTGGGACCCATCCTGCAGCTCGCCTCGATCTTTATGTTCTCGAACATGAGCGTCGTACTCTCGAGCACCCGAGTTGACAACCGTCGGAAACAGCTATGCAAGCTTAAAGATTGCTTGCGAGTCTGTCTGAAGCCTGCATTGAGGGAGGATCGTTGAACTCTTCTGCTCTGTCTCAGCTTTTCTGAGCTTCAAGGGCATTATGAACCGACGCTTAGTATCAACAAGATAACCAAAGTGCGCTGCGTGCAGTTACTTGTGCGAGTGCGCCGCTATCGGCCTCCCAGCAACGATCGAATAGTTTTTGGCGAAGGTTACTTTGGTCAGCAAACTATTGCCATTGAGATCGATGTATGCCTCGCTCCGCCCTTCCGGAAAGCGGATTGTGTAAGTCTTAATTTTGTCTTGCCGCTTGAATGCGTGCCTGCTGCATGAGCCCGGATAGGGCGCTGGTCGCAGCTCTCAGGCGCAGGCTGCAGTAGACACTCTGAAAAATGGGAACGGCTGGTGCCGTCAAAAGCAGGCAAATGGTCACGACGATAACGATTTCGATCAGGCTGAGCCCCGCCGCCTTGATGCACTTAACGCGCGTATTCGAATGCCATCTGATCCTGAGCAATGATAGGCGGGACCCGCCCGCTCACCTATATACGCAAAGTCACTATCCCGACCGTAAAGGCATACCCGCTAATTTGTTCGACGTCAACGCGGCAAGGTAACTTCGCTTGAGCCGCTTTTTGGGGTCTCACACAGGGCCGCGGTGGGCGCAGTTGGGAACGCCGGAGTTCGGGCCCTCACCAGTCATGAAATTGGGAAACCAGGTTACTAAGGTAAGCAGCCCGCTTAAAGAACTGGTGTGGCCTCTTTCGGGATCCCAAGCGATATCGATCAGTTACCGTGAGACCTGCCGGCGAAGTGTAGAATCCGGGACCATGACTGCACTCCAACTTTCCCCCGATGATTTCCGGCGGATAGCGAAACAGGTGACAGACCTAGCTGCGGAGTATCTGGAGAGCATGGACTCGCGGCCTATTTCTCCCCAGGCCACCGGAGCCGATACAGAAAGGCTTTTTCGCTCCGTCCTTCCGGAAGAGGGAGCCGGTGAGGAAGTCTGGAAAGAGCTGCAGCCAGTGATTCAACACTCCCGCGCGCAAAATGGGCGATTCTTTGGATATGTACTGGGTTCAGGAGAACCGTTGGGCGCGATGGCCGACCTGTTGGCGAGCATCCTGAACCAGAACGTTACTGCCTGGCGGTCCGGACCCGCGGCGGTGACCCTGGAGCGAACCGTAGTTGGCTGGCTGGCCGACGTGATCGGCTGCCACGGTTTCACCGGCAGCCTGACTGGCGGGGGTTCCTCGGCGAACCTTATGGGCTTGGCCATGGCACGCGAAGCCAAAACTCCCGCGAACGAAAAGGGCATGAGCGGCCAGGGCGCCGTGTACGCGTCGGAAGAAGTGCACATGTCGATTCCCAAGGCCGTGGCGCTGCTGGGAATCGGCCGCCAGAACTTGCGCCTGATTCAGACCGACGAATCCTTCCACATGGTGCCCGAGGAACTCGAGCGCGCAATTCGGCGCGACAAAGAAGCGGGCAAGAAACCCCTCGCGATCGTGGCAAACGCCGGCACCGTGAATACCGGCGCCATCGATCCTCTGGCTGCCATTTCGGCAGTCGCCAAAAGTCACGACGTCTGGTTGCATGTGGACGGCGCTTACGGAGCGCTCGCGGCGATAGCCTCGCGCAACAAGTTTGCCGGCTTCGAGCAAGCCGATTCCATTTCCCTGGATCCACACAAATGGCTCTATCAACCGCTGGACTGCGGCTGTTTGCTCTATCGCGATGCGCAAGCTGCCCGCACAGCTTTTTCTCACACAGGAGAATATGCACGCGCTTTGAGCAACGATCCGATAGAGAGTTTCGCCTTCTTTGAAGAGTCGCTCGAGCTTTCCCGCAGGTTCCGGGCGCTAAAGTTGTGGCTTTCGCTGCGCTATCACGGATTCGGTGCTTTCCGGGAAGCGATCAAGAAAGATTTGGGGCACGCGCGTCGTTTGGCAGAGGCGATTGTCGAGGAACCGATGCTCGAATTGGTTACGCCCGTCGAACTCAGCGCGGTTTGCTTTCGCTACCTAGGTCCGGGAGGATATTCCGAGACCGACCTCAACCGTTTCAATGCCGCCATACTGAAGAGGGTCACGGAACGCGGCCGGATTTATCTTTCGAATGCCTTGCTGCGCGCGAAATTTTGTCTGCGCGCTTGCATCGTGAACCATCGGACCTCGGACGCCGACATCGATAGTGTCGTCCCGGAAGTCCTGGAGTCGGCTCGCGAGGTTCTGTCGTAGAGTGCGAACGTACGCTTCTCGTGGTACAAAGTGACCCCATGCCAAGCGATGGTTTCGAAAACGAGTTTTCGGTGGTTGCCCATGCCCCCTGCCGCGCCGACCTGGCCGGCGGCACCCTCGATCTCTGGCCCCTGTATCTGTTCCATCCCGGCGCCATAACCGTGAATTTCGCCCTGGAAATCCTGACCACCTGCCGCATTCGACCTCTGCGCGGTAAGCGTATTCACTTGCGTTCGGTCGATACCAAGCGGGAAGAGGAGTTTCGCAGCCTCGACGAACTCAATGCCGCCCCAAAATTACGCCATCCTGTGGCCGCCCGCCTGCTGCAATTCTTTCTGCCGCAGCAGGGATTGCTGATCGAAACCGATTCGCAATCTCCCGCCGGCGCCGGCATTTCCGGTTCCTCCGCTCTGATGATTGCCACCACCGCCGCTCTCGCCCGTTTTACTGGGCGAATGCTTACCTGGGAGCAGATGCGGATGATTGCCCAGAACGTCGAAGCGCAGATCATCGACGTGCCCACGGGCTGCCAGGACTACTATCCGGCCCTTTACGGCGGGGTCAGTGCCATCCACCTCGACATCGACGGCATTCACCGCGAGGCTATCCCTATTGCCCCAGAGGAGATTGAAACCCGGTTCGTGCTCGCCTATACGGGGGCGCCACGCAAATCCGGCATCAACAATTGGGAAGTGTTCAAGTCTCACATCGATGGCGACCGCCACGTATTCCGCAACTTCGAACAGATTTCCCTGATAGCCCGCGCCATGCACCGCGCCCTGATTCACCGCGACTGGAATGAGGTCGCGCGCCTGCTGCGGGAAGAGTGGAAGCTCCGGCGAACCAACGCCCCTGGAATTACTACACCTCTGATTGACAAGCTGATTGCCATCGCGGGCCGGCACGGCGCACGTGCCGCCAAAGTCTGCGGAGCGGGCGGAGGAGGATGTGTGATTTTCATGGTCGAGCAGGAAGCCAGAGTCCGGGTGGCTCAAATCATCGGGCAAAACGGGGCGCAGGTCCTTCCCATGCGAGTCGCGAGGGAAGGGGTGAGAGTGGAAGTCTAGTAGTCTTCAGCCTCTGGGCTCCAGGCTCTCGGAGCGGCGCACCAAAACACCTCAGCGCCGCGGGCGCCGAGTTCCGAGAAAAGCCGGGGAAAGAACTTCTCGGCTTGCGGTTAATGAGAAAGGCGTGCACCTCATTGAGAAGCTCGCGTCCTCCGTGCTTGCGCTCCGTCCATCCTCTCAGAGCTATAATGAATCTAAGTTTAGGCTCCGGGGGTTCCATGTCAGGCCGCCTGTTTCGAATTTGCTCGCTGGTGCTTCTTTCAGCGGCCTTGGCGAGTGCCGATGATAAGCAACCTCCGGCCAACCCCTCGTGGCTGGAAAAAGCCCCGCCCATCTCCAAACAGACCCGCATGGACCTGATCCGCGCCTTCAACGCGGAATTGGTCTATATCCGCTCTCCGTTTCCCATGGGGAAGACTGGACTAAAACTTGAAAACGGAGTAATCACCCCCGACCGCGAGCAGCTTCAGCTGCTGATGGCCACCTACGGTCCAGCCGCCAAGCCCGGTGACATGGCCATGATCTCCGATATAGTCATAAAAGATCGCCTGATCCATTTCGAGATCAACGGCGGTCCGGTGAAAAAGAAGAAGTGGTATCAGCGCATAGAAGTCGGCGGCATGGGCGGCACCGTGCCCGTCGCGCCCAGCGACTCGCGCGCTAACCCGCGGGGCTCGTTTGTGGACCTAGTGTTCGAGCGTTCTGTCCCAGAGATGACACCCCAGCAGTTGAAGGATCTGCTCCGTCCGGTCTTTGACTTCAATTCGAAATCAGCCGTTGAGGCCTACCTGGAAACGGTTCCGCCCAAGGTGAAGGAGGCGATCACGAACCACAATGTCCTGGTGGGCATGAATCGCGAGATGGTGATCTACGCCAAGGGGCGTCCTCCCAAGAAGGATCGGGAGAAGGACGGTGATACGGAGTACGAGGAATGGATCTATGGCGAGCCGCCGTCAGACGTGGATTTCATTCGCTTCGTAGGCGACGAAGTGGTCCGCGTCGAGACCATGAAAGTGGGTGGACAGAAGGTCGTACGCACCGAGAAGGAGGTGAATATCAACCCCCCGGCTACGGCTGCGAGAGAAGGCGAACAGCCCAAGCCAGCCAATGGCCCGACGCTGCGGCGTCCGGGGGAAGAGCTGCCCCGCACGGCCACGCCCAGGACAACGCCGGCCCTGATTGGCTCGCACCTCCGCCCATGCCTCCACCCCAAGCCCCGAGTCCGAACCCGGGGTCCAGTCCCACGCCGGATTAGACAAAAAGCTTCTCGTTCTGGGCCGTTGATTCGTATCAGGACACGTCTTCAGACGGGTCGATGGTTGCACGGCCATCCTGTACAGCAGACACCGGGCATACTCGGCGGTTGATCTCTGGTTCCTAATTTAATTTGCCGAGCTGGCGGCACCGCTGAAACCTGTGCCCTGATGCGAACCTGGCCTTTTACCGCAACCGGTTCAGGCGTGCTCTAAATTCCTTGAAAGCACGTACGGCTTCAACCGGCTCGGATTCCGGCAAGCAAGTGGAATTCTGTTTCTTCTCGGGTTCTAGCCTTTCTTGAAGAACACAGCGGCTAACGGGGGCAAAGTCAGATTCAAAGCATAGGGCCGTCCATGTACAGGCATTCGTTCTGCCGTCACCCCGCCAAAATTTCCCATCCCGCTGCCACCATACTCTTTAGCGTCGCTGTTCAGCAGTTCGCGCCAGTGTCCTCCCGACGGAACGCCTACTCGATACCCGACCCGCGGCACGGGGGTGAAGTTGCATACGATGAGTACGACGTCTTCCGCGGCTCTGCCTTTTCTCAACAGAGACACCACACTAGATGCGGCGTCATTGCAATCCACCCACTCAAATCCGGCGGGATCGTTGTCTAATTCGTGCAAGGCCCGCTCGCTGCGATACAGCCGGTTAAGCACTTCCACCCAGGTTTGTGCACCACGATGATTGGACCAGTTGAGCAGGTTCCAATCCAGGCTGGTGTCGTGCGCCCATTCCCGCCATTGCCCGAACTCACCACCCATGAAGAGCAGCTTTTTCCCAGGCTGGGCGTACATGTAACCGAACAGCAGACGCAGGTTGGCAAACTTCTGCCAGTCGTCCCCCGGCATCTTGCCCACCAGCGAACCTTTGCCATGCACGACTTCGTCATGCGAAAGGGGGAGCAAAAAGTTTTCCGTAAACCCATACAACATGCGGAAAGTTAGCTGGTTGTGGTGATATATGCGGTGGATCGGGTCGTGGGAAAAATATTCGAGAGTGTCATGCATCCATCCCATGTCCCACTTCAGCCCGAAACCAAGTCCGCCCAGGTAGGTTGGCTTGGAGACCATGGTCCAAGCTGTAGACTCTTCCGCCACGGTTTGAATGTCTGGATGCTCCTTGTACACCTCCTCGTTGAAGCGGCGCAGAAAATCAATGGCTTGCAGGTTCTCCCGCCCGCCATATCGGTTGGGAATCCATTCCCCCTGGTGCCGCGAGTAGTCGAGGTACAACATGGAGGCCACTGCATCGACCCGCAAGCCATCGGCGTGGTACTTGTCCAGCCAGAACATAGCGCTGCTCATCAGGAAGCTGCGTACCTCGTTGCGCCCGTAATTGAAAATGTGCGTCTTCCAGTCGGGATGGAAGCCCTGCCGCGTGTCGGCGTGTTCGAAAAGATGGGTGCCGTCGAAGTACGCCAAGCCGTGCGCGTCAGAAGGGAAGTGCGAAGGCACCCAGTCGAGCAGCACTCCAATATCGTGCTGGTGCAGGTAGTCCACCAGGTACATGAAATCCTGCGGAGTTCCATAACGCGATGTAGGCGCGAAATAGCCGCTGGTCTGATAACCCCACGAACCATAGAACGGATGTTCCATGACGGGGAGGAACTCCACGTGAGTGAAGCCCATTTTTTGCACATACTCGGCCAGACGCGGAGCGGTATCGCGATAGCTTAAAGGCGAATTGTGCTCAGGCGCGCGCATCCACGAACCCAGATGTACTTCATACACCGCCTGCGGCGCGTGCAGGGAATTGCGTTCGCGCCGTTTGCCGAGCCACTCCTGATCATGCCACGCGTAGCTGAGGTCCCAAACGACCGAAGCTGTGCGCGGCGGCTTTTCATGAAAAAAGCCGAAGGGATCCGCTTTGTCGACGCGATATCCATGATGATGCGAATAGATGTGGAACTTATAGAGCGCGCCTTTACCCAGCCCGGGAACAAATCCCTCCCAGATCCCCGAGGTGCCCCGCGAATGTAATGGGTGCGATCGATGATTCCAGCCGTTGAAGTCGCCCATCACGAAAACTTCGCGGGCTGCCGGAGCCCATACCGCAAAGTACGCACCCTGCTCGCCCTTGGTGCTCACAAGGTGAGCGCCCATTTTTTCGTACAAGCGGTAGTGACTCCCCTCGTTGAAGAGATAGAGGTCCTGGTCACTGAGAAGGCTTACATCATGACGGGCAGGAGCGGTGATGTGCATGGCATTTTTGCCCCGAACCAGCGGTAGAAAGATTTAACTGCAGGCAGAAATCGTATCAGGGCATGGCTCGAAAGCGCGTGCTGATACGAATCCGGCTTATTAGCACGCTGAGACGAGGCAAGCCCGGTCTCGACCTCTTGGGCGTTTTCCCCCACACTGTTTGGCTCTCGATTCAGGCAACAGCCTCCTAAGTGTACCGAACTTCGTGAATTCGTAGTGCATCCGGCCGGCCGGTTCGGCCGGTTGGCGGGCAGACGGAGACTCTCCAGCCATTCCCGGGTGGCACGCTTCCGGAAGGCAAATTCATTGCCATGCTAGACTGACTCTTTCACCTTCATCACTCTGCCTGAGCAAGAGGACCTGCTGCAAATGCCTGTCGTGCGTGTAGTCGTTTTTTGGCACCAGCATCAGCCTTTCTACAAGGATCTGGTCACCGGCGAATACCGGCTGCCCTGGGTGCGGCTGCATGCTCTCAAGGACTACTACGGTATGGTCAAGCTGCTCGAGGAGTTCCCCCAAATTCACCAGACTTTCAACCTGGTGCCCTCGCTCATCGCGCAAATCGAAGACTATGTTGCAGGCACCGCTCGCGATCCCTTTCTCGAGCTGGCGGCCAAACCAGCCAAAGACTTGACTCCCGACGAGCGCCGCTTCGCCCTCGAGTATTTATTCCAGGCCAATCCCGTGCACATGATAGGCCGCTACCCGCGTTACCAGGAATTGTGGGAGCGATTCCGTGGCTCAGGTGACTCCCCCGATCGCGCCGAACGCTACTTCCAGCCCCAGGACTTTACCGACCTGCAAGTGCTCTCGCAAATCGCCTGGTTTGACGAATTCTTCCTGGAGGACGGTGATGTTGCCGCCCTGATTAAGAAGGGCCGAGCGTACTCGCTTGACGACCAGAGTTTTGTAATCGCGCGCGAAAAGGAGTTGCTCGGCAAAGTGCTTCCTGAGCATGCCCGTGCAGCGAAGCGAGGGTCCATCGAAATATCTACTTCTCCCTTTTACCATCCCATTTTGCCGCTTCTTTGCGACACGGATATGGGCCGCGTCTCGACTCCGGGCCTGCCGCTTCCTCAAAATCGCTTTCGCCGTCCTGAAGATGCCCGGGCGCAGCTGCTGCGCGGCCTCGACCTGCATGAGCGCGTGTTTGGTATTCGCCCGCGGGGCGTCTGGCCGTCGGAAGGTAGTGTCTCGGAAGAGGTTTTGGGGATAGCCAGCACGTTGGGAGTGAAATGGATGGCGACTGACGAAGGTGTCCTGGGGCGCAGCCTGGGATTTTTCTTTACTCGCGACGGCCAGGGCCGCTTGGGTGATGCCGCCGCCGAGAAGCTGTACACGATCTATCGCTACGAAAGCGGCGCAACCCAGATGCACATGCTGTTCCGCGACCACACCTTGTCGGATCTGGTCGGCTTCGTCTACTCGGGAATGCCCCCGCAGGAGGCCGCTGCGCACCTCATCCAAAACATTGAGCAAGCCGCGCAACCGCTTCTTGCCAAGGGAAAAGACGCTGTCGTCCCGATCATCCTTGATGGCGAGAACGCTTGGGAGTACTACCCCTACTCAGGCCGCGAATTCCTCCGCCGCTTTTATGATGCTCTCCAGAAAACGGCCGGCCTGGAGGCGGTGACCGTCTCGGAGGCCATCGCGCATCACAGTGACAAGCCCAGGTTGAAGTCTCTGGTGCCCGGCTCCTGGATCCAGGCCAATTTCAATGTCTGGATCGGTGCTTCCGAGGACAATCGCTCCTGGGACTACCTGTATCACGCCCGCAACTTCTACCGCCAGAACGCCGCCCCCGCAAGCGAAACTCAGCGCCAGCTCGCCTTTGAGGAACTTATGATCGCGGAAGGCAGCGACTGGAACTGGTGGTACGGTCCGGAACATCACTCGGCGAACGATCGCGAATTCGACGAGCTCTACCGCAAGCATCTCTCGAATGTCTATCAGGCGCTGGGAGCGAGCCCGCCCGAATACCTGGCGCAACCGATTATCGGCGCAGCGGCGCGTCCCTCGTTTGTGCCGCAGACCGCCTACATCCACCCCCGGGTCGCCGGAGATATGGTGCGCTATTTCGAATGGATCGGCGCGGCAATGTATACCGCCGACCAGCGCTCAGGCGCCATGCACGGAAAGAGCTTCTTGCTGGATTCCGTTTACGCGGGCATCGATGAAACCAGCGTTTACGGACGCCTCGACTTCGCTGGAAAAGTTCCTGAATCATCTTTCGAATTAGTGGTGAACATCGAATCGTGGGCGGACGGGACCGAGCGTCCTCGCCGCGCGCTGCACCTCGAGGCGCTCATAGAGGACGGCACACTAGGTTCCTGGAAAATATCCGTGGTCGACGACGAGACTCCGCTGGCCGTATCGAGCCAGCCCGGGAACGAAGCCAGGCTTGTTCTCGGCCGCAACTTCGAATTCAAACTGCCGCTGTCTTGGCTGTTCGCCACACCGCTATCTTCGCTGAGCGCAGTTGGGAAAGCTTCTGCGCCAATTGCCACCCGCTTGCGTCTCCGCTTCAGCCTATGGCAAAACCGCCTGCCGCTCGATGCCCTACCCCTGGAAGGCTGGATCGAACTCGAACTGCTCAGCGAGCAAGACCTGGCGTCCCACGCCCTTTAGGTTTCTGCTTCTCTCCCGAGCCGGTTTCATAAATTTCGTGCTCGCGCGGCACGTATTGGGCGGTTTGAAGCCGCACCCTCCAGTGACCTCAGCGGCTACGGCTGAAGCCATGCCCTCCCTCTCCGGGCGAATTAGGGGACGCCTCTATACAAAAAATCTGGAGCCAAACTCCCGATCAAACAGAAAGCAGAAACGGACCTGTTCTTCACTTCCCCCCACTCGCCGCACTCATACTCATCGGCCGGTTCAATTCCATCGTGAGTTCCGTTCCGGCCGGCAGAATCGCTGATCTGCGCTTGGACAACCAATGGACGACCGTAGCGGTCGCGCCGATGGCGCCGCCCACAAGCACACCTTTGCCACCGCCCGCGAGACCTCCGACAAGCATGCCGCCACCGGTCCCAGCGCCTACTTCCATGAGGTCTTTCGCATCATGCCCAGCACCTTTGAACTCGCCTTCCTCGTTCACATCGCTTCCGTTGCGCACGCTGGTGTCCACCAGGGTGGCACTCAGGATGAACTTATCTCCGTTCGGCAGCACTACGCTCTCGGGATGGATATCGATAGTCGGCTTGCCCGCAAGGCGCCGTGGCTCGTTGACCTTGGTCACATGTCCTTGCAGGCTAGCGCCTACGGGAATCACGGTCTTGCCGTTCACTACCACTGGCTCCATAATCCGGCCGGAAAACGGCTCGCCGGTTTTGGTCATGAACGTAGCCAAGGTAGTCTCAAGTTTTACTTTAAGAGGAGTTCCGGCCGGCAGAGACGGGTTGGTCTCGGCTACCGTAGGAATCGTTAGTAACAACGCAGCGAGCAGGACGACTATTCGTTTCATTGCGCCTCCTACGAAACTCGAAAATTTGTCAATTCTTCAATTTCCTTGCTGTTGCAAGAACTTGTTCCACTGGAGCCCGGTCAAATTGATTGCTGCCGCGATAAATGTAGCGGACCGTCCCACCGCCATCGATGACCAGAGTCGCCGGATACGCGATGTTGATGGCGTCCAGCCCTATCCGGTGATACAGCCCGTAGGCTTTCGTCACGCTGCGGTCCTCGTCAAGCAGGAAAGGAAACGAAACCGGATTCTTCTCGAGAAACTCGGCCGGCTTGTGAAAGCCGTTGCTCTTCTCCGCCGCGATATAAGCCGCCTGGACCCTGGCGCTCTCCAACTCTCCCTTCCGTGACTCCAACTGAGCCATGCGCTTCACGCAGTTCTTTCACCAGGTGCCGCGCAGGAATTCAAGGATCAGCGTGCCTGCGGCCAGGAATCGTGATAAGGAAAACTCCCCCGGACGGTTGGCCGCCATAAGTGTGAAATCCGGAGCTGGCGATCCCAGCTGAAGAGTCTCGGTCTGGTCCTGCATTCACTCAACTCTAAGGCAGCGACTCAGGTCTCGACAATACCCGAAGGTCCAAGCCGAACCATTGCGGCCAACCAATGTGGCGAAGTTATGGCCCGCGGGAGATTTGGCAGCTGCGCGCCAGATCCCTCGCCGGGCTGACGCCCAGCTTGGCAGGATGACGACATACCTGAAGACCAACTGCTTTTGCGGCCAACCGGGCAACTGTGGCGCTGACGTGCCTCAAAGCTGTCCGATATAATCGTTTGTTTCCGGAGTCGATCATGGGAAAAACTTATAGTGGTATCGGCGAACTGAGGGGACGACGCCTGGCCATGGACGGCGCTTCCAAACGCTTATCGGAAGCTGACCTCAGCAGCCCGAATGGTATGACCACTATCTCTGAGATCACCGCCAGAGAGATTCTCGATTCCCGCGGAAACCCGACCGTGGAAGCCGAGGTCTTCCTCGCCGATGGTTCCAGCGGCCGCGCCGCCGTGCCCAGCGGGGCTTCCACGGGCGAGTACGAGGCGATTGAGCTGCGCGATGGCGACCACAAGCGCTATCTCGGCAAGGGAGTGCTGCGCGCGGTCGAGAACGTGAACGGCGAAATTGCCCAGGCGCTTGCCGGCTTCGATGCTGCCAAGCAACGTGCGCTCGACCAAAAAATGATCGAACTGGATGGAACCGAGAATAAGGCCCGTTTGGGCGCCAACGCCCTCCTGGCAGTTTCCATGGCCGCGACCCGCGCCTGCGCCGCTAGGTTTCAGATGCCACTCTACCGCTATATTGGGGGCGCTGCCGCTAACACGCTGCCTGTGCCCATGATGAACATTCTTAACGGTGGCGCTCACGCTGACAACAACGTGGACTTCCAGGAATTTATGGTCATGCCGGTAGGCGCCGGATCGTTTTCGGAAAGCCTGCGCTGGGGCGTCGAGGTTTTCCATACCTTGAAAGGTGTGTTGAAAAAGCGCGGCTACAACACGGCCGTCGGTGATGAAGGCGGGTTTGCCCCTTCGCTGAAGTCAAATGTCGAGGCCATCGAAGTGGTGTTAGAGGCCATCCAGCAGGCGGGCTACAAACCCGGCGAAGAAATTGCGATTGCCCTTGATCCGGCGGCCAGCGAGTTCTATCAGGATGGCAGGTACATCTTCAAGAAGTCCGACAGGTCGGCCAAGAGTTCGGAAGAAATGGTCCGGTTCTGGGCGAAGTGGGTACGCGACTATCCGATCGTTTCCATCGAGGATGGCTTGGCCGAGGATGATTGGGATGGCTGGAAGATGCTGAGCGACGAGATGGGCGGCAAAATCCAGCTCGTCGGCGATGACCTGTTCGTCACTAATACTCAGCGCCTGCAGGAAGGCATCGACAAAGGCGTCGCCAATTCCATTCTCATCAAGGTCAACCAGATTGGCACGGTGAGTGAGACGTTGGATGCCATTGATCTTGCGCGTCGCAGCCGGTACGCCTCGGTCATTTCGCACCGCTCCGGGGAAACGGAAGACACGTTTATCGCCGACTTGGCGGTGGCCACCGGCGCCGGCCAGATCAAGACCGGCTCGGCGTCCCGCACCGATCGGATCGCCAAGTACAACCAGTTGCTCCGGATCGAAGCAGAACTCGGCGGCTCAGCTCGGTTCCTGGGGTTGAAAGCCGTCAATTACAGAGGCTGACTGAAGCTCAGGTAAGCCTCGGTATATGAGTACTCCATGGGTATAATCCGAAGAATATGTAAAGAGACGGAAATCTTTTTTCCGTGCAAGAATCACCAGAGGGCGGCTCCGAAGGGCACGCGTTTGGGCATCATCCCCACCCAGGCAGAGAGCATGGAGCAATGGCGCGCGATGATGCGGGATGCGGTTCGTTGCCACTTCGATTCCTCGTCTGCCCCTTCGGTCATGGGTTTGCATATTGGGAAGGATAAGCTAAGTTCGGCTGGAAGGCTGCCGCGAGATCTTAGCGGCAATGGCCTGGCAGAGGTACTCCGGCGATATGGTTTACGAAATCAGGCGTCAGACCGGTAGTCATCTACGCCTTACCTCCAGCGCGTGCGGCAGGGAACATCACAACACGAACATCACAACACGATCCCTGCTCATCCCTCTCTCAAGCTCGGCACCTTAAGTGCCATCCTTTCCGATGTTGCTGCATATCTTTCAAGTGGAGCGCGAGAATTTCGAACGCGAGCTGTTCAGGCGGTGGGGGCCGGTTATGATGATTCGATCGGTCGAGAAGAGCTGGAGAGAAGTAAAATGAAGATACGCGAGATCTTAAATTGTACATTACTGCTGCTTGTAGGTTGCTGGATGTTCGGCCAACCCTCTCCCGTCACCCCCGCTCCCGCCTCGCGCCAAGATGTCCTCAGGCTATTTGACGTCATGCAAAACCGGGAGCAGGTGCGACGAACCATGGAGTCGATGGTGAGCCAGTCGCAGGCGCTCATGCGCCAGCAGATTAGGGAACGCAACCCCAAAATAACTGATGAAGAGCTTGCCGAACTCGATCAGGACGCAGAAGAAATGTGGAAGAATTTTCCGGTGGACCAGATGCTGGAAGACGCGGTTCCCGTCTACCAGAAGCACCTCACCAAGACAGACGTGGATGCCATGATCAGCTTCTATTCTTCTCCAACCGGCCGGAAGCTTCTCCGCGAGATGCCTGCCATTATGAGTGAAGGAATGCAGGCCATGTATCCCGACATCCAGAAGCACATGGACGCGGCCATGCAGCGTATCGAGGAGAAGGCGAGGAAACAGCAGCAAAGGAAGAAACCCGCTCCCAAACCAGATCCGTCGCCGAGCGCATGACGGCGCCAGGATCGGTGCTTATCTGTACTGATCCGCGGCTCCTTTCCTGAGACCTGAGACCTGAAAGCTGAAAGCTGAGAGCTACATGCGACCCAAACCGCTCGTCCTGATCATCCTCGATGGCTGGGGTTACAGCCCAAACACAGAAGCAAACGCCATCGCCATCGCCCGCAAGCCTACCTACGACCGCCTGCTCCGCGAATATCCCAACACGCTCATTCACACCAGCGGCAAATACGTTGGTTTGCCCAATGGCCAGATGGGCAACAGCGAAGTCGGGCACCTCAACATTGGCGCGGGGCGAATCGTGCACATGGATATCACCCGCATCGATCACATGATCGAGAACGGCGAATTCTTCTCCAATCCTACGCTGCTCGGCGCGATGAAGCATGCCCGCACCGGGGGTCGCCGTCTGCATTTGTTTGGCCTGGTTTCCGACGGTGGTGTCCACTCCCAGCAGACACATCTTTATGCGCTGCTGAAGATGGCTAAGCAGAATGGCGTGGATCGCGTTTTCATCCATGCTTTCATGGATGGCCGCGATACTTTGCCCACTAACGGCGCCGGATATCTCCAGCAACTTCAGCACAAGATCCGCGAACACAACTCCGGCAAGATTGCCACGGTCCATGGCCGATATTACGCCATGGACCGGGACCGCCGTTGGGAGCGCATCGCGAAAGCCTTCAACGCCATGGTTTATGGCGACGGCGAAGCCGGAAAATACGTGGACCCGGTCGAGGGCGTGAAACAGTCCTACAACCAGGGAGTGACCGACGAGTTTATCGTTCCCTTCGTCGGCGTGGACAAAAGTGGCGAGCCTCTGGCTACGATCCGCGAGGAAGATGCCTGCATCTGTTTTAACTTCCGCGCCGACCGCGTACGCCAAATCACCCGCGCGCTGTGCCGAAACAGTGGGCTGAATCCGCACGGTGGCCGTGATTTGCCCGGCGCTGACGATCTCGATGCCACGATTCCCCGCGACCGCGTCCCCAAGAACCTCCATTACGTCTCGATGACCCGCTACGACAAGCAGTTCACCTTGCCGGTCGTGATTCCGCCGGAGTCGCTGGATAACATTCTCGCCAACGTCATGGGCCAGATGAAGCTGCGCAATCTGCGCGTCGCCGAAACCGAGAAGTACGCCCATGTAACTTATTTTTTCAACGGTGGTGTGGAACAGCCATTTCCGGGCGAGGACCGCATCCTTGTGCCTTCGCCGAAGGTCGCCACCTACGACCTGAAGCCGGAGATGAGTGCGGTTGGAATTGCCGACGCGCTGGTGAAGGCTGTCGAAGAAGGGACCTTCGATGTGATGATTGTGAATTTTGCTAACGCCGACATGGTCGGACACTCCGGAAAGATCGAGCCCACGGTCAAAGCCGTTGAGACGGTGGACTCCTGTCTTGCCCGCATCGAGAAAGCTGTCCGTCAAACGGGTGGCGCTATGCTGGTTACCGCCGACCACGGCAATGCCGAGATGATGGTCGACCCCGCCACCGGCGGTCCGCATACCGCGCACACCGCCAATCCGGTGCCGTTCATCGTGGTCTCAGAAAACAGCAAGCAGTTATCGCTGCAGAGGGATGGTTCTCTCCGGGACATCTCACCGACGGTCTTAGGCATGCTAGGCCTTCCCCAGCCAAACGAGATGACCGGCCAAGATCTGCGCACGAACTTGGCGAAGAAATGAGCGGCGGCGAGGGTTTTTGGACCAGCAATAACCGGTCATCGCGAGCGCAGCGAGGGATCTGCTTTTGTTAATCTTTCCCCATTAGTATTTCTCCCGGATGAAACTCCTCATCGTGCTGCATCACCGCTTCGAGCTCTGGAACGCTCCTCGCTGGCTGGCCGAGAGGCTGCAGAAGGAATTTCCGCAACTTGAGGTTATTCACCTCGACACGTATGAAGGCATAGAAGCCCATCTGCGCGATGCCCAAGTCACCATCTCCTGGTCGCTCCGTCCAGAGCAATTCCTGGCGGCCAACAAGCTCTGCTGGATTCACTCTCCGGCGGCTGCTGTGCATCAACTCCTGTTTCCCGAGTTGGTCAATAGCGATGTCGTACTTACGAATGCTCGGGAAGTGCACGGCCCGGTAGTTGCTGAGCATGTCATGGCACAGATTCTGGCCCTCGCCAAGAAACTGCCTCAGGCAATCCGGCTTCAACCGCGGCACATTTGGGGCCAGGAATCAATGTGGACGAAAAAGCCACCGCCGCGGGAGATCGCCGGAGCGACTCTCACCCTGGTTGGCCTCGGTAGCATTGGACGCGAGGTCGCCAAGAAAGCTTCCGTTCTTGGCATGCGGGTAATTGGTCTCCGAGAACATCCGGACCAGGGACCTGTCGAGGGTGTCTCGGCGATCTTTGCTCCTTCGCAATTGGACGACGCTCTAGGGCAAGCCGACTACGTGGTGCTCGCTGTTCCGCTTACGTCCAGGACGCGCGCTCTGATGAATGCCCAACGCTTCTCCAGGATGAGGCCAACCGCCTGCCTTATTAACGTCAGCCGTGGTCCGCTCGTGGATGAAGCCGCACTCACCGATACGCTTTGTCGTGGAAAACTCGCCGGGGCTGCCCTGGACGTTTTCTGTGAAGAGCCCTTGCCTCAACACTCTCCCCTGTGGGATGTTGAGAACTTGCTAATCACACCTCACACGGCAGCCGTTACCGAAAAGCTCTGGGATCGGCACTATGCCTTGATCCGCGAAAATCTCCGCCGCTATTTGGCGCACGAACCACTGCTGGGGGTCGTCGATAAGAGGAAAGGTTATTAGAGAGTGCCTGCCTCATTCTTGGGCACCTGCCTCCAGCGGCCTGACACCCGGCCCGGTCTTTTTTTGGACCACGACGTGGTTCCAGCCGTTCTATCTGCTTGTTGATATCGGAAAATGGCCGGTAAGGCAGTCGCCATTAAACCGCTGGATTACCCGGTAGCACTCGCAAGCGGCATCTTCCAAACCTCTGCGATTGAGGATGGTCACCTTGCCGCGAGAATACCGGATGATACCCGCCTTCTGCAGCGCGCCGGCAGCCAAGGTCACGCTAGGACGTCCCGCTCCCAGCATTTGCGCGAAGAATTCGTGTGTCATAGGCAGCAGGTCCGAGTCGGTGCGATCCTGGCACATCAGCATCCACCGTGCCAAGCGGCGCTCAATTTCATGCAGACGGTTGCAGGCCGCCAGTTGCGCCACTTGCATTCCCTGAATATGGGCATAGCGGTTGAGCAGCAAACGCAGCTCCGGAGCCGACCGCAGGATATTGAGCAGGACTTCCGATCGTACCCGTACGCCGTCTCCGGGGATTTGAACAATGGCGCGATAGGGACTCTTATCGATGTCTGCTGCCAAGGGCGCGCCTACGCAACCCTCGCGGCCGACAACTCCCACTTCGACGCTGCGGCCATCGCTGGTCGAGACTACCAGCGACACCATGCCTCGGTTGAGAAACCCGGCGTAGTCGATTTTTTCCGTGGACTCGTAAATGTTCTGGTGATATTGCAGCTGGACGAACTCCAGGTGCGAGCGAAATTCATCGAACTCGCGGTCCGGAAGTGCATTCAGGATCTTGTTGTTTACGGCGTTTCCGATGGTGTCGGTGCGAGCGCCAGCACGCGGCATCCCGGCCGCGCTATCAGGACGAACTTCGTTTAAGTTCGGGTTCTCCGTTGCCACGATTGCTCCTTCGCAATCCTCCTCCGAAAACCCGTTGGATGCGCGCGGAAGCCCCTCGTTCTATCTACTACCAATCCGGCCTCATGTCATTACAGGCAATACCCTAGGAACTTCACCTGAATGACACACCCTTAGAGAGTCGAGGCTTTGCGAGGGAAGAAGCGATTCCAGCAGGGCTCGTTTGTCCCTTCCCCTTCCATTTTTGTCTTGACCTCTTTTCGCATGTGCTATATAGCTCCTAGAAACCCCAAAAAGCCGGTCGCCGGGAGCCTATGCCCCTCACCTCAATCGATTGGATCGTGATTGTCGCCTACCTCGTGGTCAACCTGCTGATCGGCGTCTACTACCGCCGCCGGGCCAGCGGCAACACGGAAGAATTCTTCATCTCTGGCCGGGACGTCTCCTGGTGGTTGGCAGGAACTTCCATGGTGGCCACGACCTTCGCCGCCGACACTCCGTTGTTGGTCACCGGTTTAGTCGCCCGGCAGGGAATTGCCGGCAACTGGATCTGGTGGGGTTCCTGTGTCGGAGGAATGCTGACCGTCTTCTTCTTCGCCCGTTACTGGCGGCGCGCCGAGATCTTGACCGACGTGCAACTGGTGGAGATCCGCTACGGTGGCAAACCCGCCGCATTTCTGCGCGGGTTCAAGTCGGTGTATTTGGGTCTTTTTATGAATTGCTTCATCCTGGGCTGGGTGACGCAGGCCATGGTGAACATCATTACGGTTCTGCTCGGTCCCATGATTGCGCAGGGACGCGTGCTCGAGATGACCCTTGGCGGTCATCTGTTCCGCCACACGCTGGGCGATCCGCGTTATACCGCGCTCATGATCTGCGTGCTGATCCTGATCCCGTTCACCGGGCTCTACACGTTCATTGGCGGCCTATGGGGCGTTCTGGTGACCGACCTTTTTCAGTTCGTCCTGAAGATGGCGATGATCATCGTGCTGGCCTGGGTAGCGGTCGCCAAAATCGGCGGCATGCACGCTCTCGAAGTGCAATTGCAGGTGATCGAGAACAACGTTCACCAGAGTGGGATTAAGACTGCCGACCCAACGGCGTTTCTTCCCAATTTCCATCTCGGCCTGACCACCGATGCGCTCTGGACATTGCCCGTGCTCACCTTCATCGTCTATCTGGGAATGCAATGGTGGCTGGCCTGGTATCCGGGAGCCGAGCCCGGCGGCGGCGGATACGTAGCCCAGCGCATGTTCAGCGCCAAGGATGAAAAGAATTCGTTGGCAGCTACGCTCTGGTTCAACATTGCTCACTATGCGTTGCGGCCGTGGCCTTGGGTGGTGACTGGACTGGTAGCCATCGTGGTGTATTCCCAAAACGGTGGCCTGCACCCCAGCGCCGCCTTCACCCAGAACCCGGAGCAGGGTTATGTGATGGTGCTTCGCGACTACTTGCCTCCTGCCCTGCGCGGCTTGATGGTAGCGGCATTCCTCGCGGCGTTCATGTCCACCATTGGCACGCAGTTGAACTGGGGGAGTTCTTACTTGGTGAATGATCTCTACAAGCGCTTCCTGGTGCGGGGCGCAACCGAGCCTCACTACGTGATCATCAGCAAGATCTTCACGGTGCTGCTGGTGCTCGGAACCGGCTACACCGCTATGCAACTCCACTCCATCAACCAGGGGTGGAATCTCGTCCTGAATGTCGGTTTCGGAACCGGAGCGGTCTATATCCTGCGCTGGTACTGGTCGCGCATTAACGCCTGGAGCGAGATCGTCGCCATGGCAGTAGCTGCCGCGATGACTATCGGTCTGAGCCGCATCACCTTTAGCGGCAATATCGCGCTGGTTTATGCCAAGACAGCCCTTATCACCGGCCTGGTAACCACCATAGCTTGGGTTTTGGCAACCTTCCTAACGCCCCCCGAATCGGATGAGACGCTCGCCGGTTTCTACCGTCGGGTGCATCCCACCGTATACGGATGGCGTCGAATCGCGCGGCTTGTGCCCGAACTGCCGGAAGTGTGCGACCTCGCTAGCAACGCCTTCAATTGGGTAATGGGTTGCATTTTGGTCTACGGATGCTTGTTCGGAATTGGCAAGCTGGTGTTCGGGAAATGGCTTTGGGGGGTTGTGCTGCTTGTGATCGCGGCGGTTGCCGGTTACTTGATCTTCTGGGACCTCTCCCGGCGCGGATGGGAGACACTCTCTGGTGCAGCACGCGTCACGGCGCCCCAAACCGCCCACGCTGACTAGCATGCAGGGTGGGCTATCCTGTCCCCGGCCATCGAGTTCACCGGTTGTGCACGTGAGATCCTTCGCCCGCTGCGCCGGGCTTGATGACGCCTTAAGCGCAATTTCTAATTACAAAAATGCCTGCCCGGGGTGGGATCGAGCAGGCATGATGACACTCGCGCCAGACGAAAAACTATTTCTGGTGCTGTCCGCGCGAATCGTCCTTTCCGGCCTGGTTATGGCCACCCTGGGACCCGCCGCTCGATCTCGCCGGAGCCTCGCGTCTGGCTGCCTGTTGTTGCTCAACCCGGGGAGCAGGCTGCTGCCGCGGAGCCTCCCGCATCACCGGGCGTGGCGGTTCCGGAGCGCGCGGCGCCTGGGTTTCCTGCCGCGTAACAGGTCTATAGCCCGGATCCGGGCGCCGGTCGCTCACTTCCTGACGCGGGCTCGGCTCTGGTGCTCTCTGCTGCTCTCGACGCGGAGGCTCAGAGGTTGTTACCTGCCTGCTGGGCCTCGTCTCGACTGCCGGCCGCTCAGGAGCGCTCACCGGCGTCGGTCTGGGTGTCTCGCTCGCCGTTGGAGGACGCGGAACCGCCCGTACCGGGGAGCCCGTCGAGGGCTGCGCTGTTGCCCGATTCTCATCGCTCGTGCGCGGAGCCGGCGTCATGGGACCCGGTCTCGGCGTTGCCACTGCCGGAAGCGTGTGCATGGGCTGCGTCTGGCCCGAATTCCTGTCCGGCGGTCTGGGCACGTTGCGCAGCGAGGCGCCTGGCGCGGGCTGGGTCCTGCCCCTGTTGCCGTCATCCCAACGCGGCGCAGGTTTCATGGGGCCAGCAGACGGAGTCGCTCGCGGCGCATTCGCTGCGCCATTCCTCCGTTGGGCAATCTCGATTCGCATCTGCTGCTCCGTCCCGTCATCCAACGGACGTCCCGGATGCTCCGCCAGCGCTTGCTGTTTCATGGCGAAGGGAACTGGCTTGGGCGGGGCCGGCATTTTCGCAACCACCGGCCGTGTAACCATGGGCCGGGGGGCCATCGAGCTCGCCGCACCCGCATTTACGCCCAGAACGCTGGCCTGCGAGGGCGCAACCGCCGGTCCCACCGCCACCGGGGCGCTATGAATTTCGCGCTCGGAAATCCGCACTGCATGCCTGCCCACCGGCTGCGAATTTACCAATACGGTGTTCGACACCGCTGTAACTGCCCCCGGCACGGCCTGGTTTGCGTAGTTGATGTGTACGTTGTTGTGGTTACCGTTTATGGCGGTGATAGTTGTGACATTGGTGGTGTTGTTCGTGACGTAGTAGTTGTTGGTGATGTTCGTGATGTTGGTGATGCGCGTATTGCTGACGTTCACGTTGTGAAAATAATTCCGGCTGGCTCCGTAGGGAGGAATGTACGGCTCGCCGTAGCCCAAGGGGAACCACGCGATCCCGCTGCCGCCGCCGAAACTCACACTTACACTCAAGTGGCTTCCGCCCACCCACGCGACCAGCGCAGGTGCATAGACAGGGCGGACCCGCGCTGGCCCTGGCACCCAACCCCAGTATCCACGGTAGAAAATCCATCGTCCATAGTGGCAAGGCGCGAAACCCCACGGCGCGTCGTCCACCCAGGTCCAGCCCCAAGGTTCCACCCACACCCAGTGCCCGTAGCGATAAGGAGCCCAACCCGCATCGACTCTCGGTACCCAAACCGCGCCGTAGGTGGGCAGCACACGCCACGTACCGTAGTCATCGAGGTCTTCGGCGCCAATCACATCGGGTGAAACGTAGCGAGCCGACTGGTAATGATCTTCGCGCTGGTTGCGAACGCGGCACCAGTCGTCAAAGCCGTCGAAATCGGGAACACCGGCGATCTCATGATTAAGGGAGTCGCCATCGCTGAACCGCGCCTGGTCGCCTCGGTGAACTTCGACGCTCGGACCCTGGCCCGTGGCGACGCCCTCGCCTTTCCACACGCTAACAAAAGTGACATCGCTGTTGGGATCAACATCGAAGCGATAGTCGCCCGACTCGGTCACCGTGAAGGCGAGGTTCGGGGTATCGACTTCATAAATCTCTCCATCGTAGAGATGCCGAATCCGCAGGTTGAGCGCGCCCTGGTCGAGTTCGACCTGGACCGTCTGATCCGTCAGGTTGGTCAGCGTCAGGCTGGTCTCGGCATTCATGCGCAGGTAGGCATTGCCGAGGTGCAACTCGGTGCGCGAATCCTGGTCCGCCCACACGCGATCAGCGGTCGTGAGCGGGCGATTGACCACAGCCGGAACCCAATCGTTCACGCCTCCCGGCTGCACCGAAATTTCGCCTGACACGTATTGCAGGCGAGCCACACGGCTGGGCGGGTCCGCGAAGGCGGTGACCGCCGCCGACAAAATAAACAAGAGCCAAACAATACGCGACGCGAAACTGCTGATGGTTTTCATAAGCTGCCCGCCTCCGTTCGGGGACTTCACTTGAGCCCTCGACCACGCTGAAGAACTTGCAGTCGTATACATCACGCTGCGTACTTGCCTTCCACTGGTAAGAACCTCACCGAACGTGAGAAGTTGCGAGGCCGTCGGTAAGCGTAGCCCTGCGGAGACCGGTTCGATAGTTACGTTGGGCTTGGAATGTGTGGAGGGTCGCTGATTAAACAACCACTTAGGAACCGGGCAGTTACTGGCGAGTTACCAGAGTTTCAAAGTGGAACCACCCGAGTCGGGCGTAAGTAAAGGATGGGAACATGCGCAGGAAGTCGCCAGACTGGCCACTAGCCCCTAGTCGAACTCCCGCACAATTCGTTCCAGAACTTCAATAAGCGGCAAGCTGTCGCGACCCAATTCGTTCAACGACTGCAATGCCCCCGTCAACGACTGCACCCGCCGTTTCCGTCCTTGCTGCAAGATTTTAGTGCCCTTGGCGCTCGCCTCGAGAAGCATGCGACGTTTGTCTTCGGTCTCTAGCGGCAGACTAGACCAGAGCGCTCGAGACCTTGGACAATGCGTCTCATAGTGGGGGGGGCGCACCTGTTCGGCTTCGGCCAGTTCGCCCGGCGACCGAGGACCACCGAACAGGAGAACAGAAGCGCCGACAACTGCGCCGGGCCGATACCGCCTGCCTGATCACGCACCCGCAGCCGCCGGAGAAGGTGGGTGGCGCCGCCGAGTGCAGCCGGTCGGCCATGTCCGCCACTTTCTTCGACCGGTGATTTTTTTGCTTGCTTTGGCTCATGAAATGTAGTTAGCTATGCTAACTAATTTTGCCGGGCAGGTAAATGGCGATGACGACCGCAGGCATGCGCGTTGGCATCTCCCGCCTGCAGGTCCCGATCCATGTACACGACCGGGAACGCGCTGCCAGATTTTACCGAGATAGACTGGGCTTGCCCCTGTTGTTCACCACAGGCGGCATGGCATTTTTGGACTGCGGAGGAGTTCGCCTCATGCTGACCCGCCCGGAGAAGCCTGAGTTCGACCATGCCAGCTCGGTTCTGTACTTCAATGTGCCGGAGATCAAGAGCGCTCATCGGGCCATCGAGGAACAGGGCGTCGAATTCGAGGGCGACCCGCACCGATTGCCCGCATGCCCGACCACGATCGGTGGATGGCCTTCTTTCGTGATTCCGAGCAGAATCTGCCGGCACTGATGAAGGAAGTTCGTGGGCAGTCCGTTCGCTGAGTGGGAGGTCGGCTCGGTGTGGGGCCGGGTCTCTGACCAGGCCAGCAGGTCGAAGCTCCGCTTTCACAGCAGCCAAACCAAAGCCCCACTCCGAAGGGCGGGGCATAATCACCACGGAAAAAAGCTTGTCTAGTTTGCTAGTTACGAACTCTTGGAGTCCTTCATGTCCTGGTCGGCCTGCCTCTGCCCCTTTTTGGCCTCGGCGCTGTGATTCGCCGTCGGGCGAAGCGTCTGGATGGATTTTCCCAGGCTCATTTTGCCGGAACCGGTTCCCGCGGGGCACAGAGTCGGATTGCTAGGAGCCGTACCGGTCATGTCCGCTCGCAGGCAATCGAACCGGATCCCGAGATTCTTGCTGACGTGGGCTGCCGCCACGCACTGCCCAACGTTCTTGAACCCCTGGCAGGCCTGTTGCGCCGGCATGCCGGTCATCTTCTCGATCTTACCGGCGACGGTCGGGTTGATCTTCATAGGACCCGTCATCGTTGTCCCGCGGACGCCGCTGCTTTTGCCGTCCCCGTGCCCGTGACTGGGAGCGCTCATTCCACGTCCCATGCTGCTATGACCCATGCCCGCGCCGGCGCCGTGCCCATGTTGGGCGAGAGCAGCGCCCGAGTAGAGCAGGACGGCCAAGGCCAACATTGGTATCTTCGCGCGTTTCATCCGAGTTTCCTCCTGGCTTTCACCTGTTTGTCGAAACCGAATCACTGGCGCGCCTGCGGGCCAGATGGCCCACATCAACGCCCACAGTAAAGGAGACCGAATTCAAATCGTAGTACACACTGCGCGTATAACCGAGCTCGAAGTCGAGATAGGCTGCAGGATCAGCCTCCACCCAAGCCGAAAATCCGTTGTCCTTGGCGATATCGGCGCTGCCGGTGGTTTGCTGGTTTTGCTGGAAAACACGGCCGTGCGACCTGGCCCTCGCCGACGCCGGCGCCAGCCGGCTGAAAACCGTTTGCTGGCCGGCGGGCAGAATGTCGTATCCTGACCCCCCTAGGCTGAAAATCTTCCACAAGTCATAGTTGGCGCCGGCCTGGAAATGCGTGTTGAAGCCGAGTGTGGTGTAGGGGCGCATAAAGAGGCGCGAGTCGGTGATGGTGTTGCCAACTCCGACATCCCCAAACGGCGTGAGCCGCGAGAACGCGTGATCGAAATGGTTGGTCCAATCGAAAGTGGCCCGGCCCGTGCTCAAGCCGCGCTTGCTGTCCGCCGTCGGAGCAAAGCCCGTTAAGGCAGAACCGAAATTGGCTACCGGATTATTAAATTTCAAGTGCAAGCCCAGCCACGGATTACCCAGCCCGTTGGACGTGCTGCTGCCCGTGGTGGCGCCGGAAGGACGGACAAAATAGATCGGCACTCCGACGTCCATTCCCAAGTGCTGGCTGAAGTTGTAGCCGATGCTCGATTCCAGGCGATAAACCTGGCCGTCGCCGTTGGAGGTGCCGCCAAACTCCGCGTACGAAGTAAAGCCCTTATCGCCCTGAGCGGCGGGCTTCGCGCCCTGTGTAGACTGTGCCGCCAGGAGTGCGCTAGAGACGACGACAAGGAGAACAAGCCCCAGCGTGGTTCGTCTGTTGCTCATGTGGCTGGAATCCTTGCTGAGTGGTCCTGGTAAATTTATGCAGCCTGAAAGACCACAACACAGCCCGTGGTGCTCGTTACCAAAGTCACCGGAAGTAGTCTTCCGCTTGGTATTTACATGTTAGCGAGGAGCATACTGCGCGCCTTTTGCGCCGGGGCAAGTAACCGAAGAAAAATCAGCAACTTAGCTTTAATGTTGCGGCTTGGGCGGGGGACTCCCAGCGAGAAGTTATTGCTCGCGTCCTGACAAAAATTCACGGTGGCTTTAGCGCCACAACAGCTATTTCGAGCGGCGGGTGGCTGTGAACAGACGGCCGTCCTGATGGATGTGGAGTTGTTTTCCGGCTGGCTTTTCAAATGCGATCCACAAATCGCTATCTCCGAAAGCGGAAAAGGTAGTCGCGGATGTGGCCATGAGGGCGATGGGTGAATGCCGCGGCATCTGGAGAGAAAGAATCCCGTCAGCAAGGGTGATCAGGACGCTGCCGCCCGCTGGCAATTCGAGAGCATAGTTCCCGACATAAGACCGGAGCGTATCGAGCGGTATGGGTGCTAGCGGCACAGCGATTCGGCTGGGTGATGCTTTTGCGCCAGTCACGGCGGGGAGGGAAGTCTTGCTGGAGTCTTCTGCGGTGGGCGCAGAGGTAACAGATTGGGTGGGAAGAGGCTCTGCGATGGGAGGATAGTAAAGGGGACCGCGGGCTGCGTTCGGTACTCCCCAGTGCGGAGGTTTGATCGGGATCAAGATGGGGTGCCGCCAGTTGTATCCCATGGTGAGGCAGACGAAGGTAAAAGTGATAGCCGTGAGTATGGCTCCTTCTAGCAAAGCAATAGTCCGCGGTTTGGAGTTGTGGAACACATGGAATCCCAGCCCACCCTCAGACAAGGCTGCCGTTCGAACTCGGGCGTAGTGGGGACGCAGCATCCATTGGCGGGTGAGGGAGACGAGGCCATCCGCAACCAGCCGGGCCCGCGCTATGCCGCCTTCGGTGTGGTCAAAGATCGACATCATCTCTTGGCCGAAACGCGCGCGAAAGCAGGCCGGATGTAATTGAAGCAGGCGCAGGTAAAGCAGCCGCAGCATCAGGCCCTCCTTGGCTTTGGCTTTGCCGCTTGCAAACGCAGCTTGGCTTCCCGGACGACTTCGTCGAGGCGCGCCACTTCGGCGGATAGCACGGCGCGCCCCATAGGAGCCAGCCGGTAGTAGCGGCGCCTTGGATCCTGGTCCCCCGCACGCTGCCCAAGATCTTCGACTAGCCGCCAGTCCAGCAGCTTTTGCAGATTGTCGTACAGAGTCCCGGGTCCAAGCTTGTAGCGGCCTTCGGATTGGCGCGCTACTTCCTGCATGATGCCGTAACCGTGCCGGTCTTCGCCTGCGAGGGACAGCAAGATATGCAGGGTGGCGGGTGAAAGCGGGAGGAACCGGCTGACCTCTTCCTTCATACTCGGTATCCGTTATATCGGATTCCGAGTTACAATGTCAAGCGAAAAGTTGCTCTGAGAACGGGGGTCTGACGCTCAAACCGGGCTCAACATACCCAAGCCTTCTCATCCCGAGCCAGCGCCTTGGTTGCGCGAGTCGAGAGCAAATCCTGCCGGTGAAAAAAACGCTCAGAACAGCGGGGCGTTCGGGGACTGAGGACCGGAGTGCGTGAGGCCTCAGCTTTCAGAAAAATCGCTCAGTCGCGATCCCGGTCGCGATCCCGGTAATTGTAGCCGCGATTGTAGTTGTGGTTGTAATCACGATTCCGGCGCCGGCGCCAGTATCTCTGGTCGTTGCGGTCCCCATCGTGGTCTCGATAACTATATTGGCCGCGATAATACCCGTTGTCAGTCCGGCGTTGCTCGGAGTGCTGGCTGTAGCCCGCATCACTATCCCCAGGGTCGCGCCCATGTTGCTCTTCGGCCATGGCCCCGCCGCTGATTGCCGCCAGCAGAGTGGTTGTGACCAGAATCCATTTCCATCGTCTCGTG
>Ga0209055_1000316_pt1 | contig 34605 bp, 34 predicted proteins | sample GraSoiAngelo_110_FD_185875 | JGI IMG/M metagenome (GOLD analysis project Ga0209055, IMG submission 185875) | Grasslands soil microbial communities from the Angelo Coastal Reserve, California, USA - 14_0903_12_30cm (SPAdes) (version 2) | ecosystem: Environmental > Terrestrial > Soil > Grasslands ... | reverse complement strand
GTCGGGCGAAGTCAGCGTTGGCTTACCCGAGTTGATGAGCGGCACCGGCTTTAAGGTTTCAGAAGCGACTTCCCGTAACCAACTGGAATGGCGAAATTCGATCCGCCGAACTCGCGCCATGGCGAAATTAATTCCCATAACTTTGCCCTCGTTATTGAAGAAGCGGCAACGTCGGTAGATTGTTGGCGTAAGATCGCCTCTCTCCGAGTAGAGGAGTCCCGATAGGCTGTAGGTTTTCCTTGGCTGTGTCCGCGTTTCCAGCTTCGTGCCCGTGTAGGTCCACCATGGCACCACCGGGATCTCCTCCCTCACAGACCCCACCGTGCAGATTTCCCGCAGCGGGTTCCTCAAGCAGGACTCTCCGGGTACGTCCAGGGATGTCGAATCTGAGGTGACAGCAAAGGATACCGACGAAGGAGGTGTTTGTATCTCTCCCACGTCATCCGGCTCCCTCGCGTGCGGCGATTGAGCCACTTCCTCCAGATCCTTACGACACCCCGATAGAACTTCAGAAGGCTCTGAGAGTTCGTCGGTCGGCCGTAGTACTGGTAGTGGCCTCGGAGCTTGGCGTTGAGGGTCTTCTGCTGCTGGTCCATTGGTGCATGTCGGTGCTCTTTGGCACCATTTGGCGACCGCTGTGAGGCTCCTGCGGAGCCGCCTGCGCATCGCATCGCTGACTTCCTTGTCGTAAGCGGAGATGGTTTTGGCCACAGTACCGGATGCCCCTCCCACTAGTAGGAACCAACGCGCGACTTCCTGTCCGGCGCCGATTTCGGCGAAAGAGCCGAAGGTGGATGGATCGAGATTCAGGGTAAGCGCTTTGTGGTGAGTGTCGAGTTTTTGAGCAGAAGGCATAGCGAACATCAACTTGGGCAAACCTCTGAGAGGCTTCCACTTCCACCTCTCATTAGAGAATGGCCCTCACGACACCGCCATCTACTCGCAGTGCTGCCCCGTTCGTCGCTGAAGAGACCTCACCAGCTAGGTAGATCGCCATTGCTGCGACTTCATCCACGGTGCCAAAGCGCTTAAGCAGGGACGATGGCCGCACATGCTCAAAGAACTGCTTCTCTACTTCTGCCTTCGATGTGTTTTCCTGCTTCGCCATCGCCTCGACAAAGGCTCCCACGCCTTCCGACTCTGTCGGCCCAGCAAGAATGCTGTTCACCGTCACGCCCGTTCCGGCCACCAACTCAGCGATCCCGCGCGCAACGGCAATCTGCGCAGTCTTGGTCATTCCGTAGTGCACCATTTCCGCCGGAATCTGAACCCCCGATTCGCTCGATATGAAAAGGATACTGCCCCAGTTCCGTTCCAGCATCCCTGCGAGATAGTGTCGCGAGAGCCGCACTCCGCTCATCACGTTTATCTCGAAGAGGCGGTACCAGTCCGCATCGGGAATCTCTGCAAACGGCTTGGGCTCGAAAATGCCCACATTGTTCACCAGTACATCCACCGCTGGGAGTTTCGCAATCACGGCCGCTGCGCCGGCTGAACCAGAAAAGTCCGCCACGATGCCACCAACCTTGGCCGCTGCAGCATGCGATCGGATTGCCGCCGTCGCCGCATCGACGCGCTCTTGTGTACGACCGTTCACGTAGACATGCGCACCTTCGCTCGCAAGCGACTTGGCGATCGCAAACCCGATTCCTGCCGTCGAGCCCGTCACCAGCGCGATCTTGCCAGTAAGTTTTAGATCCACGTCATTCTCCTGTAGAAAGCCCGTGCCCTCTTGTCGTCACGTTGTTGTCGAATCTACCTCAGGAGAGCCGCTGTCGGTCCTCTGTCGTTTCCCATTTGATCCATTTCAGATCGAGTACGAAAATCGAGTAGAAGACTGGGACCAGGAGCAAGGTAATGAAGGTTGCCACAGCGAGTCCGCCGATCTGGGCATAGCACAGGGGTTTCCAGAGCGGGCCCCCTTCGAGGGCGAGAGGAAACAGAGCCAGGATGGTTGCGGCCACGGTGATCATCACGGGTCGAATGCGCTCAATGCCGGCATCCGGAAGAGCGCGTTCCAGCGGCTCGCCCTTTTCGTGCATCTCCTCAATGAAGTCGAAAAGGACGATGACATGGCTTACGATGACTCCAATCAGGCTGGCTACTCCAAGAAATGCCATGAACCCAAAGGGTGTGCCCATGATTGCCAAAGCGATTAATGCTCCAATTTAAAACCATCTCTCCAACGGCTATGAGGGGACTTACGGCTTGGGACTGGCCTGGCAACATCCGTGAGCTGGAAAACTTTATTGAGCGGGCGGTGATAATCACTCGCGGCAAATCGCTTGAGGCGCCGCTCCGAGAACTGGAAAGGACCAATACTATCGAGTTCCCGAACGCCAATCAGCATGAAGTTGATCAAGTCGCCGGAGAAAGAACAAATTCGCCAAACGACAAAACCAGCATCGCTGACGAATACGAGAGAAAGCAGCGCGATGAGATCATTCGAGCGCTGACTGCATGTAAGGGACGTGTGGGTGGTACCGACGGTGCTGCCGCACGCCTGGGAATGAACCGCACGACTCTCCTTTCTCGCATGAAAAAGTTCGGCCTCTATGCCAAGCAGTATGCTTGATCTACACTCCCCCTCTTTTTCCTAACCCTCACCCGTAGCTCGACACTTTCGACGCTTTCAACCTCTTCGACCTCGGCATATCAAGTTCTGGCGGCCGTCTCCCGAGAATTCAACGATTTACGCCCTCACAAGTTTGGCGTGTGGCTTGCCTTATCGCAAGCGTGGGAAAAAACAATGCTGAAGATCTCGCTCCTTGATGGTCGTACCCAGCGTCGGTTGATTGTGGAGGGAAAGCTCATAGCACCCTGGGTAGCAGAGCTAAAGAGTGCGTGCGAAGACGCGAGAGCAGACCTTTGTGGCCGCGGTCTCGTGGTCGAAATAAAACACGTAACGACGATCAGCCAGGAAGGCGAAAACGTAATCCTTGAATTGATAAACGCGGGAATCAGATTTCGCGGCCACGGCGTATTCACGAAACGCGTGCTGAAACAACTGACCCGCCGCGCAGTCGGCAATTTTCGGGAGATGAAGAAATGAGTGAACCTGCGCACATTCAATTTCGTGAACAGCAAGCAAACCTAAACGCGAGAGGCGAGGACGTTTGCAGGATCTCCAGTGAAGATCTGAATTCGTTATATCAGCTTTCGTTTCTACTAACGCGCGATCATGAAAGGGCAGAAAGATGCTTTGTAGTCGGTCTTAAAAATCTTATCAGAGGAAACCGCGCGTTCAATCAATGGGCCCATGCGTGGGCGAAGCGGATCGTAATCGAGAATGCAATTCATGAGGTGAATCCGCAACCCCGGGTCGCCCATTCCTACTCGTCTGCAATTGTTTTCCCCTACGGGGCCCGGCTGTTGACTCCTCCAGGCGGACATTTCGAACTCGAGGCCATTTTAGCGCTTGAAGATTTCGAGCGGTTTGTCTTCGTAATGTCCGTCCTGGATCACTACTCCGAGCACGACTGTGCGCTCTTTCTTGATTGTTCGGTTTTGGAAATTCGGGAGGCCCGCACTCGCGCTTTGGAGAAGCTCATTGACTCGCTCCACATAGCCTTTGTTCACAACGAAGTTTTCACACAGGAGAGAAGTAGGTGATTCATTCTGCCCAACCGAATCTCACTAAATCACGCCTGTACGCAACGGTGCTGGCGATTACCTGGCGACAATTGAAAGCGGGGAAAACGCACGCATAGCCCGCGGCGAGCGACTTATGGCCTTAAGTAAGCTCCTGCCTCAAGTCAATGCCGGAGTTTCAGAGCATGTCGAGCAAATCAACCTGGCTACGTTCGGCTTGAAATTGCCGGGCGTTCCGGCGGTGATTGGGCCGTACTCGTACAGCTCGGTGGATGCAAACCTAAGTCAGACGCTCTTCAGTTTCGAATCTATCGAGCGTTTTCGCGCTGCTCGCACCGCCGAGCAGGCCGCACAACTCACTTACAACGATGTTCTTGACGTCGTGACGCTAGCGGTTGGAAATGCATATCTGCACGTCATTGCGGCTAGCTCGCGTATTGAGGCGCAGCAGGCGCAGGTGCGTAATGCCCGCACTCTGTACGACCAGGCGCTCGATGAGGGGCAGGCCGGCACTGCTCCACGAATCGATCTTACGCGGACTGAAGTTCAACTGCACACCGAAGAATACAATCTCAGCGTTTCGCGCAATAATTTCGACGTCGCAAAACTCGATCTGAGCCGCGCGATCGGTTTGCCCCTAGGCCAAGAGTTCAATCTTACTGACCAACTTCCATATTCCGAGATCAATCCGCCTACTGTGGATGACGCGCTGAAGCTAGCGTACAGGTCGCGCAATGACCTCCGCGCCACACTCGATTCCGAGAAAGCAGCCGCGCAGAGCCTTTCGGCCGCCAAAGGCGAACGCTTTCCAGTAATCGCTGCCAACGCTGATTACGGCGACATCGGGACGACCTTCGGGCACTCGCATGGTGATTTTACTTTTCAAGCCGGCGTGAACATTCCCATTTTCACCGGTGGCCGGATCAAAGGCGACATAACCCAAGCCGAAGCTCAACTCCGACAGCGCAAAGCCGAAGCCGAGAACGTTCGCGGCCAGATTGACTACGACGTACGCACTGCATTTCTCAACCTGAATGCCGCGAAAGAGCAAGTGGAAGTGGCCAAGCAAAGTGTCGCACTTGCCAATGAGAGCCTCGCCCGGTCGAAAGACCGCTTCACTTCCGGCGTGACAGACACCGTCGAGGTGGTGCAAGCCGAGCAGGCTCTCTCCAGCGCCAACGATCAATACATCACCAGTCTTTACAACCACAGCCTCGCCAAGCTCTCACTGGCTCGCGCTCTCGGAGTTGCGCGCACCAGCTATGAACAGTACCTCGGAGGGAAGTAATGTCGAACAAGATCGGAAACCAAACTACGGAAGCGCGCGAAGAAGACGTTACGGCGCTTTTGGAGCACGAGCCTGAAGTCATGAAACCGGACGTAGCAAGTGAGAGTCTTCAGAACCCTTCAACCACTCGCCGCAGGAAAACGCTCCTGATCTCCATCGCAATCGTCATTGTTGCTGTGATCGGAGATTACTTCGTTCGCAGTGCCTTCCTCTACGAAGACACAGACGATGCGCAAATACATGGCCACGTAATGCCCCTTAGCGCCCGCATTAATGGTCAGGTGCAAGAAGTGCGCGTGATTGAGGGCCAGCTAGTGCATGCCGGCGATGTACTCGTAGTCATAGATCCGAAGGACTACAAGATCGCGGTTAATCAAGCGAGGGCAAATCTGGCCGACGCGGAAGCAACTGCTGCCAGTTCGATGTGGAGCGTGCCGGTTACCTCTGCAACGGCCTGGAGCACTCTTGATTCCTCACAGACGGCGATTGACAACGCGGGAGCTGGGGTAAAAGCAGCTGAGCGGAATCTGGAGTCAGCAAAAGCTTTGCTCTTACAGGATGAAGCCAATGCCGAAAAAAGCGACGCAGACCTCGCTCGTTACGCGCAGCTCGTCGCGAAGGAAGATATTTCGCGGCAACAATACGACCAAGCTTTAGCTGCGGCGAAGGCGAATCGCGCTGCTGTTGTTTCCGCCACCGCGGCCGTTCAGTCCTACGAGCAGGCCCTTCATCAGGCAGAAGGAAAGCTCTTGCAGGCGAAAGCCGACCTTCGCAGTGCCCAGACTGCTCCGCAGCAGGTTTCCGTGGTGCGTGCCAAAGCCGACGCTGCCAACGCACAGGTAGATCAACGCAAGGCCCAGTTGGATCAGACTGAACTCGATCTCAGCTATACCATGATCCGCTCTCCCGTGAATGGAATTGTTGGGAGAAAGACTGCGGAAGTCGGCCAGAACGTGAGCATCGGACAAGAACTCGTGGACGTCGTTCCCCTCGACGATGTCTGGGTGACAGCCAACTTCAAAGAAACGCAACTTGAGCACATGAGAGCGGGTCAGCCAGTCGAGATAAAGGTCGATGCGTACGGCCGGAGCTGGAAAGCACACGTAACCAACCTCGGCGGCGGGACCGGTTCCGTGTTCAGCTTGCTGCCCCCGGAAAACGCGACCGGAAACTACGTAAAGGTCGTGCAACGGGTGCCGGTGCGAATCGATTTCGACCGCTCTCCGACACAAGACTTCAACGCTGAAGGACTACTGAAACCAGGCTTGTCAGTCGGGCCCAGCGTGAGGGTCAGATGAGCAACGAGCAAGGCATCACCGCCGACCAGCCAGGGTCGAAACCGAAGGTCAACCCGTGGATCATTGGCGTGGCGGTTTCGCTCGCTGCATTCATGGAAGTGCTCGATACCAGCATTGCAAATGTGGCCCTCCCCCACATCGCGGGCAACCTCGGCGCAAGCAATGATGAAAGCACGTGGGTGCTGACGACCTATCTCGTATCCAATGCTATCGTGCTTCCGATCAGCGGCTTTCTCGTTAGCTGGCTGGGACGCAAGCGCTTTTTCCTGACGTGCATTGTGTTCTTTACTGCCAGTTCCTTTTTATGCGGTATCGCTCCGAGCCTCGGCTTGCTTCTTTTATTTCGCGTAATGCAGGGCGCATTCGGTGGCGGACTCCAACCCATGGCACAGGCGATTCTCGCTGACACATTCCCTCCAGCGAAGCGTGGCCTGGCCTTTGCGCTATATGGAATCACTATTGTCTGCGCGCCTGCCGTTGGTCCCACATTCGGAGGCTGGATCACTGACAACTATTCCTGGCGCTGGATTTTCTACATCAATGCTCCCGTGGGAATTCTGGCTGTGCTGCTGGTTTATCAGTTGCTCCAAGATCCTCCTGATTTATTCCGCGAGAAAAAGGGAGCGGGAAGGTTCGACTACATTGGCTTTGCTCTGCTCGCCATAGGTGTCGGGGCTCTCCAGGTCGCGCTCGATAAAGGACAAGAAGATGATTGGTTCGGATCGCATTTCATCACCACGTTGATCGTCATTGCCGCGGTGGGTCTGGTTTCCCTGGTGATCTGGGAATGGTTCCAGAAGGAACCCATCGTGGACGTCCGTTTGTTCAAGATTTTCAATGTCGCTAGTAGCAACTTGATGTTCTTCGTGCTTGGCGTGGTCCTCTTCAGCTCGACCGTGCTTCTCCCACAATTTCTGCAAACATTGATGGGCTACACGGCCGAAGCAGCGGGCATGGTGCTGTCTGGAGCAGCCATTCTCCTCTTGTTCGTTTTACCGCTGGTTGGCCGACTGCTGGCGCGATTCCAGGCCCGTTACCTACTGGCGTTCGGGTGGATCACACTGGCTCTAGGGATGTATATCTCGTGCAAGCAGCTTGATTTGCTTATAAGTTTTCGGGCCGCTATGTGGATTCGCATTGTGGGTTACCTGCCGGTCGGATTTTTGTTCGTCCCCCTCACGGCTGCCGGCTACGTTGGCCTTCCAAAGCAGAAAAGCAATGCTGCGGCCGGCCTGATGAACTTCATGCGTAACATCGGGCAAAGCGTAGGCACGTCGGCCGTAACTACGTTGATTGCACGCCGAAGTCAGTACCATCAGTCCGTACTGGCCGAATACACGCGGACTCCTCGCTTTAATGCGGCTGTCACGGCGTTAGCGACCCGTCTGACACATGTCGGGCTGGGCGCGCATTATGCGCAGCAGCAGGCGCTCGCCAGAATGTACGCCATGCTAATGGGACAGGCCCAAGCCATTTCCTACGTTGAGGTGTACTGGCTTCTGGCAATTGTTTCCGTATTGATGTTTTTCTTGTCTTTCTTGCTCGCTAAGAACCAACCGGGTGCAGGCGGTCAAGTTGCAATGCATTAACGAGGACGTGATGGCAAAGAAACACGAATCGAAGTGGAATATCGAAGAAATGACCGACCCAGATATATACGACGCAATTCTCTACCTTGAGCCGGATCCACAATACCGGAAGCAGCACAATGACGATACCGCTTTTGTGATTTGCCTCTGCGTGGTGATCCTGCTGTTGGGGCTCTTAGGGTTTATGTGTCTTTACTACCGGTAGGAGGGGCAGTTTTCGGGCAACACTTGAAAATGACATTGAACCCGGCAAGCATTTCGGCGCTAGCGGCCATCTTTGGCTCGCTTACCGGCGCATTGGCTTCCAGTTTGAGCACCTGGATTACCCAACGTCACCAAGATCGACGTGATCTCCTCGCCAAAAGAATTTTTCACCGCGAGCAGCTGTATTCAGACTTCATCAGCGAAAGCGCGCGAGCCGTTGCTGATGCCATCCAACATAGCTTTCAAGACCCGAATAAGCTCATCCCTACCTACGCACTTGTAAGCCGAATACGTTTGAGCTCGTCAAGGGAAGTGCTCACGAGCGCTGAACGGGTCATTCAGCACATTATTAGTACGTATTCGGAGCCAAACCTTACTCCCGACCAAATGCAGTCCAGAGTGGCCGTGCGCGCGGATCCTTTGCGCGAGTTCAGCAATATCTGCCGGGCTGAACTTGAGGCGATGCAAAAGCAACTACGATAACGCGCTCTGGGTACGAAATCGCGTTCAGGCCCTCCGCCCCATGTGTGCTCAAAGTCAGTCTCTCGTCCACTTCAACACTTTCAACACATTCGTCAGCCATGGGACGGATGATTTTGCATTCCACGCTCTAGAACTCAATCACTTAATTCAGAGTGATATTTGGCATGAGCCTTGCCTTCTCCATGAGTGATGGCACGGAAATTCCAAATGGAGATTGCAGCTATGGTTCAAACTCGATCTCTGTCGCCTCTGCCGCGAAATGCTCATTCTGTTCCCTTCGTCGAGTTGCGACAGTCACTTGCCAGTCAAGTTTCCGCCATCTCGCTATTCGTGGATCAACTCATGCGCTTCATTCTGAAGTTTCGAAACGCAGATGGAAGTGAGACCGACATCGAGATGGCCCTGCACGAGGCCCTAGTAAATGCCGTGATGCACGGCAATGGTGAGAACTCTTGCAAGCGCGTGTACGTCACGTGCCGCTGCTACGTTGACGGAGAAGTCTCGATCACAGTTCGGGACGAGGGACACGGCTTCAACAGCGAGACAATACCGGATCCCACAAGTCCAGAAAACCGGATGTTCACGCACGGTCGCGGAATCTACCTGATGAAGACGTTAATGGACGAAGTCTCTTTCGAAGAAGGCGGCGCGGTTGTCATGATGCGGAAGAAATCTAACGCAAGCTCAGCCGAACAGAGGAAACCATAATGACGAGGACATTCTCAAGGTTCGCGCATGCAATACTTCGAGCCGGAGCCCTCGTATGCGTGCTTAACAAACCGACGAGAGTGCATTATGTTGATAAATGAGGAGCCCGATTGGAATATCGAAGACCTAACCGACGTCGAGATATATGCCGCGATTCGCTATCTTGAGCCTGAGTCGCAATGTCCGAACGAGGGGAATAACGATTACGGAGTTGTGATCTGCGTCTGCTTGGATATCGCCCTGATAGCCTGCCTAGCGTTCCTCTGGTTCGACTAAAGATAATAAGCGTTTTTCGTTATATATCCCAGATGCACCTGCCATTTTGAAAGAATGAAATTAGTCCGTCTTCACTGATTTTGAGTACATTTCCAAATCGTGAAGCAGAGATGGCCGCGGTAGTACGACCGCCCTCGATGGTCTCGGGAAACACATCGGTCAAGTCCGGGTATCGTAGGATGGCCCCGAAGGCGAGCAGGTTGGATTGAGAATCCAGAACGATTCCTCCGTCGATCCTGGCCACAGTCTCCAGCACGGCACTCGGGACATCCATGATGCGCTTCTGGTGCAACAGGTAATGAAATTGGTCTTTTGCGCCTGCGACCGCGTGTTGGCCATGATTGGGAAGTGACGTAAGTAAATCAGTCCGCGAGACAAGGCTTGCGGCCATCTCTGGGTCGTCCAGCACAACCAACAAGCCACCGCGACGATCCTCTGCGAGATTCAAGGCGGTAGTAAACAAACGTTCTGCCAGTTCTGTGTCGCGGATGGCCTCCTTCCAAAGGTCGTATTTACGCTGGGCGTCTGTAAGTCTCCATCGGCCATCCAGGAAGTGGAAAACCTGAACGCCGTCAGCGAAGATCTTCATCTCTCCGTTGGGAGTAAGAATCATGCAAACATGTCCGCCGCACAGGGTCGCCCTCGGGTGCGTCTTATACCTCGCCGGTGGTGGGACGGGAAGATTAGTGTCGGCGAAAGGGCGAGCCCATTCCTCGACATCGACGATTTCTGCGAGGAATCCATTCTGGTCTACCAGCGCGAGTGTCTGCAGCCCATCACAGAGACGATAGAAACTGCGAATTGAGGTGACCGCGGGAGAATAGCGCAATGCGCCGACAGGCGTGACCGGCGGCTCATGGCACGGATCGGGGTATTTGCCGAATAGCAGCGCGCCCGTCGAGATACGCCGGTTTTCGTATGTGCTAAGAGAGCTGGTCCGAAGAACTTCAATCGTATCTTCTACCCGGTCTGGCCCTTGCCAAATTTCCTGCGCGTATGGATCGCCATCAATGCAAGCTGAAACATATCGATCCTCCGGGAGTCCACGAAAAAGCTCGAACCGTTTTTCTACGCGATCGGTGTCCGCGATCGTCCTGTAGCGAGAGTCCAGGACGGCTCCGATCCCTTTCAACAACTTTAGTTCTTCAGTGGAGAAGGGTTCGTTGCGAGTCAGGGAGTAGCGAGATCCGAGCCAACACAAGTCTAATGAGGTCTGATCAGAACTATTGGTCATGCCGCAAGCGGCAGGCTCCAGACCCGTTTCGATCGCTTGCAAGTTCGCCGAAGGAAAGAAGTAATTGATTCCGCCTTCGACGAGTTTTCCGTAGAGGCCATCGATAAAAGCAGGAGCACGAGTCCGTTCTGGCATGAGAACGATCCGACGAGTCAGGATGATTTCCTTAATCAGATGATGACAAACGAGTAAGCGACTCATGGCCTTGCTGCAACTGGGCGGTTACGTTCTCTTGCGGATCACGCGAATAGTGGAGCAAGACAATTTCTCGGGATCGCTTTCGAATTGCCAGATTGTTCAAATCAGTTTTCGAAAACTGGGACTGAAGCCTATTGCCGTCAAGAACTTCTCTACTCCGGGCAAGGACACTCACGTTGTAGGCTGTTGTTTGCTGGGCAATTACTTCAAGCCTGTAGGTTCCGGTCACAGGCCCGCATACCTGGAGTATTCCTCGGCAGGTATCCGCACCGCCCAGATCGTCGCAATTGACGTAACCTTGCGCCACCGGTAATGCATCCCAGGCGCGTTTGGTAAGCGGGTCAAAGCCAATCCTGCGTCCACGAGGATCGGTCAATACCACACCTATATTGGGTGGGCCATTGTTATCGGTACGGAAGTCAATATCGAGCTCGCCCAGTGAAAAGCAATCCTCAGTATCGTCGGGATCTACATCGTCCATGAAATCGTGAATGCGCGCATCAGCCAACCTGGAGACGTGCACGAAATTAGCGTGGCTCAGCTCAGGCCGCGGGATGATCACCATAATAAATGTGAGTATGTTCACAATTCTGCAATTCAACACATTCGCTCCCATGCTTGCCCTGTCAAGCAGCACATTTCCAGGAAGAAGACGTGATTCTTCACGACGGGATTCCGTGTAAAGTCGTACTCTTTAAATTCCACACGCTATTCCTTTGACCAGACCACTTCGTGGCGTAGCGCAGGCGAACCCAGCCCCTTTCTCTCGGCCAGCTCGTTCGCTCGACTCGAATGTCGCAATCCATTTGCCAAGAAATCTCACCGCCGAGATTCGTTCCTCTCTTCGTTTTCTCAAGCGATTAGGCGTATGCCCGCCACTCTCTTAGCGAATTCGGCTGTCGAGTAATTCGGCTGTCTCGACACTTTCGACCTCTTCGACATGGTGCGTGGCGGACGGCCAGAAAAAGTCGTTCATTCGGCGAGGTCTAGCAACGTCCCGGCTTTGGCATGCAAGTTGCGTTTGCGAAATATGGCAGATGGGTCACCTTCCTAGTGGAGATGACGGATTGGAACGAAGGAAATGGAATCGCCTGACTGACGCGCCTGACGAGCGGACGACCTTCGGGTCGAAGTCGCACCTGTCGTTCAACGGACCGTGCCCGTTATAGGCGAGTGGGTAGGAACGACTGAAGGATATGTCAACGCGCAGATTCAGCCTCAGGTGAGCGGTTACCTGATTCGTCAGGATTATCGGGAAGGGGCATACGTCAAGAAGGGTCGAGTTCTTTTTGAGATCGACCCCCGCCCATTCCAAGCAGCGCTCGATCAAGCTAAAGGGCAACTGGCACAGGAGGAGGCGCAGGTGGCCAACGCTGACCTGAACGTAAAGCGCGACATTCCGGAGGCGGAAGCTCACGCCATCCCCCAGGGTCAGCTTGATACCGACACGCAGTCGCTCCGCGGGGCGAAGGCAGCAGTCGAGGCCGATCAGGCGGCAGTCGAACAGGCTCAGTTGAATTTGGGCTACACGAGAGTCGTTTCGCTGGTCGACGGAATCGCCGGAATCACTACGGTGCAGGTGGGCAATCTTGTGGGCCCATCCGCGGTGCTCACCTCGGTTTCACAGGTCAATCCGATCAAAGTTTATTTTCCAATCAGTGAACAGGAATATCTGCGCATGGCGGATGGCGGCGCTCAGCACAACGTGGACTGGTTGACACACGCTTCGCGAATTCAGTTGCAGATGATTCTGGCAGACGGAGGCGCAGCTCAGCGAACGCCTAGCACTCGTGCAGCTTTACCAGGCTCTCGGCGGCGGATGGCAGCAGTAGTGGCGAAATGACAAAAGATTTTGGAGAGGTAGACGTAAAGAAAGGCAGTTTGACAATGAAGACGAAGTTATTTGTTTCGATACTCGTATTGGTTAGTGTCGTGCCAGGTGCGCTTGCGGCTGGCGCCGAGGGCGAAACGAATGTTCACACTGGAAGCGGTCAATTGCTTGTTACTCCCGTTGAGGACTCAGCGTCCCCGAATGTGCAAACAGATCCCGGTGTTCTGGCGAACGATCCGAAGCAAGCGTCGCAGGACTTTGACTCTATATTGATTGCAATTACGGAGAAGTTCTCTGGCACGCTTGCTGCTATTGCCGACGCTATTAAACGTGGCGAACTAACCACAGATCAGGGGAGAGAGATAAGTGCACAGCAATATCAGCTGGTCCAAATGCAGTTTGAACTGGTCAGTCTGTGGCGTGAAATGGAGGAACAGGATTCGGCGAACATTCCAACGCTTCAGGCCAGCCCGGATCTCACGCAAGAAAACGAAGCCGTGGTGGTGGCGTTGCCCTTTTCATCGTTGCAACTCAACCCTTCCATGGCTGAGTACCTCGGTTTGACGCCATCCCAAATTGACGCTATCCAGCAAGTGATGGTGCGGGAACAACATAGGCTTGAGCCTTTGATGTCACAGTTTCGAATTACACGAGAGAAGTTTTTTGCAATCGGCAGTGAGCGCATGAGCGAGAGCGAGATGAAGAGCCTGGCTGACACGGAAGCAACTGTGTTGGGAAAATTGATCGTCGCCAACGCTCGCATGCAATCCAAAATCTACAAGATTCTAAGCCCCGAGCAGCAAAAAAAGATCAGCGATTTCGAACGAACGCAGAGGACAGGCCACGATGCGCGTTAAGTAGAAGCGCCTAATTGCTGCTCCAAGCCCTCGATCTTGGTCTCCGCCTCCTGCAAGAGATCATAGGTCGGCTGCGATGGCACCTGCATGACAAGTTCGCCTTAATGCCGATCTTTATCTATCAGCGGACTCGGGACGGTAATCCGGTACACGGCTGGGATCAGTGGGTATCGTTCCGCGGGCGCCCGGAGGTCTTCTTTACCAAGTATCTGTCGTTGGCGTTCGAGGGAGGCTTCGACCATACTCACAGCAGCACTGGCCAATTCGACGGCTGGCTGCGCAAATTCACCATCGCGCCTCAAATTGGCGCTGGCCGCCAGTTCTTCAGCCGCCCAGTGCTCCGCGCATTCTTGACTTACGCGAATTGGTCCGATGGACTGCGCGGATTAGTGGGCGGGATTCCCTTCCAGAATCGGACGGACGGCCTTACGTATGGAGTGCAAGCGGAAACGTGGTGGTAGAACCAGAGGTCAGAGAAATGGCGAGTCCAGAAATGACAACGAGCTCATCGGCAATACAAAATGCTTCGCCGGTTACGATTGCTGAAAACTACACACGTCCACTCGCTATCGTCACCACATTGTTTTTCATGTGGGGTTTTATCACTTCTCTGAACGACATTCTGGTGCCGCACCTGAAGTCGATCTTTGAACTCAGTTACGCGCGAGTGATGCTGATCCAGTTTGCGTTCTTCTCGGCGTATTTTTTGTTTTCGATTCCATGGTCGAAGATCGTGAACGCGATTGGTTATCAGAAGACCATGGTGGCTGGCTTGCTGAGCATGGCCGTGGGTGCGTTTTTGTTTCTGCCGGCCGCGTCCTTTGCGTCGTTCCCGCTGTTTCTGGGGGCGCTCATTGTTCTTGCAGCGGGCATCACCGGTCTGCAGGTAGCGGCAAACCCGTACGTGGTGGTTCTCGGCAAACCGGCAACGGTCTCGAGCCGGTTGGATCTGACGCAAGCCTTTAACTCGCTCGGCACCACGATCGCTCCAAAACTGGGAGGGCTGCTGATCCTCAATGCGGTGCCGCTCGCGATTGAAGAGTTACGCCAGCTTTCGCCGCAGGCGCTGCATCTGTACCGCGTGCAGGAGGCTGCCTCGGTGAAGATGCCATACATCGTAATCGGTGTCGCGTTGTTGCTGCTCGCCGTTCTGATCGCGGCGTCCAAGCTGCCGAAGATCCAACATGTGGAATACCGTCCAGGAGAAAAGGTCAGAGATTCAGTCTGGAGACATCCAAATCTGATCTTCGGCGCACTCGGAATCTTCGCGTACGTGGGCGCAGAAGTCTCCATCGGAAGCTTCCTGGTGAACTATTTCGGCCAAGCGGACATTGCGGGTTTGTCCGCAAAGACTGCGGCAGGTTACGTCTCGTTCTACTGGGGCGGCGCCATGGTAGGGCGCTTTCTCGGAGCGGCGGTTTTGCGCAGGATTAAAACCGGGCACCTCCTGGCCATATGTGCGCTCTGCACGGCAGCCCTCGTCGTCATTTCCATGTTAACCAGCGGGCACGTCGCCATGTGGAGCATTCTTGCAGTTGGATTCTTCAACTCCATCATGTTCCCGAGCATCTTTAGTCTTGGAGTGGCCGAGCTTGGGCCTCTGACGGGAAATGCATCCGGCATTCTGAATATGGCTATCGTGGGTGGTGCAATTCTGCCGCTTATTCAAGGGGCGATTGCGGATCATATCGGCATTCACCACGCATTCTTTGTGCCCGTGATCTGCTACTTGTACATCTTGTTCTATGCATTGAACGGATCGAAACCAAACAGTGAACGTTACGTCAGCGCTTACAACTGACTTAGGAGTTAGCGATGCTGATTGCAGGCGACATCGGCGGTACAAAAACAGACTTGGCGATCTACTCGAGCAAATCGGGGCCGCACGCACCACTGGCTGAGACCGAAGTTCATAGCGCCGACTATCCCAGCCTGCAGGCCATGGTCGCAGAGTTTCTCTCGCGGGCAAAAATGTCGGTCGACGTTGCCTCGTTTGATGTCGCCGGTCCAGTGATCGACGGGCACGTGAAAACAACCAACTTGCCCTGGGTGATGGATGAAAGCTCGCTCGCCAGGGACTTGAATCTCAAGTCCGTCCACCTTATGAACGACCTGGAAGCGGTGGCGCGGGCAGTGCCCGTCTTGCGTGCACTCGACCTGCTTACACTAAATAAAGGAGAGGCAGTTCTGAACGGCCCCATCGCAATCATCGCGCCGGGGACGGGTCTGGGTGAATCCTTTCTCACCTGGGATGACTCACAGTATGTGGCGCACAGCTCCGAGGGTGGGCACTGTGATTTCGCGCCGACAGAGGAGCGGCAAATTCGTTTGCTTGAGTACCTGCTGCCGCGTTTCGGTCACGTCGGAGTCGAGCGTGTCTGTTCCGGAATCGGCGTTCCCAACATTTACGAATATCTTCGCGATGAAGAGAAAATAACGGAAAGGCCCGAAGTTGCTCAATCGATCGCGTCCGCCAAAGATCATACGAAAGCAATCGTGAATGCCGCCGTTGACCCGCACAATCCAAGTGAATTGTGCCGGGCGACCGTCGAGATGTTGGTTTCGATTCTCGCCAGCGAAGCGGGCAATCTGGCGCTGAAGGTTCTTGCGACAGGCGGTATCTACATGGCTGGCGGCATCGCCCTGCACCTTTTGAGCGCGCTGCAGGAATCGCAGTTCATGCAGACGTTTACAAGAAAAGGCCGCTTCAAAGACCTGATGGCACGCATGCCCGTTCACGTCATCACGACACGCGCGGCGTTGGTAGGAGCTGCGACCTACGGACTTGAGAACCTGAAAAACCATAAGGAGTAGTACATGAGCAACAGCTTCCCTATCGTCTACCTGGCCCGACACGGCGAAACGGCTTGGACAGTCACCGGTCAACACACCGGTCTTACTGATCTGCCGCTCACTGACCGCGGGGAGCGCAATGCGCGACGGCTGGGAGAACGCCTGAGCGGACTCAAGTTTGCGAAAGTGTTCACCAGCCCCTTGCAGCGCGCCATGCGGACATGTGCGCTGGCCGGGTTCGGATCCGTAGCTGAAACTGGCCGAGACTTGGTCGAATGGGATTATGGCGAGTACGAAGGCCGCCTCACGGTTGACATCCTGCGAGAACGTCCGGACTGGCAGTTGTTCCGCGACGGCTGCCCGGGCGGCGAATCGCCGCAGCAAGTCGCTGCGCGGGCTGATCGCGTAGTGAGCCGCGTGCGCGCGGTGGCTGGAGATGTTCTGCTTTTTTCCAGCGGACATTTTCTCCGAGTGTTGGCCACACGCTGGATCGGGATTGAGCCAATTAACGGCAGATCTCTCGTGCTGGGCACGGCGAGCCTGAGCGCACTGAGTTACGAGAACAGCCCGTCCCAGCCCGCGATCCGGCTGTGGAACGATACCAACCATGTGCTCACGTCCAATTCACAGGAAAGCTCGCCGGCTCACGAGTGCGAACTTACAACCCACGAGGTGACGCGATGAAAGCAACACGACTGCTACACGACGAGGGCCAGAGTCTCTGGCTAGATAACATCACCCGCGAACTGCTGGACAGCGGTACGCTTAAACAATACATTGACGACCTGTCGGTCACCGGACTCACTTCGAATCCGACGATCTTCGACCACGCCATCAAGAATAGCGCGACGTATGACTCGGCGATCAGCGAGAAGTTAAGCAAAGGCAAGTCGGGCGAAGCGCTCTTCTTCGAGCTAGCCATGGAGGATCTCACTCGGGCCGCAGATCTCTTTCGACCAATTCATGAAAGGACGAATGGAGTGGACGGATGGGTTTCGCTGGAAGTATCTCCACTTCTTGCGTACGACACGGCCAGCACGCTCGCCGCAGCCAAAGAACTGTTTGCCCGGGCGAATCGTCCCAACCTGTTAATCAAGATTCCTGGTACCAAGCAAGGAGTCCCCGCAATCGAAGAAGCGATCTTCGCCGGAGTGCCAATTAACGTCACTCTGTTGTTCTCCCGTGAGCACTACTTGGCCGCGGCCGAAGCATTCTTGCGCGGCATTGAGAGGCGCATCGAGGCAGGCCTGAATCCCAATGTCGGTTCCGTGGCATCGGTGTTTGTCAGCCGCTGGGATTCCGCTGTTGCCAGCAAGGTGCCTGAAGAACTACGCAACCAACTTGGCATCGCCATCGCTAAACGCACCTACAAAGCAGCCAGCGCTCTTCTCAGCTCGCCGCGCTGGCAGCGCGTTTACAACCTCGGTGGTCGTCCGCAACGGCTGTTGTGGGCCAGCACGGGAACCAAAGATCCAAAAGCTTCAGACATCCTCTACATCAAGTCCCTGGCTGCGCCCTTCACTGTGAACACCATGCCGGAGGCCACATTGAAAGCCCTAGCTACTCACACTGAATTGGGCGAGTTGCTGCCGCCCGACGGCGGGAACTCCGATGAAGTGCTGGGGCAGTTCGCCAAAGCAGGCGTGGACGTCGATGCTTTGGCCACGCAGCTTCAGGATGAAGGAGCCGAGTCCTTTGTAAAGTCGTGGAACGATTTGATGGGCGTGATTTCTTCTAAGAGTGCGTCGCTTGACAAAAGCGCCACCCTGAAAGCAGTCAGTTAAAGAGGAAACAAGCCGCATGACGCTCGTTCAGACTAAGCACGTAGAGACGAAAGGAGCATGAGCATGGCAGCACACGTTCAACCCCTGGCAAACCGGCCAGCCACCAGAACTCCAGCATGGGACGCACTCGCGTCGCACTACAAGAAGGTTTCAAAGCTGCATTTGCGTCAGCTTTTCGGAGACGACCCGAAGCGCGGCGAGCGGATGGCAGTCGAGGCTGCAGGCTTGTACCTCGATTACTCCAAGAACCGCATTATCGACCAAACCCTCCGGCTCCTTCTTCAACTCGCAGAAGAATCCGGTCTTCAGGCGCGAATCGATGCCATGTTCGGCGGCGAGAAGATCAATATCACAGAGAAGCGGGCGGTCTTGCACGTGGCCCTGCGCGCCCCTAGAGGGGCTTCGATTCTCGTTGATGGAAAGGACGTGGTGCCCGAGGTTCATTCGGTGCTCGACAAGATGGCTAATTTCTCCGACAGGGTGCGGAGCGGGGCGTGGAAAGGTCATACCGGAAAACGCATTCGTAACGTCGTCAACATCGGGATTGGCGGCTCCGATCTCGGGCCGGTCATGGCCTACGAAGCGCTCAAGCACTACTCCGAGCGCGACATGAGTTTCCGCTTCGTCTCCAACATTGATGGAACCGACTTCGCTGAAGCGGTACGGGACCTCGATCCGTCGGAAACCCTGTTCGTCGTCTCTTCGAAAACTTTTACGACGCTCGAGACGATGACGAACGCCCATACGGCCCGTGCCTGGTCACTCGCGGGACTGGGAGGCGATGCAAGTTCGGTGGCAAAACATTTTGTCGCGGTGGCAACAAATGCCGCGGAAGTGGCGAAGTTCGGTATAGACACCGCTAACATGTTCGAATTCTGGGATTGGGTCGGTGGCCGCTACTCAATGGATTCGGCAATCGGCCTTTCGACCATGGTCGCCATCGGTCCGGATAATTTCCGCAGCATGCTGGATGGCTTCCACCAGATGGACGAGCATTTCCGCACGACCCCCTTCGAGGTCAACCTGCCGGTTCTCATGGGCCTGCTCTCCGTTTGGTACAACGACTTTTTCGGCGCACAGACTGTCGCGGTCTTGCCGTACGAGCAGTATCTGAAGCGTTTCCCGGCATATCTGCAGCAGTTGACGATGGAGAGCAACGGAAAACACATCACACTTGACGGTGAAATAGTCGCCCACGATACCGGCCCCATCTACTGGGGAGAACCGGGAACAAACGGGCAGCACTCGTTCTACCAGTTGATCCATCAAGGGACACGGCTCATCCCTTGCGACTTCATTGCATTTGCCCAGCCGCTGAATCCGGTTGGCCGGCATCATGACATGTTGCTAGCTAATGTTTTCGCTCAGACTGAGGCACTTGCGTTCGGCAAAACACCAGAGCAGGTGAAGGCGGAGGGCACGCCGGACTGGCTCGTCCCCCACCGCGTCTTCGAAGGCAATCGGCCGTCGAACACGATCCTGGCTGAACGGCTCACGCCGGACACACTGGGCAAGCTCGTGGCGCTCTACGAGCACTCTGTCTTCACACAGGGCGTGCTCTGGAACATTGATTCGTTCGATCAGTGGGGCGTCGAACTCGGCAAGGTTCTGGCACAGCGCATTATTCCGGAACTTGAGAACAATCTCGAACCTGCACTCAACCACGACAGTTCAACCAACAGTTTGATTCGTCGCTACCGCAAACACAAGGAGTCGCTATGACAGCACTTGGCTTTAATGAATCTTTATATATCCTGCCGTTCGATCACCGGGGATCATTCCAGACCAAGATGTTCGGGTGGAGCGGCACGCTCAGCCCAGAGCGGACGGCTGAGATCGCCGCTACCAAGCAGGTGATATATGACGGCTTTGAAGCGGCGGTCAAAGCTGGCGTGCCCAAGCAGAAGGCCGGCATCCTCGTCGACGAGCAGTTCGGAGCTGCCATTCTTCGCGATGCCACGGCGCACTCCTACACGAGTGCCTGCCCGGCCGAGAAGAGCGGCCAGGAGGAGTTTGACTTCGAATACGGTGAAGAGTTTGCCAAACACATCGAGGCTTTCAACCCAACTTTCTGCAAGGTCCTGGTGCGATATAACCCAGAGGGGGATCCGCGCTCTAAATCGGCGGCAAGCGGCCCGTCTACGAAGGCTCTCTGAATACCTGCACAATGACGGCCGCAACCGATTCATGTTCGAACTGCTGGTACCACCGGAGAAGGCACACCTCGATCAGGTCAAAGGAGACAAGAAGGCCTACGATCTAGAGATTCGCCCCCGGCTGATGGCCGAGACCATCCAGCAACTTCAGGATGCGCAAGTTGAGCCGGACGTCTGGAAGATCGAGGGACTCGACCGCAGGGAGGACTGCGAGAAGATGGTTGCGGCTGCGCGTCGGGGTGGACGCGACAAAGTCAGTTGCATCATCCTGGGCCGGGGAGAAAACGACCAGAAGGTGCGCGAGTGGTTGACTACGGCCGCCACCGTGCCGGGTTTCATCGGCTTTGCAGTGGGCCGGACTAGTTTCTGGGGGCCGCTCGTTAGCTTGCGGGCGAAGCAGATCACGCGCGATGCAGCTGTCGCGGAGATTGCCCGACGTTACCTGGAATTTGTGAATATTTTTGAGAATGCCCGCAGTAAGACCCGAGCTGCGTGAATCAGTAATGGAGGTTTGCAGTTCAAGCGGCAGGTGTGTGGCCCCGTGGTGACACCCAGGTAGCGCAATGACCCAAACGATTCTGCGATTATTTTCAGAGGAGGAGCGCTTATGCAACTTGGAATGATAGGGCTCGGAAGAATGGGCGCCAATATGGCGCGACGGCTGATCAAGAAGGGACACGACTGCGTTGTGTTCGACAGGTCGCCAAAAACCGTAAGCGAATTGGTCCAGGAGAACGCGGTGGGTGCGGCTTCGCTTCCGGACCTGGTGAAAAAACTCGAGAAACCGCGGGCGGTGTGGCTGATGGTGCCCGCAGCGGTCGTTGACAACACAATCGCTGACTTGCTGCCCGACCTAGAGGCGGGCGACATCCTCATTGACGGCGGAAATTCTTACTATGTTGACGACATGCGCCGCGCACAAGAACTCGCACAGAAAAAAATCCACTACGTGGACGTGGGCACGAGCGGCGGTGTGTGGGGTCTGGAACGCGGTTACTGCATGATGATTGGCGGGGAAAAGGATGTGGTTCAGCACCTCGACCCGATCTTCTCGACACTCGCGCCCGGCATGGGGGACATAGCGCGCACGCCCGGTCGCGAGAAGCTCGATGGCACCGCCGAACAAGGCTATCTGCACTGCGGTCCCAATGGCGCCGGCCACTTCGTCAAGATGATCCACAACGGAATCGAGTACGGAATCATGGCAGCCTACGCCGAAGGCTTGGGCGTTCTGCGTTCCGCCAATGTTGGAAAGCAAGAGCGCAAGATTGACGCTGAGACTACACCGTTGCGCGACCCCGAGCACTACCAGTACGACCTGAATCTGCGGGATGTCGCCGAAGTGTGGCGGCGCGGCAGTGTCATCGCTTCGTGGCTGCTGGATCTCACCGCGGCCGCCTTGCTCCAGGATCCAAACCTCTCGAAGTTTGCAGGCCGAGTTTCTGACTCCGGCGAAGGCCGCTGGACAATCAAAGCCGCGATTGACGAGGCGGTACCAGCGCCAGTTCTCACCGCTTCGCTGTACGAGCGCTTCAGCTCGCGTGGCGAAGCAGATTTTGTGAATAAGCTCTTATCTGCGATGCGCTATGAATTCGGCGGACACGTAGAGAAACCAGCCGAGAAATCAGAGGCTGCTTGAAGGAAGGATTATCCATGACCAATTCCCACTCAGACGCGCTCGTTTTCTTCGGCGCCACCGGCGATCTGGCCTACAAGAAAATATTCCCTGCGTTGCAGGCGATGGTGAAACGCGGACATCTTAATGTGCCCGTCGTCGGCGTGGCCAAGGCTGGTTGGAATCTCGATCAGCTTCGGGCGCGGGCGCACGACAGTCTTGAGAAGCATGGTGGAGTGGATACTGCGGCGTTCGAAAAGCTGTCCGGCTTGCTGCGCTACGTTGATGGCGATTATCAGGACCCGGCAACTTTCGCGGCCCTCCGCAAAGAACTAAAGGACGCACATCGTCCAGCGCATTACCTGGCGATTCCACCTGTTTTGTTTGAAACCGTCGTGGAACAGCTGGCGAAATCGAATTGTGCCAGCGGTGCACGGGTCATCGTCGAAAAACCCTTCGGGCATGATCTGACCTCAGCCCGGGATCTGAACAAGGTCCTGCTTGGGGCCTTCGACGAAGCAGACATCTTCCGTATTGACCACTACCTCGGCAAGCGGCCGGTGAACAACATGCTGGTCTTCCGCTTCGCCAACGCATTCGCGGAAGCCTTTTGGAATCGCAACTACATTGAGAGCGTGCAGATCACCATGGCAGAGGACTTCGGCGTACAGGGCCGCGGAGGTTTCTACGATCAGACCGGAACCATTTGTGATGTGATCCAGAACCACCTATTTCAGGTGTTGTCGAATTTGGCGATGGAGCCGCCGGTCCGATCCGACAGCGAGTCCGTGCGCGACGAGAAAGTGAAAGTGCTGAAAGCAATTCCGCCCATCGAGGAGAAGAACCTTGTGCGCGGCCAGTTCCGCGGCTATCGCGATGAGCACGGAGTAGCCAAGGACTCGCAGACCGAAACCTTCGCCGCTTTGAAATTGGAGATTAATTCCTGGCGCTGGAAAGGAGTTCCTTTCTACATTCGGGCCGGCAAATGTTTGCCCGTAACCTGCACCGAAATTGTCGGCAAGTTTCGCAAACCTCCTACATTGATTCCTGACAGTGTTTTGACAGAGAACCATCTTCGCCTCCGCCTCAGTCCCGAGGTCACAATTGCCATGGGAATGATGTCGCTGGCCCCAGGTGAAGGACTCTCGCTTCAAACCGGTGAAATGGTAGCGAGCCGGTCTCCGCGTGGCGGTGAGATGGACGCGTACGAGCGGGTGTTGGGAGCCGCAATGGAAGGAGACGCCACTCTGTTCGCGCGGGAGGACTACGTCGAGGAGGCATGGCGCATCGTGGATCCGGTGCTGAAAAAGAACACGCCGATTTATCAGTACGCCTCCAATATATGGGGCCCTGGTGAAGTCGAGCGGGTTACGCCTGCTGGAGGCTGGAGCAATCCGACCGTCGGCCAGGACGCACTATCTGTCGCGAGCCAGGCTGCCTGAGAAATGATCAGACCAAATTCTTATGGAGTGGTCATGATTGAGAGAAGCGCGAGATGAAAATTGAAATCTTTACCGATGCCGACTCGGTCGCCGGCGAGGCTGCAAAGCTCATCGCTGGCGACGCTCGGGCAGCGGTCGCAGCTCGCGGCTCCTTTGTGATGGCTGTCAGCGGCGGCCACACCCCCTGGCTTATGCTTCGCGCTCTCGCACTCGAAGGCGTGCCATGGAACGCGGTGCATGTGGCGCAGGTAGACGAGAGAGTCGCGCCCGCAGGAGATCCTGACAGAAATCTCACGCACTTACGCGAGAGCCTGCTTGAGCACGCTCCCTTGCGCCCCGAGCAGATTCATCCCATGCCGGTGGAATCGCCCGACTTGGAGGCGGCATGCAAGCAATACGCGCAGACTCTACAGGCGATCGCCGGCTCGCCCCCGGTGCTTGATCTTGTTCACCTGGGACTCGGACCGGACGGGCACACTGCTTCGCTGGTGCCTGGGGACCCGGTCCTCGACGTCAATGATGCGGATGTCGCAGTCAGCGGACTCTACCAGGGAAGACGGCGGATGACGCTGACGTATCCGATTCTCAACCGCGCCCGGCGGGTGTTGTGGCTCGTGACCGGAAGCGAGAAGTCAGGGATGCTGGCCCGTCTGTGTGCCGGAGATGCTTCGATTCCGGCCGGCCGGGTTCGCGGGGATCATGCCCTGGTAATGGCGGATCGCGCGGCAGCGGGCCGACTCGATAACAATTCGAAAGCCGAAGTGGCCTGAGTGGATGCGGATTCGATACTGAGTGATGTGCTGCGGATTAGTTTTCCGAGCTAATAACAAGAAGAGCATATGCGCGTCGGTATCGCCGCCGATCACGGTGGTTTTACCTTGAAGGAGGATCTGCGCGGACAACTTGCTGCAGCAGGTCATGACATTGTCGACTTCGGCGCTCGTAGGCTGGATTCAGACGACGACTACCCAGATTTTGTTATTCCTCTTGCCCGGGCGGTCGCGGCAGGCAGAGTGGAGCGCGGAGTGGCCGTTTGCGGCAGCGGTGTGGGCGCATCGGTCTGCGCAAACAAAGTGCCCGGGGTACGCGCCGGCCTGATCAACGATCACTACTCGGCGCGACAAGGCGTAGAGGATGACCACATGAACCTCATCTGCTTGGGTGGTCGAGTCATGGGGCCCATGGTGGCCTGGGACCTTCTCCAAACTTTCCTAGCAGCCGATTTCAGTCAGGCGGAGCGCCACCTGCGCCGCTTGGGCAAAGTCGCTGCACTGGAAACGAAAGCCACCAGTGAAGTCGGAGGAGAGGCCGCGATTTCGGCGTAGTGCTGCTGCCATCACTGTGCGCCCGCCGTGCTCCTGTTCTTCCAATAGGTTCACGATTAAGAGCAACTGTGGTGCAAGCAAGAAAAGACTTGAACGCATGCCAAGGAGGCAGTCATGAGTACCGCGCTAGCTGCTGTTGAGACCTTAACAGCGGCACAACTTGATCAGCTTTGCGTGAATACCATTCGTACGCTTTCGATTGACGCAGTGCAGCAGGCTAAATCCGGACATCCCGGCACGCCGATGGCGCTCGCGCCGATCGTCTATACGATATGGAATCGCGTTCTCCGCTTCGATCCACAGAACCCGATCTGGCCTAATCGTGATCGTTTCGTGCTGTCGAATGGCCATGCCTCAATGTTGCTCTGGTCCGCGCTCCATCTCAGTGGCACTCAGGCCGTCAATGCCGACTACGAAACGCTGGGACAGCCCTCGGTCACGCTCGACGATATCCGTCGTTTCCGCCAGCTCAACAGCAAGGCTCCCGGCCACCCTGAATACCACTGGGTCTCAGGAGTGGAGACCACTACTGGCCCCCTTGGCCAAGGTGTCGCGACGAGCGTTGGCATGGCGATCGCTCAGAAGTGGCTTGCCCATCATTACAATCGGCCGGGCTTCGAAATCTTCGATTACAACATTTATGCCGTTTGCGGCGATGGCTGCCTGATGGAGGGCGTTGCGTCAGAAGCGGCATCACTGGCGGGACACCTTGGTCTCGACAATCTCTGCTGGGTTTACGATAACAACCACATCACGATTGAAGGCAGCACGCGCGTGGCGTTCACTGAGGACGTCGAGACACGATTCCTGGCGTACGGTTGGAACGTTTTGCGGGTCGGCGATGCGAACGACCTCGATCGCATCGAACATGCTCTAGACATCTTTCGGAAGACGAAGGGCCGCCCCACGTTCATCGTGTTGGACAGCCACATAGGCTACGGCTCACCAAACAAGCAGGACACTGCGGCCGCTCATGGCGAGCCGCTAGGCGACGAAGAGGTCCGGTTAGTCAAACGCAGCTACGGGTGGCCCGAGGATGAAAAGTTTCTCGTTCCCGAAGGTGTGTACGACCACTTTGCGGCCGGCATTGGCAAACGTGGCGCTGAAGCCCGGCACAAGTGGACGGAGCTCTTCGATGCGTACCGGGTCGAATACCCCGATCTCGCGGTTGAGATCGACTTGCTCGAGCGACGCGAGCTCCCGACGGGATGGGACCGTAACCTTCCAGTGTTTCCAGCCGATCCGAAAGGTATTGCCGGGCGGGATGCGTCAAGCAGAGTGCTGAACGTCCTCGCACAAAACATCCCTTGGTTCCTCGGCGGCTCCGCGGATCTCGGTCCCTCGAACAAGACCCTCCTGACCTTCGCAGGTGCGGGCGATTTTCAGGCCGACAGTCCGGGAGGAAAGAATCTGCATTTTGGCATTCGCGAGCATGCGATGGCCGCGATTACCAACGGACTCTCGCTCTCCAAGCTGCGGCCCTTCGGCGCCACATTTTTCATTTTCAGCGACTACGCGCGGCCCCGGATTCGGCTGGCCGCGCTTATGGAGCTGCCAGCTCTCTTCGTCTTTACCCATGACGCCATGGGCGATGGGGAGGACGGTCCTACACACCAACCCGTCGAGCACCTCGCATCTCTGCGAGCGATACCGGGACTGATCACCTTGCGTCCCGGGGATGCCAACGAAGTACTCGAGGCATATCGCTGCGTACTGCAACTGCGCCATCAACCTGCAGCACTGGCGTTGTCGCGGCAGCCCCTGCCCACTCTCGATCGCAGCAAGTACGCGCCCGCATCCGGTGTCGCGCAGGGCGCCTATGTGCTCGCAGACGCCCCCGGCGGAAATCCTGAGGTAATCATCATCGCCACCGGGAGTGAAGTTAGCCTCGCGGTACAGGCCCACGAGAACCTGCTCAGCGAAGGCATTCGCTCGCGCGTAGTGTCGATGCCTTCGTGGGAGATCTTTGACCAACAGACGCAGGCCTACCGGGACAGCGTTCTCCCACCGAATGTAAAGGCGCGGGTCGCCGTGGAGCAGGCCTCGACCTTTGGGTGGGAGAGATATGTCGGCACCTCTGGTCATATGGTCTGCATGAAGACGTTCGGAGCTTCGGCGCCGCTCAAGGAATTACAGAGAAAGTTCGGATTCGAACCGGACCAGGTGGTCGCGGCTGTGAAGCAGCAACTAGGCAGGAAGTAAGTTGCAGGCACGTGGTTAGGGCCGGCTTAAAATTGCATATCGCGCGAATTTTGGAAAGAGGAAAGGAATCTATATGACTCCGGTAGCGTCCGAGGAATCCGCCAAGGTCTCCGTTTCCACTCAGCCCCTTTCCGCGGAAGAGTTGCGCAAAATGGATGCCTATTGGCGCGCCGCCAATTATCTTTCGGTTGGGCAAATCTACCTGTTCGCCAACCCGCTGCTGCGTGAGCCTCTGAAGCTTGAGCATGTGAAGCCCCGGCTGCTCGGTCATTGGGGTACAACGCCCGGACTGAACTTTATTTATGTGCATTTCAACCGCCTGATCAAGAAATACGATCTCAACGTTATTTACATTTGCGGTCCGGGACACGGTGGGCCTGGCATGGTGGCGAACACCTATCTGGAAGGCACCTACACCGAGCTGTATTCCAGCATTCAACGAAACGAAGAAGGCATGAGAAAGCTGTTCAAGCAATTCTCGTTTCCCGGAGGCATACCCAGCCACGACGCTCCTGAGACACCCGGCTCCATCCATGAAGGCGGTGAACTGGGCTATTCGCTGGCGCATGCTTACGGTGCGGTTTTCGACAATCCCGATCTTGTCGCTTGTTGCGTAGTGGGAGATGGCGAGTCCGAAACTGGGCCTCTTGCGACGAGCTGGCACTCCAACAAATTTCTTAATCCGGCACGTGACGGCGCTGTGCTGCCCATCCTACACCTGAACGGATACAAGATCGCCAACCCTACCGTCCTTGGCCGTCTCAGCGACGAAGAGTTAACTCATCTGTTCAATGGCTACGGATATAAACCTTACTTCGTCGAAGGGCACGAGCCGGAAACGATGCATCAACTCATGGCGGCGACGCTCGACACGATCATCGAGGAAATCCACGCCATTCAGCGCGAAGCCCGCGGCAAGAGATCGCCGAGCCTTCCCGTTTGGCCCATGATCGTCATGCGCACTCCGAAGGGCTGGACCGGACCGAAATTTGTGGACGGCAAGCCCGTCGAGGGCACGTGGCGCGCGCATCAGGTGCCGGTAGCCGATCTGGATACAAAACCTGAGCACTTAGCAATTCTCGAAGACTGGATGAAGAGTTATCACCCGGAAGAGTTGTTCGATCAGAACGGGACGTTAATCGGAGAACTTTCGGAGCTAGCTCCTAAAGGAAACCGGCGCATGGGTTCGAACCTGCATGCCAATGGCGGGCTGCTCGTGAAAGACTTGCTGATGCCGGACTTTCGCGACTATGCAGTTTCGGTTCCCAAGCCTGGCACGGCGACAGCGGAGTCCACCAAAGTCCTAGGCACCTTCCTGCGCGATGTGATGAAGAGGAATCGGGAGCACGCAAATTTCCGCGTATTCGGCCCTGATGAAACTGCGTCGAACCGCCTTGATGCTGTATATCAGGCGACCGACAAGATCTGGATGGAGCCGATTCTCCCGGTAGACGAACACTTGTCTCCAGACGGGCGGGTAATGGAGATCCTGAGCGAGCACATGTGTCAGGGCTGGCTGGAAGGCTATCTGCTCACCGGGCGCCATGGATTTTTCTCGTGCTATGAGGGATTTGTGCACATTGTCGATTCGATGTTCAATCAACACGCGAAATGGCTGGAGGCTACGCACAAGATTCCCTGGCGGCGGCCGATTTCATCGCTGAATTATCTGCTCACTTCTCACGTGTGGCGCCAGGATCACAACGGTTTCACTCATCAGGACCCAGGCTTCATCGATTTCGTGATGAACAAAAAGGCGGGTCTGGTTCGCGTGTACCTGCCACCCGATGCCAATTGTTTGCTTTCCGTCGCCGACCACTGTTTACGCAGTCGCAACTATGTGAACGTGATCGTGGCCGGGAAGCAGCCGGAGTTGCAGTGGCTCGACATGGATGCCGCCGTAGCGCACTGCACAATCGGGCTAGGTATCTGGTCCTGGGCCAGCACCGATCTGGACAGTGAGCCGGACGTTGTGATGGCTTGCGCCGGCGATGTGCCAACACTGGAGACGCTGGCGGCGGTTGATCTTCTTCGCCAGCACTTTCCCGATCTTAAGATCCGCGTCGTTAACGTCGTGGACTTGATGACCCTGCAGCCTCCGAGCGAACATCCGCACGGTCTTTCCGATCGCGAATTCGATTCCATCTTCACTACCGACAAACCCGTGATTTTCGCTTATCACGGTTACCCATGGCTCGTTCATCGGCTGTGCTATCGCCGTCATGGTCACGACAATTTCCATGTGCGCGGATATAAAGAAGAGGGCACTACCACCACTCCTTTTGACATGACCGTGATGAATGACCTGGATCGCTTTCACCTCGCCGGCGACGCGGTGGACCGCATTGCGAAGTTGCACCCCGTCGGCGCCCACTTCCAGCAATTCCTGCGCAACAAACTGGTGGAGCACAAGCAATACACGCGCGCGCACGGCGACGATATGCCGGAGGTAAAGAACTGGAAATGGCTTCACTAATCTGTGAAGATCCTCGTGCTCAATTCGGGTTCCAGCAGCCAGAAAAGCTCTCTGTACGAGATTGGCGAGAATCTTCCTGTTGATTCGCCTGCTCCTCTATGGGAAGGCAAGATTGAGTGGCGTGACGAGGTTGCGGAAGTTGAAGTCAAAAATTCCGGCAGCGTTGTACAAAAGGGCCGGGTAAGAGTCTCGTCGCGGGAGAAAGCCGTTGAGCATTTGCTGGGCACTCTGTGGAATGGCGAGCCGCGTACGGTCACGTCCCCTGCTGAGATTGATGTTGTCGGACACCGCGTCGTGCATGGCGGCCCGAAATACGCCGAACCGGTTCTGCTCACTCCCGAGGTGAAAGCGGGAATTGCTAAAGTTTCTGCTTTCGCTCCGCTCCACAATCGCGCTGAACTCGAAGGTATGGAGGTCATTGAAAAGCTGCTAGGCGCGGTTCCCCAAGTCGCGGTTTTCGATACCGGGTTTCATCGCAGAATGCCGCAGGCTGCGGCTGTGTATCCGGGGCCCTATCAATGGTTCGAAAGCGGCATTCGTCGCTACGGATTTCACGGCGTCAATCATCAATATTGCGCGGCGCGTGCCGCGCACCTTCTAGGACGAAACCTGAACTCGTTGAAATTGGTTACTTGCCATCTAGGAAACGGTTGTTCCCTGGCTGCGATTCATCAAGGCTACAGCATCGACACGACTATGGGCTTTACTCCGTTAGAAGGTCTCATGATGGGTACTCGCTCTGGTTCGGTTGACCCGGGAATTCTCACTTACCTCATGCGCGAAGGTCAGCTCCAGGCCCAGGAGATTGATGATGTTCTAAACAAAGAATCGGGCCTGCTGGGAATCTCGGGCATTTCGGGAGACATGCGTGAGATTCTGGCGTCCGTGAAACGAGGCCATTCACGAGCAAAGCTGGCATTCGACATCTACGTGCACCGTCTGCAGGCCGGCATTGGCGCTATGGTTGCCGTTTTGGGAGGCATTGACGTGCTGGTATTCTCTGCCGGTGTCGGAGAGAACTCGACTGAAGTGCGCGCTGCGGTTTGCAAGCCGCTGATTTTTCTCGGCCTCAAACTCGATGATGCCGCCAACGTGCAGCGCGCCCCTGATGCAGACATCGCAACGCCGGATTCGGCGGTTCGTATTTTGATAATTCGGGCCCAGGAAGACTGGGCGATCGCGAAAGAGTGTTGGCAGCTCACGCAGGTGTTCTCCTAATGAGCATGGCGCAATCGTGATGAATACGCAGGACCAGCTGCGACAGGCAGTCACCGAACTTCAAGGACAGACTTATGGAATCGGCGACTATATGGCTCAATGTGGAGCCAAGGTAGGAGTATAGAGGTGAAAGACCTCTCGGTATGGCTCGACCGGATAGCCCTTCGCTTTCCAGGCCGCCAACCCACCCTTGAGGAACTGAATCCGGGAAAAATGCATGGCCAGAGCTCGATGCAAAATTGCCCGGCTGGTCTTATCACCAGGACAGGTACAGTAAACAACCGCTTCTTTCTCTTTCGGGATCAGTGACGGCGTCTCAAGCACTTCTTTTGGCGGAATCCTCCGTGCGCCAGGGATGATCTCAGGATAGGCCAACAAGTCGAGCGGCTGGCGAACATCAAAAAGAAGTACGTCCTGGTTCGAAGCCAACAATGAGTGGAGCTCCTCCGCCGTGATGCTGTGCTGCTCCAACGCGCGTTGGTCCCTTATGCGTTTCATCCGAAGGACAGCTGGCATGGACAGAAGCGCAATCGCAACGCAAATAGCACTCAGACTCAGCAGCATTGCTATGTTCCTCCTGCGCCCTCTTGATACCAGATTCACTCAGCAGATGGGAAGATTCACGTGGTGTAAGCGCAACCCAGCTGCATCGCAAGCTTAGCCCGAAGCTCGCGCAAACGGGCGATGGGAGACGTGGATTCTAGGCCAAGAAATTCGATAGGACCGCTAGGTTAGGCAATAAGCGTCAGGAGCGTCCTCAGTCTCTGAACTTTTCGCGCCCGGAGTAGCAGCTAGAAGCACGGAGAACGGACGTCGCGTTGATCAGAAAACTGGATGTCGGAATCGTCTCAGAAGCAGTCAATGATAATAAGAAGTCAGGGGATGATCGCGCAGGGAATTCAGGGGTCATGAACCGGTCACGGTTGTTGTTGTGGATCAGCAGTGGACGGCTGAGAGGTTCCACGATGAAGAGCGGGTGCAGCGATTCACTCGGGAAACAGGAATCCACGTCAAGTTCCTTCCCTCTCCCGAGTCGGCTCAGGAACAGCTAGCATTGTAGCGGGAGTTTACTCGGGACAGGCGCCGCGGGTCCTGACGTGTACGGAATCGGTGTAATCTGGCCGGGCATGCTGGGCGAATACTTCGTAGATCTCAAACCGTATTTCGCCGACCAAGTTTGCGCCCAGTTCCCGGCGATAGTGACCAGCTACACCGTCAACAACAGACTGCTAGCCATGCCGCGGACTGCCGGTATCGGACTTCTTTATTACCGGACCGACCTTCTGCGACCGTATGGTTACCGGGCGCCCCAGAACCTGGGACGAACTGGAGATGATGGCGGCCCGGATTCAAGCGGGCGAACGAGCCAAAGTAAGAAACAGTCTGGAGATTTGTGTGGCAAGGTGCCGCTGCTGAAGCCTTGACCTGCGACGCATTGGCATGGCAGACCTCCGAAGGCAGTGGGCGAATTATCGAGGCAGAAGCTACCGTCAGGGTCAATAACCCGCGCGCACTCCTCGGTCACTTCATACACATTAACGCTGGATGTGAGAGCGCTCGCGAGCCGCCACACTGTCATATACGGAACCCGTACACGTCTAGTTCGGTCCGTGTGCCAATATAGACCTTGCCGTTAGCGACGGTTGGCACCATGAACTTCACTGCAACTCCTGCCTGATCTCGATTGTTAGGTGCTTGCGAGCTGTCCCAAAGTTTCTTTGAAAGATCTGTCGCGTCATAGGCGAACAAAACGGCTGGACCGGGCAGAAAGTCAACGTTCGGGTCGCTGTGGCTGGAATCAACCGCCCAGACGATACCGTTCGAGGATCCCTGAGACGAAATAGAAGGTGTTGCTCCGGGGAAATTAAAGGTGAACGCAGAGTGCGAAGTCGGGGACGGACTGAAAAGCCCCGTGGCAGGATTAAACAGTAAACGCTTTAGTTTATCCCCGTGCCCGGCTCCTTGGAGGCTGCCGGCAAAGTAAAGTGCGTTGTGCCAAAAAGCAGGTGTAGAGAAAAAGCCGGTACTGGCCGCAAACGTCTGCACGACATTAATATCCTTTGTCGTACAGGAAGCGCAGAAATGTCCCAGGGAGTCTCGGTTTATCAGGTAAATTCGCCCTTCTTTGCTACCGCTCACCAGGAGGTGCTGGGGCGCAGAGGGTTCATTGGGCAATAACAGAACTCCGCTTGAGCCTAAATCGCCATCATTCATGTTGAGAAAGGCTTGATCGAAAGGGGTGAACCAGTCTGTTACTGCAAGATTGGACGCCGGGCTTAGCCTTAAAACGCTGTCTCCGAAATCCGTGTTCGGCGGTGTATTGGAATCCGCATCGAAGGTGCCATTGCCTGTAGCCAAAAAAAGATTGCCATTGGCATCGATGGCCGGTGCACCACCGGACATCCAAATGCCTCCTCTCTGCCCATCTGAAGTGTCAGTGAAAGCCGCGACTTGCACAAGCGTTCGCGCGTTGTAGCCGATGATCCAACCATGATAGGGATCTCTGTCGCCGTAAGAAGCCCAAGCGACATAAACGACGCCGTTGGCCAGAGCCAGTGCCGACCTTTGCAGCTGCGTCTTCGGGTTGAACGGGATGGTGCCACCGGAAGAATCATAGCCACCCCCGGGTAGCGATGCTGAAATCGTGATGGGGCCGCCGAATTTCTCGGCGCCAGTGGTCACGTCGAGAGCATGCAATCGCTGGTGAAAGCTGCCCGTTGGACCTTCCGAGGTACTAACGATGTACAACGTTTTCGAGCCTGGATCAATAACCGGCGTGCCAGTGACTCCGATTTCCGGTTGGATGACCAGATAAGGTTCTACATCGGGGGCCGGCACCGGCGTTTCTGCCGCCGTACCGCCATGAGCGTTGTCCAGTAAATTCACGTGCCAGATCTTTAAACATGGAATGTGATCGGCATCAAACGCGTAAGCAGTGTCGTGTTCGGTACCCACAAAAACAAGATTGCGGATGGTCCCGCCGATGCTAAGGTGTGGCATCCATAGCGGTTGCGTATAGGCCGCGCCATCGAGAGTGCAGGAAAAGCGCTTTCCGAAAGTCGTCTGACTGACAGTCCGAGGTGATAAGGCGTATTCACGCGTATTCGCGCCATCTCGCGAACGATTGTTATGGTAGGTCAACACTCCACTAAGATCGGTAATCTTGATAGTGGCCGAGCCACTCTTTGTGTTATCGGCAATGCTGTGAGCTGTCACCACGTGGGACCCTGCCTTCGCTGGCGAAGTGTACAGACCTGCCGCAGAGATTTCTCCCACAGTTGCATTCCCTCCGATGACACCGTCTACGGTCCATGTCACGCCGAGATTGTTAGGATCCCCTGTCACCGTGGCCCGGAACTGCTGCTTTTGAGTTGTCACCACCACCTCTGCGAGCTTCGGGCTGACGCTTACGGTGATTTGGGCCAACGCAGTCACTGAAAAAGCGGCCTCAATGAATAGGATGCAAATCCACAACTCTTTTCGATTCATAATTTGACCTCCTCCGAAGCCGGAAAGATGGAGAGTTCCTACGCCACTGGAACTGAATCGTCAGGCGCGTGGATGTTGCTGATTCAGTGAAGCGGTGCTCGCGCGTTTACCCGCTGCAAGCGCGCAACACGAAATCGACTGACTCAGAGAAGGGCCCTTTATTCATAGAGATTCTCCCTGTGTGTCTAGCTTTTTTCAAATAGTGCCCAGGGACCTACGTGCCGGTCACTGTAGACTCCTGAGAGGCGACTGTCAAAAGGAAGGCTCAGCTGACCGTAGCTTCGAAGTAACAATTCGCTCTCAAATTGGCAGGCAGAAAGAAGTGCGTCTTTTTTCCCTAGTTCTTCGTGCGTAGCCTCTAGTAGGTGAAGTCGTCAATCACCCGGCCAGTAAAGGCGTCGGTCACCATCCAGCCCCTCCGTCGATGCTGCAGCAGCCACGCCGAGGCCTGCGACATCGCGTCCGCCATGTCGTCATGCGCGGCGTTGGGAAACATGGTGATCTGCTCGATGAACGGCTCACTCCAAGCGGCGTTGCGGTCTACAAAC